>FWPU01000702.1_pt1 | contig 107764 bp, 80 predicted proteins | sample 2228361 | NCBI WGS metagenome assembly FWPU01 (sample SAMEA103939777, study PRJEB20133) | metagenome | reverse complement strand
CGCTGACGTCCGGCGCTTCCGGTTTTCAGGCCCGGGTGAATCCCGGCCTGCGTTTTGACGAACCCTGACCATGCCCATCCAGATTGACGAACTGACCGCGGACGTCACACCCGCGCCGCCGCCGGCGGCGGGCGCGGAAGTCCGCACGCGCCCGGCGCGGGATTTCGACGCCGAGGCGCTGCGCCGCGAATGGGAACGGCAGGCCGCGCGCGCGGAACGACTGACCGCCGACTAGCCACCCGCTATGCCGCCCCCCAGTCCCAGCGCCTGGCCGTTCTCCGCCCGACCGACCGTCCAGCTCAACGGCCGGGAGTCGGAGCGCCTCGCCGCGTTGCTGACCGGCATGGTCATGCGCGAGCGCGAAGGCGGCCTGGCCTCGCTCGAGCTGCGGCTGACCAACGTCGCCAGCCTCAGCGACGGCCGCGCGGAGACGGCTTTCGACGCCGGCGGCGACCTGGAGCTCGGCGCGGCCATCACCGTGGGGGGCGGCGACGCGGCCCGCCCGGTTGAGCTGTTCCGCGGCGCCGTCACCGGCCTCGAGGCGGTGCACCGCCGCGGCGCGCCACCCGAACTGGTGGTGCTGGCCGAGGACGCCCTGCAACAGGCGCGGCTGAAGCGGCGCTCGCAGGTCTTCGAGAACGGGACGCTCGCGGACATCGTCCGGCGCATTGCCGGCGACCACGGGTTGACCCCCCGGATCACCGGGCTGGACCAGGACTTCGGTCCGCAGGTGCAAATGAACGAAACCGACCTCGGCTTCCTGCGGCGCCTGCTGGCGCGCGTGGACGCCGACCTGCAGGTGGTGGGCAACGAACTGCAGGTCGCGCCGCGCGCCGAGGTGCGCCGGGGTGAGATCGAGCTCGACGCCGCGCTGGACCTGCACGAGGCGCGCGTGCTGGCGGACCTCGCGCACCAGGTCACCGCCACCACCGTGAAAGGCTGGGACGCGGGCAGCGGGCAGGCGGTCTCGGCCGAGGGCGCGGAAGACGCGCCGGGGCCGGGCGGGGGCGACCGCGGCGGCGCGTTGCTCGAGCCGGCGCTGGGCAGCCGCTCCGAGCACACCGGCCATCTGGCCGTGGGCACGGATGCGGAGGCGCGCGCACTGGCGACCGCCACGCGCAACGGCCGCGCCCGGCGGTTTGTCACGCTGCACGCGGTGGCCAGCGGCAACCCGTCCTTGCGCGTGGGCACGCACGTGCGCCTCACCGGACTGGGGCGGTGGTTTGCCAACACGTTTTACGTGATCGAGACCCGGCATCTCTTCGACCTCGAGTCAGGGTATCGCACGGTGTTCCGCGCCGAGTGCGCGTATCTGGGACAGGCATGAGCACGCTGCTTTCAGTCGAATGCCCGACCGGCCTGATCCCCGGCTGCCACCTGGCGCTGGTGACCGATCTGAACGACCCGGACCACCGCAACCGCGTGAAGGTCCGCCTGCTGGCGCTCGACGGCGAGGGCCGGGCGGAAATCTGGGCGCGCGTGGCTCTGCCGTTTGCCGGCGACAACCGCGGCGCTTTCTTCATCCCCGACGTGGGCGATGAGGTGCTGGTGAGCTTTGTGGCGGGCGATCCGCGCTTCCCCATCGTGCTGGGCGGGCTGTGGAACGGCAGCGCCGCGCCGCCGGCCTCGATTTCCGGCGGCCAGAACCGGCTGAAGGTCCTCCGCTCGAAAAACGGCGTGCAAATCACCCTCGACGACCAACAGGGCCGGGAACAGTTCATCGTGGAAACGCCCGGCGGCCAGAAGCTCACCCTCGCCGATGGCCCGGGCGCGGTCACCCTCGAGGACAGCGCCGGCAACTCGGTGAAGCTCGAATCCGCCGGCATCACCGTGACCGCGTCGGCCCGGGTCACCGTCAACGCCACCCAGGTCAGCGTGTCCGCCGCCGCCGTGCAGGTGGACGCCGCGATGTCGAGCTTCTCCGGCCTCGTGCGCTGTGACGTGTTGCAGGCCACGACCGTCATCGCCAGCACCTACACCCCCGGAGCGGGCAACGTATGGTAACCGTTCACCAAGCCGACCACGAAACCGAGTTGCGCGGCGCCTGGGCGTCCGACGCCGCGCCCGGTCCGGTGCTCCTCCAACGCACCGAGGAGGATTTCGTGAACGCGCTGCTCGCCGACCTTGAGTCGGCGGACGCGGCGGCGACGATTGCCCGGCATCGCGCGCAGCCCGCGCCGGGTCGCACGTACCCGCGGCTGTTCCAACCGGTGCATCGCGTGTTCACCCTGGCCTTGGTCGAGGCGCGCTGCCGGACCTTCGGCCTGCCGCGGCTCGACCCGCGCAAGATCGAGTCCGCGGGGCTGGTCGTGCGGCGCCTCGCGGAAAGCAACGGGCAGCCCGAGCGCGACGCGCGCGGCGGCTACGTGCTCGAAGGCTGGCGCACGCTCGGCAGCCAGGTCGCCGGCTGGGTGCGCTTCCCCGCCGGCGGCGTGACGGCCGATTGCGACCCGCAGGCCGAGCGCCGCGGCGCGCCGCGCGTGACCGGCCACGCCGGCCTCGACCGCCAGCTTCGGCCGCCCCTGACCGATTACAGCGAAGCGGTGGTGTCGCTGTTCCCCGTGCCGCCAGACCTGGCGGCGCGCTGCGGCCACACCGTGCTGTTCGGTGTGGTGCCGGTCACCAGCACCGCGCGCGCCGGACAACCGGAGGCCGCGGCGCCGGTGCCCGCCGATGCCGCCGCCTGGGAATCCGCCTGGCGCGATCATCTCTCCCCGCTGCTGCGGGCTGGCGGTCCGCGCGCGCTCTCCTGGCCGGCCGGCACGCTCACGCCGTTCAACGCCGACAACGCCGCGACTGTTCAGGAGACCGATCTCTTCAAACTGGTCCAGCAACTGGGCCAGGAATTCGGCGCGTTCCAGGAAGGCTCGGCCGAGGCCGCGGCCATCTTGCGCGAACTCGACTCGCTCGAAATCGAGCTGGTGGACGGCGCCCGCCGGGCGGCCGGCCAGTACTTGCAAGCCGCCGCGCGCGTGCTGCTCGAAGGCGAGGCCGCCAGCCCGGCCCTGCCCGCACCGCGCGCCTGGCCGACGGTGTCCGCCGCCGCCGCGACCGCGCTGGAACGCGCCTTGAAGGCCGCGGCCGAGGCCACGCGCCGGGCGCTGCTGGCCGCGCCGGGGCGCTTCGACGAGCCGGGCCGGCTGTACGTGGCGCGGGCGTTCATCCGGGTGCGTCAGCCCGCGGGCTGCCCGCCGAAGCTGGTCTGGAGCGAACCCGGCGAGCCGTTCGAGATCGCGCCGTGGCACGAGGCCGGGCCGGTGGCGCCGGCGCCCATTCAGTTGCCCGAGCTGAGCCGCGACAGCCTGCGCCGGCTCAAGCCGGGGGTGATGTTCTCCGTGCCCCGGGACGTGTTCAATCTGCTGCGCGGCAAGCCGGAGGATTTGCTCAAGGGCAAGGGCAGCACGGCCGGGCTGCAGCTCGACTGGCTGTGCGGGTTCAACATCCCGATCATCACCATCTGCGCGTTCATCCTGCTGAGCCTCATCCTGACGATCCTGAACCTGATCTTCTGGTGGCTGCCGTTCGTGAAAATCTGCATCCCGTTTCCCCGCAAACGCTGATGCCCACCCGCGAACCCATCGGCTGGCCGTTGCTGCCGCTGCCTGACGAAACCGGACGGCTCGCCTGGCCCGCGCTGGAGAAAAGCCTCGCCCAGCAACTCCAGGTCATCCTGCGCACCCGGCCGGGCGAACAGCTCATGCGCCCGACCTTTGGCGCGGGACTCGAGGAGTTCCTGCACGAGCCGAACACCCTCACCACCCGGCGCCGCATCCGCGACCGCATCGTCGAGTCGCTCCGCGCCTGGGAGCGCCGGCTCCAGGTCGAGGACGTGGCGGTGCTCGAGATTCCCGAGGCGCCCCAACGCCTGCGGGTGGAAATCACCTACCGCGTCCGCCGCACTGGCAGTCTGCGCCGCACCGGCCTGACGCTCGATTTCGAAAGCTGACCGCGCCATGCCCATCCCCGTGCCCCATCTCGACGACCGCTCCTTCCACGACCTGGTGGAGGAGCTGGTCGCGCGCATCCCGGCCCACACGCCGGAGTGGACCAACCCCGCGGTCGGCGACCCCGGACGCACGCTCCTCGAACTGTTCGCCTGGCTCACGGACACGTTGCTGTACCGGGTGAACCTCATCCCGGAGCGCCAGCGCCTGGCGTTCCTCCGTCTGCTGGGTGTCACCCTGCGGCCCGCGACGCCGGCGCGGACGCTGGTCCGCATCGGCTTTGGCCAGCCGACGGAGACCGCGGCCCACCGGCTCGGACCGCGCACGCGCCTCAAGGCGCCGGTGCCGTTCGAGACCTGCGACGAACTCATCGTCCTGCCGGTTGTCGGCGAACTTTACCGCAAGCGCCCGCTCACGGAGTCCGAGGCCCGGGCGCTCGCGCCCAAGATCGAGGCGTTGAAACGGCTGTACCCCGTCGAGCGCGAAGCCGTGCCGTACGTGACCACACCCGTCTGCGGCGACGGCCGGCCCGAGCCGGACGGCGTGGACCTCGTGACCGGCACGGTGGACCAGGCGTTGTGGTTCGCGCTGCTCGCCCCGCCGGTGAAGAACCCCAACTTCACCGAACTGCGCGCGGCGTTGAGCCCGTCCGCGAACGGCGTCCCGCAGATACTCAACGTCGGCTTCGCGCCGGCGTTGACCCTGCCGGAATTCGGCGAAGGCGCCGCGCCGCGCCCGCCGGTGCCGCACGTGTGGGAGGTGTGCGTCAAGTCCGGGGCGCAGCCGGTCGGCTACCGCGAACTGAAGATCGCCGCCGACACCACCCGCGGCCTCACCGCCGACGGCGTGGTGCGGCTTTACCTGCCGGACGCCGCCGACCTGTACGTGCCGCCCAACGACGTGGCGGCCGACGTAGACGCCGGCACCGGCGACCGCCCGCCGCGGCTGGACGATCCCGAAAAGGCCGCGCGGCTGCTCGGCTGGCTGCGGCTCCGGCCCACCGCGGACCTCGACTCGTTCAAGGTGAGCTGGGCCGCGCTCAACGCCGTGACCGTCGAACAGCGCCAGACGCTGGCCAACCTCGTCGTGGGCGCGGGCACCGGCGCGGCCGACCTCGAAGTCAGGCTGCCGGCCACGGGCATTGAGGAGACGAGCTTCCAGCTCGAAGTCGAGGAACCGGGCCGCAGTTTCCTGCGCTGGGAAGCCATCACGGACCTGGCGATGGCCGGACCAGACGCGGCGGTGTTCCAACTCGACCCCGAGGCCGGCGCCGTGCGCTTCGGCGACGGCGTGCGCGGCCGGATTCCCGCCCGTGGCGCGCGGGTCAAGGTCGCCCTGATGCGCGCCGGCGGCGGGCAGGCCGGCAACGTGGCCGCCGGCGTGCTTACTGCGGTGGACGCGGCTGGCGGCCCGCAACTCAAGGTCTGGCAGCCGCAATCCGCGCGCGGCGGCCGGGACGCCGAGACATTGGCCGAGGCTGAAAAACGCATCCCCGCGATCTTCCGTCATCGCCAGCGCGCGATCACGCCGGACGATTACGCGGAACTCGCCCGCGCCACGCCGGGCGTGCGCGTGGGCCGCGTCGAGGTGCTGCCGCGCTTCAAGCCGCAGCAACGCCGCTTCGATGTGCCGGGCGTGGTGTCGGTGATGGCCCTGCCCGCGCGCGAGACCGTCGAGCCGCCGTACCCGCGCGTGGACCGGCTGTTCATCGAGGCGGTGTCCGCGCACCTGGAGCCGCGCAAGCCGCTGGGCGTCGAGCTGTACGTCATCGGCTGCGAGTACGTGCCCTTCGCGCTGAGCGTGGGCATAGACAACCCCTCCGGCAGCCAGGCCACGTTCACCGCCGTGCAGGACGCGCTGCGCCGGTACCTGTTTGCCCTGCCGCCCGGCGGTCCCGAGGGCCAGGGCTGGCCGCTCGGACGCACCGTCAAACGGCGCGAGCTGGAGATCGTTGTCTCGCGCGTGCCCGGCGTCAGCGGCGTGTACGGGCCGAACCTCTTCACGACCACGCCCGCCGGCTGGCAAAAGGTCGTGGCCGCCGATGGCAACGAGTCCGCTGAAATCCCGCTCCGGGAATGGCAGTTGCCCGAACTCCTGGCGGTGGTGGTTGCCGCCGGCGCCGCGCCGGAAGAAGTCCAACCACCCCTGCCCCCGAGAGCCCGGGCCGGCCTGGCCATCCCGGTGGTGCCGGAGGTCTGCTGATGGACGCCAACGGACAACGCTTCTGGCTCGCGCGCGGCGGCCGCCCGTGGGTGCCGGACACCCCCGGCACGCTCGAGGCGCATGACCGCTTTCTGCGCCTGGCCGGCGCGCGCCCGGAACGCCGCGTGGATGAAAACCCGGACCAGGCCGCCGCGCGCTTGGCACTGACGCCCGGCGCTCGCGACGCCCACGGCAGCCGCGCGTGGTACGACACCGCGCGACAGGCCATCCTCGCCACCAGCCCGGGCTTCGAGCCCGTGACGCTGTTGGAAATCACCGGCCCAGTCACCGACCTCGCCCTGGGCTTTGACGATTACCTCTACGTGGCCGTGGACGGCCGGGTGCTCGTGCGCGATCAACGCGGGCGCTGGCCGTCGCAGACGGTCGCGCTCGAAGGCTTCGAGGCCTGGCGGCTGGCGCCGGACCCGGCGGGGGGCGCCTGGGTTCTGGACCGGACGAACCGCCAGCTTGCGCGGCTGCAGGGCCGACTTTTCCCGCCGCCGCCGCCGGGCGATTTTCCGCCGGACATGTTCCGGCCGCAGCCGGAAAATCCGCGGCCGTTGCGCCTCGAACTCGTGCCCGCCGGCTGGCTGGCCGCCGGCGAAGACCCGGTGGCGCTGGCGGTCAGCCGGCGGCTGGGTCTGCTGGTCCTGGTCTGGATGCCGCAGCAGCGGTGTCAGGTGCGCCGGCTCGACCCCGGCTCCGGCCGCGTGCTGGCCGCCGCCACGCTCTTCGAGGTGGGCCGTCCGTTCAGCCTGGCCGCGCTCGAGGAGGAGCGCTTCGCCGTGCTGGCCGCGCGCGACGAAGGGGGCGGCGCCGCCACCAACGAGGCGGTGGTGTACCGGTTTGCCGACGGCGAAATCCACGAGGTCGGCGAGGTCTTTCCGCTGCGCGACCCGGACGACGGCCCGTTCCTGCACGGGGTCACACTGCCGGTCGAGTACCCGGTGCGGGGCGGCGGCACGCGGCCGCTGGTTTCGGTGTCCCTGCCGGCCTTCGCGCCCGCCGGCACGGCCGTGCTGGGCCGGCGCGACCGCGACGTGACCGGCAACCCGGGCGATACGGCGGTGCGCACGCGCTTTGACAGCGGCGCGGACGGCACGGCGTGGCATCGCGTCTATGCCGAGGCGGTGATTCCGCCCGGCACGGGATTTGTGCTCGAGGCGGCGGCCTCGGACCACGAGGACGAGCCGGCCAAAATCCCCGCCGGCGAGTGGTTCCCGCATTATTTTGGCGGCCGGTTCAACGCGGAGGATCAGCTCCGGAAACCGCACGCGGCCTGGCTGCGCGCGGCCTCGGAGATTCCCGGGCACGGCGGTTTTCTCGACGAGCCGGCCCGGCCGGGCGAAGCCGGTCTGTTCACCGTGCTGTTGCAGCGCGCGGGCCGGAAGGTGCGGACGTTGCGCGGGCGGTTTCTGCACCTGCGGGTCCGGCTGTTCGGCACCGGCCGGGCGTCGCCGTGTCTGCACGCCGTGCGCGCCTATGCCCCGCGGTTTTCCTACCAGGACCGCTACCTGCCGGAGCTGTACCGCGAGTCGGTGTTCGGCCCGGCCGCGGACGCCCCGGCGGCCGATCACGAGCCCACCCCCGCCGATTTCCTGGGGCGGCTGCTGGCGAACTTCGAAAGCGTGCTCACGCCGCTCGAGGACCAGATCGCCGCAAGCTGGATGGTCACCGACCCGCGCACCGCGCCCGAGACCGCGCTGCCGTGGCTGGGCGCGTGGATCGGCGTGGCCTTCGAGCCGGGATTCCCGCCGGAGCGGCGACGCGAGCAGGTGCGGCGCGCGGCGGAGCTCTTTGCCTGGCGCGGCACGCGGCGCGGCCTCGAACTCGCGCTGGACGTGGCCACGGGCGGCGGCGTGAGCGCGGGACGCATCGTCGTCGTCGAGGATTTCTGGTTCCGCCGCACCTTCGCCACGATTCTGGGCGTGGACCTGGACCGCGAGTTCGATCCGTTGTTCGGCGGGCCGGTGGTCACCGGCAACTCGAAGGTCGGTCGGACGTTGATTCTGAGCGAGGCCGGTCGCCGTGAATTTCTCGCGCTGTTCGGCGCGGAAATCCCGCGCGAGGCCGCCGACGCGGCGGCGGTGGAGCGGTTCTTCGAGACGCTCGCCCACCGCGCCACGGTGCTGGTGCATGAGACCGCCGACGCGGCGGAGTTCGAGTTGATCCGCCGCGTGGCGGAGCGCGAGGCGCCGGCCCACATCGAATTGCGGGTGCGGGCGGCGAGCCGGGATTTCCTGGTCGGGCTGGCCAGCCTGTTGGGCGTGGACACGTATCTGCGGCCGGAGCCCCCGCCCGAACCCGTGGAAGTGCAGCGCAGCCGCGTCGGCGACGGCTCGCTGCTGCTCCGGCCTGCCGCGCTCGACCCTCGCCTGGAAGGACAATCCCCATGAGCCTGATCCCCCAACCGTTTCCGGCGCCGCCCCGGCGGCCCAGTTACCACACCGGCCTGTTGCTGGACGCGGAGGATTTCCGCGACGAGCAGGGTTACCACCGCGGTCAATTGGCGCGACTCGCGCGCTGGTTGCACGGTCACGGCACCGTGTGCGGGCTCGAGGTCAAGCACCTGGCCGCCGGCCAGGATGGTCACGCAGAGGAAACGCTCACGGTCCGGCCCGGCGTGGCGATTGACCGGCTGGGCCGGCTGATCGAGGTGCGCCGCACGTGGTGCCTGCGCCTGTCCCGATGGTTCGAGCACACCGTGGCCGCGCGCCCGGACCTCGCGCCCAAACGCGAGGCCGACGACCGCCGGCACCTGCTCGCGGATGTCTTCCTGCGCTTTCTGGAGGCGCCCCGCGGTCTGCGCCCGGCCTTTCCCGAGACGGCTGTGGACGCCACCGACGCCATCGTGGCGTCGCGGATCGAGGACGCCTTTGAGCTCGCGCTGGTGCCGCGGATGGTCGAGGCCAACACCGATCCGAAGCTGCCCGTCAAGCCGTTCGACCCGCCCCCCGCCGACCGCGCGGCGTTCCTGCGAACACTCTTCGATGCCTACGAGCCCCCGGCGGACGATCCGGCGAAACTGGCGCCGCTGCCGGAACACCCGGCCGACTTTGACCGCACGGCGGTCTTTCTCGCGCGGGTGCGTCTGCGGCTGCTCGATCACCCCGCCACGGCGCTGACGCGGCACGCCTCGGGCGCGGTGACCGTGGACAACCTACCGCGCCGCGTCGCGCCCACTGCCGTCGTGCTTTTTGCCCTCACCGACCTCGATTGAAGGAGTTTGCCATGCCCGACCCCGTTCCTTCCCCGCTCCGCGCCGACTTCACCGAACTGGCCCGTCGTCCCGAAATCGTGGCCGACAGCCGTCGGCGCCGGCCGCTGTTCTTCGACGGCAAGTTTTTGACCGCCGCCGACCTCAACCGCGAGCAGGCCTACCTGCTGCTGCGGCAGGCGGACCTCGCGCAATCGCTGGGCTTCGGCGTCATCAGCGGCCTGCGCGTGACGCCCTCCGCCACCACCGCCGGCGGCGCGGCCAACGCCGCCGCCTCGATCCGCCTCACGGCCGGCTCGGGCCTCACGCCCGCCGGCGAGGTGGTCGTGGTGGGCGCGCCGAAAATCGTGGACCTGGCCGACGTGCCGCGCCTCGAACAGATCAACGCCGCGTTCGGCCTGGCCAGCCGGCCGCAGGACCCGTTCCGGAACTTGAACGGCCTGTTCGTCGTGGGGCTGCGGGCGGTCGAGTTCACCGCGAACCCCACGCCGGTGTACCCGCCGTCGGTTTCGGGCGAGACGGCCTTGCACGACGGCGAAATCATCGAGGCCACGGCCGTCACGCTGGTGCCGTACCATGCCGAGACGACGGCGGACGAGCCGTTGCGCGCGCGGGCGCGGACGGCGCGCGAAATCTTCCTCGAACAACAGCCGCCGCCGCTCCCGGCCGCGATGCTGCCACTGGCGATGTTGTGCCTGCGCCACGGCCAGCTCGAATGGGTGGACGAATTCCTGGTGCGGCGCGAGGCCGGCGACGACGACCGGTTCGGCTTCGCCTTCGCGCCGCGCGCGCTGGCCGAGGCGCATTTCTTCCAGTACCAGGCGCTGTTGGAGGAGGTCGAGGCCCGCCGCCCCGGCCGTTTTGCCGCGGCGGATGTCTTTGAAATCCTGCCACCCGGCGGGCCGCTGCCGCGCGGGGTGGTGGATACCACCGATTTCACACAGGGCTTCTTCCCGCCCGAGGCGCGGCTCGAACTGGCGGTGGTGCCGGAGGACGAACTGCCCGCGCTCATGGAGGACAGCATTGACCTGCCGCCGATTGATCTACGGCTCAAGCCGGAGGACAACGACGCCTTCGCGCTGCTGCTGCTGGTGCCGGTCGCGCGCCGGCTGTACGCGGAAACCGCCGCCAGCCTCACGCCGCGCCGCTTGCCGGTGCGGCCCGCGTTGCTCGAGCCGATCAGCCGCCTCAAACCGCTCGACTACCTGCGGCAATGGAAACCCACCCTGGCGGGCGGCGGCGGATCGGCCACCACGACGGACTCCGGCGCGGCCGCCGACGCCGCGTGGCGCGACCTGGTGAACCGCACGCCGCGGCTCTGGTACGTGCGACGGCGCAACCTGCCGGACGGCGCCGGCCTGGCCAGCGTGACGGTGGCCGGCGTGTCCACCGCGCCGCCCGCGCCCGGCACCACCGGCACGCCGCCCGGCGGCGGGGGCGAAGTGGTGCTGCCCGAACTGGCGGTCGAGAACGAGCGGATGCTCGCCGCGCTGGTGCAGGAAAAGCTCTGGGGCCGGTATGCCCTGCTCAAGGCGATTTCATCGCCGGCGGTGCATGCCTATGTCGCGCGGTTGTTCGGCTCCGAGTTGATCTTGCAGCACCCGCTGCTGCGCCACGCCCTGATGGCGGAACTCGAGGGCAACGCAAATCTCGGATCGGAAAGCCCGGAGGAAAACTTTGAGATGATCCTGGGCGGCGAGAAGGTGAAAGCGCTCACCCCGGAGGCGGTGGAGGCCGCCGCGAAGCTCGTGATGAACGCGCGCCTGGCCGACGGCCTGGCCGCGGCCTTCAAGCCCTTCGTCCGCCACCTGGCCGAGCTGCGCGTGCGAACCGTGCTGGGCTTCACGCGCCGGCTGCCACGCATCGCCACGCTGGGCCTGCAACTGGGCGACGACCCGAAACTCCAGGCCCTGATGGACCGCGTGGTCAGGAACGCCCGGGGCGGTAAGCGGCAGGCCATCCGCGACGCCGTGGACAAATTCACCGGGAGGTAACGCCATGCGCATCCGCACCCGCCTTCAACCGTTCGCCGGCGAGAAGCTCCTCGAGGTGCTCCCGCCCCCGGCCGCCTTCGCGCCGGACGCGCCGTTGCGCCGCCTGCATTTCTTTCCCGGCCGCCCTCTCACCGACCGTGCGCTCCAGCTCGAGCAGGGCGTGCGCGTCGCCCGCCTGCTGTTGCGCGCCCGGGGCGTGACGCCCGGCGTGGTGGCCGGACTCGAGTGCGGCCTGGAAGCCGACGCGCGGGGCAGCGTGGTCCGGGTGGGCGCTGGTTACGGACTGACCGCCACCGGCGACGACGTGCGGGTGGACCGCGTGATGCGCGTGCCGTGGCGGGACCTCCCGGTGCTGAAGTCCGGGGTCGGCGCCGCGCCGTGGCGCGCCTCGGCGGCCTTTGTTCCGGCGGACATCATCGGCCCCGGCAGCCTGGCGCGGCGCGTAACCACCGGGAGCGACGCCGTGGCCGCGTGGTTGAAAACCAAGCTGTCACGCGCGCTGCGGGACACGCTGGCCGCCTTCGATCCGGACACCACGGACCCCGCGCCGGTGCGGGCCGCGGTGGCGGCGGAGTTGAATGTGTTGATCCGCGATGAACGGCTGGACGCCGAGCGCGCCTTTGCCGAGGTGGCGCTGTCCGAGGAAACCCTCGAGCTGCTGGCGGACCGGCCAACCGGCCGCGCGCTCGAGCGCCTGAACCGGATGCTGCTGGAAGACGCCTTTCCGCTCGAGCTGGCGCCGGACCGTTTCGACCGGCTGGGTCGCCTGCCCAAAAATCCCGCGGGCGCGAGTGCCGCGGTGCTGATGCTGGTACCGGGCCAGATCGAGGAAATCGAGACGCCGGCCGCCGCCAGGGCCGCGGACAAGCCGGCCGAGAACTTCCAGCCCTTCGAGCGCGACCCCGCGGACGAGGCGTATCACCGGCGCAGCACGGTGGACGCCGCGCGGCTGGTGCTCCTGCCCTTGTCACCGGACCACTTCCCGGGCTGGCGGCTGCCGCCGGTCACCGCGCCCGGCCGCTGGCGAAACGAGGTCGCCTGGTCGGTCTTTGCGGCCGAGCAACGCGCCCTGCAGGCGGCTCTGCGCGCGCCGGACGAGCCGCCGCTGCTGCTGCCGTGGGAGGCGCCGGGCGTGGCCGTCGCGCTGGTGGGCCTGGACGAAAACTGGCTGCCGCTGTTCTTCGACCGCCACGCCGTGGCGCGCCCGGGCGGGCGGCCGCGACACCGCGTGCTGACCAGCCGCGAACTGGCGCTGGGGCGCGGCGGGGTGGGCGAGCCGCGTCTGTGGCAGGCGCGAATGGACCAGTTTGCCGCGGAGCTGTCCGGTCACCACGCAGTGGAGCCCGGCGCGGCCGGTTTTCGCTGGCTGCCGCCGTTTGGCGTCCTGCCGCGGGCGTTTTTCGCGGAGCGCTGGCAGGAGATCGAGGTGGAAGAACCCGCGGAAGCGCCGGCGGGAAGCACGCTGGTCGGGCTGCGCAAGCGCCGGTTTCGCACTCTGCCGAATACCTTCTTCCCCGCGAACTACGCCGTGCAGCTCGCCGTCGCGCCCGTGGAACAACTGGACGCGGTGGCCGCCGCCACGCGCGGCCTGGACCCGTTCGATCTCGATCACCCGGACCGCGTGCTGGTGCTGGCGCCGGTGCCCCAAAGTGTGTTTGACCCGCAGTTGCTCGAAATCGAGGAAGTGGCGCCGGAATTCAAGGAGGCGGTGACGAAGCTCGCCGATGTCCGCAACGACTGGCTGGGCCGGCGCGCGGATTTGCGGACCAAGGCCGACGCGCTCCACCGGGCGCTGACCGCCCAGCCGCTTTCCTTTGACGACCCGGGCAAGCTGGACCCCGACGAGCCGGTCACACCGCCCGCGCCGGCGCCGCCCGAGCCGGCGTTCGGCACCACCCGGGATACGGGCGGGGAGCTGGGCGACGCGAACGCGCTGGTCTCGCTGGACTGTCTGGCGCTGCAACGCGACCTGGGCCAGTACCTGTTCAAGTTCACGGAAAACGAAAAGCAGGAGCTGACCGATCTCAAGCTGGAGGACTACAAGAACCGTCAGCTCGGCATCCAGGACGCGGAAGCCGCCGCGCTCCGGCAGCATGGCCTGCGCCAGTTCATTGAGATGCTCGAAGACAAGGTGCGGCGCGCCGATGAGTTGCTGGATGGCAGCTTCCTGCGGCTGAGCGCGGACGTGTACCGCTTCGGGCAGTTGCTCAACAACAACGCCCTCGGCACAAAGTTCGCCGTGTCCGAGGCCCTGGCCGGCGCGGTGGCCCGGCCCGCCGCCGCCGCGCCCGGCGCCTCGAACCTGTTCACCAGCACGCTCGTGGCCAACCTCGCGCCGCCGGGCATCAAGGCCGCCGCCGCCGAGACCCCGGCCCGGCCGCTGGCCACCACGCACATGTTGGATGTCGGCGCCTTTTCGGGCGGCACGACCGCGACCAGCGCCAAGCTGGACGACTTCCTCACGGCCGCCGGCGAGGCGGGAAAGGTCCTGGCCACGGACAAGGGCAGGGCCGGACTGGCCAAGTTGCAGGACCTGGCGGGCCAGGACCCGGACGCCAAAGCGGCCTACGAGGCCCTGTTCGTGGCGGGCGCCGCGGCCACCGTGCCCGAGGCCCGCACGCAAGTGGTCGAGTTGGGCCGCGTGAAGCAGTTCGGCGAGGCGTACGTGCCGAACTTCAACCAGATCACCGCCAGACAAATCCGCGTGCTGCCGCTGGACCGCCTGCAACCCGCGCTGGCGCCGCAAATCCGCCAGGACATCCAGGACCGCAAGCTGGAAATCTTCGACCGCCTCCAGCAGCTCGACCTCTCGCTGGCCGGGCTCACCAGCGAGTTCGTGGACGCGGACCAGGCGCCCGGCGAGGACAAACCCACCGTGCGCCGGCTGTCCTTCACACGGCTGTTGATCCGGCGCCAGGCCGACGTGCTCGACCCGGCCGACGCCGACGAGGCGAAGCATTTCGCTGCCGGCGCCAAGCACGCTGACATGGCCGCCGCCGCGCTGCGGGCGGTCGAGGCGCGCGTGAAGAAGTACCGCGAACTCATTGCCCGCTGCCGCGAAGTCCTCCAGGCCGTCGAGGCGCACCAGCAGCAACTGGCCGGCCGCCTGCACGGGGTGGACGGCGAACTAGCCGAGGCCCGGCACGACGTGGCCGTGGCCCGGGCGCTCCTGGCCGAGGAAACCGCGCGCGTGGAGGCCGTCAACCGCCGCCGGCTGGACGTGTTGGAGGCCAACGTGAAGTTCTTCGTCTTCCACCGCCCCCGCGCGGTCGAGGCCCGGCTGGACGGCCCAGTGCGCACGGTGCATCCCGCGCTGGTCGAGGCGCCGGTGCCCGCCGCGTTGCGCGAGCACCTGCCCATTCCGCCGGACCTGCTGGCTTTGCAGGAGGTCTTTCGCGATTCGCCGGCGCGCTGGTTCCGCCTCACCCGGCACTGGCTGGGGACGCTGGACCACCTGCCCGCGCTGCGCGAGTTCGTCGCGCGGGTCGCCGGCGCCGCGTACGTCGAGGATCGAGCCGCCCTCAAGGCCAGCACCGGCCGTTACAGCCCGGCGTTGGCGCGGGTGCTGAACCTCCGGGCGGCCGCGGCAGCCACCCACCGGCAGCAATTGCTGCAGGCCCCGTTCGCCGCCCCGCTCACCGCCAGCCTCCAGGACCTCCAGCGCGAGGCGCGCGAGCGGTTCACGCTCCGCGACTTTCTCGAACGCGGCCCGGCCGGGCTGGCGCGTCCGGCCGCGGAGGAACTCGAGCGCGTGTTTCGCGTGGCCGCCGCGCTGCACCGCGACTTCTCGCGCACGCCCGGCCTGTTGCGTCTGGCCTGGGCCGAGCGGTTCAGCCAGTTCGACGCCGACGCGTCGTTCCGCGACCTCAACCGCCTCCCGCGCTGGAACGAGGTCGAGTTCACTCTCCGCCGCCAGATGCAGGCGCTCGCGGACTGGCTGTACGACCGCGTGGACGCCGCCGAGCCCGCGGCCGCGGGCCTCATGGACGACCTGGTGCGCGTGTGCCTGTTGCTCGCCAGCCACGCGCCGGTGGACCAGCTCGTGACCGGCACCCTGGCCGAACCCGTCACGCCCGCGGCCGGCGCGCCGCTCAAAATCCGCGTGGACGCCACGCGCGTCCGCCTTGGCATGGGCGTGGTGCTGGACCTGGGAGAGAACCGGCTCGTCCGCGCCGTGGTGAGCAACCTCACTGACACCGAGGCCCACGCCCGGATCACCAGCCTGCCCGCCCAGCCGGTGGGGCCGATTCCCGCCCACACGGCCGTGCGCTTCCTCGACACCGGCCGGCCGTTCTGAGTCATGGTGACCGCCGTCCAGCGTCGCATCCGGCACGCCCGCCTGCGGTGCGCGCGTCCCGAGCACGCCACGCACGGCCGGGTGCTGCTCGAGGACGCGCTACGCACCGCCAGCCTGCCGGATCCAGGCCGGCTGGTCATCGTCCGGCGCGTGGACCTGGGCCGGCTGTCGCCGCACGCCAGCGCCGCCGCCTGGAGCCGCCGGCTCGAGCTGCGCCTGCAACCCCTCGCCGCCGGCGCCGTGTACTTCGCCGAACCCGCTGCGGCTCGGGCCGACGCGGTGTGGTTTTCCGACCCCTGGCAACCGGCCCTCGAACTGGCCGTGCGCCTGCTGCGCGGCCGCGTCGCGGAAGCGTGGTTCTGGCCCGCGGCGGCGCCGGGCTGGACTCCCGGCCTGCCGCCGGTCGAGGCCGCGCGGCTCATTTTCCGCCAGCTCGAACAGCGCGGCGGCCTCGCCGCCACGCTCGCGCTGGCCCGACGCCTGTGCCGCGAAGACCGGTTGTTTGAGTTCGCGGCGCTGCTGTCGGCATCGGAACTCGTTTCCTGGCAGCCGCCGGTCCCGGCGCGCGAAGGCGACGGTGGTTTCGATGCGGGTGCGGGGGGCCGCGCTGAAGCGTCGTTGCCGCCGGCGTGGGCCGCGATCCCGGCCCGCTGGCGGGCGCGTTTGCGGAGCGGGATTCCAAGTCGGGAACCCGGCGCGGCTGCGCTGTGCTGGGTGATCGCCGGCGTGCTGGGCGAACACCAGGCAATGATAACTGAACCCGCGCTGCTGCGGCGCGAGGCCGTGAATCTTTTCATCCAGCTCCGCGCTGCGCCCCGGGTGACTCCCGGGCCCGGCGAATCGTTGCCGCTGACCCCGCTGCCTCCCGTCCGGACGATCCCCGGCCCGGACCGTCCAGCCGGCGCGCCTGCCGAACCAAAGCCGGACCCTCGCGCACCGATCGCGGGGCCATTGCGGCCCACCGCCGCGGGCGGATTGCTCTTCACCCTGAACCTGCTCCGGCAACTCGGCTGGCCGGACCGGCTGTGCGGCGAAGACCGGGACCGGGCCGGCGGTCTCACCGTCGCCTGGCTGCGGGTCCTGGCCGCGCGTCTGGCCCTGCCCGCCGCAGATGCGGCGTGGCGCTGGCTCGAGGACTGGGGCGCGGCGCCCGAGTTCCCCGACCTGCCCGCACCGCCGGGGCTGCTCGGCGAATGCGGCGGACCGGGCCGCGTCGGACGTTTGCGGTCCTGGCCGCTGCGGGCGGCGCTCACCTTGGCCGTCCAGCGCCGCTGCTGGCGCCGCGCGCGGCTGGGTTGGCGACCACTCGTGCTCCGGCCGGCGCGGATGAGCTGGACCCACACGCACGTGGACGTGTTTTTCACGCATCGCCAGGCGGAAGTGCGCGTGCGCCGCGCCGGGCTGGACCTTGATCCCGGCTGGCTGCCGTGGCTGGGACGCGCCGGTCGCTTCCACTACGTTGAGGCCCTGCCCGCATGAGCCACCCCGGCCACACGTTTCCGCTGCGCGACCTGGCGCTGGCCGCGCTCGCCCGGCACCTGGACGCCGCTCGGGACGAGGGCCCGGAAGCCGCCTGGCTGGCCGCCGTGGCAAAACCGGTCCACGAAGCAGGCCGCCCGCTGGACGCCCTGTTTACCGCGGCGCTGGAGCATCCGCGCCGCGAGGACGCCGCGCTGGTGGCACTGGCCCGGCGCCGCACTCTCGGCCCGGCCGAGGTGCTGGCCGTGGCGCTGGCGGCGGCAGTCGAGGACGACCTGATGGCCGGTCGTGTCCTGGCCTTCGCACAAGCGCCGGTAGGCGGCTCGCGCCCCACGCTGGGACTGCTGGCCGAGCTCAGCCATTCCCTGGCGCCGAACCGGCGGACCACGGCGGCGGCGCTGGCCCAGGGCCCGGCCGTCTCCTGCGGCCTGCTGACCGTGCTCCACGACGGCGCGCCCTGCCCGGAACGGCCGGTCGCAGTGCCGCTGCCGCTGAGCCTGGCGTTGAAAGGCGTGGCCGCGCCCTGGCCGGGCGGGCAGCTCGGCGGGGCGGAAGAATTCACTCTGCCCGCGTCCCACCTCGAGGCCGCAAGACAGTTCGCGCGAGCGATCGCAGACCGCCCCGCCACGCTGGTGATCCGGGCCGCGTCCCTGGCGGAAGGCCGCGCCGCCGCGCGCGCCGTGGCCCGCGCGCTGGAGCGGCGTCCGTTCTTCACGGAAGCGCCGTCCGCGCCCGGCCTGGGCGTCTGGCTGGACCTGCTGCAATTACTGCCGGTGCAGTTGATGGAACTGGGCCCCGGCGACCTGAAGCCCGCGCCGGTGATTCCTTTCCTCGACGGGCCGCGCTTGGTGCTCACCGGTACGGACGGCGCGCTGGAAACGGGCGCCGGCGCGTTGCTGACCTGGCGGCTGCCCCTGCCCGCGGAAGCCGAGCGCCGGGATTTGTGGCAACGCGCCCTCGGCCAGGCTTCGCTCGCGTCCACGCTGGCCGCCACGCACCGGCAGGGCGCGGAACGCATCGCCCGGCTGGGCGAGACCGCGCGGCTTCGGGCGCGCGCCCTGGGCCGGGTCGGTGTCGAACTGGCCGACGTCCACGCCGTGGCGCGCACCGGCGAAGGCACCGGCCTGGACGCGCTGGCCCAACTGCTGCCCGAGCCGGTGCCGGATGGCGCGCTGGTGCTGGGCGAAGACCTGCGCGCGGCGCTCGAGTCCCTGCTCGCGCGCTGCCGGCATCGCGACGGCCTGAGTGACGGCCTGGGCCTCGCAGCGCGCACGCGGTATTCGCCCGGCGTTCGCGCCCTGTTTCACGGGCCGAGCGGCACGGGCAAGACGCTGGCCGCGGGCTGGCTGGCCACGCGCCTGGGCCTGCCGCTGTACCGCGTGGACCTGGCCGCCGTGAGCAGCAAATACATCGGCGAAACGGAAAAGAACCTCGCGCGGCTGCTGGCCCGGGCCGAGGCCAGCGAAGCCCTGCTGCTCTTTGACGAGGCGGACGCGCTGTTCGGCAAGCGCACCGACGTGCGCGACGCGAATGACCGCTTCGCCAACGCGCAGACGAATTACCTGCTGCAACGGTTGGAGACCTTCGATGGTATCGTGGTGCTCACCACCAACAACCGCGCGCGGCTGGACACGGCCTTTGCGCGGCGGCTGGACGCGGTGATCGAGTTTCCCGCGCCGCCGGCGGCCGAGCGCCGCGCCTTGTGGGAGGCCCATCTGGGCGCCGGGCACGATCTGGAACCGGCCGAGCTCAACCGGCTGGCCGCGTTGTGCGACCTGACCGGCGGCCAGATTCGCAACGTGGTGTTCGCCGCCGCGGTCGCGGCGCGTGAAAACGACGGCCGGATTTCGCTGGGCGCCCTGCTGGCCGCGCTGGGTGAGGAGTACCACAAGGCCGGTCGGCCGCTGCCGGCGGGCCTGCCTTCGACGCGCGCGAAACAGCGCGCCGCGGCGTCGTCATGAGCCGCTTCGCCGCCACGGTGGTGCATCGCGTGAGCACGGTCCGGTCCGGCCGGCCGGCGGTCCGGGCGGGGACACGTCGCGCGACCGGCGCCCGCGCGGGGGTGCCCCGCTACGCGCAGCTACGTGCCGGTAGGGGTCCAGCGGTGGCCGGACCGGCGACGGAGCGCAGAGCGACGACCAGGCCCCCCCGCGCCCCGGTGAGCACGCCAGTTGGCTCGGCACATGCGAGGACGCCCGCGCCACCGGCGGTTGCCCGGGGAAGCGAGGTTTCGCAGGCGGGGACGCCTGCGCCACAAGCTTTGACCGGACGCGTGAGCCGGCCCGGGGATTTGTGGGAACGCGAGGCCGAGCGCGTGGCCCGCGCCGTCACCTCGCCGGCACAGCACGCGCCCGCCGCCCCGGTCCGCGCGCGGCTGGCGCCGCCGGTGGTCCTGCCCCGGCCCGCGCCGGTGTCGGAGCCCGCGCCCGCTTGGGCCGAACCGGGCGCCGCGCGGCCGATCGCGCCGCATTTGCGACGCCAGATCGAGGCCGCCACCGGCGCGGACCTGCGGGCGGTGCGGGTTCACAGCGGGCCGGCGGCGGAGCGTGCGGCCGTGAGCGTGCACGCGCGCGCCTTTGCCCAAGGTTCGCACATTTTTCTCGGCCGCGGCCAGCGCGCGGACGACGCGCCCGTCGTGGCGCACGAGGCCGCGCACACGATCCAGCAAAGCGCGGCGATGAACGCCGCGCACGCCCAGGGTCCGCCGGGCGCGGTGGCCGGCGTTCAATTGACCCGCGCCCCGCCGGGCATGGTGCAGCGCATCCCGATCCTCAGCGACTTCGGCGAGGCCATCGTGGACGTGGGCGGGGCGGTGTGGGATGCCGGGTCCACAGCCGTGGGCGTGGGAGGGGATCTGGTTACCGGCGATTTTTGGGGCGCGGTGCGGCGGCTGGCGCCCTCGGTGGCGGACATTCTCCGGGAGATCGCCGACAAGGGCCTCTGGGAATTCCTCAAGGAAAAGATCGGCGGCGTGGTGGACACGTTCTTTGGCGGCCTGCGCCAGGTGGGCGATTTCTTCGGCAGCCTCGGCGACTGGGTCGCGGGCATGGTCGGCGCCATCCGCGACATCGTGGCCGGTCTGGCCGGGCGCGGAAAGGAGGCGTTGTTCGGCGCGTTGCGGAACCTGCGCGCCTTCCTGGGCGAAGTGGCCGGAAACGTCTGGGACAGTTTGGCTGATTTCTTCCGGCCGGTGGGCGATTTCTTCTCCCGCGTCGCGAATTTCTTCACCGGACCCGTCCTCGGCTTTCTCGAAGAACTCGGCGGCGAGGTCTGGCACACGATCACCACCTGGGCCGGCAACCTCTGGGACGCGCTGGCGCCGGTCCGCGAGATCATCGGTTGGGCCTGGGACGAAGTGCTCGACCTGCTCGGCATCAGCGGCGGTGGCGGCGGCGGTGGCGGCGGCGGCGGCGGCGGCGGCGGCATCCTTGGCTGGATTCAGGACAAGGCCGGCGAAGTCTGGGACTGGATCAAGGGCCTGACCGCGCCGGTGGTCACCGGCGTCCAGGCCGCGTTGCGCTGGTTGGGCAATCTGGCGCCGCTGGAAGCCATCCAAACGCTGCGCGACCGCGTGCTCGGCTGGGTGGACAGCGCCACGCAAATGGCCGACCGCATGGAGGAACCGGACGGCGTGGCCGACCACCGCGAGGTGCTCCGCGACGTGATCCTGCCGGGCATTCTCAGCGCGATCCAGGGCCTGCGGGGCGCGATCAGCGCCGCCGGCAACTGGGTGCGCGGCACGGTGGGCGGCCTGGCCGAGAGCGTGGCCGGCTTCTTCGACACGCTCGCCAGCAACGAGTACCTGGCCTTCGCCAGCGGCGCGCTCGAGTGGCTGCGCGACGGCGCGGCGCGGCTGGGCCTCTGGGCCGCCGAGGGTATCGGCGCGCTGTTCGGCCTGGCGGACGACACGCTGGCCACGCTGGCCCGTTGGGTGGAGCCCATCCTGAACCTGGTGCGGCAGCTCATCGCCACGCTGTTCAACCTGCTCTCGCGCCTGCCCGACCTGGTGCTCGGCCCCATCTGGCGGCTCATCCCGGAATGGATTCGCGAGCCGGTGAAGAACTTCCTCATCAACCAGGTGCTCCGCCGCATTCCGGTCTTCAGCCAGTTGCTCGAAATCCCGAACCTCGTGGACCGCGCCCTCGCCGTGGCCCGCCGCGTGTTGCTCCAGGTTTTCCTCGACGGCGACCTGCTGGGCGCGGCATGGACGTTCTTCCGCGCGGTGCTCGAGTTCTTCGGCCTGCCGCCGCAACTGGTGGTGAACCTTATCCGCAACGCGGCGCGCGCGCTCGGCGACATCATCCGCGCGCCGGTGAGTTTCTTCATCAACCTGCTGCGGGCGGTGCGCGACGGCTTCCTAGGGTTCCTCGAGAACTTTGGCCGGCACCTCCTCAACGGCCTGGCCGACTGGCTGTTTGGCACGCTGGGCGAGGCGGGCATCCGGGTGCCGCGCGAGTTCAGCCTGCGCGCCGTCTTCGACGTGGTGCTGCAAATCCTCGGCCTCACCGTGGACCACGTCTTCGAGCTGATCGAGCGGCGCCTCGGCCCGGAGCGCACGGCCCTACTGCGCCGCGGCCTGGGCGTGGCCCAGGAGGCGCTCCGCTACATCCAAATCCTCGTCACCGGCGGCCCGGCGGCGCTCTGGGACGAAATCCGCGGCCAGCTCAGCGGGCTGTGGGACCGGATCGTCGAGGGCGTGATGAGCTTCCTCATGGAACGCCTCGTGGCCACGGCCACGCGGTGGATCATGGGTCTGCTGGACATCACGGGCATCATGCCGGTGATCAACAGCCTCATTGCCATCTACCGCGCCATCGAATCGTTCTTCCGCTACCTGCGGCAGTTGCTCGAGATCGTGAACTCGGTGCTCGAAGGCCTGGGCGAGATCGCCCGCGGCGTCATCACGCGCGGCGCGGCGCTGGTCGAGGCCAACCTCGCGCGGCTGCTGCCCATCGCCATCGGCTTCCTGGCCAACCAGCTCGGCCTGGGCGGTCTGGCCGGGCACATCCGCAACCTCATCACCCGCATCCGCGAGATGGTGGACCGCGCGCTGGGCTGGCTGATTGACCGCATCGTGCGCGGCGTGCAGGCGGTGGCCGGCGCAGCGCGCGCCGGCGTGGCGGCGGCGCGGGAAGCGGGCGGGCGGCTGCTGGACTGGCTGGGACTCCAGCGCACCGTGCGCGTGGACGGCGAAAACCACCGGCTCTATTTCGGGGGAAGCGCGCGCGATGCGCGGCTGGTGGTGGCCAGTAGCCCGCAGAATCTGGATGGCTACCTGGCCGGACTGGAAAGTCAGCCGGCCAACCAGGCCAGGCAGCCGGTCTTTGCCGAAATCCGCCAGAAGCAGGCGGCCATCCAGCAATTGCGCGCCCAGGATCCGCCGGCGCCGGATCAGGCCGCGCGCATCGAGGCGGCTTTCAACCGGATCGCGGAATTGCTGGCCCAGTTGTCTTCGGGCGGCGGCTGGGGTTCCCGCAACAATCCCTTGCCCCTGGCTTATCCCAAACGGGCCAGCGCGGCTTATCCGGTCGTGTATGTCGGACCGCGCGCCAGCCAGCGTATCGCCCAGAGCCTGCTGGCGTCGGCGGCCGCGGCTTCATCAAAACCCACCGCCGCGACCGACGTTGACGCGTTGCCGGTTGGGCCATTCCGCCAGATTCGCGCTCAGCTCAGTGACCCCGAGGCCGCCCGTTGGCGCCAGCGCGGATACGCGGTTCAGGCCTTTGCCCCGCACCAACCGGCCCGCCTTCCGGAGACGGGCGCCTTGGTGGGCATCGAACCTCCGTACCGCACCGCAAGGGACAAGTTGCTCCACATGGCGGAGGTCGGCTCGACCGGTGGTGGCGGCAAGATCAACGACGAATTCCGGCCGTTCGGCTTTTCGCCCCGAGAGGAAGCCATGGATGGGGACCACGTCGTGGAGCGGCAGCTTGGCGGGCCGGACATTCTGGGCAACCTGTGGCCGCTGGACGCCTCCGAGAACCGCAGTGCGGGTTCAACCTTGCGCGGGATGACCTTTCCGAACCCGGGCGGTGGACAGCCGATTACAATGGATCAGGTGAAGGCGGAAGTCCGCGCCGGAAACCCGAAGTATCTGCTCATTGTCAGCACGCGCTGAGGCCGCGCAGCCAGGCGCCCGCGGCTGCGGGCCGGAAACCGGCGGGGCGACGGCTCGAGGCCGGACTGATCGGCCCCCGGGAATGGGCGAACCGCCCGTCGGGAAGGCGGGCGGGGCGGGATTTTCCGTTGCCCGACCAATGGAACGCTTTGTTAATTGCGGGCCGTGCACCCTGCAAGCGCGGGTCCCGTCACCCCGTTCCCGTTCCCGACCGCGGCCTTCACGCCCCGCGGCCAGGGCTTCGCCCCAGCTGGCGTCGGGCGCTCGGCGCGCGCGGATGGCGGGCCCCCGCCTGCCTCCCCCGGTCGCGTCGTTCCTCCGGTACTCTGGCTGATCGGGCTGGTGCTGGCGCTGGCGACCGGTTGCTCCACGACGCACGGCAAACGGCTGGCCTATCACTACGCGCCGGAATACGGCGTGGCGGACGCGCGCTTTGTGCGGGTGCTGGAGGCGCAGCAGGGCGGGTAGGTGGAGGGCAATCGCGCGCGGCTGTTGAACAACGGGGACGAGTTTTTCCCGGCCATGCTGGAGGCAATCCGCCACGCCCGCCACAGCGTGAACATCGAGTTGTACCTCTTCAGCGACGGACGGGTGGCGCGAGAGTTTGCCGCCGCGCTCGCGCAGAAAGCCCGCGAGGGGGTAGCCGTGCGGGTGCTGGTGGATGCGCTGGGCAAACGCACCGGCGGGTTGGACCGGGAGATGGCCGCCGCCGGGGTCCGGGTGCGCACGTGCAAACCCCTCAACCTCTGGCATCTGCCCAAGACCAGTGACCGCACCCATCGCAAGATCATCACCGTGGACGGACGCATCGGCTTCACCGGCGGTTTCGGTGTGGACGACCGCTGGGCCGGCCGGGCCCGGCATCCGGGGGAATGGCGGGAGGTGGTGGTGGAGGTGGAAGGGCCGGTGGTCCAGCAGTTGCAACGGTTGTTCCTCGAGAATTGGCTGTTTGCGACAGGAGAGATGCTCGACGGGGAAGGACAATTTCTGAAGGTGCCGCCGGTGGGTCCGCTGCGAGCGCAGGCGGTAGGCAGCGCCCGCGGTTCCCATCTGTCCGAAGCCAAACTGCACTACTACCTGCCCATTAAAGCGGCGCGGGAACGCCTCTGGATCCAGAATGCCTATTTCCTGCCCGACCGGGATTTCCGACGAGCGCTGGTCGCCGCCGCCCGGCGGGGAGTGGACGTGCGCGTGCTCCTGCCCGGTCCGCACACAGACATCAAGCTGGTCCGCTACGCCTCCCGCCGCGATTACAACGAACTGCTGCGGGGCGGAGTGCGGATTTTCGAGTACCAGCCCACCATGCTGCACAGCAAATTGATGGTGGTGGACGGTCTCTGGTCGAGCATCGGCTCGATCAATTTCACGGCACGCTCGATGCGGGCCAACGCCGAGGCCAACGTGGCCGTGCTGGACCGGGACTTCGCCCGCCAGGTGGAGGCGGTGTTCGAGGCCGACCTCGCCCACAGCCGCGAAATCACGCCCGCGGACTGGCGCCGGCGCGGCCTCTGGACCGGCTGCGCGAAGGCTACGCCGGTCTGCTCAAATCCCTGTTCTGATCCCCAAACCAAGCCGGGAAACCCGCGCGCACCCGGCGCGGTGCTGGTTCGGACGCGGTTCCTGCGGCCCCGCGCCGGCGCTCATCGGCGTCTCGAACTCCGGCTTTTACTGAAGGCGTCGCGCGAGGCCGGGCATCCCGGCCGGCATCGGATCCCCGGGCGCAAGGCCGTCCGGGGCGGAAGTCGCGTGCGCGTGCCGACGGGATTCCCGGAGCGCGGCAAGGGCCAGCTCGCTGATCTGGTCCGCGCGGGTGTTCGCGGTAACCACCACCAGGTCGCGGCCGTCGAACACCAGGACCCCCGCCGGGAGTCGCCTGTCGGACAACTCGCTGCGCGGGAGGCACATCACCACGGTGTGCTCGGCGTCCAGCACCGTCACCGCGCGCTGCCAGCCCCGGACCTCCAGACTCCGATCCATCCGGGCCAGGAATTCGCGGCGGTCCAGCCGGCCCGCCATCAGCCGCCACACGCTCACCCGGGCGCCGCGCACCGCACTCACCGCCGTGCCGACTTCGGGCGGGATTTCCGCCCTGGCCGCGCGCGCGACGGCCAGTCCGGCGCGCGCCAGCCCGAACAGCGTGCCGCCGGCGCGGACCTGGATGCGGGGCTGCCATTCGCCGGGCAGGTTGTCCAACAGCGCCTGATGCACGCGGTCCATTTCCGAAACGCCGCGGGAACACCCGCCCGCCCCGGCGGCGAGCAGCCCCACCAGCAGGGCGGTGTGCAGGCCGGTGAGGCAATGCGGCGGCCCCGGATGGCGTTGCCCGGCATGAGGCAAAACTGGAGACATGGCAAACCTTGCTGGTGGAATGGCCCGGGTCTAAAGACTACTTGCCGGCCGGTTCCGCGTGACGGTGCAGTTTGCGGCCGATCTCCTTCAGCGGGGCGATGCCGAGGCGCTCGCCCAGTTCGGCGAGCCTCTCCGGACGCAGCTCCCCCACCACGTTGACAAACACCGCCCGCCCGCCGCCCTCGATCACCGTGACCACAAGGCCTTCGATCGCCTCCTCACCGCGGGTTTTGAGGTGCACGCCCACGTCCTCCTGGCCCGATTGGACGGACACCACCCGTTCCCAACCCTCGGCGGCGAGCCCGGAACGCACCCGCTCAATCCGCCGGGTGATTTCCTCGCGGTTTTGGTTGTTCAGTCCCACCACGTGGACCCGGATCCCGCGGAGGCCACGGATCAGCTCCTCCAGGTCCGGCTCTTCCCGGCCCACCAGACGAGCAGCCATGGCGAGGAGGTTGTCGGAGAGATGGACCTCCACGTACTCGCCGCCGCCGGACGGCGGGTTGAACGGGCCGAAGTCCACCTGCCCGGCGACCGTTTCGGACGCCCGACCGTGGAAGGGGATTGCCATGGCGCACAGGGTCGCCAAGCCCAACAGGTACATCGTTGTTTTCATAACTTTCACCGGATTGAAGTTTCGCGGTCGGGCGCCGTGCCCGACGCCTGGGGAGAACCCGCCTCCCGGGTCCGGAGTTTCAATTTTGTGCCCGCAGGGCGGGAGCGCGCCCGGCCTCGCACTGGACAACGCGGGCCGCGGCGGGCAAGTTCCGGCCATGGCGCTGACACCTTCCACCATGTTGCCCCTGGGCACGCCGGCTTCCGACTTCTGCCTGCCGGACACCGAGGGTCGGCTGGTCTCGCTGCGGGACTTTCGCGACGCCCCGGCCCTGCTGGTGATGTTCATCTGCAACCATTGTCCCTACGTGAAACACCTCCGCAGTGGCCTGGCCCAACTGGCCCGGGATTACCGCCCTCGCGGGGTGGCCATCGTGGGTATCAATTCCAACGATGTGGCCAGCTACCCGGAAGACAGCCCGGACCGGATGCGGGAGGAAATCCGCGCCGCCGGCTACACGTTCCCCTATCTGATTGATGAAACCCAGGCCGTGGCCAAAGCCTACCGCGCCGCCTGCACGCCGGACTTTTTCCTGTTCGATGCCGCCCGCAAGCTCGTGTACCGCGGGCAGTTTGACGACAGCCGGCCCGGCAACGGTGTGCCCGTCACCGGACGCGACCTTCGCGCGGCGCTGGAAGCGGTGCTGAGCGGACAACCGGTCTCGCCGGAGCAGAAACCCAGCCTCGGCTGCAACATCAAATGGAAACCGGGCAATGAACCCGAGTACTTCCGGTCCTGATCGCCCACCGCGCCAACCGCGGCCCGGCGGAACCACCTGGACCGCGGGGCCGGAGTAACGGCCCGCGCGGATCGGCGCGCGGGACGCGCGCTTTCTGACCCCGCCATGCATTGTCTGGTCACTGCCGGTCCCACTTTCGAGCCGCTGGACCAGGTGCGGCGGTTGACGAACTTTTCCACCGGTCGCCTCGGCAGCGAACTGGCGCTGCATCTGGCGCGCGCGGGGCACACTGTGCGGTTGCTTCGCAGCGAAACCGCCATCTGGCCCGCCCCGGAACATCCGCGGTTGCGGCTGGAATCCTTCACCACCACCGCCCGCCTCCGCGAGCAGTTGGCCGCGCAGGCGGAGGCGGAAACGCAGGCCGTGTTTCACGCCGCCGCGGTTTGCGACTTTGCGCCCGGCCGCGTCTGGCGGAGGGAGCCCGACGGGCAGCTCTCCGAAGTCCGGGCGGGCAAGCTGTCCACGCGCGACGGCCCCTGGCTGGTGGAGTTGGCCCCCACGCCCAAGTTGCTGGCGCGGTTGCGCGCCTGGTTTCCCCGCGCGTGGCTGGTGGGCTGGAAATACGAGGTGGACGGCACCCGCGCGCGGGCGCTCGCAGCGGGCGCAATCCAACTGACCGAAACCGACACCGACCTGTGTGTGGTCAATGGCCCGGCCTACGGCCCCGGGTTCGGGCTGGTGACGCGCGAGACCCCGCCTCACCACTGCCCGGATCGCGCCGCGTTGTTGGAAGCCCTGCTGGCCGGCCTCAACGCGCGGGCGGGTTGACCGGGATCGGCTCGGGGCCGCTGTACCGCTTGGTCTGCGTGGCGTCCGACGCCTCCGGCTGCAGGTGCGTTTCCAGCCAGTCCAACACCGGCCGACGCAGTGCTTCGAAGTGATAGGGAAGATCCTCGTGGCCCGCCTGCCAAATCGGAAGATACCGGGCGGGGCCGGGCTGCAGCCGCGCCAGCCGGGCTACTGCCTGCGGCGGCGCAATCCGGTCTTGCCCCGCCGCCACGTAGAGGACGGGCGTTTCGAGCCCGCTCACCCACGGCGTGGTATCCAGCGCCTCCGGGGAAACACCGAGCAGACCGGGCAGACGCCGCAACGCGCTCCGCACCCAGGCCCGCGGAAACCAAGGGATGTACTCGGCGGCCAGGCCCTGGACCGCCGGCGCCAGTTCCGCGTATGGCGCCAGCGCCACCACCGCGTGCACGCGGGCATCCCGCGCCGCCCAACGCAGGGCCAGGGCCGCACCGAAGGACTCGCCCAGCGCGGCCACCGGGCCTTCCACGAGCCCGCGCGCCGTCAGCGCGTCCAGGGTTTGACGGAGGTCCTCGGCCTCCACCAGCCCGAGGGTAAACCGCTTGCCCGTGGAAGCGCCATGTCCGCGCAGGTCCACCAAGACAGGGCGATAGCCGGCCTCCGCCAGGACCAGCGCCCAGGGGACCATGCCGGCAAGATTCAAGCCGTAGCCGTGAAGGAGAAACACCGTGCCGCGCGCCGGCGGCACGCCGGGCAGCGGCTTCGGCGGCAGCCGGGCCTGAACCCGCAGTTCAAAAACTTTCCGTTTCCGTCCCGCCCGGGATCGCGTCTGGGGCCGGGTCTGGTAATCCCCCGGTTCAAGCCAGCGCAGGTCCAGTTGGGCCGGCGGCGGCCCCACCTCCACGGTCGCCCGGGCCAGGTGCTCCCGCAGGGCGGGCAATTCGACTTCGACGCGCGGCTCAGGCGCCAGCCACGTGGGCAGCGCGTTGGGCGGGCGGATCATCTGCCGCGCCAGGATGTGGCCGGGAGAACAGCCGACCCCGGCCAGCACCCCGGCCAGCAGGGCGGCGGCGCATCGGGAAAGTTCCACGCCTATGACCCGGCGTCGGGCGCTCATGCGGCCATCGGGGTCAGCGGCGCACCGAAGCGGGCGCGGGTTCCACACGCGCCAGCGAGCGGGCCACCTGCCGGAAGTGGTAACCGCGGATGGCCAGTTCCATCGCCTGCTGGAATTGGCGCGGCCGCCGTAGGAGCGTGCCCCAGAACAGCCTCCAGTAGGCCAGCCGTCCCCGCTGGCGCAATCCGAGCACCCAGAGCGATTTGAAAAAGGCCAGCAGGTCGGCGCGGGACAAGCGCAGCCGCGGCCCGGCGGGGCAGTGCACGCGCAGAAAGGTGCGCACCCGCGCATAATAGTGCCGCGGCTCGTACAGGGCCTTCATCAACTCGCGGTAACCGTTGACCAGATAATCCCGGCCCAGCCGCGGCTCGAAATTCAGCGCCGCATCGGTGTTGTTGCCGGTGCTTGCCGAGGCCAGTCGCCCCTCCCGGCGCAGCCGTTGCCAGAGCCGCGTCTGGGGCAGGGCGGTGAGTAATCCCACCATGGCGGTGACCACCCCGGAGCGCTGGATGAACTCGAACTGCCGCCGGAAAATGTCCGGCGGGTCATTGTCAAAGCCGACGATGAACCCGCCCATCACTTCCAGGCCGGCGCGTTGCAGGCGGCGCACCGCGTCCGCCAGGTCCCCGCGGTTCTGTCGCTTGTGGCATTCCTCCAGCGACTCGGCGACGGGGGTCTCCAGACCCACGAAGACCTTTTTGAATCCTGCGGCCACCATGCGCGCGCACAGGTCGGGATCGTCCGCCAGGTTGATCGAGGCCTCGGTGAGGAAGCCGATGGCGGTGCCGGTCTGGTGCCGCCAGGCCTGCAGCGCGTCCAGCAGGGCGCGCGTGCGGCGACGGTCGCCGATGAAGTTGTCGTCCACGAGGAAGACCATGTCGCGCCAACCACGCCGCCGCAGAGCCTCCAGCTCGGACACCACCTGGGCCGGGGTCTTGGTGCGGGGCACCCGGCCGTTCATGACGATGATGTCGCAAAATTCGCAGTCGAAGGGACAACCGCGGGAGAACTGCACCGCCATGGTCACGTAGTGCCGCAGGTTGATGAGGTCCCAGCGCGGCACGGGCGTGGCGGTCAATTCCGGCCAGCGCGCGGCCCGGTACACCGGTTGCAGGCGCCCCGCCTCCAGATCGGCGACGACGCGCGGCATCAACTCCTCCGCCTCGCCCAGGACAAAGTGCGGGATTTCAGGAAAGGCCTCGTGAGCGGTCGTAAAGAGCGGTCCCCCGGCGAGGATGGGCTTGCCCAGGGCCCGACAGCGGGCGGCGATTTCGCGCACCGACTCCTGTTGCACCAGCATGGCGCTCAGCAGGACGTAATCGGCGGCGCGAAGGTCCTCCTCGCGGAGCGGCTCGACGTTCAGGTCCACGAGTTTTAGCGTCCACTGGCGCGGCAGCATCGCGGCCACGGTCAGCAACCCCAGCGGCGGCATGGAGGCGCGACGCGCGACAAAGTGCAGGGCATGGCGGAAACTCCAAAAAGTGTCCGGTGTGCGGGGATAGATTAGCAGGATGTTCATATCACGGGGGCGGCCAGGCCAGCAGAACCAGCCTACTCCAAGCGGGCGCGCGAGCCAGTGAAAAACCGAAATTCCCGGGGGCCCGGCACACCGGGCGGTTCCACCATCCAGCCGTGGGTCCCGTCTTATGCACCAGCCGGAGGAACTGGACCGGGGTTACAACCGCCACGCCAAAGCGGTTCCCTGGAGCTAGGAAACGCGTCCAGAAGGAATGCGGGAACGTCACGCCACGGCTGGCGGAGAGGGGGGGATTCGAACCCCCGGTACGGCTTTTGACCGTACAACGGTTTAGCAAACCGCCGCCTTCAGCCACTCGGCCACCTCTCCGCTTTGGAGCGGGTGATGGGAATCGAACCCACGTAGCCAGCTTGGAAGGCTGGAGCTCTACCACTGAGCTACACCCGCGTCGTGCCGAGCGTACTGCCCGCATCGGGCCTGTCAACCACCACCGCGGGGGATTTCCCGGTTGACGCCCCGGGCGGGGGCCACCTAATTCTGCGTCGTGCGCGCGCTGATGCCGCGACGGACGCCGCCCGGGACGCGGCATCCGGTCCGGCCGCCCGTCGTCCGGTGTGAGAAAACCTTCCCTGTTGATCATCTTTCTCACGGTCTTTCTGGACCTGGTGGGTTTCGGCATTGTGCTGCCGCTTCTGCCCCGCTACAGCGAGCGGTTCGGAGCCACGGGCTGGACCATTGGCGCCATCATCGCCTCGTTTTCCGTGATGCAGTTGTGGCTGGCCCCGTGGTGGGGCCGCCTGTCCGACCGCATCGGACGCCGGCCGGTGCTGCTGGTGAGTACCGCCGGCTCGGCGGTGGCCTACGCGCTGTTCGCGCTGGCTGCCTGGCCGGGGTTGGCCTCCGGAACAGCGTTGAGCCTGTTGCTGGTCTCCCGGATTTTTGCGGGGGCCTGCGGCGCCAACATCGCCGTGGCGTCGGCGTATATCGCCGACATCACGCCGCCAGAGAAACGTTCCAAAGGCATGGGATTGATCGGGGTGGCGTTCGGGCTGGGATTTATCCTCGGTCCGGCCCTGGGCGCATTCAGCGCGCGCGCCTTCGGCCTGGCCGGGCCGGGATGGGTGGCGTCGGCGTTGTGCGCGGGCAATTTTCTCCTGGCCCTGTTCATTCTGGCCGAAAGCCGGGCGCCGGGCGCCGCACCCGGGACCGTGCGGCCACGGCTGGGGCAGCTGGCCCATACGCTGCGCCAGCCGCGGGTGGGGTTTCTGGTGGGCTTGTACTTCCTGGCCACGTTGTGCTTCGCGATCTTCGAGACCACGCTGCCCTTGCTCCTGGGCTCCCCCGGATTTCATCCCGATGACTTTGTCCGGCCGCACGTGTTGGCGCGCCGGCTTGCGCATCCCGAAACGCCGGTCGAGTCCGCGCTCAGCGCGCGGCTGCCGGCGGGATTCCGGCAGCAACTGGCCGGTGCCCAAAGCCAGAGCGCCGGCCGGTTGCGACGCGCGTTTTACCGGGAGTTCAATCGCTGGCTCGGACGGGAACAGTTGTGGGGGGAGGCTGAAATGCGGACGTTGGCGGCCTCTGCAGAGCTTCGCGGGCTGCTGGCTGAGCCGCCTTCGGGTGGCGACGCGCTGCGGCGGCTGAACCGGCGCGTGCTGGAGGAGGTCTTTCCGGAGGAGATTCGCCGGCAACGCTTCTACTTCGATGAGGGCCGGATCGGCCTGGTGTTTGCGTACTGCGGCCTGGTGTCGGCCTTCATCCAGGGCGGGGTGATTGGTCGTTTGGTGCGCCGGTTCGGTGAGCCGCGGCTAATTGTCGGGAGTCTGGCGCTTTTTGGGGCGAGCATGGCGGGGCTTCCGCTGGCCGGTGGGGTGGGCTTGCTGCTGGTGTGGCTGGGGTTGGTGTCGGTGGGCTCGGCGCTCAACCGCGCGCCGACGCTGGGGTTGATTTCCCTTTTCACCCCGCCGGAAGAGCAGGGGGCCAGCCTGGGGGTGGCGCAAAGTGCCGGCACGCTGGCGCGAATCGTGGGGCCGGTGCTGGCCACGGCGTTGTACGCGGAGTGGCCCCACCTGCCCTACTACCTCGCCGCCGCGCTGGCCCTGGCGGCCGCGCTGCTAGCCCGGGCGCGCCTGCCGGCGGGTCTATCAGCACCGACTCAATCAGCACCGCCTTCCGCCGCCTCCGTCGGTTGAGTCCGTGGCGGAGGCTGCCGGGCGCGGGCCACGGTTGGCTCTGGACGTGTCTCCGCCGGAGCACGGCATTTGTAACACTCCGACGTTTGCCCGCCGGACCGCCAGGCGGTTATTCTGCTCCGGTCTTTTAACCCGGTCTTCACCCGAATGAAACCGAACCGCCTGTCACGCCGCTGGCTGCGGCGACATCGCAAGCTGCTGGATTCCCTGGCGCGGCTGTTGCAGGAGTGCCGGCGGCGGGGCGCCCCGGAGTCCGTGCATGAGCTACGTGTTACCCTACGGCGGCTGCGGCTGTCGGTACGTCTGGGGCGGTTGGGGTTTGATGAGGCGGTGCTGGGACGCTGGCGCGCGTGGGCCCGACGCGTTTCCCGCGCTACCAGCCCGGTGCGTGATCTGGACATTGCCGTGGAGTGGCTGCAGGCCGTCAAGGCTTCGCCGGCGTTGCTCCAGGAATGCAAGCGGCGGCGGGATCGGTTGTGGCGCCGGCGGCGGAAGCAAATCCCTCCTGTACCTCCTCGATTGCTTTCTGCCCTGGCGCAGCCCGACCTGGAGCAAGCTGCTTCGCGGTCCCTGGAGCGACGCTTCAAGAAGCTGGAAGGCCGTTACCGGGATTGGTTGCGCCGGCAGGTGCCTCGCTTTTTTCGCCTCGGTGAAGAAGAGCGGCATGACGTGCGCCGCACCGTGCGTTGGTGGCGGTATCTGCGCGAGCTGGCCGTGGCTGGGAAGAAGCTGCCGCGCGACCCGGCCACCCGGTTGCTGTTACCCGCGCAAGAGGCACTGGGCGAGTTGCAAAATCTGGCGTTGGTACAAGCGGCTCTCCAAAACCTCACTCCGGGACCCGAGCGAGCGGAATTGCTGGCGTGCCTGGCCCGGCAACTGGCTGCGCACTCCCGGGCTGCCCAATCGGCTCTCCGTGACCTGCGTCGAAAACTCGCCCACGACTGACACGGCCACGTGCCGCGGGTCTAATCCGGTGTGCCCTGCGAGGAAGCCGGTTCGGAGCTCTCCAGCACGGCAAAGGGGTTGTTGACAAAGCCGGACGGGGGTGGTGCTGCGCCGGGTTGGGTCTGGGCCGGTAAAGAACGGCTCTGAACCTTGTCCTCCTGTGCCATGGCTGATGCCCCGCCGTTGGTGACAGAGGGCGTGGGTGCGGATGCCCCTTCCGCGCGGGGGTTTTTGGCGCGCTTGGCCCGAGGCAGGGGATTGATCATCACAGTCATGCCGCGCCCGACGATTTTGGGTTCTTCGACCGGCTGGCCATAGGGCCCCAGTTCCTTGATGAACTTTTCCATGACTTGGGTGCCCAGTTCTTGGTGGCGCATTTCGCGGCCGCGGAACCGCAGGGTCAGCTTGACCTTGATGTTATCGCACAGGAAGTCCACGGCGCGGTCGAGCTTCACGCCGAAGTCGTGTGGATCAATCACGGGACGAAGCTGGATTTCCTTGACTCGGTTGGAGTGCTGGTGTTTGCGAGCTTCCTTTTCTTTTTTGGCCAGCTCGTACTGATACTTGCCGAAGTCCACGATCCGGCAGACCGGGGGGGTAGCGTTGGGGGCCACCTCCACCAGGTCCATCCCGGCGTTTCGGGCCAGAAGTATCGCCTCGGCCAACGGCAGCACGCCGATCTGCCGTCCATCCGTGGCGATGACCCGGACCTCGCGGGCACGGATTTTGCCATTGATGCGAACCGAGGGGCCGGACCAAGGACGAGACGAAGAATATGCGCGGCTCAAGACCCCCTCCTCCGTGGAAGGTTACTCATGCAGGCTCTGAACTGTTACGCGGACGAATCGCACTGACCCATAGCGAGACTGTTGCGACTTCGGCTGCTTCCTGGCAAGAGAAATCGCCGGGCTGCCCCCCATGGTCCAGAACGCGGTCCTCGGGACCGGGTGGCTTGGACACCTGGCTGCGGCCACCCCCCGACCCTCATGCAGGCCCAGCCACCACTGCATAAACCGCGTCCTTGCCCGCATTCTAACTGATCCGCATGGGCATGATCACGTACAGGAAGGGGCCGTTGATTTTTAAGACGCCTGGGCTCAACTCATCGTTCAGTTCAAAATAAACCTCGTCCACATCCAGCGCGCGGAGCGCCTGAACCAGGAAGTTGGGGTTGAAAGCGATGGCGAAATCCGCCCCTTTGTAATTGAGGCTGAGGGTCTCCCGCGCTTCGCCGACCTCCGGCGCGTTGGCGGTGATGACCAGTTGGTTGCGGCTGAAATTGAGTTTGACCGCGCTGTTCTTGTCACTGGTCATGATCTCCGCCCGGCGCAACGCCTGCATAAACTCTTCGCGGGGGAGAGTGATCCGTTCACGGCACTCCCGCGGGATGACCTGTTGATAATTGGGGTAAGTCCCATCCACCAATTTGGTGATGATCAGGGTCTGCCCGCCCTTTTCGAAGTGCAGGGTAAACACCGCTAGGTTTTCACTGTAGCGAAGCTCCATCGAACCCTCCTCCTGGAGCAACCGTTCCAGCTCCGCCACCGCCTTGCTGGGTATGATGAACTCGGCATGGGCTTGCGGGCCTATATCCACTTCCTCTTCAGACAGCGCCAGCCGCCGTCCATCTGTGGCCACCGCGGTGATCTTATGATCCTTGAGGCTGAAAAACAGCCCATTGAGCACGTAGCGGCTTTCTTCCGTGGAGGCAGCAAAGGCCGTACGCTTGAGCATTCCCTTCAACTTTCCTTGGGGCAGAATAATCGGTTTTCTGTCTGCGAAGGTGGGCTGGGGGGGAAACTCTTCCGCCGAAAGACCGTTCAACTTGAACTGTGACGGTCCGGCACGGATGACGCAGACCATACGGTCATCCACTTCGAAGTCCAGCTCCGGAATGGCAACTTCCCGGACGATACTTTGCAACTTCTTGGCTGGCAAGGTGCTACTGCCTGTTCGAACCACCTTGGCCTCCACCACGCTGGAGATGGTGACATCCAGGTCCGTGGCCACGAGCCGAACCCGGTTGTCCTCCGCCTGAAACAGGACATTTGACAACACGGGCAGCGTGGTGCGCGTGCCAATCACGTTTTGCACGGCTTGGAGACCCGCGGTGAGTTGCTCTTTGGCAATGGACAATTTCATGGTGTTGGTGGTACCCAGCAGGTTGGTGCAGGGGCCTATTATTAAGGCGTGTGGATAAGGCCGGTGGGCAGCGTTGTCAAGCCTGCCCCAAGGGATTGCGGTGCGCTGCCCGAAGTGAACAAGCAGGGCACAATGATTGGTGGTTTGGGCATAAGTGGACGAGACCAACCCCGCGGCGGGGTTGTTCAACCGCCACAGCACTGGTGGGACACCGCATAGGCCAAGAGATTCACAGCTCTGAGGGCCTCATCTTCCGTGGTCTCCGGGCCGAGGGAAAAACGTACCAGCCCCCGTGCCACTGTAGGCGGAACTCCCAGGCCCTGCAGTACCGGAGAGGGATGGATGGCCCCGGAGGAGCAGGCGGAACCCCCGGAAACACAGACACCTTCCAAGTCCAGCCAAGCCAACAGCGACTGGTTGTCGTACCCCGCGCAGGTAACAGCTAAAGTATTGCAAAGCCGCGCACGCGGGGGCCCCCCCCATACCCGGCAACCATCCAGTTGCCGTAGAGCTGCTTCCATCTTTTCGACCAATGGTTGCAGGCGGGAGCGCTCAAAGATAGGAGGCTTGGAAAACGCCAAGAAGGCGGTGACCAGACCGCTAATGGCAACCAAGTTTTCCGTACCGGCACGCCGTCCGTTTTCTTGTGGACCACCTAAAATCAAAGGAGACAAATGCAACGGACTGCACACATACAATGCGCCTATTCCCTTGGGGCCAAAGACTTTGTGTGCGCAGCAGGAAACCAGATCTGCCCCTAGATCATGGATGGTATGAAGCGGCTCCTTCCCAAAGAACTGCGTAGCATCAGTATGGAAAACGACCCCGTGTTCCCTAAGTACTGCTCCCAAGCGGGCCACGTTTTGCAGCGTGCCGATGACATTGTTCGCAGCGTGAATGGAAGCCAGTATGGTATCCTGGCGCACCACCTCACGCAGGGCATCCGGATCCACAAAGCCGTCGGGGTCGGTGCGTACTAGAGAAACTGTGAAGCCTTCTTTTTCCACCAAGTATCGGATGGGCTCGCTGACCGATGGGTGTTCGATCGCGGTCGTGATGAGGTGCCGGCCTTTGGATCTCAGCGCTCGAGCCATCCCCAAGATAGCCAAGTTGTTGGCCTCGGTGCCCCCTGAGGTGAAAACAATTTCCGTGGGCTTGCAATTCCAGAAACCCGCCAAACGCTCCCGCAGTTCATCCAATTTGCTGCGTGCAGCCCGGCCCGCTGCATGGACACTGGAGGGGTTGCCAAAGTAGCGATCTTGAACTTCCAACATGGCCTCCCGCACTGCAGGGGCCAGGGGAGTCGTGGCGTTGTAATCAAGGTAGATCAAACCGCCTAAACCGGGCTGTGCTCAGTCGCTCGGCTGGTGGGACATCGGAACGTTAACCAAACAGCAGCGCAACTGGTTAACAGGCTATGGGGTGTACTTGACCGAGCATCCGTAGGACTTGGTTTCCGGGTTGGAAACTGGTTTACCCGCAAGCAGGGCCTCAACTGCCAATTTGACGTAGTTTTGGGCCGTGCGCGGATCGCCGGACGCAGAAGGACGGTCGTCTATCGCGCCTTGGTAAGCAATGACCCCTTTAGTATCTATGACAAACATGTGGGGTGTGGTTTTCATCCCAAAGAGCTTCCCAACAGCCCCGTCCTGGTCGTGCAACCACGCTGTGGCCTTCATGCCCTGCTGGGTGAATTCTTTGCGGGCTGCTTCCGGGGTTCGGTAGTCGGGATGATTGGGATGCGTGGAATTGACCACCAACCAAACGCCACCCTTGCTGGTCACGGCTTCCTGCAGCGCCTGCATGGATCCGGACTTGTAGTGATTAGCAACAAATGGACAGCCCAAGTTGTAGGCTTCCAGCACAACAATTTTTCCCCGGTAGTCACTGAGCCGGTGGGTTTTGCCGTGGATGTCTTTGGCGGTAAAGTCCGGTGCTGGCAGGCCGGTCTTGACCTCGGCCAGGGCCAGTACGGTCCAACCAAACGCCGCTACGGCGATCAACCAATTCCGTTTCATGGGTGCAAGCCTTTCCATTGATCAAACGTCAATTCGTGACAAAGTAAACGGGCGTGCCTGCCATGGCAAACATTCAACCACGCACGCCAGCAGCACGGCGCAGCGAGTCCAAGACAATGCTTGGGGTGAGGATCTCGGGTAACACCAAGGGCGGTTGGGAAAGATCCGCAGGAAAAACCAGCACCAAAGGAACGCCTGCCCGATTGTACTTCCGAAGTTCGGCGGCAATGCGCGGGTCCGGGTCGGTGTTGTCCGCGCGGAACGCCATGTAGCCCAATTGCCGCAGGCGGGCGCGGACCTCGGGCACCTCGATCGCCAGGCGTTTGTTGGATTGGCAGGTCAGGCACCACTTGGCGGTAAAATCCACCAACACCGGGTGTCCGGCTGCCCGCGCCTGATCCACCGCCTCCGGGCTCCACGGATGCCATTCGATCCCATCCGGGTGGTCCCGGACCACGCTTCCGGACGCGAAGACCGGCGTTCTGCTGCGCCACCTTAACTGGCCCTCCAGCACATACCAGTAACTCGCCACCAACAGCACTCCGCTGACTGCCATGGCCCACACCCGATGTCGTGATCCCCGCTGAACGAACTCCCCCCAAACCCACGCTGCCACGGCCAGCAACACCAGAAACAGCCCCAACCAGAGCAGCCCGGATTCGCCAAAAGACGGCGCGGTAAAGTCCAAGAGCCACACACCGGTGGCCAGCATCGGAAACCCCATCGCCACCTTGAAACGCTGCATCCACGGCCCGGGCCGGGGCACAAAGCGCAACCACGCCGGCTTCCAGCTTAACAAGACGTAGGGAAACGCCAGTCCCGTGGCCACCGTGGCAAACATCAACAGGATGATCCCTGGCGGTTGGGTAAAAGCGAAGCCCAGCGCCACGGCCAGGAAAGGCGCCGTGCAGGGAGTGGCCAAGGCTGTGGCCAGAACGCCGCTGAAAAAAGCGCCGGCCGCACCCGACTTGCCGGCCAATCCGGCGGCCAGGTCCGCTGGGCGCCCCGGCAACATCACCTCGAAGACGCCAAACAGATTCAGTGCCACGAGCGTGACCACGACCAGCAAGACCACGCGAAATTGCGGATTTTGCATCTGCATGCCCCAGCTCGCCGCGCCTCCGGCCTGTTGCACCTGGATGACCACTCCGGCCAGGACCAAAAAAGACGCCAGCACGCCCAGGGCATAGACCACGCTGAGCTGACGCACCCGCGCGGGCTCTTCCCGGCTCTGCTGGACAAAGCCCAGAATTTTCAGGGCAATCACCGGCAGCACACAGGGCATGATGTTCAAAATCAGCCCGCCCAGGAACGCCAGTCCGAGCATCAATCCTAGGGAAGCGGGTCCTCTCGCCCCCTTGCCTGCGGTGAAATTCTCCACGAGGCCGCCGTTCTCCGATGGCTTGCCGCCGGGGCCGTCCTCCGGATGCAAAATCACCTCGTACGCCCGGCGCGGGCGGCCTTCCTGTACGGCCTCCACCAGAATCCCGCTCACCAGCCGGGGAAGCGGCTTGCCATAAGTATTCACCGGCTTGCTCAGGCGAAACCGCGCTTCCCCACCGGACAGCACGGTCACCGCGGGCAGCACGTCAAATCCCTCTGCGGGGTAGCCGTAAAAGTCCACCGGCGAAAAGCCGGAAACGCGTCGTCCCTCGATGATCAAGCGTGGCCTCTGCGAGCCGGGAACCGCCTCCCAGAAGGCGCGCGCTTCCAGCTCCGGATTTTCCCGGGGCACCCGCGCCAACCAGTCCACGAACGCGGGCGCCTGGGTGGACGGACGCCGATCAGAGCCGACCGCCAGCTGTGCTCGCACCGTGGCGGTGCCCGGGACGCAGGCCACCTCGCATTCCAGCCAATCCACTTCGGCCTCCAGGTCAAGCGTTCCCACGGGGACCTCGCCAGCGAGGGTCAGGGGGACCAGCAACCACACCTCTCGGTGGTACACGTAGGTGGTCATGTCGCTGGCGGTGTAGGATTCCGGCGCGGGCCACAGGATTGCGCCGGCGGTCACGCCGGGCGGGAGTTTCCAGCGGATTTCCGTGGCTTTGCCGGACTCGCCGGGGTTGCGCCAGTAGGTGTGCCATCCCGCGGGCATCTCGAGCCGCACGGCGGCAAGAAATGTCTCCCCGGGCCGGGCCGCTTCGACTTCAAGCAACAGGGAGGCGCGGGTACGGCCCTGTCCAAGGACGGTAGCGCCCCAGCAGAAAACGGCCAAGGTCAGGGCAAACACGCGCCAGCGGGACAACAGCACCATGAGCGAAAGCTGGCAGAACCGACCCGGAAATCAAGACCCGCCCCCGGGCCGGAACAGCCCTCGGCTTTCTCCTTGGCGAATCAAGCCGCTCCAGATACCCCCCGGCCATTCCGGGTCATGGTGAAGGGGACGCAGACTGTGCCCCCAAACGTCCACTTGCACCCGCGCCCGCGCCGTGCCTAGGCTGCATCCGGGTTTGGAACCACCCGTTTTATGAAAGCGCGGACTCTTCAGGCCTTGCCACACCGGGGCTTCACCTTGATTGAACTGCTGGTGGTGATTGCGATCATTGCCATCCTGGCGGGCATGCTCCTGCCCGCGCTCTCGCGGGCCAAGGGACGGGCCCAGGCCATTGCCTGCGTCAACCACCTGAAGCAGTTGGGCCTGATCTGGACCATGTACGCCGGCGACAACAACGAATCCCTGGCCATCAACAACACCGGGACCGACGCACGCTACCCGGTCACCTGGGTGGGCGGCAGCTTCGAAAGCACCCCCACCGACAACACCAACATCTTCAAACTCACTGACCCCCGATACTCCCTGTTCGGCCAGTACCTGACCAGCCCCGAGATCTATCGCTGCCCGAGCGACAAATCCACCGTGCAACTGGGTGGCCGGCAGATGCGCGTGACACGCAGCTACGGCATGAACGCCCACGTGGGCTGGCGCGGGGACGCCTACCGCGACAACCCCGCCCCCAACCACCGCGTGTACCTCAAAACCGCCGACCTCACCGACCCTGGCCCGACCGAGCTGTGGATCATTTCCGAAATCCACTCCGAGAGCATCTGCCGGCCGTTCTATGGCGTGATCATGAGCCGGCCCGCCTTTTACCATGTCCCGGCGAACTACCACCGCCCGGCCAGCTCGTTTCTCTTCGCCGACGGGCACGTCGAGCTGCATCGCTGGGTGGACCCGCGCACCGTCAATCCCCCCCGCACCCTCAACTGGCACGGCGACCACAACTATAGCGTGCCCAACAGCCGGGACGTGGCCTGGCTGCAAGAACACGCCACCCGGCGCATTCGCTGAGACCCCGGACGCCGGGGCCGTGAGACCGCAGCCTGCGCGTGGCGCGTTGCCTCCATCTGCCCGGTCCCCGGACGGCAGGATCACCGCTCGACATCGCTCAGCGGAAAGGGATGCGCGGCAAACACCCCCGCCGCCTCCGTGCGCGTAGGCACGCCGGGCTTCGCAAATGCGCAGTCCAGGTAAGGGCGCACCGTCTTCACGCTCAGGTTCAGCGCCGTGGACACCTCCTTGTCCGTCCGCCCCAGAGCCACCTGCTCCGGCACGCGCAGTTCGCCGGGGGACAGGCCGGCCAGAGGATTGGGGTGCCCGGCGGCGCGGCCCGGCGGCGCGGCCTCCAACACCGGATTAAGAACCATGCGCCCCTCCATCACCGCGCGTACGGCCGCGACGATGGCCAGCGCGTCATGGGGTTTGAGCAGAAGGAAGATACCGACGCGCGGCCCAAGACCTGGGATTCAGCCACGCAGGACGCCCAGGCCAGGGTCATCTAGGCTTCGGGGGGGACAGCCCGTTTGACTGACTGGACCGGGTTTCGGACTTCTACGCGGCCTACATGCTCAAGCACCTCCGGCTGCAAGGGAACAGCCGCGAGCTGAACACACCATGCTGGAACGGTGGTACACCAATCCCTTGCCTGATGAAGTCCGGACCAATCTCGCTGCCGCGATCGCCGGCCCGAATCAAGGAACCCCCGGCCACCGGCTGCTGCTGCTGGGCTTTCAGACGCAGGTCACGTCCGGAAGCAAAGCCAACTACATGACCGGCGTGCGGGTTCGCCTGCAGGACGACCGGGGGCACCCGGTCCCCATTCTGCGGCTGCACGCCAGCCGGACGTACGATCTGGACCTGACCGCCGTCCAGGACGAGTCCACGCAGAGCTGGAAGATCGAGGGCGCCGGTAAGCCCCATGCCGCGGTCACGTTGGAAGGCCGCATGGGAGGACGCTCCAAGCAGGAAACCTTGAAGCGCTTCTATGCCCGGCTGGGCAAGGTGAGCAGCTACGTGGATGCCGGCTCCGGTGAGTTCGGCTGGGATTTTTATCCGTCGAACCTGCGCCTGGTGCAGGCCAATGTGGTCAAGTCGTTCTGGGGACTGTTCTTCGGCACGGTGGAACGGCTGCGCACCAAGGGCTTTCTGGAAGCGGGCGGGCGCGACGCCTTTGCCCTCGTGCTGGTGCCCAGGGACGCCCGGGGCCGGGTCCGTTGCCGCGCGCAACCAGATGACCTGCTCCTCCGCGTGCAGGCGTTGACATTGCGCGCTGGACTGGAGCGGCATCGTCCGGCCCGCCGCAAAACGGCGCTTGACGAGTGGCGCGCGTTTCTGGCAGGGATTCGTCAGATTAAATCCCAGCCGCCGGGACCGCCGGGTGTTTTCACCCGGGTGGGCGGATGTGCCGTGAAGCGCCGAGATGAAAACGCTTCATTCCCCCTTGCGACGGAGGTCCGGGTTTACCCTGATCGAACTGCTGGTGGTGATCGCAATCATCGCCATCTTGGCGGGCATGCTGCTGCCCGCGCTGGGGCGGGCGAAATCCCGAGCCCACCAGATCAAGTGCCTGAACAACACCAAGACGCTGACCCTGGCGACGTTCATGTACCTGTCGGACTTCGGCAAGCCCGTGCCCTACAACGGCACCGCCACGGCGTTCATGGACAACGCGCTCTGGGTCACGGTGCTGGCCACCAACTACGGCGCCGTGAACGAGGCGCGCATCTGCCCGTCCGCCCCACCCGCGCCCACCAAGGCCAAACGTCGCCATCCGTACAGTGGGTCCCTGGACCAGACCTGGCTCTGGACCAGCTCCAAGAACCTGGATTACGAGGGCAGTTATTGTTTCAACGGTTGGTTTTACGGGGATGACGACCCGTACTTCAGCGGGGTGCAATTCCGCTCCATGAAATACCGCAGCGACGACGACGCGCCCCGTCCCACGACCACTCCGGTCATCGCCGACAGCAACTGGATAGACACCTGGCCGCAACCGAATGATCCTCCGGCCCGAAATTTGTACACCGGCGACGATTTTGCCGGCGCGATGGTGCGCCTGACCCTGCCGCGCCACGGCGGGGCGCGGTGGGGCAAGACCCAGATTTTCAACCCGAAAGATGACCTGCCGGGCGCCATCAACATCGGCTTTGTGGACGGCCATTCGGAACTGGTCCGGCTGGAAAAGCTCTGGAGTCTGGACTGGCACAAGGGCTGGGTCCCGCCCGCCAAACGTCCCGGCAAATAGGCGCGCTCCCGGGGTGTGCGCCGCTCCTCAGTGCCCGGCTCCGCGGCGCGTGGCGGCTCATGCAGGGGGTCGTTACCGGGCAGGGTTCCGACGCAAACCCTGCGGGAACAGTTGCGTCGGGGGTTGCGCGCGGCCGGTCGGTTCGGAAACGGTTGAGAAAAGGGCGGGGCCACCGCGCCTGCGTGTTATTTGGGACTTGCCAAGGAGTGATGGAACCGCCGCACCCTGTGGCATGGTCCACACCGCCGAAATTCAACTGGCCACCGCCGGGCATGGGGACATGCACGATTTGACGGACACGCTTACGTGTCTTCTGGAGAAGGGGCCCGTGCGCCAGGGCGTGGCTCATCTGTTTGTGGTGGGCAGCACGGCGGCGCTGGGCACCATCGAGTTCGAGCCGGGTTTGCAAGGAGATCTCCCGGCCCTGCTGGACCGGCTGATCCCGCCCGGTCGGGATTACGGACACGAGCGGGCCTGGCATGACGGCAACGGGCACTCGCATTTGCAGGCCACGTTGCTGGGGCCATCTCTCACCGTGCCCGTGCGGGACCGCCGCCCGGCGCTGGGCGCCTGGCAGCAGGTCTTTCTGTTGGAATGCGACGTGCGACCCCGCCGTCGCACGGTCCTGGTCACGGTGATGGGAGAGTAGAGGGCAGGCGACGGCCGACAGCGGCCCGGTAGCGAGCGCTGAAAAGCGGCGGGCTTTCTCCCGTTCAGCCCTCCGGCGGCCACTCCAGAATCTGACCGTCCCGGAGCAGGCGTTCCCGCAGTCGCGGGTAGGGCACGGCCTGCACCGCGCAGTCCTGCTCCACCGCCAGGGCCGCGGCGGTGGCCGCCGACTGGCCCAGAATCATGAACACCGGTTCCATGCGAATCGAGCCGAAGGCGATGTGGGAGCTAGACACGCACACCGGCACCAGAAGGTTGTCGGCCTGTTCCCGCTTCGGCACCAACGCGCCGTAGGCGATGCGGTAAGGCGCCCGCAGTTGGACGCCGATGTCCCCTTCGTTTTGAACCTGTCCCTCCGGGGTGATGTAGCGCTGCACGTTGTGGGAATCGAGGGTGTAGGAGCCCATGCCCACGGAATCCGGAGTCGGCCGGCGACCGGTGAGGTGATTTTCGGTCATGACAAACTGGCCGATCATCCGCCGGGCCTCGCGCACGTAGATTTGGTACGGCCAGCCGCCGTTGTCGGTGAATTCGTCCCTGGCCAGCCCCCACCGGCGCATTTCGGTCTGCACCTCCGGCGGCACGCGAGGGTCATTGGCCAGAAAGTACAGCCAGCCTTTCTGGTAGGTTTCATGTTCCCGGAGGATGTCCCGGCGGCGGTCGTAGTCGGCTTCCGGGTAGTCGTAGTTCCTGCCGAGGTTGTCGGTGCTGAAGGGGCCGTGGTTGTTCACGTCGGTCTTGCGGTTGGGCAGGGGGTCGAACTTGTGAAACGTCTCCCGCCAGCCGGCCGCGAAGATGCGCAGCAGCAGCGCGTACTGCTCGGGGTCGTATCCCTCGGGCTTGGGATAGGGAAGCCGGTTGTCCGGATGATCCGTCAGGCACATCCGGTAGCAGTAGGCCTGCACCTTGCGGTCCCCCTGGCCGTACTCGCCGGGCGGTTCGGTGCTGATGCGCGGGAGCACCCCGCTCGTGGGATCGTCCGGCACCACGTACGGGCTGATCGGACGCGGCAGCACGCCGAAGTGGTGGCGATGATGCAGCACGCCGGTCTGCACGCCGTTCCACGTTTCGCCGTACACGGCGTTGGCTTCGCGGCCCACATGATAATCCACGCCCGCTGCTGCCATCAGATCGCCCTCGTAGGTGGCGTCTAGGAACACGCGGCCCGTCCAGGTTCGCCCGCTGAGCGTGGTGAGGGAGACAATCCGGGCGCCGTCTTTTTTCACACCGCGGAGACGGTCCAGCCATTCATCACGATGCACCGGGATGTGGTGCTCGCGCACCAGGTCCTCGAATAGCCCCTCGGCCACGTGCGGTTCGAAGACCCACATGGTGCGGCGCTCGTCGTCCATCGCCGGCGTGCCCTGGCCGCGGTTGCCGTACTCCTCGCGTTTCTGCCACTTCCAGGCTTCTGGTTTTTGGTAGTGGAGCCAGACCCGGTGGTAAAATTCGCGCGCTAGGCCGCCGATGACCGCCTTGTTGCCCGTGTCCGTGAAACCCAGCCCGCTGCTGGACATCCCGCCCAGATGCCGGTCGGGGCTGATCAGGACCACGGACCGACCCATCCGGCGGGCCTGCACCGCGGCGATGACGCCGGCGGAGGTTCCGCCGTAGATCACCACATCGTAGGTGGGCGACGGTTCCGTCGCGCCCAGCGCCAGCGCCAGCAGCCCCGGCAGCCCAATCCGCAGCGGGAAAACGCGAAGCATGGACGGCAGGCTACCTTGGATCGGTCGCGGCGACCAGCGCGGCGAGCCGGGTCCTCAATCTTATGATGGAGATCGAGTCCCCGGCTGCCGAGGGCTGAATGTCTGTTCATGCCGGGGGCAGAACCGCCGGGGTGCCTGTCCCTGGTGGGCCCTCGGGCTCCAGCTCCAGTTTGTTGCCCACGCCGCCTGCCAACCACGTGGGCTTGTCGCCACCGAGGTGGAGGCCCCGGGTGAGCCGATCCCGGGGTTCTGTTCCCACCCGCAGCCCCGGGGGGGGGAGATGGCGTCGGCCCGCTGACGCGCGCGCCCATCCCCAAACGCTGCCACCAGGCGTCGGCGGGGATGGATATCGTCGCCGCCACCTCTGGGGCCTGTCCGATGCCCGGCCACTTGATCCGGGACAACCGGTTCGCCATCTCGCAACGCCCACTCCTCTGCCAGCGTGAGCCGAGAGGGAGCGCTTCGACGGGCGGGATTGGCTTTGACTCACCCCCGGCGGAGGGTATTCTCGGCGTTCCATTTGCTCGGTACCATGGCCAAGCTGTTCATCGAAGACCTGGATCTGTCCGGCAAGCGCGTGCTGATGCGTGTGGATTTCAACGTGCCGTTGGACAGGAGGACCGGCGCCGTCACCAGCACCCAGCGCATCGAGGCGGCGTTGCCCACCATCCGTTACGCCCTGGATCGGGGGGCGGCCGTGATTCTCATGTCGCACCTGGGCCGCCCCAATGGCCGGCGCGACGAAAGATACTCCCTCCGCCCCGTGGCCACGGTGCTGGAAAAACTGTTGGGCCGGCCGGTGACTTTCCTGCCGGATTGCGTCGGCCCCGAGGTGGAGGCTGCCTGCGCGGCGGCCAAACCCGGGGACGTCATCCTGCTGGAAAACCTCCGCTTCCATCTCGAGGAAGAGGGCAAAGCCAAGATCAAGAACCCGGACGGCACGGAGACCAAGCTCAAGGCCGATCCCGAGAAGATTCGCGAGTTTCGCGCCGCGCTGACCCGCCTGGCCGACGTGTACGTGAACGATGCCTTCGGCACGGCGCACCGGGATCATTCCTCGATGACGGGCGTGCAATTGCCCATCCGCGCGGCCGGCTACCTGCTGAAGAAGGAACTGGACGCCTTCGCCGCGGTGCTCGAGAACCCGCGCCGCCCGTTGCTGGCCATCCTCGGCGGGGCCAAGGTCAACGACAAGATCAAGCTCATCGAGAACCTGCTGGACAAGGCCGATGAGCTGATCATAGGGGGCGGCATGGCCTTTACCTTCAAGAAAGTTGCTCAAAACCTGCCCATTGGGGCCTCTCTGTTCGACGCGGAAGGGGCGGCGGCCGTGCCGGGGTTGCTCGAAAAGGCGGCGCGCCTGGGGCGGAAAATTCACCTGCCCGTGGATTACGTGTGTGGAGACAAGTTTGCCGCCGACGCCGCGGTGCGGCCCGCTGACGATTCCACCGGCATCCCGGACGGCTGGATCGGCATGGACGTGGGGCCCCGGTCCATCGCGCTGTTCAACGAGGTCATTGCCCGCGCGAAGACCATCGTTTGGAACGGGCCGCCGGGGGTGTTTGAGTTGCCGGCGTTTGAAGCCGGCACCCGCGCCATGGCGGAGGCCATTGTCCGGGCCACCGAGGCCGGCGCCATCACCGTCATTGGCGGGGGCGACACTGCCACGGCGGCGGCCAAATATGGCGCCGATCAAAAGGTGACGCACACCTCCACTGGCGGTGGCGCCTCGCTCGAGTACTTGGAGGGGAAGATCCTGCCCGGCGTCGCCGCGCTGACGGACAAACCCTAGCCGCGGCTGGAGCGTCCCGCGGTTCAGCCGACGTTTTCCCATGACCAAAGACCGCAAACTCATCATTGCCGGCAACTGGAAGATGAACAAGACCGTGGCCGAGGCGCTGGACCTGGTGAACGGTCTCAAGCGCGAACTCGCCAGCGTCAAGGAGGTGGACATCGTGGTTTGCCCGCCGTTCACCGCGCTGGACGCGGTGTCCAAGGCCATCCTAGACTCCAACATCCGCCTGGGCGCCCAGAACATGAACGAAAACAACGTCGGCGCCTACACCGGCGAGATCGCCGCGGTCATGCTCAAGGAGTTTTCCGTCCGCTACGTCATCCTGGGTCACTCCGAGCGCCGGCAGTACCAGAAGGAGACCGACGCGCTCATTGCCAAGAAGGCGGCCGCTGCCCACGCCGCCGCGCTCAAACCCATCGTCTGCGTGGGCGAAACCCTCCAGGAGCGGGAATCCGGCCAGACCGAGCAGGTCCTGCGCGCGCAGGTCACCGGCAGCTTGGCCGGGCTGACGGCGGAGCAACTGGAGGAGACCATCATCGCCTACGAGCCGGTGTGGGCCATTGGCACCGGGCGCAACGCGACCGCCGAGCAGGCGCAGGCCGCGCATGCCTTCATCCGGGAGCTGCTCGGGCGCCTGTTTGACCCGGCCACCGCCCGCAAGGTGCGCATCCAGTACGGCGGCAGCGTGAAACCGGGCAACGCGCGCGAACTCATGAGCCAGCCCGACGTGGACGGCGCGCTGGTGGGCGGCGCCTCGCTCGAGGTGCGCAGCTTCACCGAAATCATCCGCCACTCGATCTGAGCATAACCAAGCTTCGTTGCCATGAACCTCACTTCCCTGATCATCGGCCTGTTGACCCTGGTCCTGGTGCTCAACTGCGCGCTGATTATTCTCTTGGTGCTGGTGCAACTGCCCAAAAAGGAAGCCGGCCTGGGCATGGCCTTCGGCGGCTCGGCAGCCGATGCCCTGTTCGGCGCGGGCTCCGGCACCGTCGTCAGCCGCTGGACCAAGTACGCCACGGGCCTCTTCCTGGGGTTGAGCCTGCTGTTATCCGTGATGCGCAACCACGAAGCGCGCGCGGCCGGACGCAATATTCTCCGCGAACTGGAACGCCAACCCGCGGCGGCCGCCCCAGCCACAACCGGCCCCGCCGGCGCGGCGCCGGCGGTCACTCCGGTTGCTCCGGCGACCCAGCCGACGCTGCAACTGACCAACCTCCCCGCGGCGCCCGCCGCCAGTCCGGATACCGAAAGCGGCACGGTGCCGACGCCGAACCCCGGTCCGTAAGGTTCATGGCCATCCCGCGACCCGCCCTCGGGAGTGCGCCGGGGGCGTTTTGCTTTTGGGCCGCTGGCCCGATGGCCGGGGGCCTGATGCTGCTGCTCACCGCCTGCGGGCCCCCTTTACCGCCGGCCGACCTCACGATCATCAATGGCGCCGAGCCTGAAAGCCTGGACCCCGCCCTGGCGCTGAGCGTCGAGGACCTGCGCGTGGTGCAGCCGTTGTTCGAGGGATTGACCCGCAACGATCCGGTGACCGCCGCCCCCGTGCCTGGCCTGGCCGAGCAGTGGGACCTCTCCGACGACGGCCGCCTCTACACCTTTTACCTGCGGTCCAACGCCGTGTGGTCAACCGGCGAGCCCATCACCGCGGAAGACGTGGCCTGGTCCTGGCGGCGCGTGCTGGACCCCCGCACCGGCGCGGGCTATGCCAGCCAGTTGTTCTTCATCGAAAACGCCGAGGCCTACCACACGGGCCGGATAACCGATCCCGCCCAACTGGGCTTTCGCGTCCGGGCCCCCGGGGTGTTCGAGGTCCGCCTGCGCCAACCCACGCCGTTCTTTCTGGACCTGTGTGCCTTTCCCACCCTGGCCGTGGCGCCGCGCTGGGTCATTGAACAACGGGGCGACCAGTGGATTCGCGCCCGGCCCCTGCCGGTGAGCGGCCCCTACCAGCTCGACTTCTGGCGGCTCAACGACCGGGTGCGGTTGCGCAAGAACCCCCGCTACTGGGATGCCGCCAACACCGCGCTGGAGGTGGTGGACCTGCTGACCGTGGCGAATCCGGCCACGGCCTTCAACCTGTACGAAACCGGCCGGGCGGACGTGATCTGGGATCGCACCCTCGTCCCGCCCGAGCTGCTGGACCGGCTGCGGAGTCGGCCCGATTGTCACCGGTTCGATTTCCTGGCCGTGTATTTCGTGCGCTGCAACACCACCCGGCCGCCGCTGGACGACCCCCGCGTGCGACGGGCGTTTTCCCTGGCCATTGACCGGCAGCGCATCGTCGAACGCATCACCCGCGGCGGCGAGCGGCCCGCCGGGGGACTAGTGCCGCCCGGCACCGCTCATCACCAACCGGTCGAGGCCGCGCGCTATGACCCGGAGACCGCGCGCCGCCTGCTGGCGGAGGCCGGCTATCCCGGCGGCGCCGGGCTGCGGCCGCTGCGTTACCTGTACTGGACCGCGGGAGCAGGCGCCGGGCAGGAACACGCCAAAATCGCCGTGGAACTCCGGGCCATGTGGCAGCAGGAGCTGGGAGTGCGCCTTGAACTGGACAACCGCGAAAAGCGCGTGTTCATCGCCGCGCAGCGGCAGTTGGATTACGACCTGAGCCAGAGCAGTTGGGTGGGCGATTACAACGACCCGTACACGTTTCTGGACCTGTTCCTCAGCCACAACGGCAACAACCGCACCGGCTGGGCCGACCCGGAGTACGACAGGCGACTTGAGCGGGCCAACGCCGAGCCGGACCTGGCGCGCCGGGCCGAGCTGCTGGCCGGGGCCGAGCGGTACCTGGTGGGCGAGGCGGCCGTAGTGGCGCCGGTGTATTTCTCCAGCGGCTTTACGTTCTTCCGGCCGGACCGCGTGGCGGGCATCTACCCCAACCTGCTGGATGTGCATCCGCTGAACGCCATCCGCAAGCGGGCCCTGACAGACTGACGCCGGAGCAACCGGGAGGAGTGCGCCGCAGGCCTGCAAAAGTGGTGGGGGCGCGACTCGCCGTTCGGTATTGCCTCGAGTCCCAATTGGTGGGGAAGACCGGGAATTGGGGCAGTTAGCCCTCTGGGCGCCGAAACCCGCAGGACTTTGCCAAAGCAACCGGGCGTCTCCAATGGGGTGTCCCAACGCCGGGTCCGTGTTTTTGTATCCGCCGATTTTGGACTGCTTGGCAGGATGAATGAGACTGACTATGCTGCGTCCTGGACCTCGGGCAGCCGGCCCGGTTTTTCGTCGCTTGAACCGTCGTGGTAATTTACGTCCTGCGTCGTCTGGCCTTCATGGTCCCGCTGCTGCTGGGGATCAGCTTCGCGGCGTTTGTCCTGATCCGGCTGGCCCCCGGGGGGCCGTTTGACCGCGAGCGGCAGGTGCCGCCCGAGATCGAGCGCCAGCTCAAGGCCCGGTATCATCTGGACGAGCCCCTGCTCCGACAATACGCGCGCTTCCTGGCCGGTCTGGTCCGGGGCGATCTGGGGCCCTCGATGCGGTACCGGCACCACGCGGTGAACGACATCCTCGCCGCCGGGCTGCCGGTGTCGCTCACGCTCGGCATGCTGGCCTTTGCGCTGGCCCTGGGGACGGGCATCCCGTTGGGGTTTTACTCTGCCATGCGCCGCGGGCGGTTTGCGGATCAGGCGGGCAATCTCCTCGCCGTGACGGCGCTGTGCGTGCCGACGTTCGTGGCCGGGCCGATCTTGGTAATGATCTTCGGGGTGAAGTTGCGGTGGTTTCCGGTGGCCCTGGGGGATTCGGCGTGGCATCTGGTGCTGCCGGTGGTGACGCTGGGCCTGTATTTCGCCGGCCGGGTGGCGCGGCTGATGCGCGAGGGCCTGCTGAACACGCTGTCGGCCGGGTTCATCACGACCGCGCGCGCCAAGGGCCTGTCGGAACAGGCGGTGTTCTGGCGGCATGGCTTCCGGTTGGGTGTGCTGCCGGTGGTGAGTTACTCGGGCCCCCTCTTGGCGGACCTGCTGACCGGTTCGTTCGTGGTGGAAAATCTCTTCCAACTGCCCGGCCTCGGGGTGTTCATGGTGAACAGCTCGCTGAACCGCGACTACACGATGGTGGTGGGGCTGGTGTTGCTGTACGCGGTGCTGCTGCTGGTGCTGAACCTGGTGGTGGATTTGTTGTATGCGGCGTTGGACCCGCGCATCCGGCATGAGTAAGCCCGCCGCGCAATCGCCCGGACGCCGCGCCTGGGCGCGCTTTCGCCGCCAGCGGACGGCCCGGTTGGCGGCGTGGGTGCTGGCCGGGGCGGTTGCGGCCGCGGTGTTGGGGCCCTGGCTTTCGCCGTACGCGCCGGAGGCGTTTGTGGGCGGGCCGTTCGAACCGCCGTCCTGGCGTCACTGGTGCGGGACCGACGTGCATGGGCGGGACGTGCTCACGCGGGTGTTGTACGGGGCGCGGCTCTCGCTGGCGGTGGGGATGCTCGGCGCCGGCATCAGCCTGGTGATCGGCGTGCTGTGGGGCGCGACCGCGGGGTATCTGGGCGGGCGGGTGGACGGCGTGATGATGCGCCTGGTGGACGTGTTGTACTCGCTGCCCACGTTGGTGTTTGTGATCGTGGTGGTGACCGGACTCAACGGCCTGCTGGCCCGGTGGGAGGCGACCGGGGTAACGGTCAACCCGGCCCGGGTCCGGCTGGTCGGGTTGTTGGTGGGGATTGGGGCGGTTTCCTGGTTGACCATGGCCCGCATCGTGCGCGGGGAGGTTTTGTCGCTGCGCACCCGGGCCTTTGTGGACGCCGCCCGGGTGCTGGGCGCCGGACCGGTGCGGATTCTCTTCCGTCACCTTCTGCCCAACCTGGCCGGGGTGGTGATCGTGTATCTAGCGCTGACGGCGCCGGGGGTGATCTTGTACGAGTCGTTTCTGAGCTACCTGGGGCTCGGGATACAACCGCCCGCGGCCAGTCTGGGCTTGCTGATTGCCGAGGGGGCGACGCAGATCAATCCGTTGCGGATTTACTGGTGGTTGCTGGCCTTTCCCGCCGGCGCGCTGGCCGTGGCCCTGCTGGCGCTGAATCTGGTGGGTGACGGCCTGCGCGACGCGCTGGATCCCCGCTCCGGCGGCTGAACCCGAATTGCCGGCGCGCCCTACGGCCCGGCTGTCAGGCAATCCCCGGCACGGGCGGCTTCAGGTCCATGAATTCTACCCGCAAATCGCCGGCGCCATCTTCCCAGCTCAATACCGCCACCGAGCGTGTTTGGCCCGGACGCCAGTCCCCGGCCGCGCCGGGGTTCACGTACAGAATCCCCGCAACCACCTCGGAAAAACGCTCGTGGGTGTGGCCGAAGACCACCACATCCGGCCGGACCCGGTTCATGATTCGGAGCAGGTCCGGGTGCGGGCGATGAGGACGCACGATGTGATGGACCAGCAAGGTGCGACCCGCCAGCGACAGCACCTCGGTATCCAGCCAGTCCGGGTGGGAATCCACATTGCCGGAAACGACCGTCACGGGGGCCACCGCCTCCAGCTCAAGCACCACACTGGGCCGGCCCACGTCGCCCGCGTGCACGATGTGGTCCACGCCGGCAAAGTGCGTCAGCCCCTGCGGGTCGAGGTAGCCGTGGGTGTCGGAGATCAGGCCGAGGCGGGGCATGAGGGGCCGGGAGGACCGGTCGGGGGTCCGGCGTGCGGGGGAGGACGGCTCGGCTCAGGCCTTGGCCTCGCCAGGTTCGGATTCGGCCGGTTCGGGTTCGTCCGCGGGCTCCGGGGCGTCTTCGCGCGGTTCATGCGCCTCGACCCATTTCATGGCGCCGACGAACAGGGCGGTGAACAGCCCGCTACTGAGCAGGGTCTTGAGGAAAAACTGCCAGGTGGGGGGGAATTCCGGCCGGCCCACAGTCAGCGCCTGGAGCCAGCCGCCCAGAGTTTTCAGATAGTGCGGGTCCAGGAGCCAGGCGAAGGTGTTGGTGACCAGGTAAAAGATCACCGCGCCCAGCAAGCCGCCGGCCAGCAGGCCCAGAAACGGCGTGCGGGGAGAGAACCGCCGGCCCAACAGGATCAGCAGAACGTAGGCGCCGTAGGTGCCCACCATCGCCGGGGACAGCAGCGGCGCGCCGTAGTACCAGTTGAGAGCCAGGTCCGTGACCGCCAGCACGCTCAGCGGCAGCCACCAGGCCATGCCGCCGGCCAGATACACGCCCGCGCAAAACACCAGGCCGTACACCGCGCTGAAATTCGGGGGCATCATCCCCGGCAGCCGGGTCAACGCCAACACGAGCATGAGCGCGACGGGCAGGACGTGCCTCGCTTGCATGCTGGGCAGGATACCCCCCGCCCGCGGGCTGACAAGCGCCGACCCGGGGAGGACGCGCCGCGAGATGCAGCGGGTCGGCCGAGGGGTGGGGTGCGGCGGACGCACGCGCGACGCCGTGAAAACCTTACCTTGGCGCGGGCGCAAGCCGACGTTACAAGACCCCCACGGATGAATCTGCCCAACAAGCTGACCGTGTCCCGTCTGGTGCTGACGGTGGGGTTTTTGCTGGCGGTATTTGCGCGGTCGGCCGGGGGCGACACGTTGGCGCTGGTCATCTTCATCGGGGCCAGTCTCACCGACTGGTACGATGGACACCTGGCGCGCCGTCAGCGCCAGATCACCCGGTTTGGCATTCTGATGGACCCGCTGGCGGACAAGGTGCTCATCTGCTCCGCGTTTATCGCCTTCGTGGACCGCAATCTCATGCCGGGCTGGATGGTGGTCATCATCGTGGCGCGGGAGCTGGCCATCACCGGGTTGCGCCTGTTGGCGGCCGCGCAACAGCAAGTCCTGGCAGCGGAGAACTTCGGCAAGCACAAGACCGTGTCCCAGATCGTGGCCATCCTCACCATCCTGGTGGCGGCAGCCTATCCGTCCTGGGGGCCGGCCGGCCGGTGGGTGTTTGGCTGGCCGGTGTGGGGCCAGGCCTGGGTGGTCCACTTCGCCTGGGCCGCGCAATGGGCGGCGGTGGTGTTTACCCTCGTTTCGGGCGGCCTGTACCTGTGGCGCAATCGCGCGGTGTATCTGAGCGACCTTTGACGTGAAAAACGCCTGGTGCCTGTGGCTCGCCCAGGGGGGCGGTATTGGCCGGTTGCCGGTGGCGCCCGGCACCGGGGCTTCGGTGCTGGGGCTGGTCTGGACGTGGCTCTTGCTGGCGGCGGGGGACTGGCGGGTGTTCGCCCTGGGGTGTGGAGCGGGCGTTGCGCTGGCGGTCCCGGTCTGTGGCGCGGCGGCGCGGCGGCTGAACCATCCGGACCCGGGTTCGGTGGTGCTGGACGAAATCGCGGCGGTACCGCTCTGTTTTGCGGCCTGGCTTGTGGTGCACGCATTCCACGCGGGACGCGGGCTGCGGGCCGCGGAGCTGTTCAGCGGAGGGGGGGCCCTGCTCACGCTGGCCACGCTGGCAGCGTTCCGGTTCTTCGACGTGCTCAAGCCCTGGCCCGTGCGGCAAAGCCAGGCCCTACCCGGCGGTTGGGGCATTGTGCTGGATGACGTCCTGGCCGCGGGTTACGTGAATCTCGTGCTCGGTCCGGTCCTGGCGGGATGGTGGTGGTTCGGAGACCGGTAAGTGGCCGCGGGCGCCGACGCGGGGCGGGCCGCGCTGGCGCTATCAAGCGCCCGGCCGGAAGTGCCGTGCGGTGTCAAACAGCGCCACGATGTTGGCCGGTGGCACGCCGGCTTGAATGTTGTGCACCGGCGCGAACACGTACCCGCCGCCGCGGCTGAAGATTTCCAGATGCTGCCGCGCTTCCCGGGCGACGTCTTCCGGACGGCCAAAGGCGAGGGGGGTCTGCGGGTTGCAGGCCCCGCCCCAGAATACCAGCCGGTCGCCGTAAGTGGTCTTGAGCCGGCGCGGCTCCATGCCGGCCGCGTTGATCTGGACCGGATTGAGGATGTCCACGCCATTTCGCTGATGGCCGGCAGGAGCGGGAAGATGGCGCCATCGGAATGCAGCACAATTTTCCACGTGGTGTGTGCGTGCACCCAGTCCAGCCCCCGGCGGTAGGCGGGCAGCACCAGCTCGCAAAACAGGCGTTCGGAGAGAAACGGCGCGCGCTGGGTGCCGAAGTCGTCGCAGATCTGCAGCACCTGGAGGCGTTCCCCCACGGCGGTGTGGAAGGCCCGCAGGTTGTCCAACCAGGCGTCCACCAGCTTCGCGTACAGGGCGCGCACGTAGTCCGGCTCCGTGACCAGGGTGAGCATCCAGCGTTCAAAGCCGCCCTGCCCCAGCCCGAAGAACAGTTCGTAGGGCGGACCCACCGGGGCGACGAGGGCTTTGTCCGTGTTCTCGTACAGCGCCGCCGCCTGCCGGGGGTAGTGCTCCAGCGTGGCGGCGTCCAGGCGCGGCGGCTCCCACGTGTCCAGGTCCGGATGCACGGCGCCCGGATACGGCTCCAGGCGGTCGAAGTAAAAGCCGTCCCGGGGCATGCGCGCGAGCAGGCGTGGCCCCTGCCGCAGCACCAGGCTTCCGTCCGGTTCGGTCTCCGGATGAAACCCGCCCGGGACCTCCACGGGGGTGCCGTCAAACAGCGTCCATGGCTTCCAATTCGCGTTGCGAATCCCGAAAGCCACTTCCGGTCGGTACAGCCCCACGCAGTCCGCGCCGAAGCGGTCCGCCACTTCCTGCTCCACCTGGGCCAGCATTTGGAACAGGTCGAACACGCGCACCGGGCGTCCGGGGCGCACTCCCAGGTGCTCGCGCAGGGCGTGGTAGGCAGAGGCGGCAATGCCGGACTGGCGGGTCCCCCCGAAGTCCACCGGCACACGATCCACGGGCCGGCGGCTCAGGGCGGCGCACACCCGTTCGCGCGAGGTCATGACCGCAAACTAGACCACCTGCGGTGCGAGAACAACGAGCGACGCTCCTGCTCCTGCGTCCCCGGAGGCGGCACACATCGTGCCAGCCGTACTGCCGGGCTTCTCCGCCCGTGCAGCCCACCTCCGCCCCTGCGCGCCGGTTGCAGAACCGGCAGAGGCTCCGACAGGGGGACCGGCCGGTCCTTGGAGTTTGGGGCAACCGGGGTTAGATTCTCCCGCTCAATGTTTGCACTGACGGAGATTCAGTGGTGGCACTACGCGCTGTTTGTGCTGGTGGTGTTGTTGTTTCTGGCGTTCGACCTGGGCGTGCTGCACCGCAAGGCCCGAGCGGTGCCGTTCCGGGAGGCGCTGGCGTGGACGACCTTTTTGTTCGTGATGGCGATGGTCTTTGCCTGGACGCTGGTGCCGGTGCGGGGCCGGACCGAGGCGCTGGAGTTCATCACCGGCTACCTCATCGAGCTGTCACTTTCGATGGACAACGTGTTCGTGATCGCGGTGATCTTCAGTTACTTCCGGGTCCCTTTGGAATACCAGCACCGGGTGTTGTTCTGGGGCATCATCGGCGCCCTGGTCATGCGCGGATTGATGATCTGGGCGGGCGCGGAACTGATCGCCACCTACCACTGGACCTTGTACCTGTTCGGCGTGTTCCTCGTGCTCACCGGCATCAAAATGTTGTTGGGGGCGGACGAGGAGGTGAACCCGGAGAAGAATCCCGTGCTCCGGATGGCCCGGCGGTATTTCCGGTTCAGCGCCCACTACGATGGCCAGAACTTTCTGACCTGGGAAAACGGCCGACGGGTGGCCACCCCCCTCGTGCTGGTGTTGCTGATGGTGGAAACCACCGACCTGATCTTCGCGCTGGACTCGATTCCCGCCATCTTCGTGGTGACCCAGAAGCCGTTCATCGTGTTTACCTCGAACGTGTTTGCCATACTCGGGCTGCGGTCGCTGTACTTTGTGCTGGCCGGCGCCATGGCCTACTGCTGCTACCTCAAGTACGGCCTTTCGGTCGTGCTGGTCTTCATCGGGTTCAAAATGCTCATCACGGACTGGGTCAAAATCCCGATCGGCGTTTCCCTGACCGTCGTGGCAGCCGTCATCCTGGGCTCAGTGGTCCTCTCGCTCCTGGCTGCCCGGCGCAACCAACGTTGTCAGGCCCTGCCCGAGCTGCTGCCCTCTTCCACCGTTCCGACAACAGAAGACAACTTCCCCCGACAGGGCTGAAATGCCCCATCGCGGGCATGGGAGTTGCTGGACCATTCCGATGGGGGCAGCCCCGGTTTCCGGGAAGCCCTCACGCACGCGATGATGACACCAAGGCCCACTCACCGCGGGCCGGCGGCAGCCTCCGACCGCTCTGCCCGCTACTCGGCCCGGCGCATGACCAAGCCGGTCAACTTCTTCTGCCACGCCCCGGAGGCACAGCAGGTCTCCCTGGTGGGCGACTTTAACGACTGGCAACCAGACGCGCATCCGATGACCCGCCAACCAGAGGGCACCTGGGCCATTGAGGTGCCCCTGCCTCACGGCCATCACCTTTACCGCTTCCTGGTGGATGGGCGTCCGATGCTGGATCCCCGCGCCAGCGGAGTCGGACGCGATGCCCGCCACGAACGCGCCTCGGTGCGGGCGGTGAGTTGAGCCCCGCGCCGCCCGAACACCCGCTCACCCCGGCGGGAGATCGCCGTTGGCGCGGCGTTGGGCGGCGAAAAAGTCGCGCAACAGCGCCCGGCACTCCCCCTCGCGCACGCCGCCGGTGACCTGGCACCGATGGTTGGCGGCGGACCACTGGAGCAGGTTGAGCGCGCTGCCCGCCGCGCCCACTTTGGGATCGAACGCGCCAAAGACCACCCGCCCCACCCGGGCCTGCACGAGGGCCCCGGCACACATTGGGCACGGCTCCTTGGTCACGTAGAGGGTGCAGTCGTTCAGCCGGCGGTCGCCCCGTGCGCTCTGAGCCTGGGTCAGGGCCAGCATCTCGGCGTGGGCCGTGGCGTCCTTGAGCAGTTCGACCTGATTGTGGGCGCGCGCGATAACCCGTCCGGCATGGATGATCACCGCGCCCACCGGCACCTCGCCCGCCGCCGCCGCGCGTCGCGCCTGGCGGAGCGCCTCGCCCAGGAAGTGCACGTCGCTGTGCAGGTCAATCACCGCGTCGGTCCGGGCCGTGGAGGATTCTCTTTCCGCCGGAACCGCGGGCAACGGCGACCCGGCCGGAAGGGCGGAAGCGGGTGCGCGCCGCCGTCGGGTTTCTTCCACCGTCCAGTCCTGCCGGCCGTCGGGGTGCACCCGGCAATGGGCGGCAAAGAAGCCGCCGCGATGCCGCCAAAACAGGGGCCAGAGCATCTCGCGGTCGCTCGGGGGCAGGGCCAGGTTGTCCAGCGCCTGGCGCGGGAAAAAGGCAAACCGGCCTTCGGGGATGGGCGGCGGCAGCGCGGTCAACCGACGCTTGACCTCGAACAAAAACATCAGCCAGTGGGCGGCGCCCTCGTAACCATGTTCGCTGACCACTCCGGTCAGCCGCAGGTCGCGGGGCTCGAGCGCCAGCCCCAGTTCCTCGCGGGCCTCGCGGCAGGCGCAGGCGTAAGGTGACTCGCCCCGATCGGTTCGGAGTTTGCCGCCGCAGGGGCTCCACAGGCCGCGATTGGGCTCGCGGGCGCGCTCCAGCAGCAGCACCTCCCCGCGTTCGTTGAAACAGTACAGCAGGGTGGCGATACGGTACGGCAGGCCCATGTCAATCAGAGTCCGGCGCGGGCGGCGGCGCGCGCCCAGGCGTCGGCCTCGAGGAGTTGTTCCAGCGTGGGATGTTCCACCACCCGGTGGCGGTCCATCACCCGGGCCACGGTTTCGGTGATGCCGGGGAAGCTCAGGCGGCCTTCGCAGAACGCGGAGACCGCCACCTCGTTGGCGGCGTTGAGCACGGCGGGCAGGGTGCCGCCAATTTCCCCGGCCCGGCGGGCCAGGCGCAGGGCCGGGAAGCGATCCTCGTCCGGTGCCTCGAACGTGAGGCTGCCGATGCGGGCGAAATCGGTCTGCACCCGCTGGCTGGGCACCCGCTCGGGATAGGTCAGCGCGCACTGGATGGGCAGGCACATGTCGGGCGTGGACAACTGGGCCAGCCAGGAGCCGTCCACAAACTCGACCATCGAATGGATGACGCTTTGCGGATGCACCAGCACCCCCACCCGCCCGATCTCGAGGTCGAAAAGCCAGCGCGCCTCGATCATCTCCAGGCCCTTGTTGAAGAGGGTGGCCGAGTCAATGGTGATCTTGCGTCCCATCACCCAGGAGGGATGGGCCAGGGCCTGCGCGATCGTGATCCGACCGAACTCCTCCCGCGGCGTGCACCGGAACGGGCCGCCCGAGGCCGTCAACCACACCCGCCGCACCGATTCCGTCGGCCGGCCGTCCAGGCATTGAAAAATGGCCGAATGCTCGCTGTCCACCGGCAGCACCCGCACCCCGTGCCGGCGGGCCTCCGCCATCACAATCTCCCCGGCCAGGACGAGGATTTCCTTCGACGCCACCGCGATGTCCTTGCCGGCGCGGATGGCCGCCAGGGCGGGTGCCAGACCGGCCGTGCCCACGATGGCGATCAGCACAATGTCCGCCTCCGGCAGCGTGGCCAGCCGCACCAGCCCTTCGATGCCGCTGTACACGCGCGGTTCGCCGCCCAGCGCCCCGGCCAGTTCGGCCGCGCGCGCCGGATCGCTCACCGAGACCGCCGCCGGTCGGAACCGTTGGATTTGCCGGGTCAGCAGCGGCACGTTGTTGCCCGCCGCCAGCCCCACAATCCGGAGCCGATCAGGCAGGTCGGCCACCACCTTGAGGGTGCTGGCGCCGATCGAACCGGTGCTGCCGAGCAGAACGACGTTTTTCATGCTTCCCAACGAGCCGCGCGCCGGCGTCGTCCCGGGTCAGCCGGGCCGCGTCAGCACATGCCGCAGGTAAAGGTACATGAGCGGCGCGTTGAAGAGAATGCTGTCCAACAGGTCCAGGATACCGCCGATACCCGGAAACAACCGCCCCGAGTCCTTGACCCCGACCTCGCGTTTGAACAGGGACTCGATCAAATCCCCGATCACCGCCCCCAGCGCCAGGACCAGGCCCAGCACCACGGCGTGGACCGGACGCATCCCGACGAGCCGGTCCCCCGCCCAGTGCGCCACCAGCACACTGGCCCCCACCGCTACCAGCACCGCCCCGGCGAACCCCTCCCAGGTTTTGCCCGGGCTGACGCGCGGGATCATCTTGTGGCGGCCGATCAGCGACCCCACTGCGTAGGCCCCGGTGTCGCTGAGCTTGGTCACGACCAGAAAGTACACCAGATACCAGCGGCCGTCGGCGCCGGGGAAAAAGTTGATCTTTTGCACAAAGTTCAGCAGCCAGGGCACGTACATCAGCCCGAACAGGGTGGTGGAAATGGCCAGCAGTCCTGGCGTGTCCGTGCGCGCGACGAAGTGCCGCAGACACAAGCCCAGCACGAAAATGACGAGAATGCCCGTCTCGAAATCGTTGGCCTTGGCCGGCAGCCGGGGCGCGCCCACCAGCCCGGACAGATACACAAACGTGCTCCCGATTAGCAGCAGCCCGGCCAGCATGCCCCAGCCGCGGTAACACACCAGCCCGCGCCGCTCGACCAGCCCGTAAAACTCCCACAACCCTGCCCCGGCCAGCAGCATCAGCAACCCGACAAACGCCCCGCCGGCCGCCACCGGATGCGGGGCAAACAGCGCGGCCACCACCCCCCCCCAGAGCACAACCGAACTGACCAGCCGGCGCGCCAAGACCTGGCGACGTGCGGGAGGCGGCGGGGCGGACACGGGCGCGTTGTCCATGTCCGGGAAATAGCCGGGGGCAGCGGGGGCGTCGAGCCCCTTTCGCCCGCGATCTTCACCCCGGAAGGCCGGAAAAGTTGAGAAACCGGCGGTTCCCGGTATGGTTGAGTGCGAGCACGCATTCGACCATGACTGCCACCGCTTCCCCCCATGACCCCCCCGCGGGCGGGGCCGCTCCGGAATGCGCGGCGCACTTTCCCCCGCGCCGGATTTTGCTGCCGCTGGATCTCTCGGCGCACAGTCTCCAGGTGCTGCCCTGGGCGGAGGCGCTGGCCCGGCAAACCGGCGCCGCGCTGCATGTGCTGCACGTGGCCGAACCGATTGCCTACCCGACCGATCTGGGCTATGCGCCGGTTATTTCCGGGGAGGTGGAGGCCGGGTTGCACCAGAACACGCGCCAACGGCTGGAAGAACTGGCCGCCCACCTGCGCGCCCGGGGTCTGACCGTGGAGACCAGTCTGCGGGTGGGCCGACCGTTCCTGGAAATCTCCGAGGCGGCGCGCGCCCAGACGGTGGACTGGGTGGTGGTGACCACGCATGGCTTCACCGGCCTGAAGCACGTTTTGCTGGGCAGCACGGCCGAGCGGGTGGTGCGTCACGCGCCCTGCCCGGTCCTGGTGGTGCGCCGCGCGGCGGACACCGCCGTGGCCGCGCCCGCGGGGGACCCCCCGGTCCTCACCCTGCAGCGGGTGCTCATGCCCCTGGATTTCTCCGGCCCCTCGCGCGAGGCCCTGGCGTACGCCCGCCGGTTGGCGGCGCATTTTCACGCCGCCCTCCTGGTGGTGCACGTGAGCGAAAGTCCGTTCGTGGACCCGAATCTGGCCGAGTTCGACACCCAGACCTTCGAGGAAAACGCGCGGCAGAGCGCGCGGGCGCAGTTGGAGAAGGTGGTTGCGGAGTTGCGCGCGGACGGCCTGGAGGCGTCGGCCCGGCTGCTGGCCGGGGTGCCCTGGCATGAGGTGGCCGAGTGCGCGCGGCGCGAGGCAGCGGACCTGATCGTGGCGGGCACGCGGGGCTACACCGGCCTCAAGCACATCCTGCTGGGCAGCACGGCCGAGCGGATTGTCCGTCATGCGCCGTGCCCGGTCCTAGTGGTGCGGGGCGGGCCGGCCTGAATCCGCGGCGCGACGCCTTGCCGTCGTGGCCGCTCCGCACTAAGGTGTCCTCATGAAACTGCGAGGCTGGTGGTTGTTCCTGATGTTGATCCTGCCGCCCGTGCCGGGGCACGCGCAGGACCGGGAGGCCCCCACGCCAAGGGATTCCCGCCGGGTGTACGTGCTGCCCATCCGCGAGGAGATCATGCCGCCGCTGACCTACCTGGTCCGCCGCGGCGTCAAGCAGGCTATGGAAGCGCGCGCCGACCTGCTGGTGCTGGACATGCGTACTGACGGCGGCCGGGTGGACGTGACGGAGGAGATCATCCGTATCCTCGGCCAGTTCAAGGGTCGGACGGTCACGCTGGTGAACGACCGGGCCTTTTCCGCGGGCGCGTTCATCGCCGTGGCCACCGAACGCATTTACATGGTGCCCCAAAGCGTGATCGGCGCCGCCGCACCCATACTGATGATCCCCGGCGGCGGGGTGCAGCAGATGCCCGAGACGATGGAGGCCAAGATGAATTCCGCCATCCGGGCCCTGGTGCGCAGCAAGGCGGAAAAGCACGGTTACAACCTCGAGGTCATCGAGGCCATGATTGACCGGAATCGCGAGGTGATCCTCGACGGCCAGGTGATCAACCGCAAGGGCGAGATTCTCACCCTCACCGACACCGAGGCGGCGCGGCTGTACGGGGACCCGCCCCGGCCCTTGCTGTCCTCCGGCACGGTGGAAAATCTGGACGAAATGCTCGAACGCATGGGCTACGCGACCGCCGCGCGCGTCCGGGTGGAACCCACCGGCGCCGAGCAACTGGCCTTCTGGTTGAACTCGCTCAACTGGCTGTGGCTGATGATCGGCGTGGCCGGGATCTACCTGGAGCTGAAAACCCCGGGCTTCGGGCTGCCCGGGATCGTGGGCATCGCCGGCTTTGCCCTGTATTTTCTGGGCAGCTACATCGCCGGGCTGTCCGGGATGGAATGGCCCTTGCTGTTTCTCCTGGGTCTGGTGCTGGTGGTGCTCGAGTTGTTCGTATTTCCCGGCACGATCGTCCTGGGGCTGACCGGTGGCCTGCTCATGCTGGTGACCGTGGTGATGGCGATGGTGGACCACTACCCGGGCATGCCGGCGCTGCCCACGCTGCCGCAATTGCAGGCCCCGCTACAGGACCTGTTCTACGCGGGGCTGGGCTCACTCCTCGTGATCCTACTCCTCGCCCGGCTGGTCCCGCGCACCCCGTTGTACGGCATCCTGGTCACCCGCTCGGCCAGCGGCATGGAATCGGTCCGCGAGCAGGCGCAGGTCAAGAGCCGCTTCCTCGGTCGCGAAGGCGTGGCTCTGTCCCCGTTGCGGCCCGGCGGCAAGGCGCAGTTTGGCGACGTCATCCTCAACGTGATGACCCAGGGCGAGCTGATCGAACGCGGCGCGCGCGTGCGCATCATCAGCTATAGTGGTCACGAGGCGGTGGTGGAGCCGGTGAGTGAACCGGCTGTCCCCGGACCGGCCGTCGCTCAACGCAGCGTGTAACGCCAGTCGCGCGCCGGAATCTCCAGGGGCCGGCCGTTGAGTTCCACGGTGACCGGCGAGTCGGTGAAGTTTTCCACCACCCACCGCCGGCCGTTGAACAGGTAGAGCGCCACCCCGTTCGGCGCGCGGAAGTCCGTCCGGAACGGCCTTAACAAGGGCCGGCGCAGCGCGTCCAACTGCGCCTGTCCCAGCGTCAGCAGGGACTTGGGCTCGCCGCGAACCGGGAGGATGTGCACGTTGGGAGCGCGCACGGCGGGCAGGTCGCCCAGCCGCGCGGCCAGGCCATCGGTGATCAGCACCGGCCGACGGGCGCGGACCAGGCGGCTAAACCGCTCAGCAAACTGCGGGTCCCGCAGGGCGTGCACGGAAAAGAAAGCGGCCCGCGCCCGTTCGGGGAATTCATGACAGGGCACCAAGGGCAGCCCCAGCATCCCCACGAAGTCAAACACCCGCGGTTCCTGTTCGGGATGACTGTTGGCCGGCTTGTAGGCGGCGAGGCCGATCGGGGTGAGGCGGCGCAGGGCCCCGGCCACGTCGAACAGCTCCGGCAGGTGCCGGCGCAGCGTGGCCACGTTGGTTGGGCCGGTGTCCCGCTGCAGACTGCCGTAGCAAAACAGGAGCGATTCGCGGGCGCCGCCCAGGATGGTTTGGCGGGCCTGTTCCACGTAGGTGGCCGGCGTGGTGCCGTAGGGGTCGTACCAGCCGCCGCCGCATTTGGGCCCGCCCAGGCCGCCCAGCCAGCGCATGATGAAGTACGCCTCGTACTGGACGGTGCCGCCCCAGCGCGGGTCGTGGTAGTCGCGGGTCTCGGTGCCCACCCAGATGCGGTCAAAATCGGCCGTTTGCAGGGCCACGTCGTAGCCCCGTTCGTGAAACTGGTCGTACCACTGGGGGTACTTGAGGATGAAGGTGGCCCGGGGATTGACACGCCGTCCCGCGGCCAGCACGTACTCCCGCGACAGGTTCACCATGAGCGCTCGGCGGTAGTCTTCCCAGGTGTCGCCGGGCACCGGGTAGCTCCGACCGCCAATAGTCACGGTCCGGGCCCGGCGGGCGGCGTCACATGCCTCGCAGGTGCAGTCGGTGAACCAGAAGTCGTCAATCATGGTTTCGTCGAAGAGGCTCGCGGCGTACTCGAAGATTTCCCGGGTACGTTCCTGGGTGCGGGCATCGGTGTAGCAGGCGATGATGTTCCACCGGTTGGAGTTTTTGCCCACGCGGGTGGTGGTGACGCAGCCGGAGACTTCGATCCCGGCCTGTTCAAAGTGCTCCCGGGCCCGGAGCAGATCAGCCCGTTCCGCCTGGTAGCCGTCCCGAAAAACCTCCAGATAGACCTTGGTGATTCCGGTCTGACGACACCACTCCAGGGCGCGTTGCCGGCCGGCTTCCGCGCCCAGATGCTGGCGCACATCGTGCGCGGTGAAAAGCGTGGAAAAGCGGTGGACAGACGCGGCGCGACGGGCCAGCAACCACAGGTCGGGCGGTGTTTCCGCCCATGCCCACAGGGTTGCCGCCAGAAAGCCCAGCCCCACCGCGCAACGCAGGACAGGAACAGGAGGACGCATGGACAGGGGGTTCGACGCCGGCTCAGGGGCGAACCTTCAGCCGGATATAGCGGGGGGTCTCCGCACCCGCCGGCACGCGGGCCCGCGCGACCGTATCGGTGGCGTACGCGGGCCAGTCGCCACCCTCGACCTCGGTGTAGGGGCCGTCCGGAGCCGCTGCCATCTCCAAGCCGTACCAACGGCCGGGCGCGGCGGACCATTTCACTCGGAAAGCCTCCGCTGCCGGCGTCAGTCCAAGGAGGCGAAAGACCGACGCCGCGTCCCGTGGATGCGTGCCGGCCCGCCACTCCGCGATGGTACTGGCGCCGTCCCCGTCGGGGTCGCCTTCCGGACCATCCGGGCCGTCGGCCCGTTGGGGATCAAGTCCGTGCCGCACCTCCCAGGCATCAGGCAGTCCATCCTCGTCGGCATCCGGGCCGGACGGCAGGCGCACGGTCAGCGCGGCCAGCCACACCGGTCCGGTCCCGCTCCCGCGCAGGGCCGTTCCAAGGTAGGCGCGATCCAGCTCGCGAGCTTGCGTCTCGGGATCGGGCACGAAACCGCCGCCGCCGACCACCGCGCCCAGGCGGAGGGTCTCGCCCCCGAACAACCCCAGTTCGTTCAGGGGCAGCGCCACGATGATGTAATCCGCATTCTGCTCCTCCGGTACGGGGTCCTCTTGGGGCGAGCGATTAAATTGCTGCAGCCGCACCCCCGGCAGGTCCGGAAACCCCGGCCGGAGGCGGAACACGCCCTGTCCGGGCGGGAACAGCAGATTGGTGCGCGACTGAATCTGTCCCCAGGCATCCCGCCACCGGTTCGTGCGCCAGAAACCGCGCGCGGGCGCGTCGGCAAATTCATCGCCCAACACCGCCGCCACGGCCGGGCGAAAACCCTCGAAGCTCAGGTTTTCCAGAAAATCCAGCCCGTCCACGCCCTCGCCCTCGGGGTCCACCACGCCGTTGCCCAGACCCCGCAAATCGGCCACGCCCGGCAGGCCCGGGCTTTCCAGAAAGACGAACAGATTGCCCTCGTCCGGCAGCATCACGCCGGCAAAGCCGAGGTACAGATGCGCGGCGTCCCGGTTGACCCAGCACCGACCGGGGTTGGAGAAAAGACCGGAAACCGTGGGCAGCGCTTCGCCCGCGAAGTCGACGCGCTGGTCGGTGAAATTCCCGTCGCCATCCGGGGGCAACGGCGCGGGGTCCACGGGCGGCGAGTGCCACGCGGCCTCGTACACTCGGGGCGGCGGCGCGGCGCGGCGGATGAAAAACTCGTCAAAGACCCTCCCGCGGGTGTCCAGCGCGCGCAGATGCAGCTCCTCGCCCGCCACGTCCACCATCACGCAATGCCAGCGGTAATGAAACTGGGCGCTGGCGGGCGCGCGCCGGGTCTGGGAATACAAGTTGCCACCGCCGCCGCCGGTGACCACGCAGTGCACCCCCTGCACGGGGCGAAACCGCTCATAGGCGTGGTCGTGCCCTGAGAAGATCAGTTGCACGCCGTGCGCCTGCGCCAGCGGCAACAACACCCGGGCCAGTTCTTCCGCGTCCGGCACGCCGTTGACGTTGTAGTCGTCTGTGCCGTGCGGCCCCGAGCTCATCAGGGGATGGTGCAGGAAGATGAACTTCCAGGGCTGGCGCGAGGCCGCCAGGTCCGCGGCCAGCCAGCGGCCCTGCGCGGAGGTCTCCGTCAGCTCGAGGCCGCGGTAGTAAATCGGCGCGTACAGGCCGACGAAGTGCGCGTCGCCGCAGTCGAAGGAGTAATAGGCCCCGGGCCAGGTGCTTTCCCGGGCGTGGTCAGCGGGCGGGGTAAAATTGGTGGGACAGGCAAACGCCGCCGCAAATTCCCAGGGCGGCCCGTGGGTGGTGTCGTGATTTCCCGCCACCACGAAAAACGGGGTGTGCCGCATCTGCCGGTCGTACACGCTGAAAAACCGCTGGTCGGCTCGCGCGTCGGTGAATTTCGGATACACCAAGTCCCCCGCCACCGACACCAGGTCCGGGCGGACCTGCTCCATGACCGACGCCACCGCATACTGCGGCATCTGCCCACTGCCGAGGTCCGCGGTGACCACAAATCGCAGCGGACCGGACTCGGCAAAGGTGCGACAGGGCAGCACGGGCGAACGGGCCACCTCCCCGTCCCGCCGGCTGACCACCCGGTACCAGTATTGCGTGCCCGAGCGAAGGCCACCGACGGTGACCTGGTGGCGGTTGGTGGGTTCGGCCGAGACAACCACCGGTTGCAGCGCCGCGGGATCCTCCCCCAGTTCCACTTCACTCGTGGCCGGCCGCGGCGTGCGCCACATCCAGGTCAGCGACGTGGCGGTGACGGCCTGCACATACGGCCCGCGAGTGAAATTTGCGCGCAGTTCCGGTACCAGCCGCCCGCTCCAGCCCCCCGGCGGCGGATGCCACTGAAGGGCCAGGACGTTGACACCCGGTTGCAGCGCATCACGCGCGGCCGAGCAGTCCAGCTCCTCCGCCGCGCCCGCCCAGCGGCCCGGCTCCGGCGGCTGTTCGTAAGGGACCGGTTCGTGCGGGGCGCCGGGCAAGTGGCGGCGGGCGATCTCGCGGCCGTTCAACCACGCCACCCAGCCGCCGTCCCAGTCCACCCGCAAGACCAACCAGACCACCTGCGCGGGATCGTCCACTTCCAGCCGGCGCCGCAGGCACACCGCCGCGCCCGGCGGCAACGGCCCCACCATCGAAGCCTCTCCGTCCCAAGGCGACACGGCAAACCCGGACACCGCTTCCGCCCAGGTCTCGTCCTCGAAGTCGGGCTGCTGCCAGGCGCCCGGCGCGGGACCGGTCTCCGCAGTCGCGACCCGCCAGCGCCAGGCCGCCCCCACCGGCGCCAGCGCCGGATCCGTCCGGGCGCCAGCGGCGCCGGCCATCAGCAGCCACCACAGAAACAGCCTGGCCCACACGGCGCGAGCTTACCCGGTTTCCGACCGGGCCGCCAGAAACGAACCGGCCCATGCCGCCCCCGGTCCGATCGGGGCAAACCCGTGGAACCCGCGCCCAAGGCACTGGCGTCGGGCCGCTCGGGATTCGCATTGACGTCCCGGGCCGGCGCCCCAACAATGTCTGTCAATGAACTGGTTGACCGGTCTCGACCTGCGGAGCCAAGTGCTGCGACTGCGCAGCGCGACGGTCGGGGCTTGACGTTCACCAGCGGACTTTCAAGGCCCCACCGTCGCGCGGGCGGTGGGGCCTTTGTTTTCCCGACGGGCTCCGACCGCTCGCGCCGCGGGGCGGCGGGCGCCGCCCGGGAGCCGCGAGGTCCGATGTTTGAGAAATCGGCCGCAACGCGCCATGAGCAAAAGCAATCATCGAGTGCTGATCTTCGACACCACCCTCCGCGACGGGGAGCAATGCCCCGGCGCGTCCATGAACCTGCGGGAGAAACTGGAAGTGGCCCGGCAACTGGCCCGCCTGCGGGTGGACGTGATCGAGGCCGGTTTTCCGGTTATCAGCGAGGGCGACTTCGCCGCCGTGCAGACCATCGCCCGCCAGGTGCGCGGACCCCGTATCGCCGGGCTGGCGCGGTGCGTACCGCGGGACATTGACGCCGCCGCGGAGGCGCTCAAACCGGCCGGCAAACGCGCCCGCATCCATGTCTTTCTGGCCACCTCGAAAATCCATCGCGAGTTCAAGCTGGGCAAGGCGCGGGACGAAATCCTCCGGCTGGCCGTGGAGGGCGCCCAACGCGCTCGCGGCTACGTCGAGGACGTCGAGTTCTCCCCCGAGGACGCCTCGCGCACGGAGCCGGACTTTTTGATCGAGGTCTGCCGGGCGGTGGTCGCGGCCGGCGCCGGCACGGTGAACATCCCCGACACCGTGGGGTGGGCCGTGCCGGAGCAGTTCGGCGCGTTGATCGGCCAGCTCTACGAGGCGGTGCCGGAGTTCCGGTCCGGCCGCGCGGTCATCAGCGTGCACTGCCACAACGATCTCGGCCTGGCCGTGGCCAATTCCCTGGCCGCCGTGCGGGCCGGCGCGCGGCAGATCGAATGCACGGTCAACGGCATCGGCGAGCGCGCCGGCAACACCGCCCTCGAGGAGGTGGTGATGGCCCTGCGCACCCGCCGGGACTTCTTCGGCGCGCTGACCTGCGGGGTGAACACGCGGGAGATCGTGAAGTCCTCGCGGCTGGTCTCCCGCATGAGCGGTTTGCTGGTCCAGCGCAACAAGGCCATCGTGGGCGAAAACGCCTTCGCCCACAGCGCCGGCATCCACCAGGACGGCATCCTCAAAAAGCGCGAGACCTACGAAATCATGGACCCGCGCGAGGTGGGCTGGGGCCAGACCGAACTGCCCCTCACCAAGCACAGCGGCCGCGCCGCCGTGGCGGCCCGCCTCCGCCACCTGGGCTACACCCTCGGCGAAGCCGACCTGAATGCCCTGTTTGTGCGCTTCAAGCAGATCGGCGACAAAAAGAAGTTTGTGTACGACGACGACCTCACCGCCCTGGTCGAGGGGATCATCACCGAGGTGCCGGAGGTGTGGTCGCTCGATTACCTGCACGTCACCAGCGGCAACCAGACCGTGCCCACCGCCACCGTCCGGCTGCGCAAGGCCGGCGCCGGCCGCGGCGCGCCCGAAATCGTGCAGGACGCCAGCATCGGGGACGGCCCGGTGGACGCCGCGCTACGGGCCATTGACCGACTCACCGGCACGGAGGGCCGGCTGCTGGACTACTCGCTGCGCGCCGTGTCCCAGGGCATGGACGCGCTGGGCGAGGTGACCGCGAAGGTGGACTTCGGCAATGGCGAACCGGTGGTCGGCCGCGGCGCCAGCACCGATGTCATCGAGGCCAGCGCCCGCGCCTACCTCAACGCCGTCAACCGCCACCTGGGGGCGCGTCCCCGGCCCAAACGCACCAACAGCCGCGAACCCTGAGCCTGCTCACTGCCCGGGCGCAATTACCCCGGCGGAAGCGGGAGCGGCTCCGACAGCGCCGGCCCACTCCCGCACGGCGGCGTAGCGCACCCCGCGCGCGCTGACCCGGAGCGCGGGCGCCTGAAACCGCGCCATCGCCTCCGCGTAAATCAACGCGCCGGTCAGAATCACGTCCGCTCGTTCGGGGGGCAGACCGGGGAGGCGCCGCCGCGCGGCCATGGGCAACGACCACAGCGTTTGGAGGCGGTGTTCCAACGCGGCGCGCGTCAGCCGGCAGCCGTCCACGGCGTCGCGGTCGAATCGTTCCGCGCCGCGCTCCATCAGAGCCAGCACCGTGGCGGTGCCGCCCACGGCCACCCATTCGGGCTCGCCGGAGCCGCACTGCGCCAGGTCCGGACCCAGGGCCGGCGCCACCCGGGTTTGCAGAAAACGCGCCACTTCCCGGCGGCCGCGGTCCAAGTCCCGAGTGGAGGGCGGATCCGCCGGCGCCAGGGCCTCGAGCAGGCGCACGGCGCCCAACGGATAACTGGCGTGGAACCGGATGTCCGGGCCGCACCCGAGCACCCATTCGGTGCTGCCGCCGCCCACGTCCACCAGCAGCACGGTGCGCGCGCGAAGAGCAGGGTCTGTCATCGCCCCCGCGAACCCCCAACAGGCCTCCAGGTCGCCGGGGATGATTTCCACCTCCAGTCCGGCGGCGGTCCGCACGGCGGCCCGCAGCTCGTCGGCGTTTTCGGCTTCGCGCGCGGCGCTGGTGGCGATGACCCGCATCGCGCCGGCGCCGAGGGCCAGCGCGCGGGACTTAAACGCCGCCACAGTGGCTGCGGTTTCGGCCACCGCGCCGGGTTGGAGGCGGTGGGCGGGGTAAAAGCCCTGACCGAGACGGGTCTGACGGCTGGTGTCCCAAACGGGGTGGACCGCGTCCTCGCTTACGTCGGCGACGAGGAGTTTCACCGAATTGGTGCCGATTTCGATGACGGCGCGCCGGTTGGGGGGCGCGTCCGGACGAGCCGGGGCGGAGGGGGCGGGCGGGGCCACGCGGGTTACTTGCGGGTTTCGCGGCGGGCGAGCACGGCGCCGCCGGTGATGCCGGCTTCGTCGCCCAGGCGGCTGGCGAGAATCTCGATGCCGTCGCAGGTCCCGGTCATGGCGTAGTCGTGAGCGGTTTCGACGATGATGGCCAACATTTCCTCCTCCAGGGCGTCCATGACCCCGCCGCCGAGGACGACAACCTCGGGATTGAGTAGGTTGATGACGTTGGCGACGGCGATGCCGGTGTATTCGGCGGCCTCTTCCACGAAGCGTTCGACGAGTTTGTCCCCGCGCTTGATGGCCTTGCGGAGGTCGCCACTGCGCAAGTCCTCGAGGTGGGGGCCGAGCAGGTCGGTGAGCACGGTTTTCTGGCCGTCCTTGAGGGCGGCCTCCAGGCGTTTGAAGATGGCGGTGCGGCTGGCGAGGGCCTCGAAGCAGCCGCGGTTACCGCAGCCGCACTTGGGCCCGCCCACCTCGAGCACCATGTGACCGATCTCCCCGGCGGTGCGGTTGAAGCCGCGGTAGAGCTCGCCCTCGAGAATGAGCCCGGCGCCGATGCCCGTGCCCAGAAAGATGCCCACCAGGTTTCGGGGCTTGGCCTTGAGTTCCTTCTCGTACACGCCGAGGGTTTGGATGTTGCAGTCGTTTTCGACAAAGACCGGCAGGCCGAGGTGTTTTTCCAGCTCCATTTTGAGGGGGACGTTCTTCCAGACCAGATTCGGGGCGAAGAGGACCGTGCCGGTTTCCGGATCGCAGGCGCCGGGGGCGCCGATGCCCAGGCCGCGAATTTGCCGGGGCTGAAGGTCGCACTCGTCAATGGCCTCGAGCACGGCGGCGGCCACCCGCTCGATCACCACCTGAGGGCCGCGCTGGGCTTTGGTGCTTTTTTTGGCCCGGCCGAGGCATTCCAGCTTGTCGTCAAACACCCCGGCGAGAATCTTGGTCCCGCCCAGGTCCACGCCCACCAGATAGTCTTTGTCGCCCTCGGCCATGAGGAGTTTGGATGGAGGTTAGTCGGTCAGGAGGCCCTCGATTTTCTGGCGGAGTTCCGCGTTGATGGCCTCGATGGGGCGGTTGCCGTCCACGATGGTGAAGTTGTAAATCTTCTGAAGGTACTGGAATTTCTCGGCCATCAACCGCTGGTAGCGGATGAAGCTGTCGAACATGTCCCGGGCCAGGCCGAGGTCCATGCCGCTTTCCCAGTAGTCCAGCGCCTGGCGCTTGGCAAAGGTGCGCTGGACCAGCTCCTCGGGGGCGACCTGCAGGTAAAACACCGCGTCCGGCACCAGCGCGATATCGTAGAGGTTCCGCAGCCAGGCCTCGTCGAAGCCCCGCACCAGGTCGCGGGCCATGAGGGTGTAAATGTAGCGGTCGGCCAGCACCATGAAGCCGGAGCGCAGCGCCGGCAGCATGACGTTCTCGAGCTGGTCGGCGAAGTCGGTCGCATAAAACAGGCTCAGCGTGGTCCGGCTGAGGATGTTTCCCTGCTGGGCGCGCTCCAGCTCCTCGGCCACCAGGGTGGAGCGCTTGAGCCCGACCTGCACGGTGGGATGCCCCAGCTCTTCCAGCCACTGCACCAGCCGGGCAATCTGCGTGGAACGCCCCGACCCGTCTGCCCCCTCCACCACAATCAACCGGCCGTGCAGGGTGCGCGGGTCCACCCCGGGAATGCCGTGGCCGTAAAAGCGTTTCGGGCGGTCCACCGGCGGGCGCACTTCCAAGCCGGGATACCGGGCCGGCGCCGGTGGGGACGGGCGGCGGGCGGGGGAACGGGCGGGCGACATGGCAATCAGGGCCGGGCGACGGCGACAAATTTTTCAAACGGGATGCGGTCCGCCACCACCCGGCGCACTACGCCCTGGCTGGCTTCCGCCGGCTGGCTGGCGTCCAGTTCGTGGAATCGGAACTCCGCCGACAGCGCTAGATATTGTTCCAGCAACCGGCTCTGGAACAGCCGGTAACTCTCCACCGGATCGGGCGACAGGCGCAGGTCCATGCCGGCCTCGAAGTACTTCAACTCCTCGCGGCCGCGCAGGATGCGCTCCAGCGCCACTTCGAGGTGGGTCTTGCAGAAAAACACCAGGTCCGGCAGGGCGGCAAAGCTGTACACGCCCCGCACCCAGCCGGGCGGGCAGCCGCGCACCACGTCCCGTGCAAAGGCCGTGAAGATGTACCGGTCGCACAGCACCAGATACCCCGCCCGCAACAGGGGCAGGAGGTGGCGTTCGTAACGGTCGGCAAAGTCCGTCGCGTGGATCAGGCTGAAGGTCGTGGGAGTGAGCAGATGGGTTTTCTTGCCCCGGCTGGTGGCGCTCTTGACCAGTTCCGAGGAGTTCCACGCGCTCAGGTACACCTTCAGTCCCAGATGCTCGAGCCAACGCTGCAGCAGATGGACCTGGGTGGTTTTCCCCGAGCCGTCAATTCCCTCGAAGGCGATCAGCCTTCCGGGGTAGCCCAACTCGGCAAAGGTCTTCATCACGGCGCACACAGGCTACGAAGCGCCCCGCGCCTGACAACTGTTTTTCCCGCCCGGCCTAGACCAAGCCCACCACCCGACCGAAGGACAGGAAGGTGATCTGCGTCATAAACCCCAGCGCCGCCCGCACCGGGGGAATCTGCAGGGCCACGATCACCAGGATGAAGCCGTACTGGCACAACTGCAGATAGGTCTCGTCCCGCATGCCGATCAGATTCTTGAGCACATGCGAGCCGTCCAGCGGTGGGATGGGCAGCAGGTTGAAGAAACACAACACCAGGCTGATGAGGGCCATCCGTACCGCCACCTCCACTCCGCTTTCCAGCCCGAGAAGGGAAAACCCGCGGCCCAGGGCCAGCACTCCAAACGCCAGCACCAGGTTCATCGCCGGCCCGGCCAGCGCGATCAACGTATCGTCCGCGCGCCGGCGCCGCAGGTTGTAAGGATTGACCGGCACGGGTTTGCCCCAGCCAATGATGAAGTTGGCCAGTTGGGACTGCATGGCGCTCAGGAACAGCATCAGCAGGGGCAGCACCACCGTCCCCACCACCTCCAGGTGTACCAGCGGATTCAATGACACCCGTCCCAGCCGCCGGGCCGTGTCATCCCCGCACTTGGACGCCGTCCAGGCATGGGCGTACTCGTGGAACGTCAGCAGAATGATCAGGCAGACGTACGTGAGCAGCCCGTCAAAAATGGCGGACGGCGGAATAACAGCCAAACCGGTCATCGGCCCGCCAAGGTAGCACACGCCACCCCCGCGCAAAGGCAAAAGGCCCCGCGCCTCAACGGCGCCGGGCCGGACGCCCGCTGCGCACCAGCACCAGCAGCAACCAGCCCGCGCCCAGAAAAAACAGCCCCGCCACCGCCCAGGCCAGCAACTTCCAAAAAGCCACCCGTCGCCGCAAGCGCTCGGCTTCCTCCTGTCGGGCCGCTTCCCGCGCGGCCCACTCCCGTTCCCAGGCCGCCGCCGCCGCCTCGTCGCGCAGCGCCAGCACCCGCCAGGGCCCCCGCGCCGCCCCGAAGACCGCCGGCCGTTTTTTCAATTGAGCCGGCGTGGCTGGCGCAAACCCCGCCGCATCCCAGAACGGCGACGCGCCCAGCGCCCACAACCGGACCACGCCCTGCGCCCGGGCCAGCGTCCGCAGATGTTCCCACAGCGCCGGGCTGCCCTCGGCCGCCAGGGCAGGCGTGGCAAAGACCGGACTGTGGACCCATCCCTCGACTCCCTGAACCACCCACCCCACCGCCCCGGTCACCAACCCGTCCGGACGCTGCACCACGTGGAATTCGGTCAGCCGCTTTTCCAGCTCGTAGCCGGGCAGGCAGGCCGATTGCCAAAGTCCGCGCAGCACCGGGAGGTCCTCCACGGTGGCGCGACGCACGATAAGTTGAGGCGCGGTCACGGTTTGTTGCCCGCCGCCCGGCGCGACCCGAGCCGGCCCCGGGATGACCCGGGTTTTCCAAGGCGAGCAGGCTGCGCGCGTTGACTCTGCCGGCGTCCGCGCGCGGGGACAAGTCCGGCCGACAAAATCAACCCCCAATCCCGGTCGGAATCGCCGCGAAGAGGCACGGCAGGCGCCCGGTAAAAGGACCGGGGCCGGCGCTGCCCGTTTGATTTCACTGCCCCCGCTGGCAGAAGCCGCTGCCCGGAAAATCGCCGGGGAATCCGCCCACTTGGACTACTTGGAAAAGCTGCGCCTCCTCTTCCGCTGCGCTTGAGGGGCCGGTGAAGTCCCTGACCGCGTTGGTCCAACGACACCCGCGCGCTCCGTCGGGCCTCTGAACCGCGACCAGCGGCTCCAGCAACCACTGTCGCGCGGCGCCGTTTTTTGTGCCCGAACCGATGAGGTGATCGGCAGAGCTCGACCGGCCCCGGCGGCGGGCCGGGACAGCCCGCCCTGCCGGCTCTGGGTTGCTCGGGGCAGGTAGGGCGCGATCTCCGAGCGCGCCGCCATCATGCAGGGGCAGCCCCGGCGGGACACCAAAGTCGGTGAGCAGGACGGTTGCGCTCCCCGACAAGTCCACCGGGCCGGGGACTGATTGCCCGACCGCCGAAGACCGTGGTTGGGCGGGCCTTCGGCTCGCGAGTGACCCTAAAGGCCGATCTGTTCCCCGAGCCGGGCGTAGGCCGGACCTCACGTCGCCCGGGATTCGGGCGCCGCCTGTATCGCCGGTGAGGGTTTGTCCCTTTGACAAGCGCGCGGCCCGTGATTAGCGTGCCCCAGCATGGAACACCTCCACGCCCCGTGGCGGATCGAATACATCCTGGCTCCCAAGCCGAAGATGGACCGGTCCTTGTTCACGCGGATTGCCCAGTCGGACGATGACGTGGGCAATCACGTGCTGGCCCGGGCGCGCACCTGTTTCGCGGTGTTGAACAGCTACCCGTACAACGCCGGACACCTGATGGTGGTGCCGTACAAGCAAACCGCCGATCTGAACGACCTGAGCGAGCCGGAATTGCTGGACCTGATGCTGCTGGCCCGGCGTTGTTTGAACGCCCTCCAGCGCACCATGCAGCCGGACGGGTTCAACCTGGGCATGAACCTGGGCCGCGTGGCCGGCGCCGGCGTGGAGGACCATCTGCATCTGCACATTGTCCCGCGCTGGTTGGGCGACACCAACTTCATGCCCGTGCTGGCCAACACCTCGGTCGTGCCGGAGGCCCTCAAGGACGTGGCCGCCCGGCTCCGGGCCGCACTCGCCGCCGACACCGCATCCGCTTCCGCCTGACATGCCCACTGAGACCCTGCATTTTGACAATCCCCGCCTCACCTCGGAGCTCTACAATCACGACGTCCGCAACCTCGCCGCCCTCGAAGCCGAACTCGGCGTCAAGGCCGTCGCGCGCGACACTTGGATTCGCCTGGACGGCGAGCCGGATAAACTGGCCCACGCCCGCCACCTGTTCCAGGTGCTCGAAGGCCGTCTGAAAGCCGGCGGGGTGGTGCGCAACCAGGACTTCCTGCTGGCCCTGGGCATCCTCAAGGACGAGGGCGCGGATGCACTGGCCGCGCTTCAGAACACCTGCATCCAGACCTCCCCCCGCAAGGCCGCCGTCAGTCCCAAAACCCCCGGTCAACGGCGGTACATCGAGGCCATTCAACAACACGACGTCACCTTTGGCATCGGGCCGGCCGGCACGGGCAAGACCTACCTGGCCGTGGCCATGGCCGCGGCGGCGCTGCGGGCCGGTCGCGTCAACCGCCTCCTGCTCACCCGTCCGGCGGTCGAGGCCGGCGAGGCGCTCGGGTTCCTGCCCGGCGACCTGCAGGAAAAACTCGCCCCGTATTTGCGCCCGCTCTACGACGCCCTGTACGACATGTTGCCGGCGGAGGAGATTCAGCGCCATCTTGAGCGCGGGGTCATCGAAATCGCGCCCCTGGCCTACATGCGCGGGCGCACCCTCAACAACGCCTTTATCATTTTCGACGAGGCCCAAAACTCGACCGGCGAGCAGATGTTCATGTTCCTCACCCGCCTCGGGTTCAACTCGAAGGCGGTCATCACTGGCGACCTCACCCAGATTGACCTGCCCAAGAACAAACCCTCCGGCCTCGTCGAGGCGCGCGCCGCTCTGCAGGGGGTCGAAGGCATCGCCCTGATCGAACTGGGCCGCAAGGACGTCGTGCGCCATCCCCTGGTCCGCCGCATCCTGGCCGCCTACGAGCAGCATCGCGGCACGCCGCGTTAACCGCCGCCATGTCCCGGCTCCTGGTGCGCAATCTGCATCCCCGCCACCGGCTGAACAGCCGCCGCCTCCGTGCCCTGGCCCGCGCCGCCCTGGCGGAGTTGACGCCGCCCGGTCCCGTGAACCGGCCCGCTCCGGAATACGAGCTGGGCATCCACCTGGTCAGCGACCGGCGCATTGCGGCCCTCAACCGGCGCTACCTCCGGCACGAAGGCCCCACCGACGTGATCACCTTCGACTACGGACCGCCCCCGTCGTCCGCGTCCGAGCTCCCCGCCCTTCGCGGCGACATTGTTATCAGTCTGGACACCGCCCGCCGCCAGGCCCGGACCTATCGGACCTCCTGGCCGGCGGAAACCGTACGCTATCTCGTGCACGGTCTGTTGCACCTCCGTGGCCATGACGACACCCGCCCCGCCGCCCGCCGCCGGATGAAACGCGCCGAGGACCGTCTCCTGCGCCGGCTCGTCGGGCGGTTTGACTTTGCCCAACTGGCGCGTCCCAACTACCACCGCGGATGAAAACGCAACTGCAACTTTGGCGGGCCAACTTCCTGACCGGCTTGGCCGTGGTGCTCCCGGTGGTGCTCACCCTCATCGTCCTCAAATGGGGCTTCGGCACCCTCACCGGGATTACCGACACGCTGTTGTTTTTCCTGCCCCGGGAATGGACGCGCGCCGACGGGGGGCGAGGTCCCACCCTGTGGTACTGGAGCGTGGCGTCCTTTGCGCTGGCGCTGGTGCTCATCACCGTGGTGGGCCGGGCCACGCGCTACTACGTGGGCAAACGGCTGATCCAGCTCATGGATCGCGTGCTGCACCGGGTGCCGGTGCTCAACAAGATTTACGGCACCATCCAGCAGGTGAACGAAGCCTTTACCACCACCAAGAAATCTTCTTTCCGCCAGGTGGTGCTCATTGAATATCCCCGACCGGGCATTTACACCCTGGGCTTCCTGACCAGCGAGGAAATCCCCGAGCCGGAGGTGCGCCTGGGGCGGCGGCTGGAGGTCATTTTTGTGCCCACCACTCCCAACCCCACCAGCGGCTTCATCGTCATGGTCCCGGATGAAGACGTCATCCGCCTGGACATGTCCGTGGCCGACGGCATCAAGTATGTCTTCAGCCTGGGCTCGATCGTGCCACCCTACTATCCCCAACCCCGGATCGAAGCGCAGGCGGGCGCCCCGCCCACCGGCGTCCTGCCACCCACGCCGGCATGAGCGCGGAACGGGCCACCGGCTTCGTGCTCCGCGTGCGGCCCCTCACCGAATCCAGCCTCATCGTCCACTGGCTCACCGCGGAGGCCGGCCGCCTGGCCACGGTGGCCCGCGGCGCGCGCCGGCCGAAGTCGCCCTTTCGCGGCAAACTGGACCTGTTTTACGAAGCCGAATTCAGCTTTCAGCGTCGCCGCCGCTCCGACCTGCATCTCCTGTGCGAGGTGATGCTGCGGAACCCTCATCCGGTCCTGCGCACCGACCTCGCCCGTCTGCGCGGCGCGTCCTACGCCACCCAACTCGTGGAATCCCTCACCGAGACCGAGACGCCGATTCCAGCGATCTGCGCCCTGTTTGGCGAACTGCTGCGCGCGTTGACCGCGCCGGACCCGCCGGTGAAGGTCCTGCTGGCGTTCGAGCTCGGCCTGCTGCGTCAGTCCGGGCTGGAACCCAATCTGGCGGGCAGTCGGCTTGCGCCGGCGGTCGTTTCCCTGGGCCGGCGTTTGCTGGGGGCGCCGCGCCTGGCTGATGCCGCGACAGCCATCGCCCCCGCCTCGGCCTGGCGCGCCCTGCGGCACTATCTCCAGGGGTGCTGGACGGCGCATCTGGGCAATGTTCCCCGCTTGCGGGCAAAGGCCCTGGCGTTGCCGACTGACCCCGTTTCCGGCGCGCCGGAACTCGAAGAGACTCCGGAATCTCGCGCCGGCGACGGGTCACCCTGAACGTGCGAGCGCCTAGCCGGGCGCCTCGCCCGGTGGCTGGAGGCGGGTGCTGACCGGCGACGAACCGCCGGTCGGCATTGCGCCGGCAACCCAGGTTGCCCATGCTCGCGGCACGCAGCCGTGTTGGTAAATCGCTCCATCGCTTGTTGGGGCCTGGCCTTGTTGGCCGCCGGGTCGCTCGCCCGGAGCCGGGCGGACTCTTCCCCGGCCTGGGAGCCCAACCCCGTCGGGCTCAGCCGTCCGGTGGAACCCGGACCGGCTGGCAAAACCGGATTCACTTCCCTGCCCCCCGCGCTCACGGGCGTGGCGTTTACCAACACCCTGCCGGAGTACCGCCATCTGACCAATCAAATCCTCCTCAACGGCGCCGGCCTGGCCCTGGGCGACGTGGACGGCGACGGCTGGGTGGACCTGTATCTGTGCAACGCCGACGGACCCAACGCGCTGTACCGCAACCTGGGCCACTGGCGGTTCACCAACATCACCGCCGCGGCGGGCGTAGCTCTGCGCGGCGTCACCTCCAGCGGCGCGGCGTTGGCCGACCTCAACGGGAATGGTCACCTCGATCTGGTGGTCAACACCGTCGGCCAGGGCACCCATGTCTTCCTCAACGACGGCACGGGGCGCTTCACCCGCCTGCCCGTGATCCTCAATCCGGGCCGGGGCGGCATGACCGCCGCGCTGGCGGACGTGGACGGCGACGGCTTTCTGGACCTGTACATCTGCAACTACCGCACCACGGCCCTCATGGACATGCCCAACGCCCGGGCCACCTTCCGCACCGTGGACGGACGCCGGGTCATCGAAACCATCAACGGCCGCCCTCTGACCGAACCGGACCTGACCAATCGCTTCGCCATGGGCCCACGCGGTTCGATCGAGGAACTCGGCGAGGCAGACGTGCTCTATCGCAACCGGGGCGGCACGAATTTTACCGTTGTGCCCTTCACCACCGGTGCATTCTTGGATGAGGAGGGCCAGCCTTTGAGCAGGTCCCCATTCGAGTGGGGGTTGACGGCCACTTTTCGCGATGTCAACGGCGACGGGCTCCCCGACCTGTATGTTTGCAACGATTTTCAGACCCCGGACCGTTTCTGGATCAACCAGGGCGGCGGGCGTTTCCGCCTGATCCCCCGGCTGGCCGTGCGCAAAAACGCCCTGTTCTCGATGGCCGTGGACTTTGCCGACGTCAACCGCGACGGGCACCCGGACTTTTTCACGCTGGACATGATGAGCCGGGAGCACCGCCAGCGCATGCGGTATCTGGGCGACCGCAATCCGCCCCCCCAGGTGCCGGAAGTGTACGACGACCGCCCGCAATACGGGCTGAACCTGCTCTTGCTCAACCGTGGCGACGGCACCTACGCCGAGATCGCCCAACTCGCCGGCGTCGAGGCGGCGGAATGGGCCTGGTCGTGCGTGTTTCTCGACGTGGACCTTGACGGCTGGGAAGACCTCCTCGCCGTCAACGGCATGGAGCGCGCCGCGCGTGACATGGACGTGGTGGAATACCTCCAGCGGCTGCGCGCCACCCGCCGCTTGTCCGACGCGGAAATCTTCCGCGAGCGCCGTGCCTTTCCCCGCCTGGCCACGGCCAACCTGGCTTTCCACAATCGCCGAGACCTGACCTTTGAGGAAATCGGCGCCGCCTGGGGTTTTGACTGGCGCGGCGTGTCTCAGGCCATGGCCCTGGCCGACCTGGACAACGACGGAGACCTGGATGTGGTGATCAACAATCTCAATGCCCCGCCCCTGTTGCTGCGCAATGATTCACCCGCCCCGCGCGTGGCCGTGCGGCTGCGGGGCCTGCCGCCCAACACCCGGGGCGTTGGCGCGCGTCTCCGGGTCTCTGGTCCCGGCCTCCCCGTCCAGACCCAGGAAATCATCGCCGGCGGCCGCTATCTCGCCGGGGATGATGCGATGCGGACCTTCGCCGTCGGGCACGTCACCAATCGGCTGACCATCGAAGTGTTCTGGCCCGGCGGCCGCCGCTCCCGCCTCAAGGATGCGCCGGCCAACCGGCTGTATGAATTCGATGAAGCCCTGGCGGAGCCGGCCTCGCCGAATCCGCCTCCGCCGCCCGACGCCCGCGCCGACCGGGCGCCGGCGTGGTTTGAAGACCGGACCACGCAACTGGCCCACCGTCATCACGAGGAGCCTTTCGATGATTTCCTGCGCCAGCCGCTGCTGCCCAACCGGCTGAGCCAACTCGGGCCCGGGATTGCCTGGTGCGACGTCAACGGCGACGGCTGGGACGACCTGGTCGTGCCCTCCGGCAAAGGCGGCGCCCTGACCGTGCTCACCAACGACACACAGGGCGGCTTTGTCCCGCTCGCGGCGGCACCGTTCACCGCGCTGGCGTTGCGCGACCAGACCGCGGCGCTGGGGTGGCATTCCGATTCCACCGGCCCCGTCACCTTGCTGGTGGGAAGCGCCAACTACGAGGACGGCCAGGCGCAGGGCGCCGCCGTGCTGGCGTATCGGCCCGGCGCCGATGGCCCGGACACGTGGTTGCCCGCCACCTCTTCCAGTCCGGGGCCGCTGGCAATGGCCGATGTGGACGGCGACGGGGTCCCGGACCTGTTTGTGGGCGGACGGGTCATTCCGGGCCGCTACCCGCAAGCAGCGGACTCGATCCTGCTGCGCGGCGACCCGGCCACCGGGCGGTTGGCGCCGCCGGACGCGGCCGATGCGAAACTGTTTGCCGGTCTCGGCCTGGTGAGCGGGGCGGTTTTCACCGACCTCGACGGCGACGGCTACCCGGAGCTGGTGCTGGCCTGTGAATGGGGCCCGCTGCGCGTTTTCCGCAACCAACGCGGACGCTTCACCGAATGGGACCCGCCGCTCCGCCCCGCGCCCGACGCCGCCCCGTCGGCGGCGCCCGCCTCGCTCTCCCGGCTCACCGGCTGGTGGAACAGCGTGACCGCCGGCGACTTCGACGGAGACGGCCGCCCGGACCTGGTCGCGGGCAACTGGGGCCGGAACACCAAGTATCAGGCCCATCGCGCGCAACCCCTGCGGTTGTACTGGGGCGAGTTCGGCGGCGACGGCCGGGTGGACGTGATCGAAGCGCATTTCGACAGCGGCCTGAAAAAAATCGTTCCCGAGCGGCAACTGGACATCCTGGCCGCGTCCCTGCCGTTCTTGCGCGCCGTGTTTCCCACTCACCGGGCCTACAGCACGGCCGGCATCGAAGACGTGTTGGGCGAGCGGCTCAGCGAGGCCCGGGTCTTGGAGGCGGCGTGGCTGGAAACCACTCTCCTGCTCAACCGCGGCGACCACTTTGAAGCGCGCCCGCTGCCCCTCGAGGCCCAGTTTGCCCCGGTGTTCGGAATCGCCGTGGCGGACTTCGACGGGGACGGCGCGCTGGACCTCTTCCTGGCCGAAAACTTCTTTGGCGCGCAACCGGAGACGCCGCGTTACGATGCCGGACGCGGGTTGGTGCTCCGGGGAAATGGCCGCGGCGATTTCACGCCGCTCGCGGGGCAGGCGTCGGGCGTGAAGGTGTACGGCGAGCAACGCGGCGCGGCGGTGGCCGATTTTGATCGGGACGGACGGATGGACCTGGCCGTGACGCAAAACGGCGCCGAAACACGGCTGTTTCGCAACCAGGTGGCGCGCCCCGGCCTGCGCGTGCGCGTCAACGCCGGTCCCGGTAACCCCGACGGATTGGGCGCCCGCGTCCGGGGCGTGTTTGATGGTCGGCCGGGGCCCACCCTCGAAGTCCGCGCCGGCGCGGGCTACTGGTCTGCCGACAGCCCGGTGTTGGTGGTGACCGGGGCCGCCCCGCCGGAGGCGCTGCTGGTGACCTGGCCCGGCGGCCGGGAGACGCGCGTGGCCGTGCCGTCCGGCGCGCGCGCGGTGGAGGCGGGCTTCGACGGGAATCTCAAGGTCACGCCGCCTTGAGGGCAGATGCGGAGGAATGCCCGCCAAGCTCGCGAACGGACGCCAAAATCTGCCGCAGCCGATACGGTAGCGGCGGCCATCCCTAGCCGCCGTAGAGGGCGGCATCCCGCCGCCCGGAACCTATCTACGACGGAAAACACCCCCTTGGTGCCGCCTGCACACCACCACCGGGCTGGAAGCCCGGCCGCTGCCCCGTCAGGCGATACGGCCGGCACGAAATTGAGATGCGCCCTCAGCTCGGAAACGTCTTGCTCCGGGCTTGGCTCGCCGGGGCGAGGCGATAGTCTCGGCGGCCACGCCAACCCACACCCGCCGCTCGCCCAAGCCCGGCCACCCATGCCGTTGCTCCAGACACCTTTGGTTGCTGGCCTTGCGGCCAGCATGCCTGCCGCTTTACGCCCAGCCTGCCGGGGCCACGCTGCCCGCCGTCGTAGCGGCTGACGACTGGCTGGTTTCCAGCCAGCCGTGGCCGGCGGGGGGTCATCGGGGCGGTCATCCGCAGGAGATCGTGCTGAGCAATGGCCTGGTGCGCCGCACGTTCCGGCTGGCGCCGAACGGCGCCACGGTGGGGCTCGATCTTGCAGCGACCGGCGCCGCGTTGTTGCGCGCGGTGAAGCCCGAGGCGCTGTTGACCGTGGACGGCCGCGAACATCCGGTGGGCGGGCTGGTGGGCCAGCCCAACCACGCTTACCTGCTGCCCGAGTGGCTCGACGAAATGCGCGCGGACCCGCGGGCGTTCCGGCTCGAGTCGTGGACGACCGGCAAGCCAGCCGCACCGTTCGCCTGGAAGCGTAAACGGCACAGCGCGGACCTGCCCTGGCCGCCGCCGGGCGTCACGCTGGATTTTCATTACGTCGTGCCGGACGCCGGCCCGCGCGGCCTGGCGGTGGTTGTGCATTACGAGCTTTACGACGGGCTCCCGGTGCTGGGCAAGTGGCTGACCGTGAGCAACGGCACCGGCCGGGCGGTCACGCTGGACCGCGTGGTCACCGAGTGCCTGGCCGCGGTCGAAGCCGAGTCGGCCGTGGACGCCCGGCCGACGAACAAGTGGCGGTTGCCGCCGATCTCGGTGATGAGCGAGTACAGCTTCGGCGGCATGGACCCGGTGACTTCGAGCAAGGTCACCGAATGGCTGCCCGATCCCGACTACAACCCAGGTACATTACGAGCGCCACACGCCGTGCTGGCTGGTGGTCCGGCCCCGCCCATCGGTCCGGGCGTGACGCTGGAGCCGGGCGCGGTCTGGCAATCCTGGCGCACCTGGCTGGTGCTGCACGACAGCGACAGCCGCGAACGGCAGGGGCTGGCGCTGCGCCGCGCCCAGCGCGCCCTGGCGCCGTGGCTGACCGAAAACCCGATCCTGATGCACGTGCGCAGCGCGGACACACCGACCTTCCGCGCGGCGGTGGACCAATGCGCGGAGGTGGGGTTCGAGATGATCATCTACACGTTCGGCAGCGGGTTGAACATGGAGAGCGAGGACCCGGCCTATCAGGCGCGGATCAAGGCGGACGTGGATTACGCGCACGCCCGGGGTATCGAGGTGGGCGCCTACTCGCTGTTCAGCAGCCGGCGGATTGACGACGCCAACGACGTGATCAACCCCGCCACGGGCAAACCCGGCGGGGCCATCTTCGGCAACGCCCCGTACCTCGGCAGCGTCTGGGGCACGAATTACCTGCGGCGGGTCAAGGAGTTCATCGAAGCCACCGGGCTCGATCTGATCGAGCACGACGGCCCGTATCCGGGCGACGTGTGCGCCTCGACCCTCCACCCCGGCCATCGCGGGCTGGCGGACTCGCAATGGACGCAATGGCGGCAGAGCGCCGACCTTTACGCCTGGTGCCGCGAGCGGGGCGTGTACGTGAACGCGCCGGATTACTACTTCTTCACCGGGTCGAACAAGACCGGCATGGGCTACCGCGAGGACAACTGGTCGCTGCCGCGCGCCCAGCAGTTGATCCACGGCCGGCAGAACATCTACGACGGCACCTTCGAGAGGACGCCCACGATGGGCTGGATGTTCGTACCGTTGACCGAGTACCACGGCGGTGGCGCGGCGGCCACGCTCGAGCCGCTGCGGGAACACCTGGCCGATTACGAGGCCCACCTCGCGAACAACTTCGGCGCGGGTGTGCAAGCCTGCTATCGCGGGCCGCGGCTGTACGACTCCGAGGAAACCAAGGCGGTGGTGAAGCAATGGGTCGCGTGGTTCAAGCGGCACCGGGACATCCTCGAGTCGGACCTCCTCCATCTGCGCCGGGCCGACGGCCGCGACGTGGATTACTTCCTCCACGTCAATCCGGCGCTGAAGCGCCGCGGTCTGGCGATGTTCTACAACCCGCTGCCCCGGCCGGTGGAACGCACCTTCGTTCTGCCGCTGTACTACACCGGCCTGAAGGACTCGGCGTGGATCCGGCAGGAAGACGGCCGGCCGCGGCGTCATCGCCTGGACCACTACCATCAGGCGACGGTGCGCGTCAGCGTCCCCGCGTCCGGCCGCACGTGGCTGGTGATCGAGAAGCCTTGAGCGCGAAAAACCGAAGCTGGCCGTAACGCGGCGCGGCCCGCCTGCCCAACATCGGTTTTCGGGTTGAGCGCCGCCGCGCCGGGCGTGCCGGCCGGCTCAGGGCACGCTCTTCACCCGGTAAACCCGCAAGGTCGCCCAGGTGCTCTCGCCGCCCACGAACATCTGCGGCGAACCTGCGAGGGTGAGATTCGTCAGGACCAGCCAGTTGGTCCAACCGGTTTCCCGCCCGACGTACTCGACCGTGCGGCGGCTTCCGACGGGTCCATCGAGTTTGAAGCCGAGATGCCGGTCCAGCCGGTTGAGGCGGGAGCCCGCCCAGCCCGCCAGACGGAAGAAACAAGCGGGCCGGTTTTGGTGTGGGTCCGGCACCAAGATCGGCCCGCTGCCGGTCAAGGCGTACACCGAGCCGTCCCATCGCGCCGCCGGACCCAGGCTCTGGCACGATTCCGCCTTGAAAACGCTAGGCGCGTCGGCTTCCCACTCCAGCCTGACAAGCTGCTGGACGTCCACGTTGCCGACGGCCACGGCGATCGGCTGACTCGTCGTCATGCCGAGACTGTTGCTCAGGACCAGCGTGTAAAGGCCGCTGTTTGTGAGCTTCGCCGGGGCAAACCACAGCAGGGCATTGGTGGCGCCCGGGATCGCCACGCCGTTGTGCTGCCAGGCGTAACCGGTCGCCACGCCCGCGGCCCGCACCGCCAGAAACCCGTTGGCGCCCTCCCGCAACGGCACGAACTCGGGCTGGGAAAGAATCACGGGCGGCGCGTCCGGCAGCGGCAAGCTGGCGATGCCAGTACCGGCGGCGGCACGTCCGCCCGGCGCCTCTGATTTTGCGGAACCGGTCGTGCCGGCGCACGGGTTCAAAAGTCGCATATCCTGTGTCAGATCAAGCCGCCGGTTGCCGCTCCGGCGGCTCTCGCTTTCATGCGGCGTCGGAGCGTCCAGGCAAGGCCAGCTACGGGCTGAGAATGGCAGCCTGGGCACTGGCGCCAGGCACCAACCCCTGACTCCAGACGCGTGGTCATCCCCTTGCCTCCAATCCTCTGCCCAATCGCTGTCCTGGCTGCCCACTCCATGTTGGCCAGCAGGGACGCAAGCCGCCGGGAGCCAGGGCAGCAAGAGGTTGGCAACTGCGGCTCACGGCAAAGAGAATGGAGACAGGGGAATGGAGGCAGGGGAATGGCGGGGCTTGCCGCGCGGAGCGGAGTGAAATTCAGAACCCTGTGCGCGCGCTTTCGGTCCGGACCGCAGGCCATCCCTCAGCACGCGGGTCGTTCTCACGCCAAAATGTCCTTCACCACCTCGCCATGGATGATCGGAAGCTGCGTCCATCTGGCCACGAGGCTGGGGGATGCGTCCAAGTCCACCGGCGATGGTTTATGGTTCTCCTTTCGTACTGAAATCGTCCGACTGCGGCTCCGAATACCTTGATTTTGCCGTGATCGAGTGGGACTGCTTCGCATAAAGAATAAGGCATCCCCCAGCACTTCGGTGGCGTCCCCTCTCTGTTAGTAATAAAGCACGCTGTCATCATCACGGCATGGCTGCTGGCTAGCGCCGGTGCCGGCGACACGGCTGCTGAGGCCGTGCCGGGACGCGTGATCGAGTGCGGCCCTCATCATCGAGTCGTTGAAACCACGCGGGTTACGACGGATACAACCGGCAGGGAAGTAGTCCGAAAAGGCCGCTATACGGAACTGCGTAACGGCCTGCATTATTGGGGCGGCCAGACGTGGGTGGAGTCCGAGGAGCGGATCGAGGCATATCCGGGCGGTGCGGCAGCGCTGCGGGGTCCACACAAGGTGATTTTTCCGAATGACCTAGCATCACCCGACGGGGTGGACCTGTTGACGCCGGACACGAAACGGTTGCGGTTCCGGGTGTTGGGGTTGGCTTGGGAAGACCGCGCGACGGGCCGGTGGGTGTGGCTGGCGCAAACCCGCTCCAGCGCCGGCCTCATCGTTCCTCCCAACCAGGTCTTTTAAGAGGACGCCTTTGACAACCTCTGGGCCGACGTACGTTACACCTACACGGCGGGCACACTGGAGCAGGACATCATCTTGCGCGAACCCATCAAAGTCCCGGACGGCATGGATGCCAGCCGCGGCCTGCTCCAGGTCGTGACCGAGTTTCTGGACCCGCCTCCAGCTGAGATCTCCGGCCCAAGGGCTGCGGAAACGGGCACGAGTTCTGCTAAACCTGAAAGCGTGGACGCTTTGGCCGATGGGTGGATCGGGTTTGGGGCGATGCAAATCACCCCCGGACGGGCCTTCAGTTTGGACGAGCCGCCGGCGGGAAATCCCGCCACCTCGGTTCCGGTGGCCAAGCGCTGGGTATCGAAGGAGCCGGGACGTGCTCTGCTGCTGGAAAGTGTCGCGTACGAAGCCGTCAAGGCAAAGCTGGAACGCTTGGGGGCCGACCAGGCGCGCGTGCAGCACGGCCCGGCGCGTGAAAAACCCCAAGGCGCCATGGCCACACCCCCGCCCGATGCCCCGATGCGGCTGGCGACAGGTCCGGCCCAATCAAGGCCGGGGCTGGTGCTCGATTTCATCGTGGTGTACTCGACCAGTTCGTATGTGTTTCAAACCGACCAGACGTATCAGATTGCGTCCGCGGTCTATATCTCCAGTTCCGCGACGTTCCAGCCGGGGGCGATTTTGAAGTTTACCACTTTGCCGACGGCGGGCTCGCTGACGGTTTCCGGAACCATCAGCACGCCCGGCGCGTTGCTGCCCCGCTGTGTGTTCACCCATGCGGACGACAATTCGATCGGCGAGCCTTTCGGCAGTGGCAACCAACAAGACAAATACCCCCTGGCTTTGAGCCTTCATGGGGTCCAAGGATCCGTCCAGCGATTGGAAATCCGACATGCCACCGAAGGCATACGGGTATATTGCCCCTACAATTCTCCCCCGATCAGTAACACCATCTGGCGCAATTGTCTTTACGGCGTCACCGCCTACTGCTCCGCGGTGTATTTGCAGGACCTGTTCATGTGCAACGTGGACACCCAGACTTTCGACCTTGGCGGCGGCAGTTCGTTTTACCTCGCCAATCCGATCCTGACTGATTGCACTACCGGCAACGCGGCGCCGGTCATCACCGTGCCGCCGGTCAACCGGGCGGCCAGCGTGGGCGGCAGCGCCACGTTCAGTGTCACCGCCACCGGTTACGGGCTGACCTACCAGTGGTATTTCAACCACGCCAGCATTCCGGGCGCCACCAGCCGGTTCTACACTCGGACCGCGGTCGAGCACGCCCACGCCGGCCAATACCACGTGGTCGTGGCCAATGACGTCGGCTAGGTCAAGAGCACCGCCGCCAGTCTCACCGTCACCGGGCCGCCGCAGATCGTGGTGCAACCCCGGCGGCAGACGCTGCCGGAGGATTCGGAAACGTTTTTCACTGTGGGCGTCATCGGCAACGGCCCGTTCACCTACCAGTGGTACCAAGATGGCACGCCCTTGGTGAACGACGGCCGGATTTCCGGCGCCACCGCCTTTGAGTTGCGGTTCAGCAAGTGTCTGAGCACGGACAATGGTCGGGACCATTGGGTCCGGGTGTCCAACGCACATGGTTACACGGACAGCGCCGCCGCCCGACTCACGGTCACCCCCGGCTGCCAGGACCGGACCTACACCAGCACCACCGACTTCACCGACAACGGCATCCTGATCAACCTGAACACGGGCACGTCTGGCGAAATCCGCCTCAATACCACGCCCAAGCCGTTGCCCTACATCTGGGTACCGTGCACGGGCCGCGGCACAATCGCCAGGATTGATGTAGGCACCGGAGCCATACTTGGGGAATATCGCACGGCGCCAGCGAGCGTTTCACAACCTGAGCCGTCGCGCACGGCGGTAGATGGCTATGGAAATCTTTGGGTTGCGAACCGGAAGGACAATTTTGGTGGGAGAGGCTCGATCACCCGAGTAGGCCTTGTTATAGGCGGCGTACGCGGCAATCGAATCGGAAGTCCTCCCAACCATACTTTCGAACCTGACAAAGCCGGCGAATACTTGAAGCCACCGTTTATCTACAATACTTGCGTAGATCGTGATGGGGATGGTTTGATCAAGACTTCAATGGGATTAGGACACGTCTTGCCGTGGTCATCTCCGTCTGATCCCGCTACCTCGGACGGCTGTGGATACGCGGAAGATGAGGCGATTCTGAGCTACGTACGTGTCAGCTCCAGCGGAGCCCGCGCATTGGCTGTTGACGCGAACGACAACGCCTGGATTGGAGACTGGGATAATGGCGTACATGAGAAGCTCAACGGCATGACAGGCGAAGTCGTGCCGGGTACCCGTTACCCTGCAGAGGGGAATGGATTGTACGGCGGATATGGAGCCGCGCTTGATGCGCATGGTGTATTATGGTCAGTGTTCCGTCCTCCCGAACAGGGAATGCCCGCCTACTTTCTTCGGGGCATTGTGGAACAAGGAGTATGGTATGTATTTGGACCCACATATCACGGTGGCTATGGAATTGCAGTGTGTCCCAAAACGCAACAGATTTGGACAACCTCACGCTGGTGGGACCATGTGGCCCGGTATGAATCCAACGGTTTGTGGCTCTCGGACCACCAGCACGGGAACGTGGTAGCTCAAGGGGTCTGTGTGGATTCAGCGGATAACGTATGGGTGGCCCACGCACAAGATACGGGGACCACAATTGGGCACGTACGCACGGACGGAAACCGGGAATGGATAGGGAATGTACACCTGAGCGTCAGCCCCAACATCCTGCCGGGGCCGACCAGCCTCGCGGTGGACTCCAATGGAAAGATTTGGGTCGCTTGCTACAACGGTAACAATGCAATGCGACTGGATCCGGCCTCCGGCCCCATCGGGGCCAGGCAAATCCGCATCGGTAAAGTTGATCTGGTCGCTGACTTGGGTGACGGGAGCGATCACGAGCCTCCCTACGATGTACCCGCTCTACCATACAGCTACAGCGACATGACCGGTTTTTCACGCCTTGCAGTTACCAAACAACGTGGGATTTGGTCTTTTGTGCATGATGGAGGCGTTCAGAACAAGCGCTGGACGAAGCTTTATTGGGTCGCCAACCTTCCACAAGGTGCTTCCCTTCGGGTTCAAGTTCGTGCAGCTAATAATCTTGTTTCGTTGACAGGCAGCGGAACGGGTATTCCGGGAAGGGGGGCCGCTCCAAGGCAATTTACTGTGGTTCCTGCAAGTGGGGTTACATTTACGCCCGTCATCGGAAGATACCTGGAGATCCAAGTAACCCTGGCACGTATTGTCGGCAGCACAGTGGTTCCGTCACTCGGCCAATTGACGGTTCATTGCGACGACCAGTGAGATGAAGATGAATATGCGTCCCCCGACGATCCGAAGCTGCCTGGTGGGGTTGATTGTTGCACTCGATCCGACAATGACCACCCGGGGCGAAGACAATTCCCGACTTGTCGTGGATGGGATCAGCACCAACATTGAAGCACACTTGACGGTGGGCGCGAACGGCACCAACAACACACTGGTGATCCAACGCGGCGGACGCTTGCGCTGTCTCCGTGGCGCCACTGTGGGAGATGGCAGGGAGGCTTGGGGGAACACCTCGCGGGTATTGGGCGCTCGGTCACTTTGGCAGGTGGAAGGCGGGCTTCAGGTGGGGTGGACGGCGAGCTCCAGCAACGCGATTATCGCAGACGCGGGAGCGGTGGTCTGGGCATCTTGGGTCCAGGTAGGCAGACTGGGACCCGGCGGGGCGATGCCGGTAGGAAATGGCGTGACCGTGTCGCAGTTGGGAACTCGATGGATCGTGGAAGGTGCGTACACCATGTCGGGTCGCTCCGGGCGAACCAGAGTTGACGGGGGCGCCGCTCTGCTCGCGAGTTCGTTGGAGATGCGGGGTTCCGCTGAGACAATCGAACTTGACGGCTTTGGTTCCCTCATCTCCACCGAGCTTTTCGAGGTGGGATGGGATAGTGTGGGTAACAAAGTCATCGTTTCAAATGGTGGCCTGTTGCAATGTGGGGAAATGCGTGTGGGCGGTGAGTACCACTCCCTGAGAAACACAGTCTCTGTAACCGGCGCCGGTACCGTGCTTCGAATCGCGCATCGCCTCCGTTTGGCCGGTTGGGGGGCGGGGCAAACCAGGTTGAAGCGCGGGATGGCGCGCATCTCCTCAGTGGCTGGTGCTCAATCGGTCCCGGGAGTTCAAACCGGGTTACTCTTGCAGGCAACGGGACACGGTGGGATTCCGGTGACCTGCTGATTCGTGGAGGCGGACAAAACGTGGTGGCGATCCTCAACGGCGCTCAATTGACCGTCGCAGGAAACCTTGTGGTTGGAGAGGTGGGGGTTCGGGATTCGGATAATTCCTTGCGGGTGTGGGGCACGGGAGCAGCATGCGTGATAACCGGCGTACTTTAGGTCGCCGGTTTCCAGAATTCCGTCAATCTGAACCACGGTAGCACGCTGTCCTGTGATTCTTTGCGTGCGTATGGTACGAACACGTACGCTACCAATGCACTTCTTACAATAAACAATCCCCAAACGTCACTGCGATGCACATCAGTTTCGTTAACAGCCGTATCGGTGGTCCGGGTATCGCGGTTCAAGACGATGCTACAGTGCGGGTGACCAACGCGATGGGGACGGGTAAGCTGCAAATCGAAGGGGCGTGCATCTTCCTGGTTGACCGCGGCACGGTGGTGGCGGATGCACTGGTGGTGGGAACGCAACGAGATCGGAAGGCTGTGCTGGAATTGTCTGGTTCGGGACAGGTGATTTGTCCCCAAGTCACGGTCGCCCCACGCTCCGAATTGTCCGGGGCCGGCCAATTGATCGGACAACTCCTCAATCGAGGCACGGTTGTACCCGCGCCGCAGGGCGGCAGACTGCGTATCACCGGCTCAATGCAAACGGAAGGCGCGGTACGAGTGGTCTGGAACGGACGGAGCGATCCAGCGGACGGCCCGCCGATGGTCACCGGTCAAGTTTCGCTGGCAGGTGGGTTGTCATGGCGGGCTGCACTACCAAACTTCCGTCCATCGTGGACCAACGAATTCGTGGTCATGCAATGGGGTGATGTGGAGGGCGCGTTCACCAACGCCCCGCCCGGCGCGCGCCTCCCGGTCGGCGCCGGCAGCTTCCGAGTCTATTACCGGCCGGACGCCTTGGTTCTGGCTGATTACCGTGAAGACCGGGACGGCGACGGCGTGGATGACCTTTGGGCCGAGACCTACTTTGGCCACAGCCCGCTCAGCGCGGCGCAACGAGCGGCGGACGACGACGGCGATGGGATGTCCAACGCCGCCGAGGCCGTGGCCGGGACGGACCCGCACGATGCCGCCAGTGTCTTCCGCATCGTGGCCGTCATCCCCTCAGCAGACGGAGTGCGCGTGCGCTTCACCCACGTCCCCGGCAAGTGGTATCGCGTCTGGCGGGCCGAGACGATGGGCACTTGGCGCGAAGTGGAGCAGCCCCAGTTCACCTATCCTGCCGGTGGGGTGTCGGAATGGGTGGACGGCGGGTTCCGGTCAGCCCCGCGTTCTATCGCGTGAGCGTCGAGTGACGGAAGCAACCGGGCGGAACGGTTTGCCCGGATTGGCCATCATGCCAGCATGTCTTTCACCACCTCGCCATGCACGCCGAGAAAATCCTCAAGTGGTCCGGCTGCCAAGCCGCCGAGAATCTGCTCGTCGTCGGTGAGCTGCATGGCCGCAAAAATCACGGACAGTGCTCGGTCTGGCTCTGAGTGCAGAATGCTGTAAAGCGCCTCGTCGTCCTCAGTCCAATCGCTCCGGCCTTCGTGAGCCATGTCTCGGCAATCTCGCGTATCTCCGGCGATGAGCGCCAAGCACTCCAAAGGTCTGCTGGGATGGAACTCATGTGCACGCCCGAAGTGGCCTAACGTTCCAGCTCACCGACACCGGGCCAATGGTGTCCGGTTGCCAGCCGAGACGCGATCCCGGCGTTCGGTGCAGCCGGCTGGTTCGGCTTTGTGTTCATGGCCACTTCGAATACTTCTCGATCCACTTCGCAGGATCCTCTCCTAAATCCTCACCCGTCGTCTTGCGGAGATACTCGATGACGACATGAACCTGCCGCGCTCGCTCGTTCTCGACAATTCTGTCCCGGGGCGGTTGGTCCTCGGCGGTGGAAAGTGTGCAATCTGATCCAACAACTGCACAGCCACCTTAGGCTCGGAACGGGTCGCGAACTCGCTGCTGCGCTGAAAGTCTCTGACCGCAAGCCAGGTCGCTCGCTCATCGGTTCGATACATCGCGCACTTCAGCGCGAGTTGCCAAGCCAACACGAGCAAACCTGCAACAACGAGCAAAAAGTAGAAACGTAAGTCGCCTGTATCCGACAACTGTCATTGGTGCGATGGCGCCGAACGACCAAGCTCAGCGACCGCCGCCGGAAACGCCCGGTCGGGTGCAACAATCGCGAGCAAATTACCTGAACCGTACCGCTGCCCAGCGGGGCGGCGGTTCGCTGCAGCGCCCTTGTTCGGCGTCGTGAATCTCATCTCAAACATCCGGCCGACTCGCGGCTCAAGCTCGCGGTGAGGGCCGGCCAGGCCACAACGCGCCCACTTCGTGTCCTTGGTGTGAACAGAAGGCAACCAAGCCAACGAAGAACCACTCGCTTCCGTCGTCTCGCCCATCGCTTCCGCAAACGTCTCGCTCTCACGGCAGACGCGCGAACTTGCCGAACGACAGAACTGAGCGACCGCCGCCCCGCCGTGATAATGCCCGTGACTCTCGACAACCAGAGCGCGTCGCCGAAACCCGCAACTCTCGAACTGCGAAGCGGGGCGGCTGTTCGCTCCAGTGACCTTGTTAGCCCCTCCTTTCATTCCTCTTTCGTCTGAACCACACCATCAAAACTCCTCCTCCAAGCAGCAACGCCAACGTGGATGGCTCGGGCACTGCGCCTGCCATGATGGATTCACCCGGCGTCGCGGCCCAAGCCCAATCCACCACAAACACATGCCCCCCGGGGATTGTGTCATCAATCCTTAGCCAACCAAAATGCCGTTGGCCATCTCCGGCCAGAAAATCGAAACCCATAAACGCCGTTCGGTATGCGAATGGTCCGAAGCAGCCGACGTTCAAGCATCCGGAGATCGCAGAATGCCAACCTAGATTCGGTGTGGATTGATCCACCCATACGCCAAGAACTGGGTCAAGCGAAGATCCCACAATTTCTCCGGCGAGCAACGGCGTCAGCGAGCTTCCCATGTCCGGCGGTATTGCAGGGTTCGCGATTTGGCGGTTGCTGCCCAGCGGGCTGACATAGGAAATCGCACCATCGTTCGCGAAGCGGTAGTCCGGCACACCGTCACCGTCCAAGTCGAAATCCTGAGACCAAGGCACGCCGGGAATGCCGGAAAAATTTGTCGGTTGGGAGACGTAAACAATCGTGCCCTGTCCGAGGCCGCCGGGAACGCAAAAGCTCCCAGCAGCCAGTATCGTTGCCAAGATTTTCAATCGGAACATTGTGGTGCTGCCGCGTTACTCCACTTCCGCGATCCGGTAGAATCGTTGCGGCTGTGATGCGGAAAACGGCAGATTCAGGCTGACGTTCGTCCGCATCGCCGACACCTCGCCGTCGAAGTTCGTCCAGCCCGGTCCTTCCACGTTGTCGCGGTATTGCACTTGATACCGCTGACCAACCACAGCGGTCCATTGGAGTGTAATCTGGTCGCTCGCGGTAACCGCAATGTCTGTAATCACCAATGCCGGCTTCGCCTGTGGCGTCTGGCCAGTTGTAAGAATTGAAACCCATTGCGGTTGGTTGTTTTGCAGGCTGCCCTTGTGCGTCACTCGCACGGTGTATGTTCCGGCGCTGGCGTTGGTGATCATGACTTGCTCTACGTTGTCGAGCACATTGTCGCCCTTCGTCGCCGCCGCGCCTCGTGCGGCGGACGTCTTGTTCACCAAGTCGGGATTCAGCACCCAGGGGAAATTCGTGCTGCCTGATGGGCTGAAAACACGCAGGTCGAGATCGTTGACGAGCATCCGATTTGTGGGATCAATTCCGGTGGCTGGCGGAGTTCCGGGCGGATCAGTCCAGCAGATAGTGACCTTCAGCGTGTTGGTGTTGCCAGTGACAACGACCGGAAACTCGATGTAGTTCGATGGCTGCAACAACACTTCCTTGACGTATGCCTTCCACCCATTGGTCGCGTTCAGCCCCAGCAGATCAGCCGCTGTGCGGGTGTTCATCAAGCCCCAACCGAAGGCGTAATCTGGCCCTGACGCCGCGCCGCACTCATCAGCGGTAGGATGACCAAGTCTTTGAGTGTCGCCGCCTGCAAACGCCGGGCATTCGGGTGCAACTGGCTGTAACGCTCGGCCAGAAGATCAATCGAGCCGGTGACGGACGGGGCGGAGAAGCTCGTTCCGTTTGGGCCGTTGGGGTAGAAATAAGAAGTATCTGAGCCGTCAGCCGTCGTGACCACATTGACGCCGTTGGCGACCACATCAGGCTTGAGCCGCCCGTCGTCCATCGGGCCAAAACTGCTGAAGGACGCCAATGTCACCCCCGCCGCGTTCGTGTAGCCGCCAACCAAATCGTTGACCGCGCCAACAGTCAGGACATTCTTCGCGCCGCCCCATCCGTTCATCGTGTCGTAGCCTCCTTGATCCCCGTCTGGGTTGCGAACCGTCGTGGTATTCGTGACCCAAAGGCCGGTCGATGGATTGACCACCAGATGGGCTATCGGCTGGGTTGGCGGGACATTTGTTCGGTCGTTGCCTGCTGCGAACACCGCCAAGTACTCGGGGTGCGTGTAGGCGAAGGTATCCATATCCGCGCTTTCGGAAAGGTAGATTCCAAACTTCCAGTCCTCGTCCTGGCTGTATGGCGTCCAGCCATACCAGCGCCACATTTGCACCTGATCGTCGAACTCCCATCCGCCCGCCGGCCCGTAGGAGTGATTCGACAAACGGAGACTGTTTGTGATTTCAGTCGGGATTTCCGTGAGCCTGCTGAACTGATCGTGCGTCCATACGGTCGCCGCCTGTGCCATTCCCGGAACAAGCCGGCCATAAGGCGCACCGAGATCGAGGCCACGGGCCGACAATACTCCTGCAACCGCTGTCGCGTGCCAATCCAGTGTCGTAGAGCCGTCGCGTTGCACGATTCGCCCTGACGGCGTGAACTCTTGGTGCGTTGTTCGGGTCGCGCCGCCATCCCAAATCCCAACGACAGTGTTGCTTCCTAGCAAATTAAGTCCGGCAACGCCTCCCGGCCACACCCTGTCGGTGGAGATTGTCCTTGCAGCATTGTAGGTCTGCGGAGCGAAGTAGAGCGGGATGTCGCCCTCAAAAGAATCCAAGACCGCTTTTCGGTCGCCTTCCAATATGTGAACCGGCTGGCTGTCTGGGTTCTCAGAAACTTTGGCCACGCGTTCGGCGTTCGCCCGGTCGCGTGCTTCCAAGTCAGGAATTCTCGTGGCAAGCGCCTCGTTGCGGGACTTTAGCCAAGTTTCATACGACACAGGCGATTGCCGTGAATCTGCAATGGCTGCGTGCAGTGACGCTGCGAACTTCTGCCTGTTGGCTTCCCACGCACGCGCCTGAGCCTCTTGACGCGCCGCGTGCTCTTCCTCTGCCAAAGCCGGATTTGCGGCGAGGAGTTGGGCGTGTTCAACGGCGGCTTGGTGCGCGGCCCTGGCAGCGGCCTGCTCCGGCGTGTCGGGAATCATCGTGTCGTCGAACACGAAGATTCCAGGCTCGACTTCCACCGCTTCCAGTTCGGGGTGGGGGTTGAAGGGCCACGGGGGACTCCACTCGAAATCTTTTGCCGAGTAATACGTCCCCGGAAGGGGCGGTTCTTTGAGTTGGGCGTGACTCGCGCTGGCGAGAGCCAGCGCGACCATTGCTGTGCTGATTCTGATGGTGGTTTTGGTTCTTGTTTTCATTTGGTGCGCTCCGATTTGCTGTGCGTGTTCGATTCTCCCGCGACGTCACGGGCTAGACACTATGGCTTTCGATGAAAGCGAAAGCGGTGTCTGCTCTCCGGTGCAAGCGTGGGTTGCGCCGCGGGTGTGGCGCCGAGCCACAGGGTGTGGGACTCACGCCCCAGACAACCAATGATCGAAGAACAAGCACCATGAAGACCTGCATACTCCGCCCCGCCAACGCTGTCCAGCCGCAATCAGCCCGCCCTCAACCGCGGCCGCCGCAGCCGCGCCCCGCGCCGCGCGCCACCGCCGGCGCCTGCCGGGGCGATCCGGTGCCGCCCGCCGCACCCGGCCCCGCGCTGTTCGTCGGCCTGGATGTGCACACCGCGTCCATCGCCGTCTCCCTCGCGCCGTCGGGTTCCACCGAGGTGCGGCGGTACGGCCTCATCGGCGGCACGCACGATGACGTGCTCAAGCTGGCCCGCAAACTCGCCGCCGCCCGTCCGCAGACGGAACTGCGCTTCTGCTACGAGGCCGGACCGCACGGTTATCCGCTCGGCCGTTGTCTCCGGAGCCACGGCTATGAGTGCATTCTCGTGGCGCCCTCGAAGATGCCGCGCCTGCCGGGCGACCGGGTGAAGACCAACCGCCGCGATGCCGACCAACTGGCCCGCCTCCACCGCGCCGGCGAACTCACCGCCCTCCACGTGCCCGACCCGGCGGACGAGGCGGTGCGCGATTTGATCCGCGCCCGCGGCCAGGTGCAACGGCAACAGCATCGCGCCCGCCAGCAGCTCAAGATGTTTCTGTTGCGGCATAACTTCCGCTATGCCGGAACCAAGGCGTGGACGCAAAAGCATTTGAACTATCTGGCCACGGTGAAGTTACCCTTTGCCGAACAACAGTTCGTGTTCCAGGAGATGGTCGATGTTATCACCGAGGCGGGCCAACGGCTGGCCCGTTACGAGGCCCAGTTACCCCGGGTGGTGGCGCTCTGGCGCTGGGAGCCGGTGGTCAAAGCCCTGATGAGTTTGCGCGGGGTGGCCCTGCTGACGGCCGCCACGCTGGTGGCCGAGTTGGGCGACTTACACCGCTTCGGCACGGCGCGGCAACTGATGGGTTACTTGGGCCTGGTGCCCAGCGAGGACTCGACCGGCGACCAACGCCATCAAGGCGGGATCACCAAGATGGGCAACGGAATGGCCCGGCGGGCGCTCATCGAGGCGGCCTGGAACTACCGCACCCCGGCGCGCTTGAGCCGCGAGTTGCTGAAGCGCCAGGAAGGCCTGCCCAAGGAAGTGAAGGACCTTGCGTGGAACGCGCAGACCCGGCTGCACCACCGCTACAAGTATCTGACCGGCGTGAAGCACAAGAAGGCCACGGTGGCGGCGGCGGCGCTGGGGCGGGAACTCAGCGGCTTCGTGTGGGCACTGGGCCGGCTGGTGCGGCCGCGCCCGCAGAAGGAGGAAGGGACCAAACCCGTGGCCGCCTGACGACGGCCAAAACAAAGACAAAAACAAAGACAAAGACATCTTAGAAGAAAAGAAAAAGAAGAAAGGAACCCATGCCAACGCCCGCGGGATTGAACTGAACCAGAGGCAGGGACCCGGTCAGGCGCCACCCTGGATGGTCGTTTGAGGCGGTACCCAATCCGACCCTCGTGCCTGGACTAAGCCAGGCGCCGCGTCGGACCGTGACCTGTGGATAACTTCGCGGGGTGCAAACCTCGCGAGTGGACTCACGCATCTCAGCATGGAACCACCGTAACGAAAGTGTTCCTGCCTCTGACTCAGTTCAACCGCGGTGAGGCCCAGCCGGGAAGAAAAGACAATTTCCGGAGCGCAGAGGAACTGCCTGCTTGACACATTGAAGCCATATCAACGACCAAGCTCAGCGACCGGCGACTGAACGCGCCAGAAAACCGAGCGTCCGGGGGCTAATTCACGGCGCTGGACGCCGGTTCGCTCCACCGTCTTGTTAGGCTTCGCTGTTTTGTTCATCGGTGTCTGTGTCGGACCGTCCCAACGGCCTCAGACGCTCGCACGCGGTACGGACGGCCAAAGGCTCGCGCGTCCATCCAAAGGCGTCGAACGCGCCCCAGCGCCCGGCCAACGCCCGTCCATGATGTTCGTTGGCCTTCGCTCCGCGCGTTGGACTGGCGCGCCTAACGCCAGAGGTGAGCGACCGCCGTCGACAGTAACGGTGGAGCGCACGAGGCACTCTCGAATTGCGGCCCGGCTTTGAACGGAGAAGCGGGGCGGCGGTTCGTCTCCACCGACTTGTTATGCCATTCTGGTTCCACCGGTCCTCGCTACATCCCGCTCCGGCTGACCCAAAGCTCGCGGTGTGGTTTGTTGTCGTTGTTCCAGCGGCGGGCGACCTCGTCCCGAAGCTCAATCCAGTTGGATTGTTTGGCCCATTCCACATGGCCGTCGCAGAAAACGATGTTTGCCCCACCTCTATGGCGACTCCCCGGCGGGAAAGTTGGCTGTGGCCCGCTGGCGGTGGGAAGGCGGTGAAAGCCGATGTCCCCATCAAGGACGCCGTTGCCATCGCTGTCGCCAATGGCAATCATGTCGGCTGGCTTGAGCACCCGCGACTCGGGCACCTCCGAACCTGGCGCCCCGCCCAAGCCGTAGCCACTGACGTTGGCCACAGCCCACTGATTGTAGCCGTAGCTGAACCGGGAACTGCCCATGTCGATGTTGAAGGGAAACGGATATCCTTTGGGGGAACGATTCGTCGGCCAGTCAAACTCCGAACCCGTCGCAGGGCAGCGAAAGACTGCAGTGTTGCTGCTCACGTAGTGTAGCAGGTAGGCGGGCCAGCCGTAGGTAGTGAACGGGCTGATGCTCGTGTCCCAATAGAAGCGCGCCGGATAGTGCTCATGGTCTTGCTTGAAGCCGATGAGAGCGATGCCGATTTGCCGCAAGTTACTCTTGCAGGCCGCACTGCGTGCGGATGCCTTCGCGCGAGCGAGCGCGGGCAAAAGCAGCGCCCCCAGAATTGCGATGACGGCGATGACCGCCAGCAACTCCAACAGCGTGAATGCTGGAAGGCCACGCCAACGGCAAGGAGCGAGATGTTTCATACGAAACGTCGTGCCTGCAAAAACAGGGCCAGCCGGAACACCGGAATCGAGTACCGCACCGTGTCTTCGTCGCTCATCGGCAGCCTCAGTCTCGTCCGGCGCTTAGCAGCCCGTTAAAAAAGACCCATTTTCCGATCGAATCGGCCGGGCTCTGAAAATACCGCGAGCTGCGACTGTTACCAATAACTGTCCCTGACGCATAGCCAACCCCCAAAGACTCCGGCTGATGCTCCTGACAATGAGGACCGTTGCCAGAACCCATTGACCAAAAAATTCGAGAAAAAAGGCCGCTCCGCTCCGCGGCTTGCTCAAACCCCAAACTTTCCGCAGCAGCAAGCCCAGATTGTACGCGGCACATTAGAAGGTGTGCGTTTTACTCACATTTGTCTGGCCGCGCAGCCAAGTCCTTCTGCCGCCTCCCGTCTCACACACATGCGCGAAGGTTCGTTCGCATCGTTCGCTGCGCCAGCGGTTCAATTGCCGCCCCTTGTTCCCTCGCACTCGCCGCCTGTTGGCCCGAAACGCTTTCTCGTAGCTGGCCGGCTTGTTGGTCCAGCACCGACTCTTCTGCCGCCGTTCGGGAATGTAGGTCCGCACACCTCGTTCCATCTGATCGCTCAGCAACCGATTGTCGTGGTATCCCTTGTCCATCACCGCTTCCTCAAGAACGGCCTTGCTGCCTGCCAGCACCAAGTTGGCCGCGGCCAAATCCAACGTCACCGGCCCGCTCTGCGCATCGGATTTGTCCGCCAACGTCACCGTGGTCGCCACGATGGCTTCGGTGACCACGTCCACGGCGTGCTCGGCCTTGTAGGCCAGATGCGTGCGCCCATCCTTCATCTTGGCGATACGACTGTCTGGATCAATCGGGCTTTTCCACTGCTGGTTGGAAACCTTCTTGTCCTTGCGCCCGCGATCCAAGCGGCGCAGATCTTCTTCGGTCGGATTATCGATGCCTTCGGCTCGCGCCAGGCCCACCAGGTACTCTTTCCAATCCTGGCCGGTGTCTTTGCGCACGATGCTCTTCATGGCCGCATTGGCTTCCAGCGTGGTGGCATCGACGGCCAGGCTCTTGCCCCGCACCAATCCCTTCTTCTCCAGCAGGCTCAGCACAAAAACGAACACCTTGTCGAAGACCAACTCGGGCAGACGTCGGCGAATGATGGTCATCGAGGCGTGCACCGGCGTGGCTTCCGTCAGACCCAGGCCAAGGAAAGTCCGCAAGGCCAGACTGTCGGCGCAGCGCCAGGCGATCCCTCGCTGGCTGTCCAAGCCCTCAAAGTAACCAATCAAGAGCATTCGGAAGTAGACACCAGGCGGAATTCCCGGCCGCCCGCCTTCCTTGTAATAAGGAGCGCAAAGCTCTTCCACGAACTCATCAAACCCGGCCTCCGCCAGAACCTCATTGAGTTTGGTGTAGAACGGATGCCCGGGTCCGGTAATAATTTGCGCCTTGGCTATGAACAATTCGTCCTGTTGGGAGCTACGTTTTTTTCCAAGTGCCATAAGCTTGGAGATCCGATCGATCAATCTCAGCTTTTGTTCAAACTTTGTCAGAGTTTTTAAACGGGCTGTTAGGTGGTCATCGACTGGAAAAGTATGCGCCTGTCGCTGCCGCTACGATGAAAAGGAATGAGCAGTGGAATGCAATCCATCCCCAATAAGCCCGCGGTTCCTCTGTCTTTCGAATGACCGAGAATCCAAATCCCAACGCTCGGCCTGATACCAGCTCGAAAACCAACAGCCCGACGATCGGTGAACCCAATAGCACAGCGCCCAAAACCGGGGTGTGCCAATCCGCGCTCCCGAAGCCAGGCTCCCGCACCATCGGTACAAGGAATCGGGCCGCGACGCAGAACGCCACGAGCATGATGGTCATACCCAGAAGACGATATGTGAGATTGCTCATGGCGTGCGAAGCGGCCTAACCTCAGTTACAGGTTGAATCGCATCCGGGATTCAACTCGCACAGGAAATCCCCGATGAGGAGCGGAAACGGGAACAGAACAAAACCCGGCTGAATGTCGTCCGCCAATTGCGCCAAGGCGTAACCCAACAATTCAGCCGACGCCCCGGAATCGCACTGACGCTGGACATCAAAGAGGTACTGCTCCAGGAGCGGCCACGCCTGCATGATATTGTTGTAGATGCTGAGGCACTGTGCGACCCGACCCGCTCCAGCAACCCAGGCACCGGACTTGGCGAAGGCGTCGTGCAGGGGAAACCGGCGTCCCAACTCGAACGTCACTTCGCGGAATATCGTCGCTTCGGTGTGGATGACCGCAAGTACTCGCCGTGTGCGAAGCAGAAGGCCCTGCGGCAGCGGTTGAGCGGTGACCATCAATTGCAGTTGCCGGAACTGAACGACCGCACGTTGCACCGAGCGGTACTGCAGATACACGAGGCTGTTCTGTGTAAGCTGGTAAAGGTTTTCGGAGACCTTGGCTTTCCTCCACACGTCCGCTGCGGTGTCGGTGGCTTCAACCAGGATGTTCTGAATCAACGCCAAATCCTGGTTATCCGGCTGCAGAACGGGCAGAGTATCGTAAATCTTCTGGCCGAAGGCAATGCTCCACCGGAACGTGTCTGTGCCGGGCGCAGGCGAGCCGTCCGCCGCCGTGTCCTTGAGAACTTGCAGATGTCCGTAGGTACCCTCGAATCCAGCCACGGTGAAGTGAACGTAGGCTTCGTCATCGGTCGTCGCAGAGCCACCACCGGCGGGCTGAAAACCCGCAGGAGGCGCGGTAAACTGGATGTGGACAGGCAGGATGACCCGCTGCTCATCCGGCAGTCCGGAGAAATCCGCGAAGGCAGCATCGAAGCCATACGAGGGGTCCGTGCGAATCGTCCATTCGGTGAAGTTGTCCACACCGTCGCCATCCGAGTCGGTCTGCGGGGCGGGCGCTGGGTCGCCGGTGTAGAGCGTGATGAGCGATTCCACCCAGTCGGGCAATCCGTCGGCGTCTGTATCGGTGCCGGATTGCGGAACCAGCGGGTCCACACCCAGCGCAAGCTCGTATGATGTGGTAAGGCCGTCAGCGTCAAAATCCTCGTCCCCATCCGCAATCCCATTTCCTCCGAGTTCGGGATAATCCGGCAGCCCGTCCCCGTTGGCGTCGCGAGTTGAGTTGGAATCTGGGTTGAGTGGGTCCGTCTTGAGAATCGCGACCTCGTATCCGTCCGGAATGCCGTCGTAATCACTATCCCTGTTCAGGAATATTTGAAAGTAGGCTTGGTCGGGCTGACCTGGCACGGCGACGAAGAATTGCTGAACGTCTCCGGAAACGCCGTCCGGCGGGCCAAGGCGCGTGAGGCGCCACGTTGTCGATTGCAGAGACGGTGCATGATAGACTTCCCACCACTCGTTGAGGGGCGCGTTTACGAGCAACAGCTCAAACCATGTCAGGTTCTGTTGGGCATCGTAAAACCATTGAGTCAAGTACAGCGGATCCTCGCCGCCGTCTGTGGGGCCTTCCACGACAAGAGCGGGCAATTCACTTGGCCTGGTTCCGCGTCGGCCGAGAAGCCGCTCAGGATTAATCTTCGGACGAATCCCGGCCAGCCGGCTGGCAGCCAACGCCCGCTCCCGCCCAGCCTTGTTCTCGAAAAACTCACGTCCTTTAGCATTCGGCAAACCATCAGCGCCGAATAGCCACGGAGCAAGTTCACGTCTCTTGGAGCGTTGTCTTTCTGCGGCTGCCTTGGCCGCTGCCTCCTCAGCCTCCTGACGCACGGCTGCGGCGAGGACCGGATCGGCGGCAATTGCCCGGGCGAGCGCGGCAGCCTCCTCATGTCGCTTTCGGGCTGCGGCTTGCTCTGGCGTGTCGGGAATTCCTGTGTCATCAAAGAGGAAGACGCCCGGCGCGACCTCGACGACATCGAGTTCTGGATGCGGATTGAAGGGCCAAGGGGGACTCCACTCGAAGTCCTTGGCTGAGTGATAAGTGCCCGTAACGGGCGGTTCTTTGAGTTGGGCAAAGCTCCCGCTCGCGAGAGCCAACGCGGTGTTTGCCGCTCCGACTCTGACGGTAGTTCTGATTCTGTTTTTCATTGTGTGTGCTTTGATGGTTGCTGGTGCTCGAACGCGCCACGACGCTCGTCATGGCATAACGACTAAGCTGACCGACCGGCTGGCCGAATGCACGGGAAACTCGAAACAACCCAGCCGCGTTCGACAACCCGAGGAGCGTCCGAACTGAGACGCGGGAAGCCGGTTCGGTCCAGCGCCTTGTTGGCCCCTCTTTGACGTGATCGACCATTCTTGTCCGTCTCCATCTTCACTCCACCTCGATTACTCGGAAGAACTGTGCGTCCGCTTGCATCGGCAGATCGACCATGATGTTCGTGGACGTGGCCGGAAGGGCAAAACTCAGATTCGACCACGCGGGGGCGTCCAACTGCTCCCTTGCTTGAACTTGATACGTCCTGCCGATCTCGGCGGGCCATTCGAGGCGAAGGAATCCCGGTCGTGCGATCACGGGCGCTTTCAGGGGCACCGGCTTCAGTCCGGCGTAAATCGGAACACCGGGAGTGGACTCGTAGGCCCACTCGATGATTCTCCCGCCCGGAGCGAATAAAAAGTGTTCGAGACGAATCCATCCGTAGTGGGTCTGTCCGTCAATCGGAAACTCAACTCCGATGTAGGCGTCCAAACCAAAGAATGTGCCAACGCAATGCACACCCGTTGGAAACGCGGCACATGCAGAAATGGCGCTTCGGCCAGCCCAATGTGTTTTTTCCAATGCGAGAGTCGGACCGATGCGAAATCCTGCGTTGAGGGGAGCTACGCGAGCATCTTCGGTCCTGACGATCACCGCTCCTCCAGTTAAGGGATCAAGTCCGAGTTGTTGAAACGCCCATTTGTCAAAAAGGAAATCGTTCGTGCCGTCGCTGTTGAGATCGATTGGGACATCGGTCGATGAATCGACTCCCATCACAATCGGCTCAGCGAGCCGGGTCACGATAACGGCTGAACGAAGAAGGCTGGCGCTCGCAAGGCTGATGAAACAACCAAGGACGAGCGCCAGCCCGTGGGCTGGCGCTCGGTGGATCATCGCAGCCTGACAATTCGATAGAACTTGTGGGGCGTGCCACCGGTCAGGACGACCGCTGTCGTCGTGGTCAGCGGGCTGATCTCTCCGCCTTCGTCGCTCCATTGACTGAAGTCGGTCGTGGACTGAATCTGGTAGTTTGCCCCCACCACGGTCGGCCAGACGATGGTGAACTCGTCCGTCCCGGTTTCGAGGAACGAAGTGATCTGATGCGTCGGCGCGGCCTGGGCGATGTTGCCGTCAACGATGATGGAAACCGGCTGCGCCCCATCCACCAACGTCCCCTTGTGCGTGATGGTCACGGTATATACTCCCGCTGACGGTGCGTTGATGAGCACCTGCTCCACGTTGTCACGGGTGTTGTCGCCTGTCGTGGCCGCTGCGGCGGGATTGGCGGGATTCAGCACCCACGGCTGGTGAACGACACTCGAAGGACTCGTCACCCGCAGGTCAAGGTCGTTGCGGAGCATCAGGGCGGCGGGATCGACCGCCTCGGCGGGCGGAATTCCGGGAGGATCGCTCCAGCAAATCGTCACGCGGAGCGGAGCGTTCCCGTCCGTGGTGACCGGGAAAGTAATCGTGCCCCCGTTTGGCATGAAAACCTCCTTGATGTGCGGGTGTGAATCAGCCGCAGTGTCCGCCGCGATCAGTTCCGCAGCGGTGGCGGTGTTCATCAAACCCCATCCGTGTGAGTAGTCCGGTCCGACATTTCCCGCTTCATCCGCCGTGTGGATCGCCACCGCCTTGAGCGTCGATGCGAGCATGGGGTAGTCCTCGCTGTAGGTCGCGTGATAAAGCTGCCGCAGCAGATTGAGCGAACCGGTGACGTTCGGAGCTGAGAAACTAGTGCCCGAGATGATCTGGTAGGCCGTATCGCTGGGAGAATCCGTGGTAGCCAAGGCGATCCCGTTGGCCACCAGATCGGGCTTGACCCTGCCATCGTCGGTTGGCCCCATGCTGCTGAAGTTTGCGAGAATGACAGTGCCCACTCCGTCATATCCCCCGATGATGTCATCTACCGCTCCAACTGTGAGCACGTTCTTCGCGCTTCCCTGAGGACTCACGGTGTCAAAACCGTTGACTCCGCCGTCAATGTCGCGAGTCACTCCCGTAAAAAACTGGAATTCCTCTCCGACCAGAGCCCAATGATTAACTGGCTGAGTGGCGGGACCCTCTCCTTGATCGTTGCCGGAGGAAAATACCGGAAGATACGTTTCGCCGTCATACACGATCTGGTCGAGAGTGTCCGAGAATCCGGCCATGTAAAACCCGAACTTGAAATCTTCTTGTGCGCTGACTGTCGTCTGTCCAAACCACAGCCAGCCGAACTGGCTCGTGAACCTCCAGCCTGAAACCAATCCGTAGGAGTGATTGGAGAGGCGCAAGTCATCGTTGAGGACCGCATCAGGCATCTCGATTAAGTCGTCGTCGAAACTGTAGGCGTCGAGGTCTGCGGCGAAGGACATGCCGCGCGCGGCATTCGGAACGAGCTGCCCGCCGATATTCAGCGTGTTGATGCCGGCGGCCATCAGTGTGCCCGCAACGGCAGTGGCGTGAAAATCAAAGGGCGTCGCTCCGTCCCGCTGTGTGACTCGAGAAGTGAACTCGACGTGCGTATTGCGCACGGCGTCTTGGTCCCACAATCCAATGACCGTGTTGGCTCCGTTCAAGTTGAAACCCGTGGCGCCACCGGGCCAGACTTCATCAGTCGAGATCGTGTCCGCCGCGTTGATGTTGTGCGGGGCATAATAGAGTGGTCTGCCTTTCTGCTCCCCGATGAGGACGGCATCACTCCCGGACTCAATCTTTATCCTGTCCTGCCAGCCCTTCTCCCGCTTCAACTGATCCAGTCGCGCCTGCTTGTCGGCCAACTGCCGCTTCTGTTGCGCAACCTGCTCGGCGAGCCGCTGGCGCTTGGCCGTGCGAAGCGCGGCGGCTGTCCGCGGCTCCCCATTCTGGTCGGCGATTGGCTTGACGATGAAGGGCGCGAGCGCCGCCCGGCGTTCGGCCATGCGGGCTTCCCGCTCCCTGGCAGCGGCCTCCGCCGCCACTTGCGGATCAATCTGGGCGGCCAGTTGTTGTGCCGCCTGTCGAGCGGCTCGGGCGGCGGCTTGTTCGGGTGTGTCGGGCATAGCGGTATCATCGACCACGAAGA
>FWPU01000701.1_pt1 | contig 107766 bp, 95 predicted proteins | sample 2228361 | NCBI WGS metagenome assembly FWPU01 (sample SAMEA103939777, study PRJEB20133) | metagenome | reverse complement strand
AACCTGTGCCCAAACCCGAGGCAGCCTGTCTCAGGGCGCGGCTCAGGCCTCTGGTGATAAAAAAGCCCAAAAGAGCAGCCAATAGAACCCCAAGAGTCAAAGTGCCAAGGCCGAAGACCTTCATGAAAGAGGCCTCAGAGATGGAGTTTTGGGCCATGTCCTGTGTTTTCTGGGTGCTCATGGCCACAAGCTTCTGCAGTATTGCGAAGCTCTTTTCCTGAGCCTCGGAAACCACCACCATCTGTTGATGTTCCATCTCCCTGAGGATCTCCTCGGCCTGCTTGGCAATTTCCAGAAGCTTGTCAAGACTCTCAAAGACTTTGTCCATCTCCACCAGGACTTGGCTGGCTATGAACCTTTCGGTCTCCACCAAGTCCCCTGATTCCCAAAGCTTCTTGGCTTGGGCTATGCCCTCATGAAAGGCCCGATGATGGGGGGCAGCCTCTGCCAAGATGTTCTTTAATTGCTCGTTTTGGGTCTCAAACCCCTCCAGCCACTTTCCGAATCTGCAGGAGCTGTGGTCCTCTCCCCCCTGGAACCTTGCTCCGCTTACCAGGAGCCTTTGGACAAGGGTTGCCAGGCGGTAATGATCCTCTCTGAACATGTGGATCTGTTTGGCAAATCGGGAAGGATCCCCCATATTCAAGGTTTCGACCTTTCTGGACATCTCCAAAAACTTCTCATTCTCTTGTACCCATGTTTGCCAGGCGGAAGTGAATTGCGCCCAGAGCTCGGCCTCTTCAGGGCTCCTGGCAAGGGATTCATACCCGGCCTTTTCTCTTTGGAACTCCTCCATGCGCTTGGAGATGGTTTGGTACTGAAGTTTCCTCAGCGCAGGATCCAATCCTGCATCCAGAAGTGTGAGGCTTGCGGCCCTCATTTGGTAAGCCTCTTTCTGCATTCTCAAGAGGCTTTCCAAAGAGGGTAGCCTCAAAGAGGCCATCTCTCTTATGGAGGTCTCGTTTCTGACTGTAGAATGGTAGCCAGATAACCCCAAGGCTGTGGTTATCAAAGCCGCACAACTGAATCCAAGGAAAAGCTTTTTCCCAAAGCTCCATTTCAAAGCCATGGCTCACCTCCATGGGCTTATACCCCCCATTGCTTTTATCGGTCAATTTTGAAAAAGATTGATATTATTCCCACCCTTGTTAATGGTCAGCAGGCGTGGCCTCGGCAAGGGAAGGCCCAAGACCTGGTTCCATCTTTTTTTGAGGCGAATGTCTTTGGTTTGATTGAGGGGCTCCCCTGGGCCCATCTGAAAAGGGAAGCCTCAAGCAGGGCAGGGTAAAAGGGCATGCACAGGCCTGCCCCTTCACCGGATCATCAGGGATCATACTGCTTGGGAGCTTTGGGGAAGATCTTTGGGCTTGAGGGTCTTTAGCAGTCTTCTTATTTCGGCCAGGAGTTTCTCCCTGGGGGTGCCGCCGCAGGGGCTAACTTCTGATGCTCCTTGCTTTTGAAATGTTTCTAAGGCCTCTGCCAGGCGCTGGGCACCAAAAAGGGATGCGCCCTCTGAGAGCCTGGACAAACCCATGGCTAGGTCCTGATCCGTTGGATCCGTCTTTTCTTGGAGGGCTTCCAATAGATCCTCAAGGACAGCTTTGAACTTGGCCTCTATCTCATCATAAGTGTTCTTGTCCAGCCCAAACTGCTCCATTATCTCCTTGGGAGATTTGATGGTGGGTTTGATCTGCCTCAGGATGCCCAATACCTTCTCCAGCAGCAGGGCCGGCTGGATGGGTTTGACAAGATAGTGTTTACAGCCCAAGAGTGCTGCACGTCTTACGTTTTCCCTGTCTGCTGCCGAAGAACAAAGAACCACGGGGATCTCGCGCAACTCAGCCGAACAGCGAATCTTCTCTAATAGCTCAAGACCATCCATCTCTGGCATCAATATGTCCGCTATGACCATCTGTATGTCGCCACCGGATTCCAGCATCTCCAGGGCTTCCTTTCCATTGGATGCATAGAGGGTCTCAAGGCCTTTCTTTCGAAGGTTCACCTCTATGATCTTGGCAGACAGCTCGCTGTCATCCACGATGAGGATGCTCATGGAAAATCACCTCCAAACTCCCTCCGAATACCCATTTTACCTCTTCCGAGTCCCTCGGAAGCTTTTCATTGGAGCACTGCAAGGCGCCAAGTTTACTATGAAGCACCTTGAAAAGTTCCCTCCAGAGCCTCTCTGACGCTCTTGAGCAATAATTGAAGCTGGAAGGGTTTTTCCAGGACTCTCACAGCCCCCGCAGATTTTATGTCCTCATTTTCCTTTGCCAGCGCAGCTCCTGTGGAGACCAAGACCTTGGCCCCTGGATCCATCTCCAGAAGGCGGCGGAGAAACTCCTGTCCATCCATCACGGGCATGGCCATGTCCAGGATCACCAGCAGGTAAGGATCTCCAGTTTTTAATGCCCTGGCATACATCTGCAGCCCTTCTTTGCCATTGGATGCGCTGTCCACCCTGTAGTCATGAGAGACCAGCATCTTCTTTCCGATATCCAGAAGCTGAGGCTCGTCGTCCACAATCAAGATTTTCTCTCCTTTGCCCCTGGGTGCGTCTTGTGCTTCCTGTGTGGTCTCTGGAGCATAGGGACTCATCTGATCCTGGATCACAGGGAAAAACAAAGTGAAGCGGCTTCCTCGTCCCGAAGACCCCGGGCTTTCGGCCAGTATGTAGCCATTATGCGATTTCATTATGGCATACGCTATGGTGAGCCCAAGACCGGTTCCCTTGCCAGGCTCCTTGGTTGTGAAAAATGGTTCAAAAATGCGATCCATGACCTCAGGGGTCATGCCCACCCCGTCGTCTTCTATTTCCAGCTTTATATAAGAGCCTGGCTTGGCCCATGAATGAGACCGGCAAAAGCTCTCTTCCAGCAAGCACAAGGAGGTGGATAAAGAGATCTCACCGTCCTCCACAAGGGCATCCCTGGCGTTCAAACACAGGTTTAGGACCACCTGTTCCAGATGGCCATATTCTCCAGAAACAAAAGGAAGTCCGGGCTCCAGATTCAGGCGGATATTGATCTTGGGGGGGAGGGTCTGTCTTAGCATCTGGGCCACTCCTTCCACCACCTGGTTGAGCTTTACCGGAAGTTTCTCGTTCTGATCCAAGCGGGAGAAGGCCAGCATCTTTTTTATGAGGCTGGCCGCCCTTTGGCAACTGGCCCCTATTTCCTTGAGATACTGGGCGTTGGGGTCTTGGGGGGAGATGTTGAATTCCATGAGCTGGGCATAACCTTGTATGGCCGCCAGAATGTTGTTGAACTCGTGGGCCATGCCCGCGGCCAGGGTTCCCACGGCCTGCATCTTTTGGGCGTGCTGCAGATGCCTTTGTAGCTTTTCTCTCTCAGTTATGTCTTGAATGGTCTCCAAGGCACCCAATACCTGGCCTTGTGAATCCGTGATGTTAGCTGCCACGAAATGCAAGATCTTGGGCTTGCCTCCCAACAGGAAATTTCCCTTGCCCTCCCAGGCTCCTGGAAAGAAAGGGTGGGGGGATATGACCCCTGGGCCGTAGAGGCGGGTCAGCTTATCCACATCCATATCCAGAATAAGTTCCAGCAAGAGGGGGCGCTTGGTCCCGGGGTAAAAAACAGTAGAGTCCACAGGCCTTCCCATGACCATGTCTCTTTGTACCCCTGTGAGCATTTCCATGGCCTTATTCCAGAGGGTCACCCTGTGCTGAATGTCTATCATGAAAGCAGGCAAAGGGGCCTTGTCCAATGTGTTTTCCAGAAGCTCGGCCGTACGATGAAGCTGAGTTACATCCGAGAGGATGAGCATGGCCCCTGATCCATTGCCAGGGAAGGGCAAACATTCCACTTCCAGCTTCCTGGCCCCTATTTGAATGGGGCCAGAAGCTTTAACAGGTGCTTTTTTCAGGAGGGCCTCTTCCAAGAGTGTTTGAACGTTCTTTGCGGTGTGGGGAGCAAGCAGGTCCGTGACCTTTTTGCCCAGAAGTTCCAGCTCCGGCATTCCAAGAATCCCGGCCGCCCTGGGATTTGTGAGCAGTATACTGCCGTCTTGGTTTAATTCCAGTATCCCATCGGACATATGCTCCAAGATGAGCTCCAGATGGCGCTTGGTGGCCAGTAGCTCCCTGGTGATGTCTCTGGGATGAATGGTATCTGCGCCTATTATCATGGGAGGGCGGATGTTCCAAGGGATCCGATCTTCAAGGACCGCCTCCACATGAAGGGTCATCTCAGGCATAGGGCCCTTGGCTATGCAAAGATCAGCTCCCATGGAATCCAGTGAAGGAGCCTCCTCTGAGGCCACGGCCGAGAGGATCACCACTTTTGTATCTTCAAACCTTCGGTCGTTTCGAATAATTTTGCAGAGTTTCTGCCCGTCTATATGGGGCATCACCAAATCCAGGAAGACCAGATCAGGCTTTATTTCCCCAAGGGCCTCCAGGGCCTCCAGTCCACTGGCAGCCAGGATGGCCCGGTGCCCCCGTTTTTCTATGAGTTCCTTCATGAACTTAAGGATGACCGGCTGATTGTCCACCACCAGAACTGTCTTCATGGCCCCACCCGCACAGCTCACTCTTTTCTTATCAGTCCCTGCTCCTGAAAAAAGATTTCAAGCCTATCCAATTCCTGTGCCAGGGACTGGATCCCCTCCTGGAGTTTTTCTTTTTTCCCAGACTTGGCATTGGCCTCCAGGGCCCTGGCCATGGCACATATCCTCTCCAACTCCAGTGTAAGAGCCGCACCTTTGATGGAATGGGCTGCTTCGGCCACACCAGCTAAGTCTTCACAGGCCAAGGCTTTCCTCATGCGCTCCATATCCGTGGCCGCCACATCCAGAAACAAAGAGGCGAACTGGGAGAACTGCTCGCTATCCAGCCCCAGTTCCTGGCACAAAGCCTCCAGATCCATTTCTAGGTTCTTTTCCTGGAAGTCCACTTGTCCACCATATTCAGCAGGATTTCTTTCCTGACGGGCTTGCTCAAGTAGTCGTTCATTCCAGATTCCAGACACCTCTCCATGTCCTCCTTCATGGCGTGAGCCGTCATGGCCACAATGGGCACATCCACATGTCCCAGAGCTCGGATTCTCTTGGTGGCCCGAAGCCCATCCAGCCCCGGCATTTCCACATCCATGAGTATCAGGTCTAGCTCCCTGGATTTGGCTGTGAAGAGCTTGAGGGCTTCCCATCCATCTTTGGCGGTCTCCACCATGTGTCCGGCCTTGGTGAGCATGAGCCCTGCCAGTTTGGCATTGATGGGATTGTCCTCCACCAGCAGGATTCTGGCTGGCCTGGAAGGAGGGGTCATGGCCGGGAGTGGATGTTGTGAAAGCAGATCCTGGGCTTGGGTTGCCTCGGTGTTCTCTGGGATGCACTCTTGCACAGGAGGCTGGGTACATTCTTGGAACCAGGCCTTGAAATAAAAGGTACTGCCCACCCCTTCTTGGCTTTTTGCCCAAATCTCGCCTTGCATGAGGCGGGCCAGTTGTTTGCAAATGGTTAGGCCAAGCCCAGTGCCACCATATAAACGGCCGGTAGAGTCCTCAGCTTGGCGAAATGGCTCAAAGATGATCTGGAGTTTGTGCTGGGGGATTCCTATGCCCGTGTCTTTCACTGTGAAGAGCAGTTGAATCATGGAACCTTCTTTATGGGCTTGCTCCACCTTGAGGGATATTTCCCCTTTTTTTGTAAACTTGGCCGCATTGCCCAAGAGATTCAAGATGACCTGTCTTGTGCGCAGAGGATCCCCCATTAGCAATTCCGGTACATCGGCCGCTGCCTCCCAAGAGAGTTTCACGGGCTTTTCCTGGAGCTTGGGCCTTACTATTTCACATGCCTCCTGCAATGTTTCCCGCAGAGAGAAACTAACGCACTCCAGGCTCATCTCCCCGGCTTCTATCTTGGAGAAATCCAAGATGTCCTCTATGAGGGCTAGTAGAGCCTGGCCGCTTCTGTTGACCATCCTCACATAGGCCTTTTGCTCTTCCTTCAGATCCTCCTCCAGGAGCATCTGAGTGTACCCAAGCACGCTGTTGAGCGGGGTCCTTATCTCGTGGCTCATGCGGGCCAAGAAGGCGCTCTTGGCTATGTTGGCGGCCTGGGCCTCAAAAGCCAGGACATTGGCCCTCTCAATGGCTTGGGTGAGCTGACGGTTGGCGTCTTCCAGATCTCGGTTTAGCTCCTCCAGTTTCATCTCTATGGTTCTTTCCTGGGTCACATCCTCCCAGGTAAGAAGGCAAAGAGGATCTCCCATGAGAAAGTAGGGAAGGGGAGTGATCCAGAAGCGCAGAAACTTAAGGGGGGTCTTGGCAGGAGGCCATGGCGCCTCCATGGGCCCTAAAGAGCATTGGCGGTTGAAGCACTCCTTCACGAACCCATATAAAGGGCACTGGACACAGGAGCCTGGATCACAACCCCGCTGGCCTGCTGAGGGGCAAGCTAAAACAACCCCTATGGAGGCTGGAGCCTTAAGATCAGAACTCCCAGGGTGCTCCAGGCCAGAGTTAAAGTAAAGGGCCTGCATCTCCGGACTCACTATGGCCACTCCTACTTTCACGGCCTCCAGAAACGTACGCACAAGACCCATCTGATGGGAGATTTCTCTTTCCTTTTGCTCCCCAAAGGGTTCTGAGGGGTCCATGCTTCTTGTGCTGGCCAGCAAATCCGTGTCTGGAGACTGGGCAAGGGGCCTTCCCAGCTCTATGAAGCGAAGCCTGGCGCTTCCCATGACTATACAATCCCCGGGGCTCAGAACATGTGATTTCACACGCTTTCCGTTCACTAAGATTCCATTTTTGCTTCCCAGGTCCCGAAGGATCCATTTTCCGTTCATGGGGGTTATCTTGGCATGGCAGCGAGACACACCAGGCTCTGAGATGCTAAGGGTGTTGCAACTGCTCCTGCCAAGGCTCACCTCAGAGGTAAGTCCCAAGACCGTTTTCTTGAGCACATCCGAGAAGTACTCGATTCCGTACATCATCGGGCTTTTCCTGGCAGCTGTTTGTTGCAAATCAGAGCATTGGTATGGTGCCCCATGCCTTTCAGAACTCCTTGAAGTGCTTTTCATCCTCATCCAAGGGGATCACCTCCGAGGGAACAGGTTTAGGCCTCTGCCTGCCGTTACCCTTTTCCTTGAGCAAGGGATTTGGTCCCATGGCAGGCCCAGCCAGATCCTCACGCTCTCCCATGGGGGCTGGTGGTTTCATCATTGCGGTTTTTTCCTCTGACTTTTCTCTCTTGATCTTGAACCTGCGCAGTCTTGTCTCGGATCCGCCAGAGCCCTCCACAAGCTGTACCAGTTCCTTGACAACTCCTTGCAGAATCTGGGCCTGAGCCTGGAGCTGCTGGGCTGCAGAGGCGCTTTCCTCGGCATTGGCCGCATTTTGTTGCACTACCCTGTCCATCTGGGCCACAGCCTGGTTAAGCTGTTCAATGCCTTGGGCCTGCTCCTGTGAGGCAGCCGATATCTCTCCCAGGAGTTCTTCCACCTTTCCCGTGCCCTGGGCCACCTTCTCGAAGGCCTCATTGGTGCTGCCCACCATGGAGGAGCCCTCCTTGATTCTCTTTACGGTCTCCTCGATGAGATTGGCAGTATTCTTGGCAGCCTCTGCAGCCCTCTGGGCCAGGTTTCTGACCTCATCGGCCACAACCGCAAAGCCTGCTCCGGCCTCCCCGGCGCGGGCTGCCTCCACGGCGGCGTTTAGGGCCAGCAGATTGGTCTGGAAGGCTATTTCATCTATGGTCTTGATGATCTTGGCTGTCTGGTCACTGGCCTTGGATATGGCCCCCATGGCCTGGGTGAGCCCATCCATGGCCTCCCTGGCCTGGGAGACCACCTTGGCCGTCTCTTTCATCAAATTGTTAGCCTGCCTGGCATTTTCGGCGTTTTGTCTGGTCATGGAGGCCATTTCTTCCAGGGAGGAGGAGGTCTCTTCCAGGGAGGCGGCCTGCTCTGAGGCCCCTTCGGCAAGGGACTGGCTGGCCGAGGCAACCTGGCTGGAGGCTGAGGCGCTCTGGGAGGCCGCCTCTGTGAGCCCCCCGGCCACCTTTCGAAGGGGTCCTGCTATGGAGCGGCCCACCCAAAATCCGCACATGCCCACCAAAAGAGCTGCCACTGCCAGACTGAGAAGAGAGACGTTTCTCATGGCAACCAGCTGGGCCATGGCCTGGGATTCTTCCTGCTCTGCCAGAAGTCCGTACAAATGCTCCCCGATCCTGACTACAGCATAGCTGGTAAGTAGATTGCGTCCGTCTTTATCCGGGGCCACCAAGGCTCCGGAAAAATCAGCCTTGGCAGGCTTGATGCCCTTTTCCAAGAGAGCCTTGACAGGCTCTGTGTCCAACTGGGTCTTAAGTATCTCGTTTTCCTTGAATCTCTTGGAAGCGCTCACAAGGGTGCCCGTGTGATTCACCAGGTAGGTGTCTCCTCCTTGGCCAAGACGTTCCACGCCTTGGAGCAACATCTCTGAGATGGGCTTGGAGGGAAGGGTCACCAAGAAGACCCCTATGGCCTCCCCCTTGTCCCCCTCTCTGAGCACAGGCCCTGCTATGACCAAAACAGGTTCGTTGAGTATGGGAGAATGAAAGATGGGACTCATGGCCAGCTTGCCCTGGGAGGCCTCCTTGAAATAGGGTCTGTCGGCCACTGACTTACCTTCCCCTGAGCGCTCTCCCTTGGTGCTATCGTAAATCACGGTTCCATCCATATGGACAACGGCAGCGTTGCTGTAGCCCTTTTCTTTTATGAAATTTACCAGCAGACGCTCCAGAGTCATGTACTTCATGGTGAATATTGCATCCCCCATGTCCCTTTGCATAAGGCTCATGGCATAAACGCTCTCATAGAGAACCGGTATGCGAAGCATCATCTGGACTTCAGAGGCCTTTTGAGCCAACCAGTCCTGAAGAATCTTGGCCTTCTGCTCCACGTAGAGGCTGTTCTCGTTGAGTATCCTTTGTTTGAAAACGCTTTGAGTTTGAAGGTAATTGTAAAGACCGGTGGCAACCATGGGCAAAAGCCCTGCGGCCATGAAGATCAAAACCAACTTTGTCCCCAATCTGACGCGTCGAGCCATGATTTTTCCCCTCCCAATTTGTTCTAACCCTGCTTCAGGGATATTTTTTTTCAGGCAGCCTTGTGGACCTCAAGGATCTCTTGGCTGCTTAGCACCTTGTCTATGTCCAAGAGGATCTTTATGCCGCCGTCCATCTTTCCTATGCCCAGGATGTAGTCGGCCTTCAGGCTTCCCCCTAGGTTGGGTGTCTGTTCTATGTCAGAGGCCCTGACATTTAGCACCTCGGAGACAGCGTCCACAACTATGCCCATGAGAACATGGGTGTTGCCCCCAGTTATCTCCACCACTATTATGCAAGTGCGCTCGGTTATCTGAGCTTCCTCCATGCCGAATTTGCGCCTCAGATCCACAACCGGGATGACCTTTCCCCTCAGATTGATCACCCCTTTGAGGAACTCTGGTGCCAGAGGCACTGGGGTGATGGGCATCATTCCGATGATCTCCCTGACCTTGAGGATCCCAATGCCGTACTCCTCACCGGCCAGGGAGAAGGTCAAGTACTTCCCGTCCCTTGCTGACCCAACCGCTTCCTGGGAACTCTGGGTAACTTTCATAACTATCTCCTCCTGATTTGGTTTGGCCCGATTTCTGGCAAAAGCCCCTCTGGGCTGGTGCTATGCTCCATTACACGTTTCGGCAACTGGGTCCTGGTTCTTTAGCCCGGTTTGCTGGCCAAGCCCTCTTTGCCACTGAACCTGGGTTCTTCCCTTGTCCGAGGCCCAGCTAAAGCCAAGGAAAAAAACGGTCCTTTTCCAAGCAGAAATGGATTCGCCTTTGGAATCTCTTGGGATGAGCCACTTGGCTGCCAGTAATGGGCTTGGAGGCCGGGGTGGGTTGCCACGGGCCCCTTTGGAGGAGCCCGTGTCAAGTTGCGGCAGGACAATGGGGCGGGTGTTCTTGGGGGGGAGCTTCAAAAGGTATGGGCCAAGAATTCATAGGGCCCTGGCCTGTTGAGTCAAGATCACTTCCTCAAAAATGGGCTCAAGACTCCAGGGTGTCTTGCCTTAGGCCCTGTGTCAGGGTCAATAGTCCTGCAACGTCAAGTATCAGGGCCACCCTACCATCTCCCAGGATGGCTCCTCCTGAGACCCCTTGTGAACGCTTGAGCCCCTCACCCAAGCTCTTTATGACTACCTCCTGCTTACCTATCACCTGGTCCACCAGCAGACACCAGCAGTCCCCCTCGTTGTCTACCACTATCCCAAGGGCTTCCGAAGGCCTCACGCGGGCCGTGGGTATGCCGAAGACCCTGTGCAGCCTCATGAGGGGCAGGAGCCGATCCCGGACTCGGATAACCTCTCCCCTGCCATGTACCGTTGAAACAGAACTCTCATCAGGCTGAAAGGTTTCCCTTATGCTCATGGTGGGAATTATGTAACGCTCTGTGCCCACTCGAACTATCATGCCGTCAATGATGGCCAGCGTGAGGGGGAGTTTGACCACCACGCTGCAGCCCAGACCTGGTTGGGAGAATAGCTCTATCCTGCCTCTTAGCTTCTCTATGGCCTTTTTTACCACGTCCATTCCCACGCCCCGGCCTGAGACATCAGTAACTCGCTCGGCCGTGGAAAACCCAGGATGGAATATGAGCTGGTAGATTTCGTGATCCGAAAGGCTCTCCTCTGGCCTGACCAGCCCTTTTTCTTTTGCCTTGTTGAGAATCTTCTCCAGGTCCAGCCCTCCTCCGTCGTCCTGGATCTCGATTATCACATGCCCTCCCTTGTGATATGCCCTCAAGTGGATGGTGCCCACTGGGGGTTTGCCCCTTTGTTCCCGCTTCTCTGGAGGCTCTATGCCGTGGTCCACAGAGTTACGGATCATGTGCACAAGTGGATCATGGATGGCATCCACCATGCTTCTGTCTATTTCTGTTTCTTCACCGGACATGAGTAGCTGTACTGCCTTGCCGGATTTGCGGGAAAGATCCCTCACCAACCTGATCATTTTTTGGAAGGTATTCTTGATGGGCACCATCCGCATGGACATGGCGGTGCGCTGTAGCTCTGAGGTGATGCGGCCCAGATGGCCGAAATCCTTGCTGAGCCTGTGATCCATTGCTTCCTGGATTCGCGGGTTTTGCCTTATCAGGGACTGTGCGATCACAAGCTCCCCCACCATGTCCACAAGGTTGTCCAGCTTGGCCATATCCACCCTGATGGTTCCGCCTAGGGCTGAGGTTCGGGATTCCTCGGACACCTGGGCAAATGCTTGCTGGACCTTTAAGGCCTTTTCTACGTCTTTGGGAGCCACCTTGCCTTGCTCCACCAGGATCTGTCCCAGGGGACGATCAGACGCAACGGATTCTTGGACCTGGAGGGCCTGGGAGATGTCCTCTGAACTCACCTTGCTAGTGGCCACGAGCAGCTGGCCTAGAGGAGGAGAATCCTGCTCAAGGGGGGCTTCCTCTTCGGAGTCTATTGCTGCCAGACGTTCCAGAAAATCCTCCAAGCGATCAGAGCAATCCTGGTGTGGCTGTCCCAGAGATTGCTTCTCTATGGCATCTAGAAGAGCCTTCAGAAGGTCTACGGCCTCTAGGACCATGTCAATGACTTCCTGGGTCATGGCCATTGAGCCGTTTCTGGCCTTGTCCAATACATCCTCCAGCCTGTGGGAGAGGATGTGCACCTGTTGCAGATTCAAGAATCCCGAGACCCCTTTGATGGTGTGAAAGGGCCTAAAGATTCGGTGAATGACTTCCAATTCCGATGGATTCTCCTCCAGGGCCAGTATTTCCACCTCTATGGAATCCAGGTTTTCCCTGGCCTCTGCCAGGAATTCTTTGAGGAGTTCAGGATCTGCGATGGACTCCTCGGTTTGTGCTCTGGAGTCCAGGGGTTTATGGGATGAGTCACTTTCGGTTCTTGTATCAGGTGGCAGGGAATCTTGGCAGGGATCCAAAGAGTCCCCTGCAATACGCTCCAGAGATATCTCCTGGAGAGCCTTTTCCAGCTCAGGCATGAGTTCCTCCAAACATGCACCCCCCATGATGCATGATTCCAGCTTTTCCCTGAGCTCTCCAAGGACTCCGCATACCCTTGAATCCCCTGATGCCAGGGGATGTCTGGACAATGAATCCAGTGCATTGAAAACAGACTGGAACGTGCTCAAATCACCTGGGTCGGCCAAGACCAAAGCCGCAGCCAGCTCCTGAATCATTTCCTGGAAATCCCTGCTGTCAGAAGACTCCTGAGTCACTCTTTTTCCTCCTTGTGCATGGGCTTTTTCGTGATTTCCGGGAAGGCCATCTTTCCAAGATCCCACCCGGGCCTTCTGGGGGAATCAGGAGAATTCGTAACAGATCCGGTTCTTGCCCTTCTTCTTGGCCTGGTAAAGAACCCTGTCTGTTTTCTCCAGGATAGACTCCCAGGCAAGGGCCTGATCCCCCCTCCAGTGGGTGAGCCCTATGCTGAGGCTGATCTTGGGGTTTGGTGCTTGGACCCACGAATCACGGCTCCTTACGGCCTGGATGATCCTGGTACATAGGCTGATGCCATTTACCAGGCTGGCCTTGGGCAGAATCATCAGGAATTCATCTCCTCCATACCGCCCAATATGATCGGTTGCCCTAACGGTTTTCTTTAGTACCTGAGCCAGCTCCACAAGCAGCTGGTCTCCTCTTAGATGACCCAAGAGATCGTTTACCTTTTTGAACCCATCCAAATCCAGAAGGGCCACGCAAAAAGGCTCTCCATAGCGAAGGCACCTTGAGGTCTCCATTTCCAAGAGCCTTTCCATGAAAAACCTGTTGTACAAAGATGTAAGAGGATCTGTTATGGCCATTTGGCCCACCTGCCTCAAAAAGGCTGCGGTCTTCTTTCTTCTTAATCCTTCCTCCAAGGCCTTTTGGATTCTCTGGGAAACTCTGGGTGTGTCCCTCAACATCTCCCCTGCCAGGTACGCAGCAAAACCCTCTTCCAGGCATCTGGCCGCCAAATCCTCATCTCCTCTGTATGTAAGCAAAACAGCAGGAGTCCAAATATTCTTTTCCCTTAGGGACTGGACCAGTTGAAAACCGCTGCCATGTTCCAGGACGTTTCCTGTCAAGAGGAGCTCAAAAGATCTTGAGGAGAGTTCAGCCAAAGCCATGGGAAAGGACCTCACCATGCGCAGCCACACCTTGCTGCCAAGAGCTGATCGCACCAGGGATTTCAACCAGGGCTGAAGGGGCCTTTCATAAGCCCAGAGCACCGAGGGGACCTGGGCCTGGGCCATGGAACCTGGCAGCATCACTTCCTGAGCAGACAGATCTACCGTGGAGAGCAAAGAACATGGGTGAAAAAGAGCCTCCTGCACCTGGTAAAGGCCTTGGGACTGATTCCACATCTGTGTCAGGGCATTGTCCATCATGGCTTCACTCACTCCTCAAAAGTGCTCCCGCGCTGGGTTGTTAGCAGTTTTCATGCCATATCAACATGTCAATGCAGTTCACCAAGGGGTGAGTCACATCTTTTTTCCCTTGGATCATCTATCAGGATCAGTGAACCAGGGGGCTAAGCTCCCGGGGGCCATGACATGGAACTCTTCTGGGCTCTAGACCAGGGGAAGCCCAGGGAGTGAAATATCACAGTGGATTCAAACATGAACTAGTTCATCTTGGGCTAGGCAAAGGCCCCTAAGACCGGGCTGGGGGAGCATTTGGGGTCAAGATAGAGTCTAGCTTATGTTCTTCACTGCACAGAGGAGCCTTGATTTGGCTCTTGGGGACCTACCAGGGATCTGTTTCTGTAACCTGATCTTAGATGGTTTAGGACCTCTGTCATTCGGGAAGTTTGCCTCTGGAGCTCAGCCAGGCTGGAAAGCACAACTTCCTTGGAGGACTCACCTTGTTGTTCTATTCTGAACTTGAGAAGCTGGCATTGAGCTGAGATGGCATTTAGAGGCTGGGCCAGTTCATGGACTATGTCTCTAGTTATCTCTCCCAGACAGCCCAAACAACCGGGATCCAGTACCTGGGCCTCTGCATCCAAGAACTCTGAGATGTCTTCCATGAGAACTGCCACTCGCTCCTGGCCCGCCCCAGAGCCATTGCCTTGTGGAAGCATAAGGACCCTTGTGTGGAAAATGAAGTGTTGCCTGGTACCTCTTCCTTGAAGAGGGATACTGCAAATAAAAGGCCCGGAGGAGTGCTTCTGTCTTACAACTCTTTGAAATCTATCCCACATTTCGCAGGGATTGGAGCATGCGCTCTCGGATGACAGAGCGCAGCCCAGTGCCTTGCACAGGGAGTTGCCTCTTACCTGCACGTCTTTTTTGCTGAATGTCCTGCAGAAGCCATCATTGACATCCAGAACAATCCCTTGTTTGTCAGCCAAGGCCAAGGCAGCTCCCATGGATGCAAGAACCTGTAATTCTTTGCTCCTGAGGGAGCTGGATGAGTTCTGCTCCCCATGATCGGGATTCTTTGAACCTCTCATGACTTCTTTTGGGGGCCCCATGCTTCGGAACCTTGCGGCCTGATCCACCTTTTCTTTCAGTTCCTGTAGGGAAAAAGGTTTCTGAAGCACCGCGAAAGCACCTTTTTCTAGAGCTTCTTTGGCAGCCTGGGCGCTGGCCGAGCCTGTCATCAGGATGACACTGGTTTCAGGAGAGATTTCCCTGATTGACTTCAAAAGCTCCAAACCGCTAATACCCGGCATGGTTATGTCCGAGATGACAACAGAGAAGTGCTGTGCCCTAATCAGCTCAAGGGACTCCCCCCCATTCTGGGCGCAGGTAACTTGGTATCCACAGCGGCTCAGATACTCGGCCATGATTTCCGAAAGCTGAGGTTCGTCATCCACCACTAGTACTTCCATGGAGCCACCTCTATTTGGGACTACTGGTACCCCTGCGGGGGATTTTACTTAAAGCCAGCATGCAGGTAAAGAGAAAAAATCCTTGATTTTTTGGGAAAAAGGTTTCTTATGCCAAAACCCTCATCACGAGCTTTCCCACCCCTTTTTCCACCATGTTCAATCTCCTGGCAAGACCGTATGAAAGATCCACGTCACGCCCTTCAATATAAGGACCCCTGTCTGTTACCACAGCCAACACCTTTTGGCCGGTCTGCGGATTCTTCAATTCCACTTTGGTGCCCAGGGGAAGTTCCTTGTGGGCGATGGTGGCAGCGTGCATATTGAAGGGCTCGCCATTGGCCATGGGCTTGCCGTGGTGTTCATGTCCATACCAACTGGCCACCACTGTCTGTTCCGGTGAGCTGGCCTTTAGAGGCACCCTGATGCGCTGCCCAGGTTGAAGTTTGGTTGGGTTTTCTATGGCGTTTTCTTTGGCCAGCACCTTTGGGTCCACTGCGAACCTTTTAACCCCCAGGGACCAAAGGGTGTCTCCAGGCCTCACTGTGTAGAACATATATTTTGTCCCATTTCTGGCCTGAGCACTTGGGAGAGGCTGGGAACTAGAGCTTTGAGGTCTTGGATAGTCTGGGGGGCCTTGGGCCACATTTGCCAGAGCCACGCCCTGAGGCCTGTTGTCATTGGATGCCTGAGCTTGCTCCAATAAGGCGGAAAATGCCGGCATCTGGCGCATGACAAGACCTCTTGGATGGGAAGTGGCCCTTGCTGCCAAGGCCTGGGTCTTCACCGGTCGCGCAAATTTCTTGAACTGGGAGCTCAGACCATTCATTACTCTTTGGGCAAAAGGGGCTAAGGTCTTCCTCAAGGCTAAGGGAATCATGCTCAATTTCTCCTCTTGCTCGTTTTGGGACTATGTGTGGTAAATCTTGCCATGGCCACATCCGCAAGCAGGCTTCCCACAGTCTCTATGGCTTTTCGAAATGGAGTGTTGCGCACCGTGGACCAGCGGGTGTCTCTGCCGTAACGTTCTGGGAGTTTCAGATTGTAGAGAACCGGTGGGTTCAGCTCGCCTCCATGGAGATCAAAGGCATGGACCCTCACCCAGGCTTCTCCTGAAGGCAGGCAGTCGGTTATGTAGTCAATGAGCACCTGCCCATTGTCGAAAATGGTTGTCACAAGCTCCTTCCCTCCCGGAAGATTACCTATGGTGGCGTCCGGCACAACTTCCAGAAGGTTCCACAAGGCAAGGCCAGCATCGTCCAGCATGTGGATGGCCGAAGAAGGCACGCCCATGACCAAATCATCTACCAAGGCTTCCCCAAAGATCTTCTGCCAGGCAAAGGACAATCGTTCCAAGAAATTTCTAGGTTCAGCCTCTCCGTCTGGTCTGAAAAATCCAAAACTCAGGCCGCTTGCCAGATCCTTGAAAAACTCCAGTATCGTGGCTCCCAGGCCTCTTCTGTTGGCTGTCTGAATTTGTTGATTTTCGTCCACGTACTTATACGTGGATCCACCCAGAAGGTCTTTGAAAAAATTTAGCACATTGGCCGCGGCATCCGAGAGATCTTTAGCGATCCTTTGAAAGAAGTTCTCTTGAGGGGGAGGGGATTTAAGAGGGTTTGCGGCTTGCAAGTCCACAAGGTCTCCCCCTGGATGGGCCAGGAGCTGGTCTTCCTTGTAAAGCCTGATCTGTTCCTGCCAGGAGCGAGCCTGGCCCTGAGGAAAACAATTCAACACCTCCAGCCCGTGAGCTGCATATGGAGCTCCCATCCAGGCCCTAAACCCTCCATCAGAAACATTTCCCAAAGCAGCCTGGGAAGTCTCGGCTCTTGTCAAAAACTCCTCAAAAGGCAGGCTTTCAGCCCTGCCCCAGGGGGCCTTTGGTACAGAAGAGGCCGGGTCTGTCACGGTCCCGCCACCTGCAGTCACATGTGCGACACTGTCCAAGGAAATCATTGCCTCCGAGGGCGGCAAGCTTTTCCCCTTGGGAGGGGCTCCCCAGCGCCCGTAATTGAGCTCGGGCAGGGAGTGATCCTTTGAAAAAGCAATTGCCGTGCCAGTAAAGTCCAGGCCGTACCATCAAGCCTGAAAAAAGCCTGAACCCATGTACTCCCGATGGAGTCTTGCTGGATTAGTCAAAGATGGCACTGCTCTTTTGTGGGTAATCAACACAAGTAAAAGAGGTTTTATGTTTGGTGGGTTGTACAACTATCGGTCAACTAAAAACTTATACTTTTTCTTCGGGATCAAACAGACGCCTGTACTCCTCTATGGCGAAACGATCCGTCATGCCGGCTATGTAATCGCATATCACCCTCTTGAGGGGTTCTGAATCGGCCTTGTGCTGGTGGCGGATGGGCAGAAGGCTCGGATGGCTCAGGTAAGCTTCAAAAAGCCCCTGGATCACCCTTCTTGCCTTGAGGCGCATCCGTTCCATCTTGTAGTGCCTGTAAAGCCTTTCCTGTAAAAAGAGCTTCAAGGAGTTGTTCCTGGCCCTTATGGACGGGGAAAATCCTATGAGATTCCCAGCCTTTCTCACATCCTCCAGGGTCTCTATTCCCTGCTCCTTGAGCCTTATACTGGTGGATTCCACCAGATCCTCGATGAGAAATCCGATAAGATGGCTGATGGTTTGATACTTCAACTGTTTTCCGGAAATTGATGGATACTTGCTTCTAACCCTTCTGGTCAATTCCTCCCAGAGATCCACTTCCTGCAAGAGTTCCTCTTCATCCAGGTACCCGGCCTCCAGCCCGTCGTCTATGTCATGATTGTTGTAAGCGATCTCGTCGGCCAGTTCTATGATTTGAGCTTCCAGGGTAGGAGCTTCCTCCGGCAGGAACTCCTGGGGGATTCCCCTGGCTCTGCTCTTGGCCTCCATGGAGCGTTTCACCAGCCCTTCCCTGGTTTCCCAGGTCAAGTTGAGGCCTGGGAAAAGGGGATAGCGTTCCTCCAGTTCCTCCACTATGCGCAGGCTCTGCAAGTTGTGTTCGAATCCTCCGCAATCCTCCATGAGCCTGTCCAGGGTCTCCTCCCCTGTATGACCAAAGGGGGTATGACCCAGATCGTGGGCAAGAGCAATGGACTCAGCCAGATCCTCGTTCAGGCCCAAACGACGCGCAATGCCTTTGGAAATCTGGGCCACTTCCAAGGTGTGGGTCAGGCGGGTTCTGTAATAATCTCCCTCATGATTTACGAACACCTGGGTCTTGTATTCCAATCTTCTGAAGGCCGCGCAGTGAATGACCCGATCCCGATCTCTCTCGAAGTGGGCTCTGTCGTCCTTGAGCTCCTCGGGATATTTCCTGCCTTTGGACAGCAGGCTGCGGGCTGCATAGGGAGCTAGATCCTGTCGTTCGCCTTTCAAGACTGCTTTTCCCTCCCCCTCAAGAGCTGCTTGGAGATATGGACAGGGTGTTGGAATCACCCACAACTTGAGGCAGACCCCTTGCCCTTTGAACCACTTCTCTGAAGAAGGCAATTAGTTCCCTTACCACCATGCTCCAGGAAAAGCATCGGGCCCGTCTGGCCGCTTCGGCTCCCAGGTGGGCCCTCCAAAGTGGGGATTCCAGAAGCTCTTGGATGGTATGGGCCAGGATTCGGGGGTCCCCTTCAGGGACCAGCACTCCTGTGCGTCCGTCCAAGACAGTGTAACTGAGCCCCCCCACTCTGGAGGCCACCACCGGAGTCCCGCAGGCCATGGCTTCCAAAGCTGCCAGTCCAAAGGATTCATATCTGCTGGGAAGCACGCAAGCTGTGGAGGCGGTGTAATAGATGGGAAGGCGGAATTGGGGTTGGGGACCAGCCAAGTGAACCAGATCCTGGATATCCAAAGAGCGGACCTCCTGAAATATCTCAGAGATTTCTCTCGGTGGCTTGAGGGGGTTTTCCCATGGAGGTCCTCCCACTACCATCAAAGAGGGTAGGGGCTTTGAAGATCTCTTTTTCTCCTTGAGCAAAGCCATGGCCTTGAGGAGGGTATCCAATCCCTTGATGGGATCCAGACGGCCTACAAAGATGAGCCAGGGCTTCCTGTCCAGCCCGAGTGTTCTTTGGGATTGCCATCGGTTCATTGGCTTAAACAAGGAGGTATCAACTCCGCAGGGGATCACCCTTATTCTGGCCGGGCAGGCCTTGTAGTGCCAAACCAGTTGAGCCCTCTCCAGAGGGTGAGGAGCCACAAGGGCGTCTGCTTGCCTGGCCACCTCTTCTTCCCAGAAAAGCCTTATTTCTTGCTCCTGCTCACCTCTGCTTCGGGCCACCATGTTTTTTATCCAGCCCATGGTATGGAACATGTGTACCATGGGAATTCCCCAACGGGCCCTCAAGCTAAGACCGGCCATGCCCGAAAGCCAGTAGTGGGAGTAGATGAGGTCATAGGGCTCACAAGCCAGCTCATGAACCCCCTTTACGAATTCCTCCACATAATCCACCAGTCCATACTTGGGGCAGGGGGTTTGGGGTCCGGCTGGGATGTGATACACGTGCACCCCTGGAGCCAACTCCACCCTCATGGGAACCAAGGGGTCCTGGCTTCTGGTGAAAACATCCACCTGTACCCCCAAGTGACCCAGTCGGGAACATACTTCCCTCAAATAAACATTCATGCCTCCGGTTTCCTTGCCACCCAAGGCAGCCAGGGGACAGGTGTGGAAACTAAGCACAGCCAAGCGCATCAAGAGTGATCCTCTGGACGTGGTTTCATTCGAAGACGGTAAAGCAGACGGTCTACGGCCCCAAAATCATACTTATATATTTCACGGCCCCTCAAGAAATCATAGACCTCCAGTTCTTCGGAGATGGCCTCCTTTATGGTCTGAGCCACAAGAACTATACCGGGGCTGTACTGCCTGTAACGAGGATCGAAGCCTGAATTATAGAGAGCCCAGGTGCGGCCCTGTACAAATGATATGCTTGAGGCAATGGGGCCCTCAAGGGAGCGAAGTTCTGCCAGCCTGACCATCTTCTGCCTGGCCAAGCTTCCTGCCACATCCAAGAAGAAGGATTCCCTTTTTTCGTCCATGAAGGCAGCTTTTTGAGGTTGGCTGAGGCGATGGAGCCTGAAGAAATGCTCCATGGCCCTTTCCCAACCCTCTGAGGGATCCACCACGGCCAAAGTGGCCTGAAGATCCTTTTCGGCCTTTCTCATCTTACGTCTGATTTCATGGCGGTGATGGGAGCTTAAGCGTTGCAAGAAATCTTCCCAACTATGGGGTAGCTCCACACGGGGCGAATACTCCTCCAATTCTATGCGCACATCCCAGCCTTGGCTCAACATCTCGTTGAGCTCCTCCAGAGTCGGGGATCCGTCGGCAACGCAGTGAAGATCCAGGTGTAGCCCGTTGGTGAGGAGCTTTCTAAGCCCTTTTTCCAAAGCTGCCATCACCTTGTGTTCCAATCCTTTGCGGATCAAGAAGTCCATGCTATCCGAAAGATCAGTGCTGCCTATCCATTCCACAACCTCCGGGGTTCGCTGGGAACGGCAAAGGGGCGCCAGTCCCGCCAGGGTGGAGTGCTCATCCCAAATCAGCAACAAACAAGCTTCCCTTCCTTGGCCGTAGTGTTTCCACCAGGCAAGAGTCCACAGGGGATGGAGAAAAACCTCGGGATTGAAAGCATGATTCCAAAGCTCAAGCCAAGACTCTTGAATACTTTCCATGGAAGAGATGTCACGTCTCAACTCTATATGCAATGGGATTCTCTCCTTCTGATGAAATCGATACTGTTCGACGCTAACACATGGTTTCCAAAGACGTCAACGGGCTCAAGACAATCTCTTGCCTAATTCCCCCAGTAGCCCTGGGGCCAATGCCCCCGAGGGAATCTCCAAGCCTTGGCCTAAAACCTCCCCTGGAGTCTAGTCCGCATCCTTTACTAGAAGCGTATAATCTTGGTCAATTTCCGCAAGTCTTAGCATATAACCATATATACGAAAAAACACCTGGTCCTGCATTTTTGATTTGTAAAGGCTTGGATTCCCACAAGGGACAAAGAAAGGAGTTGGTTTGAGACCCAAGCTCCCAAGAAAATCGGCTATGGGCCAGGGACCCACCAGAGAGAAATGATTTCTTGGCACAGTGAATTTAACATGCTGATTTCAGTCATTCAGCCCTCTACTTTGTGAATCCTTGCTCAACAAGAGGGTCTGCCCCCGCAAGAGTTCTTGGTTAAAGATAGGGTGCAGATTGAGTGCTTAGGGTTCAAGCCATTAAAAAAACCGCCTGTAAGGCGGCTTTTTAAGGTATTGGGAACAATGGCTTTTCAGTCAGAACCAACGGTTTGAATGGAGGATGCCTCTGGTGGTATGCCCATGTCTTTGGCCACTATGCTTATTCTCAAACGGTCTGGTCTCAAAGGCAGGGCTTCCCTTTCCAAGAAAACCCTTTGAACAGGTGCCAGGGACTCGATCTGCTGAATGACTCTGGCGTAGCTCTCCATAGGGATCTCCAAGAGGATCCTACTCCTTATCACTTGGCCTGAATCCCTGTGTCTTACTCCCATCAGAAACATTTTACCTCTAGACTCCCTGAGAATGGACTCGATCCTCTGGAACACCTCTTCAGATCCCGTAAGATCCAAGACCATTTCGTCTTGTATCATGACCTTTCCAGGAAGAGGCCAGTCCAAATCCGGATCCACGGTCCTCACAGGGCTCAAGAGGTTCTCTTGGAAGTAAGGGGAGCCAACAGGCTGAAGCTGATGAGCCTGCAATTCCACCCCAGGCTCCCTCACAGAGGCAGTGTGGGAATATTGCTGAGGCCTGTTGTCCCAAGGCCGCCATTGCCCGAGGCCCCCCAATAACAAAGCCACCCCCAGGGTCGCCATCACCGGCACTGGCACCCGCCAAGGATGAACCCTGAGCCAACCCAGAGCCCTCTTTGGGGTCGAGCCCTTTTGTATTCTCACCCTTATGGACTCCAGAACACGTTGCGGAACATCCAGAGTTTCCAAAGAGTTCAAAGCCCGCACTGTGGAGCAATAAGATTCCCAGTGCCAGGCACAATCTCCACATGTCTGAAGGTGTCTCTCTACTTCTTTACGATCCTCTCCCGTCAGGTTTTCATCTAGCAGGTCCAGGAATTTTTCTCGGACCTCCTGACAAGCACTTTTCCCTGCTTTAGGTTCCATCATCCGCTCCTATGGATGCCAAACCCTGCTAGAAGCTCCTTGAGCTCCCATCGGGCGCGATGAAGCCGGGACTTTATGGTTCCCTCCGGCAGGCCCAGTACCTCCGAAATCTCCTGGTAGGAGAGCTCCTGGATGTCTCTGAGGACTATTACCTCTTTGTAATCCGGTCGAAGCCGCTGAACTGCAATCTGAACGAGCTTCTGCACTTGCCTTCGATGAAGGGCCTCTTCGGGCAGATCCGCCTCGTCTGGCAGCTCCCGCTCCAGATCTCCTTCTCCGCTCTGCAAAGGGTCGTCCAGAGATTCTGTGCTTTGATGAAAACGCCTTTTCAGGTACTTGAATCTGTTGCGGCAGTGATTGAGGGTGACCTGATAGATCCAGGTGGAGAACTGGGAATCTCCACGAAAGCTGGAAAGATGCTTGTAAACATTGAGGAAGACCTCTTGGGTCAGGTCTTCCGCCTCCTCCTTGTCTCCCAGCAGACGGAAGGCCAGGTTGAAGATCCTCTGTTGGTACGCAATGACGATCCGCTCGAAGGATTCGCTGTCTCCCCTCTGCGCGGATTCGATCCATCTTCTCTCCCATTGCTCCGGAGTCCAGGGGGCTTCATCATGCCCCATGGTTTCCTCTTTCTTTGTTAGACAATGGACCGACAAAAGAGTTTCCAAAGTGGCTCCACTTTTTTTTCCCCGGCTATTCATGAACCCTTCAGAACCTGTCTGGCTATGACCATCCTCTGCACCTCTGAGGTGCCCTCATAGACCGTGGTGACCCTGGCATCCCGGTATATTCTCTCCACTTTATGGTCTTTCATGAAGCCGTAACCACCGAATATTTGGGTTGCCTTGAAAGCTGTCCTGTTGACCATTTCAGATGCATAGAGCTTGGCCATGGAGGCCATCATGGTGAAAGGCTCTCCCCGGTCTCTTTGCGCAGCAGCATGGAGAGTCAGCAAAGTGGCTGCCTCTATTTCGGTGGCCATATCGGCTATCATCCACTGGATGGCCTGGTACGTGGAAATATACTTCCCGAATTGTTTCCTCTCCTTGCTGTATCTGACAGCCTCATCAAAGCAGGCCCTGGCCATTCCTACGGACTGCGAGGCTATGCCTATGCGCCCGCTATCAAGGGCTGCCATTGCCATGCGGAAGCCGTCTCCCTCCTGTCCCAACAGATTGGATCTTGGCACCTGGCACTCCTCCAGGACCAATTCCGCGGTGTTGCTGGCCCTGAGCCCCATCTTGTCTTCTACAGTTCCCACGGAAAATCCTGGGAAGCCTGGCTCCACCAGAAAACTGCTTATGCCCCTGTGACCTTCCTCGCTTGTCCTGGCAAGAACCACCAGCACTCCGGCATAGCTGCCATTGGTGATAAACATCTTGGTTCCGCTTAGATAATAGCACCCTTGCCTCAAGATGGCTTGCATTCTGATGCCTGCTGCATCGGATCCAGCCTGGGGCTCAGTGACCGCAAAAGCCCCTAGTTTTTCACCTCTTGCCAGGGGAAGCAGGTATCTCTCTTTCTGCTCCTCTGTGCCAAAGGCCACCAGAGGCTCGCAAGCCAGGTTGCACACGGCCATGGTCACCGCTGTTGAGGGGCAGGAGTAAGCTATCTCCTGCATTGCCAGGCTGTAACTCACCGCACCCACATTGGATCCCCCATATTCCTCAGGCACCATCATGCCCATCAAACCCAACTGAGCCATCTTGCGCAGTATTTCCCAGGGGAACGCACCTTCGCGGTCAAGACGTCCTGCAACAGGCTCGATCTCCTTGCGGGCGAAGTCTCGCACCATGAGCTGGATCATGTGCTGCTCGTTGGTGAGCTGAAAAGCCATGGCAACACCTCCCCCTTAGCTTGCCCAGTCTGGTTCCGACTCGAAAACCGCATGTACCTGTATTGCTGGGTGAGTTTCACTCTTGGAATCTCAGAAAACAATGAAGCAATAAAGGGATCCAAGTTCGTGAATGTTCCCCCCAGCCCCCTCGAGGGAGGCCGAGCATATTGATGTGAAGATCCTAAGCGGTCTATGGAGTATAGACCACAACTATCAGCTCCATGGGTACATCGCTCAGATTTCTTAGTCGGTGACGGATGCCAGAGTTGAAATGAATGCTTTGGCCCTGTTCCAGAACCCTCACGTGATCTCCCACCATCACCTCCAGCCTTCCCTTAAGCACGTAGATGAATTCCTCGCCCTCGTGCTGATATTCCACCATTTCGTGATCCGAACACGGGTCTATCTGGACCAAGAAGGCTTTCATATGCTTGGTCTTGGCCCCTGGGGTAAGAGGTGTGTATGAATAGGCCTCGGTGCGCTTTTGGTATGCGGCTACCTTCCTGGCGTGAGATTCCCTCTGTTCTGCGCTCAAGAAGGATCCTGGATCCACAGACAGTGCCTTGGAGATTCTTATCACCTCCGAAACCGTGGGGAGAACCTTGTCGGCCTCTATGCTGAGAAGTCTATCTGTGGAGCAGCCCGTATCTGCTGCCAGTGCCTCCATGGACATGCCCGCCTTGTGCCTGAGGGCCTGCATGCGTTTGCCGAAACTCTTCTTGGCCTTAGTGGTGGCTGCCTTGGTTGCCATAGCATATCTCCGTAAGAAGCTTTTCCTGCCTGATTCAAGAGGCCGAAGGCCCAATCCTCAAAAGCGGTTTAATGTTCAGCTTGCCCACGGAACTTAAACAAACTCACTTTTGAGAATTGTCCTTTTTCCACACCCTTAATTCGTTGCCCAACCCCAAGGTGTGATTCCAGGGGCCTGGCTTGGAGGAGTGAAAACATGATCTTTCACCTATGTATCACAAGGCGCTGACCTGGTTGGATCTTGTCATGAGCGCCAAGTTTGTTCCAATGCTGAAGGGACTTCACTTGGACCCCGTACTTCTTGGCTATGTCCCAAAGAGTTTCTTTTTCCTGAACATTGTGAACTATCTTTGTTTGAGAACTTTGATTTTTTGGCTGAGCCCTCAGGGCCTCAGAACCAGCCTTGGATCTTGGGGCTGCCGAGAGAGTCTTGGTCTGGACGAATTCCTGCATTTGTCTGCCTTTCCCCTCAGGCGCATAGAGGCGATAGCTGCCTTTGGGCAGCCATGAATCCCTTATGTGGGGGTTGAGGGTGCGCAGAGCTCTATAGGTCATGCCGCACGCACGGGCAAGAGGGGCCATCTCCAAGTCTCCTGGCAGATCCAATTCTACCAGCTCCACACTGTGTGACTCATAAAGCTCCTCTGGGCTCAGTTCGAACCCATAGGCCTTTGGATCAGAGAGGATTAGCTTGGCAGAGGCGATCTTGAAAACATAGCGCTCGGTTTCAGAGGGAAGCATTAGATCCCAGAAGGAACTAACCCCTTGGCGAGCCATCTCCCTGCGAACCCTTTCTTCTCCAGCATTGTAAGCTGCCAAGCCCAGGATCCAATCCCCGAACTTGGAGTAAAGGTACTCCAGGTAGCTCAAAGCCGCTTCTGTGGAGCGAATGGGATCCAGCCTTTCATCCACCCAGTTGTTGATCTCCAGCTGATATAAAGGCCCTGTGGAGGCTATGAATTGCCAGATTCCCACTGCTCCTGCACTGGAGCGGGCCTCGGGTCTGAGAGAACTTTCCACTATGGCCACATACTTGAGGTCTTGGGGCAGGCCTCGAATTCTAATACGCTCCTCTATCAAGGGGAAGTATCTGTTGGCCCTCTTCATCCAAAGTAGTATCTGGGGAACGTCATTGACCAGGATCAGAAATTCCCTGTCCATGCGCTCCCAAAGATCCCTTCTCTCAAGGGGCAACTTGACCCCCAAAAGCTCCATCTGGGAGGGGAACCGATAGTGGGCCATGCCTCTTAGCTTCTCCAATTTTTCCAGACGCTCGAGGGCTTCATCCAGTTTTTCCTTCAAGAGCTTGATCTCAGCCTGTGCTTGTTCCAACAATTGCTTTCGGATCTGGGCCTTGCTGCGTTCTTGAGCCAAGGCTTCTGTTGTAGAAAGCAAGCACCCCACAAAGAGGATGATACCCATTGCAACTTCACGAATCATGCTCGGCCATCCCCCTCGAGAAAAAAAAATTTAGCCCAAAAGAGCGGTTCATGAAGGCCAACTGGATGAGTTCTCAGCATCAGGGTTATCCCGTATTTTAGCTTTTTTGGGGCAAAAGTGGATTCATACACAAAAAGCCCCTGATGCCCTTGTCTCCACCCCGGGAATCCCAGAGCGGCGCATCTGGAAATGATCAGGGTCAGCCCTAACAGCCCCGGGCCTGATAAATACCAGAGTAGTCCCCAGTAATCAAGGAGGCGGTTTTTCTCAAAAGAGCTCTTTGGATCCCTGCTCCAGAAAGTACCATGGGGTGTGCAACCGGATCCAGGCAAATGGGATTTTAGGTCTTCCAGATTCGGCCCCGAGACACTCAGGCCTCTTTCCACCAGATCAATGGAGCGGTTTTTCCGTGTCAGGGTCAGGCAAAGCCAGCTTAAAGAACTCCACCCCCTCTTGGCGCAGCAACTTTTCTTCGGCCTCGGTGGTAGTGCCGCGGATGTTCCTGGGTTCCTCCACACCGTAATGCATACGCAGCGCCACCTTTGCAAAATCGCTCCCTACATTCTGGAAATGCTTTTCCACCACCTTCTGGATCACGCGAAGAAGGTTTTCAGTCTCCCCGCCCGGATCTGAGCGTTGGGTCTGTTGTGTGCCTCTGTGTATGGTGCCTCCCGTGGAAAGCCGCTGGCTCACCTGGGAAGTGCCGCATATGGGGCACTGTATGAGGCCTCTTTCCATCTGCTCTTGAAAACTGGGACCGTCCTGGAACCAGCCTTCAAAACCATGTCCTTGCTCACAAAAGAGTTCGTAGATAATCATTTCTTCGGATCCCTGTCATTGCGACCTCTTAGGGCCATGGTTCCCCAGAGTTCCCGCTCTGTCATTGCACTTGAAACCCAGGATGGATCAGATTCCATAGATCCCAATGAAGTCTCTGTTTAGTTTAACTCTGCTGCCCTCTGATGGATCTGTTTCCCTTTGTCCAAGCATCCTGGGGACCAGATCACTCCCTGCGCATCTCCCTCAAGAACTTCTTGAACAAGCCCTTGCATTCCGTGCATCGCATGGTAGAGCCCTTGGGATAAAGATTACTGCGAATTGCAAAGACCATCACCTTCCTGCAATAGGGGCATATGATCCTATGATAAATCTCTCCTTCACGATCCAACACCTCGATGCGAACCGCCTTAAGTGCGGTTTCCTGTTCCCTGCGCATGGAAATCTCCCAACCCCCCCAACTCTCCATTGCCCAGTTTTTCGGCCAGTTTCATTGCCACCAGTCGATCGGCCTCCAAAAGGTCCATATTCATCAAGTCCTTGGCGCAGATCCACCTGCACTCTCTGTGCTCTCTAAGCTCTATGGGCCCGGGTTTCCATTTGCAAAGGTACGCCAGAAGCAATATGGAGCGATCCCCCAGATCCTGGCTCACAGCATGAAAGACCCCTTGCACTTCTGCCTCTATGCCCAGTTCCTCTTGGAGCTCTCTTCTGAGACATTCCTCGGGAGTTTCTCCCCTTTGCAGTTTCCCCCCAGGGAACTCCCAGCGTGAACCCTGCGGGTCCCCATGGCCTCTTCGAGCCAAAAGCACCTTGCCTTGGGCATTGAATATAATGGCTGCTGTCACAGGCACTATGTCCAAGGCAAACCTCATTTTCCGCATATTATTCCAACATAGCCCACGAAGTCTTCTGCCTCCATCACATCCCTGCTGGTGGCATAGTGTACCAGACGGGCTTTTGTGGCCCCCAGAGTCTTAAGGCATGCCATGGCTCCAGCAGCAGCCCCGGGACAACAGGCGTTTTTCTTATTTAGGGCTTCCACAAGGATGCCCTCTGGATCCATGTCCAAAAATTTCTTGATCACCGAACCATCCAAGACCTCTTTTACCCAAGCTTCTGCCTGGGAAGCAGGTCCCTTGGGGCAAAAACCATATGCAGGCCCGTAGTGGGTCAAATCCGTGGAGCCCAAGACCATAGCTCTTATTGCCTTTTTCAGGATCAATTGGGCACATCCAGCACCTATGCGAATGCCCTCCTGGGTAGGGGCCAAGCCCAGGGGCAGAATCCGCGCATTGGGGAAAAAGTAGCGAAGCATGGGAAGCTGCACCTCTATGGTGTTATCAGGTTGTGCATGCCCGGGCCGCTCCCTCCTGAGGGAAAACTCCGAGAGGAGATACCCAGCCAGATCCCGGTCCACCTCCATGAGACCCAATGGGGTTTCCCAGGCTCCCTCAGACATTATCCAGGAGGGATCCTCTGGCCCCAGATGACTTCCGAATATCAATATGGTGTCCGGATCACCAGAGGCCTTCAATAAGGCCATAACTCTTGCGGCTATCCTGCCCGAGAAAACCCATCCAGCGTGTGGAACTATGCCTCCCAAGGGATCCAACCCCTCTAGGCCAGAAAAAGGGACCGAGGCCAGAAAGGATTCTATTTGTTTCCTGCACTTCCCAGGCTCAGAAGGATACCAACTTCCTGAAAAAAAAGCTCTTCTAAGTTCCATCTCTGATCCCCTCATGACCCGGCTGGGCTCAAGAAGTTTCCAACAGCATGGATCCAAACATTTCTGGCACCAGCGGGACTCACTCCAGAGGCTGCCTGGCTTGGCCCAAGGCTTTTGGCAAATTTTGCCAGCTTGCAAAGTATATCCTTTGGGTAGCCATGGCGCAATGCGATTGAGCTCCACTCGGTTCATGGCTCAGGCTCTTGTCTTGTTTTTTTGTTCGCAATTGCTTCAATTTCCTCTGACAGGGCTCCAGCCTCTATCTGCCACTGGCAGGACTTCGCATCAAATCAGTTGACACCTTGGGATTCTATTTTCTATAATGCCGCGGATTTTCAGGGTAAGAGTTGTCAAAAAGGTCGTCCCCAGGGGAGACCATTATCATGAAGGGGTGAGGAGGTGGAGGATGCCGTTGGACCCAACCAAGTATGCGGACTGGCAGATAGCAGAAGAGGCTGAGAAGCACATGAAACCCATTGTGCAGATCGCCGAGGAGTTAGGAGTGACAAAGGATGAGCTCCTTCCTCACGGACACTACGTGGCCAAGGTTGATTTCCAAAGGGTTCTCAACAGACTCAAGGACAGGCCGGATGGAAAATTCATCGAGGTTACTGCCATCACACCTACTCCTTTGGGGGAGGGTAAGTCCACCACCACCATGGGGCTTTTGCAGGGCATAGGCAAGAGGGGTAAGAAGGTGGTGGCTGCCATCAGGCAGCCCTCTGGGGGGCCTACCATGAACATCAAGGGCTCGGCTGCCGGAGGAGGGCTTTCCCAGTGTATTCCCCTCACCGAGTTTTCCCTGGGCCTCACGGGAGATATCAACGCAGTCATGAACGCCCACAACCTGGCCATGGTGGCGCTTACCTCCAGGATGCAGCATGAGGCCAACTATACCGATGAGCAGCTGGCTCAAAGAAAGCTTCGCCGCCTGGATATAGATCCCAAGAACGTGGAGATGGGATGGGTCATAGACTTCTGCGCCCAGGCTCTTCGCAACATCATCATAGGTTTGGGCGGGAAAATGGATGGATTTCTCATGCCATCCAAATTCGCCATTGCGGTTTCTTCGGAGGTCATGGCTATCCTGTCGATCTTCAGTGACCTGGCAGATTTCCGTAAACGCATGGGCGGCATCGTGGTGGCGTATGACAAGCAGGGCAACCCCATAACCACAGAGGACTTGGAAGTGGCAGGAGCCATGACGGCCTGGATGAGGGAGGCCATAAATCCCAACCTTCTGCAATCCATAGAAGGTCAGCCGGTGCTGGTACATGCAGGTCCCTTTGCCAACATAGCAGTGGGACAGTCCTCTGTGGTGGCAGACAAGATAGCCCTGAAACTGGCCGACTATCACATCACGGAGTCTGGTTTTGGAGCAGACATAGGTTTCGAGAAATTCTGGAATGTGAAGTGTCGCTACTCCGGAAACATACCAAATGTTTCGGTCATAACCGCCACCATAAGGGCCCTCAAGAGCCATGGAGTAGCAGCCGGAGCACCTTTGGTGATCCCTGGGAAACCAATTCCCAAAGAGCTTTTCCAGGAAAACCTCAAGTGGCTGGAAGCAGGTATGTGCAACGTGATCCATCACATCAACACAGTGAAGAAAGCCGGAATAAATCCCGTTGTATGCATCAATGTTTTCCACACGGACACCGAGGAAGAGATCAAGCTCACCAGGAAGATGTGTGAGGAGGCAGGAGCCAGGGTGGCCGTCTCCAGACACTGGCAGTATGGAGGAGAGGGAGCCCTGGAGCTGGCCGATGCAGTGCTGGATGCCTGCCAAGACAAGGTGGACTTCAGGTTCCTTTATGACTTGAGCACTCCTTTGAGGAAACGTGTGGAGCTCATTGCCAAGGAAGTATACGGTGCGGACGGTGTGAGTTATTCTCCTGAAGCCACGGCCAAGGCCGAAAGGTTCGAGAAGGATTCCAAGTTCAACGAGTTTGCCACCATGATGGTCAAGACCCACCTTTCCCTTTCCCATGACCCCAACCTGAAGGGAGAGCCCAAGGGCTGGACCTTGCATGTGAGGGATTTCCTCACTTACGGTGGGGCAAGGTTCATTTGCCCGGTGGCAGGGAACATAAGCTTGATGCCGGGCACGGCCTCGGATCCAGCATTTCGAAGGGTGGATATAGACGTGGAGACAGGAAGAGTAAGGGGACTGTTCTGAGCCCGTCACAACAAGACTAAGTTCAGAAGGGGGCCAATTGGCCCCCTTATTTTTTTGTACAGGTTTTGGCTCAGCGGGCTTTGGGAAAGCTTAGTTCTATTATCACTTCTCCTGTGGCCGAGCCAGGGCTCACCTTCACCAAGGCCTTGTGTTTGTAAAGGATGGTCCTGGCCACGGGTAGCTCCAGCATGCAGGGATCAGGGGTTTCCTGAGCCAGAAAAGGATAGAAGAAATGCTCCAAGTCGTCCAATCCCAAAGAGGGTGCGCGGTAGCGAAGTCTCAAGACAAGCCTTTCATGTTCAAGGTCCAGGCCAAGGAATAATTCGCTTTCTTCCTCCATGTGGAAAAGGGGCCTTCGCAAGAGGCTCTCCAAGGCTCGGGGCAGATTCCTTGAATCCATAAGAATAAGTGGCAATTCTTCTGGAATTTCCCACAAGAGCCTCTTCCCGCGGGATTGGAACTCAGGGGCCAGGTCCTCCAGTATTTTCTTCAACATGACTCCTGGGTCACCTGGGCATAGCTCCACTTCCACTGGTTGGATATAGGCCAAGATCATGTGAAGAACTGTCTCCAGCCTCTGAACTTCTTGCACTATGGCTTGAGCCAGGTTTCTGGCTTGGTGGCCCTCTCCTAACTCCTTGAGGATTCTGCGGGAAAGGCCTCCCACCGAGGTGAGGGGATTTCTGATCTCGTGAGCCAGCCGTGCTGAGATTTCCCCAAGGGTCTTGAGCTGCTCTGTCTGCAGGGTCATGTCTTGAAGTTCCTTTTGTAGCGTTATGTCTGAGAGGATTCCTTCCATTGCATAGGTTTGGCCCTGTGCATCCTTGAGAGGTATTGCCTGTTCCCTTACCACCAAGATCCTGCCTTGGGGTGTCCTGAGTCTGTATTCTTCCACCCAGGACTCCCCTTGGGATACAGCCTCGGAAAAACCCGAAAGAACCCTTTGCCTGTCTTCAGGCAGAATCAGATGGTCCCACCCATGGGGCTCTCGCAGAAGCTCCTCTGGGTCCATGCCTAGAAGTTCTTTGGAAAAGGCGCTGGAGAACTCAAGGAGCCTTTCCCCGGTCATCTGATATACCACCAGGGGTAGCCTTTGGAGCAGATTCCGGTAGCGTTCCTCTGAGGTTCTGAGTTGTTGGGTGCGCTGCTCTACCTCTTTTTCCAGATTGCGGGCATAGTCCCTGGTGCGTTCTCTGGAAGCCTCCAGATAACCCACCATGCTCCTAAGCGCTCTTGCCAGCTGTCCCAACTCGTTTTGGCCTCCAGGGGCGATGTGGACCCTTTCTCCTGATGCTATCTGTGTGGCTGCTTTGACCATTCCCCTAATGGGCCTCAGAAACCTCTCCACCACCAACCAAACAAGTATGAATGCTGCAAGAAGCCCAACCAGCTCTACAAAGAGCATCTGCTTGAGATACCTTTCCATGATTTGCAAAACAGCTATGTGCGAGACGCTAATCTCCACCAAAGCTGCTGGAAGACCGACCGGTCCAAAGATGGGCCCAACCACAGAGGAAACATCAGGCCTTTGGGGCAAGGGGATCAAGATAGAGGGGCCTTTTTCAGAAGCCAGCCTCTGGAACTCATCCTGGTCTATGGGTTCTGGAGATTCCAGGGTGGAAGCCAGGACAAGGCCTTGCTTGCTTCCTTGGGGAGGAGGCAAGTGAACCGTTATATCACATGCCCATTTCTTCTTGAAATCCCCAAACAGATTAACTTCGAGGGAGAGGCCCACTTCCAGGGTGCCCAGCCTTTGGCCAGCAAGATCCACTGGCACCACAGCCCTCATGCTGTGACCTGTGGCACCCTCCACAAGTCCGCTTGCCTCTTCGCCGCTTTGGAAGACACTTAGTAGTTCCCTTCTTGAATCAGACAGGACATCCCCGTACCGATCCGGGGAGTGAACCCTCAAGAAGGAAATACCAGGTGGTCTGTGCAAATGGATCTGAGTCACTCCGAGGCGTGAATGCAATGTTTGATACAAGGGATTCAGATGAAGCAAGAGTCCATTTCGATCCTCTAAGGCCAAAAGTTCTCCCACATGGGGATCTTTGGCCATGGCCCAAGCCAGGGCCGAGGCCTGGGTGCGCATGGCATCCAAACTCTGTAGTAACCTGCCGTAGTGCCCTTCCAGAAGGGCCTTTTCTGCTTGGGCCACAAGGATTTGTTGGGATCTGTGCGCCACAAAAACCAAGGCAGTTGTACCCAAGAAGGAGAGGGTAAGGATGGGAATCAATAGCCTCCACTTCAAACCCATGTTACTAAAGGGCATGAGCAGACCACTTCCTTACAAGAGAACTGCATGTTCTGGCGTTCTTATATCAGGGCCCATTGCTCTTTGACAAGCTTTAGCGGGAACTGCTCTGAAAGCCCCACCAAAGCATCAAAAACAGACCTTGGAGCCGGGCCCTGAGCACTGATTCCGAAACAGCTGCCTGATATTTCAGTCTTCCCAAGCCTCAAAAATGGTCAATATCCGTAAATAGCTGCTGGTACATATGCTTGAAAAAAGATTTTCTAGGGTCTTTGCGCAATACACCACCTGCTTTGCCCCAACACCCGTGCTGAGCCAACAGGGCAGGGGGTGGGTGCAAGGCCCACAAGCTCCCATGGAAGAGCGCAGCCACCATCTTTCATCAGCAGTTGAGAGAGGCGATAATTTTTTACTTGACATCCCCAACATGTAGGGTGTAAAAGAGCAATCCATACAATATAGGGAATGAGGAGGTGGATATGATCTACTCCATACAAGAGGCCAGGGAAGCCCTGGACAGGGGTATGGACACCACGGACATGGCTCTTTTTGTCAGGACCTCCAGCGAGGACATGAAAGGATGGGACCGTCAAAGAATAGTTGATGCGCTTCTTAGGGAAACCCGTATTGATCCTGAGACAGCCAATGAAATCAGCCTGGAGGTGGAAGAGCTCATCCGGCGCTCCCGCATAGCTGTGGTCACAGCTCCTCTCATAAGAGAGCTGGTGGATGCCAAACTGATAGAGCGGGGGTTGGAAGATGCCCGTCGCATGCACACCCGTCTGGGAGTTCCTCTGTATGACGTGGAGCAGCTCATCTTGCACCCCAACAGGGAAAACGCCAATGTGCCTCACGGGCCAGAGGCCACCAATCTGACCCTTGCCGAGAGGATCAAGAAGGAGTTTGCCCTGCTGAGGGTGTTTCCCCAGCAAGTGGCTGATGCACACATGCGGGGCGACATACACCTTCATGACCTGGGTTTCATGGACCGGCCTTACTGCTCTGGGCAGTCTCTGGAGTACCTAAAGAAGTTTGGTCTCAATCTGCCCAACTCCCTGGCCATGGCCAGACCTGCTAAGCATCCTGAAGTGCTCTTGGCACACATGGTGAAATTTGCTGCTGCACTTCAGAGCCACTTTGCTGGGGCCATTGGCTGGGACGCGGTGAACCTTTTCTTCGCCCCATATTTGAGGGGCCTTAGCCAAAGAGAGGTGGAGCAATTGGCCCAGATGCTGGTCTTCGAATTCTCCCAGCAGGCCGTGGCCAGGGGCGGGCAGGCCATTTTCACGGATATAAATCTCTACTGGGAGGTGCCCAAACACTTCGAGAAAGTGCCTGCCATAGGGCCCGGAGGAGAGTTCACAGGTCTTACGTACGGGGATTATCTGCCTGAGGCTCAAAGATTTGTCTGGGCCATTTTTGACGTTTTCAAGGAAGGTGATGGCATAGGCAGGCCCTTTTTCTTCCCCAAGCCTCTGGTACACATGACCGAGAAGTTCTTCCGTACCCCCGGGCATGAAGAGTTTTTGGCTCACATTTGCGATGTGGCAGCGGAGAAAGGAAACACCTATTTCGTGTTCGACCGGGGGGAGACTGCCAAGATTTCAGAGTGCTGCAGGCTCAGCTTCAAGCTCCAGCAGAGCGACCTCAAAGACGCCCAAGAGCCTTGGCGAATGCGTTATTGTGCTCTTCAAAACGTGACCCTGAATCTCCCACGCATGGCTTATCAGGCCAAAGGGGAAGATGAAAAGCTGTTTTTGGAGCTCAGCCGCAAAATGGAGCTGGCTGTGCAGGCTCATCTGCACAAGAGGGCTTTCATAGAGAAGTTGCTCTGTCTTGGAGAGAGTGGCCCCCTGGGGCTTCTGACCATGAAACAGGATGGACAACCATACCTTAGATTGAAAAGGGCCTCTTACCTCATCGGTATGGTGGGTCTCAACGAGCTGGTGCAGGCTCATTTGGGTCAGCAAATGCATGAGTCTCCTGAGGCCCTGCGTTTTGGTCTCAAGGTCATCGCACACATGAAACTCCAGGCCGACAAGTTGAGCCAGAAACACGGCATGCATTTTGTACTGGAGCAGACACCGGCCGAGAGCACAGCCTATAGATTCGCCAAACTGGACTTGGACCACTTCCCCACAGAGAGTGCCAGATGTGTCAAAGGGGATCTGGACAAAGGCCATGTTTACTATACCAACTCCACATATCTCAACATCGGCGCTGCTATCAACCCCATCCAGAGAGTGAAACTGGAAGGCCTGTTCCATCCCATCATAGAGGCAGGGGCCTTGAGCCATGTGTGGGTGGGGGAGCACAGGCCTTCGGCTCAATCCCTGGCCAATTTCGTGGGCAAGGTGTTCCGCTGGACCCAAAATGACCAGATAGCCTTCAGCCCGGAGTTCACAGCCTGTTTAGACTGCGGCCGAACCCACAGGGGTCTCAGGGATCTGTGTGAATCTTGCGGCTCTCCAAGGGTGGAGGGTATCACAAGGATAACCGGATACTTCAGCAAGACTTCTAGCTGGAACAAGGGAAAGCTGGGTGAGCTAAGAGATAGGCACAGGCAAAGCCTGGATGAATCTGAGCTTCAATAAAGGCCTTTGCTCTCAAGAAAGAATGCTTTTTTGAGTGCTTCCGGTCAGAAGGAGGTTAGAACATGACACTTTTCACCAAGGAGGGATGTGTGAAGTGCGATTTTCTCAAGTCAAAGGTGGATTTGAAAAGCCTGGGAATACAGATCGAGGTCTTGGGCCCGGAGAATCCCGAAGCCCTGGCCCACTTGGCTTGGCACGGCCTGGTCTCCGTGGCAGAAAACCACCTGCCCATACTGGTGCTGGATGACTCCACGTACCTGGTAGATGTGGTGCCCATCTTGAGACACCTCAGTTCCATGGCGGCGAATCACAACGTGGCCTGATGCGGATCCCAAGGAAGAAGACCAGGTGGCCGGGCAAGAACCAAAAGAGATTTACGGGATCAAGGGCTTTCTGGAGACCTCATTCTTGGACTGGCCTGGCAGGATATGCGCGGTAATTTTTCTGGGAGGCTGCAATTTTCGCTGCCCCTACTGCCACAATCCAGATCTGGTGCTGCATCCAGAGAAGCTGCAAGACCTGGCCTGGCAAGAGCTGAAACCACGCCTCTTGGAGCTGGGAGGCTGGATAGATGGAGTATGTATAACAGGAGGAGAGCCCACGCTTCATCCCCGGCTATTGGATCTGCTGGAGGAGATAAGGGCTCTGGGACTTCATGTTAAGCTAGACACCAATGGCTCAAGACCCATGGTGCTGGCCGAGCTTTTAAGAAGGGATCTGGTCCAGGCAGTTTCCATGGATGTAAAGGCTCCGCTGGATTCCAAGTTGTACAGGAAGGCCATTGGAGTGGATCCTCCCCTGGATGCAATCTCCAGGAGCATAGAGATGCTTGGGGCATCCTCTTGGGAAATCGAGTTCAGAACAACTGTTGTGCCTGGCTTCCTGGATGAGGCTCAAGTAATCCAGATGGCTTGCTTCTTGCCCCTGGGGGCAAGATATACCCTTCAAGGCTTCAGACCAGGAAGGAGTCTGGATCCAGAGCTTGATAGGAAAAGAGGGTTTTCTCAAGAGGAACTCTCCAGGCTCACCAAGGAGGTGGAAAAGCTAAGAGTTGCTGGTGGTTGAATCCCATCAGCATGGCTCCATGCGGGCCAGCATGAATCAAACAATCCAAAGGAACCCCTGGGACTCTTGGCGCAAAGCAGCACGCCTTTCCATACAATGGGGCTAGGCCACAAGGAGGCTTATGGACTCCAGATGAAAGGTTTGGGGGAACATGTCCAGAGGTTGGACTTTTTCAACCCTATAGCCTGCCTTTGATTGAAGATAATTTAGGTCCCTGGCCAAGGTGCTGGGTTCGCAAGATACATAAATTACGGCTTCGGGTCTTAAGGTTGCCATGGCCTCCAGGAGTTCCATGGCGCCTGATCTGGGCGGATCTAGGATGACCAGCTGGAACCTCTGACCCTTGGAAATCATACCCAAGAGCTCTTTTTGTGCACTTCCACAGATCCATGTCAGGTTCTCCACCCCCAGCCTGTGCGCATTGGCAAGCCCATTGGCTACTGCCCTGGGATTTACCTCCAAGGCCGTAACCCTGGAAGCCAGGGGTGAAACGGCAAAGCTCAAGTTTCCCATGCCTGCGTACACATCCAGAATAGACTTGGGGGCCAATTCTTCTGCCCAAGAGGCCACTGTTTGGGTGAGCATCCGGTTCACCCTGGGATTCACCTGCATGAAAACCCCAGGCCAGACCTCCAAGTGAAATTCCTTTCCCTGTGCATCCCATACGGGTATCCATATCCCCTCCCACGGATCAGTGGATCTCCACAGGGTCCTTGCCTTGTTTCCCATGCCTCGACCTATGCACAGGGTGCGAAGGCCCACGATGGTACTGGCCCAAGAGCCCAAGTCCCTTAAACTGCGCAATGAGGGCAGGCCTGAGACTGAAAAGAAAAATGTCTTGCCCGGACCACGCGCGTCGCAAGCCATTTCCACACGTCTGACTGCTCCCCTGGGGGCCTTGGATAGCAGCTCCTGAACCTCCGAAAAACACCCTTTGAGTGTTTCCATGGCCAAGAGACATTCTTGCACCTCAAAGAGCTTTGATGATCCCCGAGAGGCGAAGGCAAACCTGGGCAGATCTTCCCACAAAACATGCAGATCCAGGCGGCATCTGTAACCCAACTCCATGGTATCTGCAATCATTGGAAGCACCTTTTCCCCAGGGACTCCTGCCTGAGCCTGGAGAACATCTCTAAGGATTCTTTCTTTTAGAAAACGCTGGTGGGTGATGGCAATATGTTGAAGCTGACAACCTCCACATTTCCCAAAATATGGGCAAGGCGGATCTTGGCGTTGAGGGGAAGGCTCCAGTACCCTAAGAAGCCTTGCCTCATCATAGCTCTTGTGGCTCTTGAGGACCTCCACCTCCAGCCTATCCCCAGGAGCACAAAAGGGCACCATCACCACCTTTCCCTCGTGGCGGCCTATGCCCATTGCCCTGTGTCCGAGGCTTTGGATTTCCAGAACAATTTTCAAGGATACTCCCGGAAATCTAGAAGGCTGCTTGTGGGACTCGTGAGCTGCCCAGGTTTGCATGATCACCCGGTGGCAGGCTTTTGTCCAGGGATCCATTAGGGGATCAACCCGGCTTTACACGCACGGCCTTCCATGGTAATTTGTGCGCGCCTCCTAATAAGAAGGCCTTCTCTGGGTGTTGGCTTTGAGCCGCTTCATGCAGATAAGAATCAGGTTGGAGCCTGCCTACAGGCCCAAGCTGGATGCCCATTTTCCCAGGCTTGCCAGGGTCTTGGAAGAACTGGGTGTGAAGGCAAATCCCCAGAGGGTGACCCTTTACGACCTGGTGGGAGAACTGGAAAGGGCTTCGGAGGGCCAAGCCAGAAGCCCTGTCTGCAAAGCCCTCCAAAAACACCTGCACGGCCTGGTGAAATTACGGGATCTCATAAGAGAAAAGCTGGCCAGATGGGAGCCAGAGGGTCTTGATGGACTTCTTTACAAGCTAGAGGACCTTTTCCAGGATCTGGAAGGGGATCTGGACTGAGGGAAAAGCAATGAGGCTCAAGGACAGGGTGGCTGTTGTAACAGGGGCAGGACAGGGAATAGGCAGGGCTGTGGCACGCAAGATGGCCATGGAAGGAGCGTGGGTGGTCCTGGTGGAGTGGAATCCTGAGACCGGAAAAGACGCTCTGAGGGAGCTAAAAGAAGCCGGTTTCAAGGTGCTTCTGGTGTCCTGCGATGTGGCGGATCGCATAGGGGTGGAGGCCATGGTGCAGGAGGTTGTCGAGAAATGGGGAAGGCTGGAGGTGTTGGTTAACAACGCTGGGTTTGACAGGCCTGCCACTCTCTCCAAAGTCATTGATGAGGACTGGGAGGCGGTAATGGGGGTGCACCTGAGGGGCAGCCTCAACACCATCCGGGCAGCAGCCCCATACATGATGGAGAGATGTTACGGGAAGATAGTTAATATCTCTTCCATCTACGGCAGGACGGGTGCTGTGGCTGCCATAAGCTACAGCTCAGCCAAAGCCGGCATCCTGGGGCTTACCAAGTCTGTGGCCAGGGAGCTTGGCAAGTATGGAATAAACGTCAACGCAGTGCTTCCAGGCCTTACGGCAACCCCAACAATCTCCAAGATGCCAGAGAAATACAAAGAGATGATCCTGAGGGAAACCCCACTGGGAAGGATGGCGGATCCCATGGAGATAGCCAACGTGGTGGCCTTCCTGGCCTCGGACGAGGCCAGCTTCATGACCGGGGCCTGTGTGGAGGTCACAGGGGGGTGGAGAATGTGATGGAAGGACCTGTGGTGGCAAATGCTCAAGCCCACTTCAATGCCCTGTTGGGATGCTGCAATTTGTCCTGGCCAGGATCAATCTCAGAAACCCTTTGGGTCAGAGGACGGGCCTCCAGGCTTCTTCTTGACACCCTTTGATGGTATGTGTTATCAACACGCGAATGAATGATCGTTCATTCGGGTGAGGTCCAGCATTGGCACGCCAGCGTCACGATGGAAAACACCAGAAGATTCTCAATGCAGCCGTGAAGGTTTTTGCTCAGAAGGGTTTCTTCAATGCCAAGGTCTCTGAAATAGCCAAAGAGGCCCAGGTGGCCGACGGCACCATCTACCTGTACTTCAAAAACAAGGATGATATCCTGATCCATCTGTTTGAAGAAGAGATGGAAAAGATCATCCAGAAGATGCAAGAAAATCTTCGTGTGGGTTCAGATCCCTTGGACAAGCTGAGGATTTTCATCAAGACCCACCTGGGACTCGTGGAAAGCAACCCTGCCATGGCAGAGGTCATACAGGTGGAGTTGAGGCAGAGCAACAAGTTCATGAAAGATTATGACAACCGAAAGTTCCACGAATATCTTAATCTCTTGGCTGAGATAATCAGGGAGGGCCAACAGCAGGGCCTGATAAGACAGAACATCCTGCCATCAGTAGCCAAGCGTGTCATTTTTGGGGCCTTGGACGAGATGTCCACTTATTGGGTTTTTTCCAAGCGACGCTCCAAGGTGCTGGAAGAAGTTACAAGCCAAGTCTGCGAGATCCTAATCCAAGGCTTGGCAGAAGCCTGCCATTCCGTACAGGACAGAGCAGTGGTATCCGGGAAATGAGGGGCATCTTCAGGGTGTTCTTTAAGGATGGCAGAATAAGAAATTGATATTGGTGAAGTCTCTAGGAGGGCTTCTTTGCATTATGAAGATCAGGATGGCTTGGACTGCTTTTGGCGCTTGAGGAACAGATGTGAGCCTGAGAGGATTTGATCGGGTCTTTGAACTTTGCTTGCAGGGCAGGTACCAGGGAGATCTCAAACAAAAATCATAAAGTGAGGGGGATGGTCATGGCAGAGCAAAGGATCAGTTACAAGGTGGAAAACCGTATAGCGCATGTCACCATCAATAATCCACCCATGAACGCACTTAGCCGCGATGTTTTTCTGGAGATAGAAGAGACCTTCAGGAAACTGGACTCAGATCAGTCGGTCAAGGCCGTGATCTTTTCCGGAGAAGGCAGGGCCTTCATAGCAGGGGCGGACATAAGGATGCTCCAGGCTGTGAAAGATGCTAAGGATTCCAAGGAACTGACCGTCATTTTCCATAGAACCCTCAATTTCATAGAGGAGATGCGAAAGCCTGTGATCGCAGCAATCCACGGATACTGCTTGGGAGGTGGGCTAGAATTCGCCCTTGTATGCCATATGAGGGTGGCTGGGGAGAAGGCCCAGTTCGGAGTGCCGGAGATAAAACTGGGGGTTTTTCCGGGGGCCGGGGGTACCCAGAGGCTTCCCAGAGTGGTTGGCAAGGCCAAGGCCCTGGAGATGATACTTACAGGGGATTTCATATCTGCCCAGGAGGCCCTGTCCCTGGGGCTGGTCAACCAGGTGGTCCCCCAGGACCAGGTTCTGGAAGCTGCCCGCTCCTTGGCTGAGAAGATAGTGTCTAAGGGGCAGCTGGCCGTTGGCTATGCCATGGAGGTGGTGACAGAAGGGCTCAAGAAGGATCTGTATTCCGGGCTGGAACTGGAAGCCGAATACTTTGCCAGACTCTGCGAGACAGAGGATCGGGCCGAAGGCATGGCGGCTTTTCTTGAAAAAAGGGAGCCCAAGTTCAAGGACCGCTGAGGATCCTTCCAGGGCATACAAAACCATGCCTTTTTTCCAGAGGGGCCTTGTGGTTTGAATTTGGGGGGCTGGCCTCTTGGGCCTGGCAGTCTTTCTGGTGGCTAAGAAGAAATGGTCCGGGGTGAGGGCTTGAGCAGGCTCGGGTCTGGTTTCAAAAAGATCTAGATGGGCAGGTTGCCTGTGGCAATGAAACTGAGGCGGCAGCATCAGATGAGCTCCAGCAATGGGGGATTTGAGTCCTCTTGGCTCATAGCCCCCTGGAATGCTTTCTAACCGGGGATGAGTTCGTTTTTTCTGGGAAAACCAAAGCAAAGGAAGGGAGAAAGGACCAAATGAGCGAGGTGTGCGTGGTGGCGGGGGTCAGAACAGCCATAGGAGATTTCGGGGGCGCCTTCAAGGATGTCTCAGCGGTGAGTCTGGCAGCTGCGGTCATAGAGGAGGCTATCCGCAGGGCCGGAATCCAGAGAGATCAGGTGGAGGATGTGATCTTTGGATGCTGTCTCCAAAAACCCAACGAGCTTACCCTGGGTAGACTTGCAGCTCTCAAGGCAGGTCTTCCCATAGAGGTTCCGGGGGTGACCATTCAGAGGAACTGTGCCTCGGGAATGCAGGCCATAACTTATGGAGCCCAGGTCATTGAGGCCCGGGATGCGGAAATCATAGTGGCAGGAGGGGTGGAGGCCATGAGCGACGCCCCTTATTACATAGAAGGGGCCAGGTGGGGTTTGAGGCTTCGCCCGTCTAGGTTGGGTGATGGTGTTTGGGACGGTCTGACAGATGCCTGGAGTGGGCTGATCATGGGGCTTACTGCAGAGAATCTGGCTGAGAAATACAATATCAGCCGTCAGGAACAAGACGAGGTGGCCCTTCGTAGCCACAACAATGCCGAAGCTGCCATCAAAGCGGGCAGATTTAAAGAGGAGATAGTTCCTTTCAAGGTGCCCCAGAAGAAGGGGGAGCCCAAGATAGTGGATACTGACGAACATCCACGCATGGGGCTTACCATGGCGGATCTGGCCAAACTGCAGCCCACCTTCAAGCCCAATGGCACGGTCACAGCCGGAAACTCTTCTGGGATCAACGATGCCGCCTCTGCGGTGGTCTTGATGACAAGACAGAAGGCCAAGGAATTGGGGATTCAGCCCATGGGAAGGCTTGTGGCCAGTGCTGTGGCAGGGGTGGAACCTGAGTTCATGGGCTACGGGCCTGTGCCAGCCACCAAGAAGGTGCTCAAGAAGGCCGGTATGGATTTGAAAGACATCCAGCTGATAGAATGCAACGAAGCCTTTGCGGCCCAGTACCTGGCCTGCGAGAGGCTTTTGGGGTGGGACCGTTCCATCGTGAACGTCAATGGCAGCGGCATAGGTCTGGGCCACCCGGTGGGGGCCACGGGCTGCCGAATAGTGGTGACACTTCTTCACGAGATGAGAAGAAGGGATCTGAGTGTGGGCCTGGCCACTCTTTGCGTGGGCGGTGGCATGGGAATGGCAACAATCTGGGAGCGGCTCTAAGATAAGGCCCCTGAGGGAGCAGACTCCCAAGAACCAAGAAAAGGAGGGCAGGAAGTGGAGATCGTGGCTTTGATGAAGCAGGTGCCGGACACGGAGACCCAGATCAAGGTCAATGCGCAGGGGACCTGGATCGTGGAGGACGACATCAAGTGGATCATGAACCCCTATTGCGAATTCGGGGTGGAGGAAGCCCTGCGGACAAAGGAGAAGCACGGCGGAACAGTGACCATAGTCTCCATAGGGCCAGCCAGGGCCGTAGAGGCAATACGCACTGCTCTTGCCATGGGGGCTGACAAGGCAGTACATGTGGATGATGCAGCTCTGGTGGGTACTACGGACAGCCTGGGCAAGGCCAGGGTCTTGGCCAAGGTCTTGGAAAGCATCCCTTTTGATGTGATCTTTGCCGGTAAACAGGCCATAGACGACGATATGGCACAGACAGGGGCCGCTGTGGCCGAACTGCTGGGCATACCCCAGCTCACCTTTGTGAACGGTCTGGAGTGGCTGGACGCCCGGACCGTGAAGGTGAACCGTCAGGTGGAAGGGGGTAGTCAGATCATTCAGTGCTCTCTGCCTGCGCTGATAACCTGCCAGAAGGGGCTCAATGAACCTCGTTACGCTTCTCTACCGGGCATAATGAAGGCCAAGAAAAAACCTCTTGATACCAAGAACCTGGCAGCCCTGGGCCTGGATCCTGCGCAGGTGGGTAAGGCTGGTGATACCACAGAGATCCTCAAGGTGGAGCTGCCTCCTGCTCGCAAGGCCGGGAAGATAGTGGAAGGGGAGACTCCTGAGGAGAAAGCATCCAAATTGGCTGCGCTGCTCAGGGAAGAGGCCAAAGTAATATGATGGGCCATGGGGGCCATATGCAAAAAAGGCGGTGGCAAGAAGTTATTGCCCAGGCCCCGCTGCAAGATCATGGTGTATGCTCAGGTCAGGCCCTCGGGGATGGCCTCGTGGATGTGATTTGGATAATGAGCAAACAGGCTGGAATGCCTTTGGGGAGGTAAAGATGGCACAGGGCGTACTGGTAGTTGTGGAACAGCGCAATGGAGCAATAAGGAAGGTGAGCTGGGAGGTCCTCAGTGAGGGGAAACGTCTGGCCGACCAGCTGGGCCAGGACATGGCTGCGGTGCTGGTGGGTGGAGATGGAATTTCTTCCCATGCAGAAGCATTGGGCCAGTGGGGAGCCAAAAAGGTTTTTGTGGCCGAGCATTCGGAGCTTGGGCAGTACAGGACCAATCCCTACACCAGGATGGTCGTGGATGTGGCCAAGATGATGGAGCCACGAATCATTCTCATGGGAGCCTCTTCTACAGGCAAGGACTTGGCCCCAAGGGTCGCAGCCAGGTTAGGGGTGGGAATGCTCTCCGATTGTGTGGCTTTTGAATTGCAAGACGGGACCCTTGTGGGCAGAAGGCCCATGTACGCAGGCAAGCTCTATGCGTACGTGGCCTGCAGAGCCATTCCCCAGATAGCCACGGCAAGGCCCAATGTACTTTCCAAGATGGAACCAGACCCATCTGCCAAGGCAGAAGTGGTCAAGGTGTCGGTCCAGCTTGAGGATTCGGACCTGACAGCCAAGGTTCTGGAGCTCAAAGAAGAGGCCAGCGGCAGGCCTGACCTCACCGAGGCTGAAATCATAGTCTCAGGAGGCCGGGGCATGAAGGGGCCTGAGAACTATGCCATGCTTGAGACACTGGCGGATTTGTTGGGCGGCACAGTGGGGGCTTCCAGGGCTGCTGTGGATGCGGGTTGGAGGCCCCAGTCAGACCAGGTAGGGCAGACCGGTAAGGTGGTGACCCCGAACCTGTACATAGCCTGCGGTATATCTGGTTCCATACAGCATCTGGCCGGGATGGGCACCTCAAAGGTGATAGTGGCCATAAACAAAGATCCCGATGCCCCCATCTTCCAGAAGGCAGACTATGGAGTTGTGGACGACCTATTCAAGGTGGTGCCTCCTCTGATCGAGGAGGTCAAGAAGTTAAAAGCAGAATAGCTGCAGGCCTTGGCTCAAAGGTCTCAGGCCCGGGTACCAGGACCCCGCGCCTGAGACCCGAGATGCTTGAGGCCATGGGTTCTGGGCAGGCCAGTGAATTGAGCTTCCTGGATTTATTATTTCAGAAGAGCTGCTTCCTTTCAGTGGGAATTTGAGCTTTTTCCCCAGGAAGTTGTAACAAGAGGGCAAAGAGAACCTGGAGGGTAAGACTGGCAGAGGGAGGGCCGGGTGAGGGTTCGCTCCATCTTGATGGGACTTATGGTTGTGCTCATGGGAATGGCCGCAGGGCTACTTTTGTCATTGTTGTTCTGGCCTTCTCCCTCCAAGCCTCCTGATGTGCCACAGGGATTGGTGAGCAAGAGGCTTCCTGTACAAGAGCCGCCAGCCCCGGAACCATCCTTGAGCACCATGGTGCAATCCATGGAAAAGGAATTAACCCAGGTGGAGCCAGCACAACAGCTAGGCTCCAGCGAGGCTGCTTTGGCAGCTCCTGAGGAAGAAAGGATAGAAAGCCAGCAGCCTCCTACCTTGGCTTCAGAGTCGGTTTCTGAGAAAGAACCCAAGGAATCTGCTGATACTGTGCCTCAGAAGCAAAGGCCTGTTTCAGGCCAGGCCCGTCCAAAGCCTGCAAAAGGAAGCCCTGAGAAGGGATACTTCATACTTCATGTGGGCTCTTTCAAGTCAGCCGAAGCAGCTGCCAGAAGGGTGAGCTTTTTGAGGCAGCAAGGACTGGATGCTTTCAGCAGGCAGGTGGAGGTTGCGGGCAAGGGGATTTTCCACCGTGTATTGGTCGGCAAGTTTCAAGACCGCGCTTCTGCCAAGAGATTCCTGGAGCAGCTCAAGGCTGAGAAGAAAATCGAGGAAGGAAGGGTTCTGTCCATCTCGGATATGGGGGCATAGCCTGCTAAGCCCACGGCCCAGAGCGGCCAAAGACAGCCCTGGAACTCAGCCCTTGGCTTGACTTGCGCTGAAATTCAGGATAGAGATTCTGGCTGAGGGATCCTAAAACAGAGGTCTGGGGGAAGATCATGAAGGTGGGAGACTGGATGGTCCGGGATGTGGTTTGCGTGACCAAGGATCACACCATCCAGGATTGTGTTGACCTGATGAAGAAACACTCCATAAGGCACCTTCCGGTCCTGGACAATGGGAGGCTTGTGGGCCTTGTGACAGAGGGAGACTTGAGGCAGGTCTTCTTGGCATCCCTCATAGAGGAGTTGAGCATCAAGGATGTCATGATCAATGATCCCATCACGGTTACCCCTGACACGGAGATAGAGGATGCTGCAAAGGTCATCTTCTATAACAAAATAGGCGGGCTTCCTGTTGTTGATGACCAGGAGAGGCTTCAGGGCATCATAACAGTAGCTGATATCCTGGCCGCCTTCATAGAGCTCATGGGAGTCTTGAAGTCTAGCTCCAGAATAGATGTGGTTCTGGGAGAGGATCCAGAAGCCTTCGAGAGGGTTTCAGGTTTGATCCGTAGCAGGGGAGGCGAGATCGTAAGCGTGGGAATGTCGGGCCACCGGCTGCGCAGAAAAAGGGTCTACTACTTTCGCCTAAAAAAGTGCAATGTGAGGCACATCAGCAGGGTTCTGGAAAAAGCCGGCTATGAAGTGGTCTCTGCCGTAACCTAGGTTTCCAGCCAGATACATGGAATCCGAAAAACTCTTCATCAAGGCAAGGATTTTGCCGGAAGATTCTGGGAAAGCCATTTGCGCAAAGTACTTCCATTCACTCCCAGGCTCTCGGCCCGTTTTAAGTATTTCATGGCTTGGGCCGGCTTTCCCTCAAGGGCCAACAGAGCTGCCATGCCATAAAGAAAGGGCCCGTTCATGGGGTCCTTGCTAATGGCCTTTTCCAGAGCCTCCACAGCCTCGGCCAGGATCCTCTCAGACTCATTCATGGGGTGGTTATGGCCCTGATGAGACATTCCACCAGATTTGGGTCCAACTCTCGGCCGGCCTTCTCCCTCAAGGCCTGGAAGACATGGTGTGGAGGCCTTTGCTGAGAGCCCGCTTTGGCGCTTAACATGTGGTGATATGAGTCGGCCACGGCCAGGATCCTTCCCTCAAGGGGTATTGCCTCGCCCTGTGCCCTGGCCGGATGGCCAGTCCCATCGAAGTGGGCATGATGATACAAGACCCCCCTGATGATGGCAGGAGAATTGATTAGATTCTTGAGAATGTAGGCCCCTATGGTGGGATGGATCTTCAAATTCAGCTCCGGAAGCTTCGAGTACCTGGGTTGTATGCCTCCATTGGCGTCTGGGAGGGCCATCTTTCCTAGGTCATGAAGCCAGCCTGCGATGCCCAGCTCTGTTCTGTGCTGGGGGGTCAGGTTCAGCTCATTGGCTATGAGGGCAGTGTATCTGGCCACTTCCCTGGCGTGTAACAGGACAAAGGGATCAATCTTGGCCTGAGCCTTCAGCAGCTCGAAAACCTCGGACAAAACTGGATAGGCCCTGGTAATGGCCTCCTGGGTTAGCCCATCTAGCTCCATTCGGCCTGTTGGAAATAGCCTGATCTCATTGGGTCCTTCCCGACTGGCCAGGAAGGCCGAGAGTTCGGCATTGTCAAGCAACTCTTTGGGCTGGCTGGCATGCTCCGGGTAAGAGGCAGCCCCTATGCTCAGCTGCACGTTTCTCTCTCCTATTCCTTTGATGCGTACTGTGGAGAGCCTTTCCAGAAGCCTTCTGGCTGTGCACAAAGCCCCCGAAGGGCCTGTGTCCGGTAGAATCACCGCAAAATCGTTGAGCTTGTACCTGGCGGGGACATCCACGTTGCGAATGGAACCAGCCAGTTCCCCGGCCATGGCTCTTATATAAGGCCGGATCATCATCTGCTCGGCATGTTCAACTCCGCCGTCTGGTTTGATGGCAAGGTAAAGTACAGACAGAGATGATTCGTTTCTTGTAGCTCTCTTGAACTCTGCACGCAGTCTGTCCAGGAAGTAAACATCGTTGTAAAGGCCGCTAACCTCATCCCGGATCAGGTCTTCCCTGAGCCCTTTTAGCAGCCCCGCACGTTGTAAGACCCCGCTGAGCAACCCTGCCAGCAAAGAGCAAAAGCCCACATCCTCCTTGTCAGGCAAAGAGGGTTTGGCCGGGAACAAGCCCAAGGCTCCGATAATCTCCGTATCTCCCAAAATGGGCACCAGAAAAAGGCTTCCAAGACCTGTGCCTTCAAAGCACTCCCTGTATGAACCCATCTCGCTGGCTTGAATGTCTTTCACCCAAACAGGAGTTCTTTCCTGACTAAGGCGAAGGAAGGGACCAGGATCCGTGAGACTGGGATGACAGGCCTGAATCGACTGCGGCAAGCCCAAGCCCTTAAAGAACACGAGCCTGTGCTCTTCCCTGAGCCAAAGCCCTACAGCCACAGCCCCACATACTTCAGCAATCTGCTGGAGCAATCTGAAACAGAAAGGCCCCACGTCCATGAACCCGCTGAGCATCTTGCAGAGGTCTCCCAGAATCTCGGAAAGGGCCCTTCTGGCCGTTGCCTCTTTGCAGAATGCCTGGAGGAAAGAAGGGGTTGCAGCGTGTACCACCTTGGTGTTGTCCGGCTTGAGTTGGTGAATGATGGCCTCTACGGTCTTGTCTGGAATGAGATTCAGAATCAGGTCCAGATCAGGCCTCTCTATCAGCTCGGTGTAATCCTGAGATACCTGTATGCCCTTGGCCATGGCTTCTTGAATAGACTCCTGTCGCAGATCAAAGTCGGCCACTGCCTTGATCTCAAGGCTGGTGCCCTCCAGTTCTCTGAGCAAGCTGGGATATTGAGAAAGGCCTATGATACCCAGCCTAATGGAAGGGACTCTAAGCCCGACCACAGCCCCTTTTTTTTCAGCCATGGGATGGTCCCCCTATGAATTTAGAATGATTCCAAAACCTTTTGTACCTCATCCAGATTTCAAATACAACAAGAAACCCCATGAATCTGACCCCCATGCGTCTGGGATTCCCAAGTGCTGGGAATCTCACAGCCTGTTATAGACTCTCAGGAGCCCAGAAAAACTCCCCCAGCTGCCCGAATCTTTAGCAAGAGAAATGCCAAAAGAAAGGGCTTTGCTGGCAGGACAAGGAACCTGAGATCCTGAGGCTCAATTTTTACTTATTCTGTGGGATTGTTGGATTGGGGGCTTGGGCTCAAAGGGGAAGGTTTTTATGAGCATTGTTCTTTCTCCCCCCCTTTGAGCTGGGCTTAGGCTCATGCCGAGCGAACCTGAATCTTCCTTGGCTTGGCCTTGCTCACCTTGGGAAGGCTTATTCGCAACACTCCTGCTGACATCTCTGCGGATATTTTCTCTTGGTCCACGATCTCCGAGAGGATGAACTGTCTATAATAACCACCCTCCCTGTACTCCCTGTACACGGGCGTCATGCCCTCGGGTCTGGCCTGGTCCGAATGGCCCTGGAGGGTGAGCACATTGTCCTTGAGGTCTATTTCCACTCCAGAGCTTTTCACCCCTGGCATATCCGCCACGAGGGTCAATTCTGTCTCTGTTTCATAGATGTCCACGGCTGGAGAGAAGTAAGGAACTCCCCTGGTGCCCTCGGCCGAAGTGCTTGTGGCTTCCTTCTTCTGGGCTGGTCTAAGCTCCTTTTCCATCATTTTCATCGCCTCCTTCTTAGATGCCAAGAAACTCGATGCTGGCGAATCCTGTTAAGGCCGCATCACTCGGAACTCTTGACCTTGATCTGCCTCGGCTTGACGTCTTCTGCTTTGGGCAGAGTAAGGTAAAGTATTCCATCTGTGCTGGTGGCTTCCACCTTGTTGGGGTCTATCCTGTCCGGTATGCTCACCACCCTGCGGAAAAAACCCGATTCCCTCTCTCTTCTGTGATAACTGGCTTTCTCTCCTCCGTCTTCGGGTTTTCTTTCGCCTTTAATTGTAACCGAATCTTCTGTTGCTGTTATTTCCACGTCTTCAGGCTTAACACCTGGTAGCTCTGCGGTCAAAACGTACTTGTCCTTGTCTTCATAAATGTTGACAGGTGGGAAAACACCCGCGGCATCCCTTGCCGACGGACCAGAGAAGCCCTGATGAAAGATCCTGTCTATCTCGTTTCTGATTCTTTCCATCTCTGAAAATATGTCACTCATGGGCCTGTTGAATCTGATCATTGCCATGTTTTTACCTCCTTTCTTGCTTGTGAGCGCGCCCGATTTGCCTTTGTTTTACCAGTAAGCATGAATCCCAAACCTGTCAACCCACCCCATTTAATTTGACAAAGACCCCTGGCACGTACCTTGGCCCCCGGGCTTTGGGGCAAGCCCTGTAAACTGGGTGATAAGATTATGTGTCTCACGCAACAGGGGAGATGAATTCATAGGTTCCTTGAGAGGCAATGGAGGAATATAATGGGCCTCGAGTCTTGCAGAAAGTTTTGGCTATCGGGTGTTCTAAGGGGCTTGTCCAAGGGGCGGTTTGACTCCGACCTGCCGACACCGGGCAAGCTCTCATGAGGCCCAAAACAAAGGCACGAGGTCGGAAAAAAGGGGGTTGGGCATGAAACTCAGAAGCATCGCTGCCATGGTTGTGCTTGTAATGATGGGAATTCCAGTAGGAGGCGCCTTGCAGGCACAGTCCTCTCAGCCCCCGCCTCCCCTTGTGGCCAGGGTGGCCTATGTGGATGGGGAATTGCTCAGATATGTGCCTGCAGAGGAGGACTGGGTGGCTACGGTCAAGGACAGTCCGGTGGGTCCCAAGGATGTTTTCTATTCGGACAAGGCAGGTAGAGCGGAAATTTCCTTCCCCAACAGGACCTTGGGAAGGCTGGGGCCAGCAACCCAGCTGGAGGTGGTGGGCCTGGAGGACGACCTTACGGATCTTTATGTGGCCTCTGGCCAGATAAGGGTCTATAACCGAAGCTCGGATACATATGTGAGGGTTTCCACTCCTTTCGGATACATGGTGGGCCCCAGGGGCACCGTTGCAGACCTGTACGTGGGTGATGAATCAGCCGAGATCGTGGCTCTTCAGGGCACTGTCCAGTTCATGAGAACCCGTGATGGATACGAGGCCAAGTATGATATCTCGGCAGGGGGGAGTTCATTGCTGGTGGACATGGATGGAGCGGCCCGCGGAGAAGGCACAGTAGACGCGGATTGGGATCAGTGGAACAGGGAAAGGGACAGGATCTGGGGGCAAAGGCAGAGGGTGAGATCAGATTACCTTCCTGAACCTCTTCAGGAGGAGGCAGCGGTACTGGAAGAAAACGGCCGATGGGAAAGGGTCTACTACGACGGGGAGTATCGGACTTTCTGGAGACCCACGGTTGTGGAGGCCGGCTGGGCTCCTTACACGGTGGGTCGTTGGACCACCTGGTATGAAGAGCAGGTTTGGATACCGTACGAGCCTTTTGGATATGTGACCCACCACTATGGATATTGGGTGCCTGTGGGCGGAATCTGGTACTGGATGCCTCCTGTGGTCACTGTCTCCGTGGGTGTGCCCTGGCCTAGGCTCTACTGGTACCCCGGAAGGGTGGCCTGGATCCATACCAACGTTTACGTGGGTTGGGTGCCTCTGGCTCCCTGGGAACCTTACTATGCTGTGCATGCCTGGGGGCCAGGTGTCACAATTTGGGCAGGTGGTGTCATTCCTGCTATATCCATAGGCACTCTGGCCTTTGTGGACCATGCCATATGTGTGCACCACCACCACTTTTGGGGAGTTCACCATCACCACGGATATTATGGACTTAGGGTCACAAACATAAACAAGACAGTGATAATAAACAACTTTAGGGCCACACCTGTTGTGCACAAGACAGTATTCAAGAATGTGGCCTTTGCCAAGAACCAGTACCGTTTTGTGGACAAGGATGTGAGCATAAAGCCCCATAAGATGGTGGTAAATCAGATAAAGGAAAGGCAGCAGAAACTTCAGCCTGCCAAGGCCTCCCTCCTGGGAGAGAAGCTCCAGAAAGCGCCCAAGGGGGATCTGGCTCCGGGTAAGCGCATTGCTGAGCCCAAGGTGACCAATAAGATGGTCAAGGCGGATCTAGCAGACAAGCCTGCAGCAGGCTTTGAGCAGTTGAAGCCCAAGGCCAAGGCCGGCAAACCCAAACTGGAAGCCACTGGCCCGAGCCAGGTGAAGCCCACTTTGCCGGGAGAGGCCAAGGGCAAGGCAGCCGGTGAAAGACCCCCAGGATGGGATAAGGGTCGAAAACAGGGCTGGGAGGGAACCGTGCCTCCGGGGCAAGAAAAGCAAAAACCAGCAGGGGTTTCCAAGCCAAGAGTTCCAGGAAGACCTGATCGTCCGGAGGCAACCAGTAAAACCGAAGGGCTGGAAAAACCAAAAGCAGTAAAGCCGCATTCAAAACCGGAAGCAGCAGAGCCATCTGCACCCAAGCCTCCACGTCCTGGAAGTGTTGAGAGGGTGAAACCGCCCGTGAAGCCCGAGGAAATGGGAGGGCCGCCCAGAAAACCAGCGAAACCAGAATCCCAGGATGTGAAGCCCAAGCAGCTCAAGGCCAAAGAAGGAGCAGGCCCGGGGAGGCTTGAGGCTCCGCCCAGGGCAAGGGAGAGGCCTGCTGTTGAAAGAAGACCGAGTCCGGACGAACTTCGCAGAAGGCAACCTGGACCATCTTCGGAGGGCGTGGAACCACGAAGGCCTGGTGGTCCTGGGCCAGGGCCAGGCCATGTACAGCATGGGCCTAAAGATGCTCAAAAAGGCAAAGGCAAGCAAAAAGGAGAAAAAGACAAGGACTAGAAACGGTTAATTAGCGGGCCCGGTCTCAGAAGTGTGGGCGGGGCCCGCACCTTGTACTGCTGATACTAGAACAAAGCGGTACCATAAGCACCCAGGTCCCGTTGATTTCAGCTTGCCAATTGAGAAAAGGTTTGTGTGGGGGCGCCATGGAGGATTCAAAGCTCAAGGAAATATTGGAGTCATGCCAGGTCATAGCAATTGTGGGGCTCTCCCCAAAGCAAGACAGGCCAAGCTACAGGGTGGCCTCTTATCTTCAGGCCCAGGGCTATAAAATAGTGCCCGTTAATCCAGGGGTTCAGGAGATTCTTGGTGAGAAGGCCTATGCTTCTTTGCTTGATATCCCCGAGGACATAAAGGTGGACATAGTGGATGTGTTCCGAAGGCCCCAGGATGTGCCTCCCATAGCGCAAGAGACCATAGAGCGGGGGGCTAAGGTCTTATGGCTTCAAGAAGGGATTGTAAATGAGGAGGCTGCCCAAAGGGCAGTGGAGGCAGGGATCTTGGTGATACAGGACAGGTGCATGCTCAAGGAACACAGGAGGCTCCTGAATTCCTGAAAAAAATTTCCTCCAAGCTGTCAGACCTTCAGTAAAGGCCCTGGGTGGTGGTTTTTCTGAGGCCTTTTAATCTTGCGTGTTTATGGGCAGGGGAAGTATCCGAGTGCCTTTTCAAAGAAGGAAACAGACTCGGAAATCCATGTTTGGGCCAGAAATCATTACTTAATCTTGGGCAGTGGTGTAGATTTTTTTTGCTGCATGGAGCTATGGGAGAAAGGTGAAATGGAGGAGCTTCGCAAAGCATACAGGACCGTGATGGGAGATCATTTTCCCCAGGAATTTAGCATCAACCTGGGAAATGAGAAGCTTTTGTTTCGCAAACGAACCTGGAAGATCATGGATCCAGATCTGGGAGAGGTCATAGAAAAGGGGCTTCGCTACGGGGAAAATCCGGGCCAGGAAGCCGCCTTGTACGAGTGGGTGGGTGGCAACCTTAGGCTGGGTAATGCCCAGTGGCTGGAGCCCAACAAAGGACTTGTGAGCGCTATTTCCGACGAGGACTTGCTTCAAGGAGGCAAGCATCCAGGGAAGATCAATCTGACCGATGTGGACCGAGCCCTCCAGATACTTAGGTTTTTGACCAAGAGACCTGCTGCAGCCATCATGAAGCACAACAACCCCTCTGGAGTGGCGTATGGAGACACTCTTTGCCAGGCCTATGAAAGAGCCTTCTGGGCCGACAGAATAGCGGCCTTCGGGGGGGCCTTAGTACTCAACAAAGTGGTGGATCGATCCACGGCTGAAGCCATAGCTTCCCAATACCTTGAAGTGGTGGCTGCACCCGACTATGAAGAGGGTGTGCTGGAAATCCTGGGGAGAAGGAAGAATCTCAGGATCATTCGCATACCCAGGATGGATCGCCTGGAGGATTACGCCAAGGTCAGGTTCTTGGAGTTTACCTCCTTGCTGGACGGAGGACTGATTCTACAGCAGTCCGCCTTGAATGCCATTGTCTCCCCAGATGACCTAAAGCCTGCAGTGGCCTATTACCGTGGGGAAGAGTTCAGAGCCAGCCGCAAACCAACCAGGCAGGAGCTTGAGGACATCGTGTTCGGATGGGCCGTGGAGCAGGGTGTTACATCCAATTCGGTTCTTTTTGCCAAACAGGGGGCCACAGTGGCCATTGGAACAGGCGAACAGGACAGGGTAGGAGTAGTGGAGATAGCTGTTTTCAAAGCTTATACAAAGTTCAAAGATGCCCTCTCATACAAACTTCATTCAATACCCTACAAGGTCTTGGAGGCAGAGGTGGCCTCGGGCAAGAGGGAAAGGTCATCCTTGGAGGAGATAGAGCAGCAAACCCTCAGGGAGAAGGCCGGCCTCAGAGGCTCAATAATGGTCTCGGACGCCTTTTTCCCCTTCAGGGATGGGGTGGATGTGGCCATTTCCCATGGTGTCACTGCCATAGCCCATCCTGGAGGATCAGAGAGGGACCACGAGTCCATTCAGGCCTGCAATGAGGCCCAGCCCCCAGTGGCCATGGTATTTACAGGCCAAAGGGCCTTTAGGCACTGAAAGAGGTCTTGGCACAAGCCCCCTGGATGTCTTGAGTCAAAGCCAAGAATATGGTTTTGGAGCCGGGAGATCTGAGGGGGTTAGATCTTGGAAGATCAGTTTAATCTTGATGGGGTCAGCTTCCCGACTTTCATGATCCACGCTTAGCATTGCTTGCTGAGGGAGAGGAAGCCTTGTACAGAACTTTGATCCTGGAGGAACAAGAAGGCATTTTCACTCTGACTTTAAACCAACCCGAGAGTAGAAATGCACTCAGTTACGAGATGGCCCAGGAGTTCCAGAGGGCCATAGGTGAGGTGGCCCGAAAGGAGCAGGCAAGAGGCCTGATCCTGACCGGAGCTGGCCCAGCCTTTTGTGCTGGTGGGGATTACCACAGCATCATTTCAGAGTTTTCCAAACCTGCTGTGGAGCTTCAGCCCAGGCTCAGAGAATTTTACTCTCGGTTCCTGGGCTTGGTCCATCTTCGCATACCAACTCTGGCGGCTGTGAACGGGCCAGCAGTAGGGGCAGGTTTCAGCTTGGCCTTGGCCTGCGACATGAGGCTGGCCAGCAAGGAGGCCACATTTCATGCCAACTTTGTGAAGATAGGGGTTCATCCTGGAATGGGAGCCACCTATTTCCTGCCCAGGTTGTTGGGGACCTCCAAGGCTCTGGAGATCCTATGGGCAGGAAAGCCCCTGAGCGCCGAGCAGGCTCTTGGCCTGGGCATAGTGAGCCGCTTGGTGGAGCCTGGGAGGCTTTTGAGCGAAGCCATGAGTTTGCTTAAGGAAATAACAGCTGCATCCTCGGTTGTTCTGGAGCTTACCAAGCGCTCGGTCTATATGGGGCTGGAGAATTCTCTGGAGGACATGCTAGAGAGAGAATCTCAGGCTCAAGCCCTCTGCGGAGAGACAATTCAGATGAAAGAATTCCTTGGCAGGATAAAGAAAACAGGAGGTTCCACTGGGAACCCTTAACCATGGCCACAAGAGGTTAGTTGTTTGGCAGAGGGTTGTGGGGATCTGGATTTCAAGAAAAGATCGGTGATCTTAAGAGGGGGGGATCAAGCTCTGTGTGACCATGAATTGGTTTGACTCTGAAATTGCCCATTTTTTGAAGTAATTGCAGATCTTGTGCATGATTTGGGTCATGGCGCCAAGCTTACTTGCCCCAGGGTCCATGGGCTGGAGTTGTGTCTTTGGGATTTGGCTGATTTGGGTTAAGATCATGGGGTCAGCTCGAGGGGGCTGACTCAATCTAAATGAGGAAGGGATCTCATGGCAAAAAACTCCAAGATCTCTCGGAGAGCCCAACTGGATGCGGTCAAAAGAGCCATTATGCTGGAAATCCATGGCCTCAGATTCTACGAAGTGGCTGCCCAGAGGTGCACCAATGAGGCGGCCAGGGAGCTTTTCAAGGATCTAGCCCTGGATGAGGTGCGCCACAGGCAGGAACTCCAGAAGCAGTTTAAACATCTATTGAGGGGTGAAAGAGCGCAATTCACGGCCGAGACACCCCATAAGGACCTTAGATTCAAGGATCCGGTCATAGGGCCTGATCTGAAAAAGAGGGTTGAGGAGACATGGTTCGATTCAGCTGCCCTGTCCATCGGGATCATGCTGGAAAAGAAGGCCATGGACTACTACCGCAAGAGGCAACTGGCCTCCACAGACAAAGCCGTGGGAGAGCTCTTCGGATGGTTGGCCAAGTGGGAAAAGGCACATCTGGACCGCCTCATGGCCCTGGAGCGTGCCATGCGTGAGGAGATCTGGAACGAAGCGCAGTTCTGGCCTCTGGACTGAGAATTCAACCTTCTTCCAAGATGAGTCCATAGCAGGGATATCCAGCCAGCCTTTTTCTGACTCTTGACCAGGATGAGCTTCCTGTGATAAGCACTGGTCCATCCTTGGTGCATTTTCCATAGAAGGATCTTTTTGCTTTGAGCTCCGTGCATGGCCGGGCTGAGTTCTTGTGTGAGGCCCGGTGAGGCTGCTTTTTGATCAAGAGCCATCAAAGACCAAAAAGGAGGGTGCCATGGCTGGTGGAATCAAGAGGAGGGAGTTCTTGAAGCACACTTCAACGGGTGCATTGGGGGCCGGCGCCTTGTCCGGTCTTGGCCTGGTGTCAGGGGCTGGGGCAGCCTCCAAGAAGGAGATTCCCAAGGGGCCTGTGCGCATCGCAGCAGTTAGCTTTTTGACAGGGGCTGCGGCCGCGCCCTTTGGTATTCCGGGAGACAATACCTTCAAGATGATGGCTGATGTGTACAACCAAAAGGGAGGAATTCTGGGCAGAAAAATAGAACTCAAGAGCTATGATGAGGCCGGCGGGGCCGACGCCCAGGTGAAACTGGCCCGAAAGCTACTCATGGAAGACAAAGTGGACGTGATCCTGGGTTACATCTCCTCTGGGGACTGCAAGGCTGTGCTGCCGCTTTCGGACGAGCTGGGAGGCCTCATGGTGGCATATGATTGCGGCTCCCATGAGTTGCTGGAGGGGGAAAAGAGCCCATTCAAGTATCCCAAACATGGTCTGGGATTCAGAAGTGCTGCTCACCTGGGGATAGACAACATCGGGATGGCCTTGATGATCAGGAAGTATATTCCCAATGTCAAGAAAATTGCCGGTATAAACCCCGATTATGCATGGGGAAGGGAGAGCTGGCGGGTTTTCGAGGTGGCGATGAAAAAGCTTTTCCCCACCATAGAGGTGGGGGTGACTCTCTGGCCTGCTCTGGGAAGCACGGATTATACTGCTCACATCACCACCCTTATGAACTCCGGAGCAGACATCGTGCACTCCTCCCTCTGGGGCGGAGATGCGGTCACCTTCACCAAGCAGGCTCTGGGTATGGGGCTTTTCCAGAAGACCAGGATGGCCTACTCCAGAGGGGAGCCTTACCCCCAGGAGATCGGAGCTGAGTTCCCCGAAGAGCAGATCATTTGCTGTGCAGGCACCCATTACTTTCTTTATCCAGCCCACGACCGCTGGCCTCTAAACAAATGGTTTGTGGAAGAGTACTACAAGCGCTACAACAAGTACCCCACCTATCCCTGTTATCATGCATACCAAGCCTTTGCAGTTTACAAGGCCGCAGTGGAAAAAGCCTCGGCTTTGGTAGGCGGATGGCCCACTCCAGAAGAAATATCCGCTGCCATGAAGGGCATCTCTGTGGAGACCCCATCGGGCTACCTCCACATAGATCAAGACCACAACGGGAGAGAAGACGTTCTGGTGGGTTTCTCCAAGAAGGTGGAGGGATATCCATTCCCGATCCTGGATCCCAAGAGGATGGAGATCTTCCCTGCACACATGGTCAATGCCCCTGCTGGCATTCGCACAGAGGATTGGATCCGGAGCTGGAAGGTTTGAATCCAAGATGTCCTGAATGATTATTGGGAAGTGGCACCCCTCTTGGGGTGCCACACAAACGGGGACCCATGGGAATTGTATATGTTCTTAACGGGCTTTACTTTTCGGCATTTCTCTTCCTGACTTCCCTTGGTTTGAGCATTATATTGGGGGTCATGGGCATATTGAACCTGGCCCATGGCTCTCTTTTTGCACTGGGAGCCTTCATGGCGGCCTGGATGATAGGAGTCTTTGCAAATGCAGGGCCTACCGCAGGAATGATAGGCGGTTTTGTGGCAGCCATGCTCTTGGCCGCAGCAGTGGGTTTTGTGTTGGAAAACACCATAATCAGGCCCATGTACAGGCGTCCCCTGGAGTATCAGCTCCTCATTACCTTCGGAGCCCTTTTGGTCATAGAGGACTTGATAAAGCTCACCTGGGGAGGGGAGGCTTACTACGCATCGGGTCCCTTTGACATGATGGGAAGGGTAAACATCTTGGGGGGCGAGTATCCGGCTTATTTTCTATTTGTCATGGGGGTAACTGCGGCCTGCGGACTTTGTATATGGCTCTTTATGGCCAGAACCAAATTGGGCATCATGCTCAGGGCCATAGCCATGGACAGGGACATGGCCGAGGCAATGGGCATTCCCATGCGTAAGCTGACCATACTGGCCTTCATGCTGGGAGCTTCCCTGGCTGGTCTGGCCGGAGGGCTCATGGTGCCCACGTCACCGGCTCTTCTGGGCATCGGCATGGAGCCGCTCATAATGGCCTTCATAGTGGTGGTCATCGGGGGTCTGGGGAGCCTCAAGGGAGCTGTACTGGGCTCATTGATAGTGGGTCAGACCCGTTCCTTTGGAGTCGGGTTTTTCCCGGAACTGGAAATGCCTGTGCTTTTCCTGATAGCAGTGCTGATTCTGGTGGCCAGGCCTCAAGGGCTTTTCGGAAGAGCCTGAGATGGAGTCCAAGTGATGGGGATCAAAGGAGGAATCTGGGTGCGTGGAATTCCCATCTGCGCTGGGGTGGTCCTTTTGGTTTTGCTGCCCTGGGTTCTGCCATCATACCAGCTTATTCTTTTTGAGACAGGTCTATGTTTCGGCATAATGGGCCTGGGTTTCAATCTGCTTTTGCGCCACACAGGATTATTGTCTTTTGGTCACGGTGCGTACTTTGCAGTGGGGGCTTACACAGTGGCCATGATAGGCCGATACCTGCCAGGTCTTTACAGGATGGAGATCCTCTTGCCTGGGGCCGTGGCTGCCTCGGCTTTAGTGGCTGCCATATTTGGCTTTGTGTGCGTACGGCATACCCGCATCTTCTTCTCCATCCTGACCTTGGCTCTTTCCATGCTGGTCTTTGCTTTGCTGGTTAAGCTGTATTACCTCACGGGTGGTTCCGACGGGATCCGGGCACCCATACCGTCCATTTTGGGGCACAGCTTCCAGGGAATGCGAAGACCCCAGTTCCTGAGCGGTTTCTATTACCATTTTCTGCTGGCTGTTTTCCTGGTGGCCACAGGGCTGATGTACGCGTTGATACATTCTCCCTTTGGGAAAGCCCTTCAGTCTGTGCGTGACAATGAGGTGAGGGCGGAGATGATAGGGATCCGGGTCAGACAGTTCAGATGGATGGCCTTTGTGATCTCTGGTATGTACTGCGGTTTGGCTGGCGGGCTGTGGAGCTTTGTGAACGGACATGTTACCCCTGAGGTGTCCCACTGGGTTTTCTCAGGGGAGGTGGTGTACATGACCCTCCTGGGCGGATTCAAGACATTCGCAGGTCCTGTGGTGGGGGCCGTGCTGTTCACTTTTTTAAAGTTATACGCCATAAGCGGCACCGAGTATTGGATGCTAATCATAGGGGTGACGCTCATGGGATTGGTGCTGCTGTTGCCATCAGGCATAACAGGGGCCATGGCCTCCTGGGCTGCCAGGCTCAGGACTTTGGGAGCAAGGAAGATCTGATGCTTCAGGTAACAGATCTGGTAAAGGACTTCGGAAGGATGAGGGTGATCAACAAGGCCTCTTTTGAGGTGAGGGAAGGGGAGATAGTCTCCTTGGTAGGGCCCAATGGTGCTGGCAAGACCACACTTGTGAATCTCATAAGCGGCCATATCAAGCCCAACAAGGGAAAAATCGAATTTCTGGGGCGCGACATCACTGCCTGTGCGCCCCATGTGAGAATCCGTATGGGCATAGCCCGCAATTTCCAGATCACCCAACTATTTCAGGAGCTATCTGTGCTGGACAACGTGCGCAACTGCATCTTTTCCATCCGAGGGATGAGCAGGAGGTGGCTTAAGCCTGCTGGCTCGTATGCAGAGGCCACAGAGTCGGCGACCCGCATCCTGGAGATCTTCCACATCGCACATCTGGAAAATGAACTGCCCTTGAACCTTTCCGAAGGAGACCGCAAGGTGCTCGACATTGCAATGGCCTACGCCTTGGAATCCAGGTTCCTGCTCTTGGACGAGCCCACAAGTGGGGTGGCCACGGCAGACAAGTTCAAGATCATGGATACCATAATAGCCGCCATAGATCGCAGCAGGATGGCGGCCATGATAGTGGAACATGACATGGACATAGTCTTTGACTACACGGACAGAGTACTGGTGCTCAGAGAAGGGACAATAATGGCCGATGGAAGACCCCAGGAAGTCATGGAAGACACGGAGGTCAGGGCAACCCTCTTTGGCATAGAGGAGTGAGACTTATGCTCCTGGAGGCGCAGACACTGGAGTTCCGGGTGGGCAGGACCCAGATCCTTAGAAAGGTGAACTTGGGTGTGGAGGCCGGTGAGGTTACCGGATTGCTGGGGAGAAACGGCTCTGGCAAGAGTTCCATCCTCAAGAATCTCATAGGGCTTTACAGGCCCACGGGGGGAAAAGTCAGCTTCAAAGGCAAGGACATCACACAATGGCCAGCCAGGAAGAGGGTCCTGGAAGGTCTGGCCTATTCCCCTGAGGACACAAGAGTGTTCCCTGAACTCACGGTGGAGGAGAACATAAGGCTGGGAGTCTGGGTGCTGGAAGGGGCGGGCAGAGTTCCTCAGGTAACCATGGACACGGCCTTGGAGATATTTCCAGCCTTGAAGAAGCTACTCTCCAGGAATGGGACACAGCTGAGCGGAGGCGAAAAAAAGATGGTCTCCATTGCCAGAGCCTTGAGCTTGAGCCCCAGTCTCCTTTTGCTGGATGAGTCCTTTGAAGGGCTGGCTCCTTTGGTGGTGAGACATTTCATAGAGGCCATGAAGCAGATAAAAGAAAAAGGGGTATCCATATTGCTGGCAGAGTCCAACCTCCGTAACGCCTCCTTGGTGGCAGACAGGGCCTATGTGGTGGAGAGGGGGGAGGTCATTTTCCAGGGGCCTCCTGAGAAGATCCAGGAGGACAGAAAGCTCATGATGATCGTAGGAAGGTAACAAAAGGGGGAATCCCATGTGGGCAAAGGTATCCATGTTCAGGACAACGCCCAGAATCCTCATGGGCCCTGGGGCAGCAAGCCGAATAGGCGAGGAGATCTCCAGGCTGGGGGCCAAGAGGGTGTTGGTGGTCACAGATCAGGGCATCTTGAAGGCCGGGCTACTGGAGAGGGTGGCAAAGCCCCTTAAGTCTTCTGGGATCAGGACCATGGTGTTTGACGGGGTGGAGCCTGATCCACGTTACGAACTGGTGGGGAAATGTCTGGAAGCAGCACAAGGCCAAAGACCCCATTGCATCTTGGGACTGGGAGGGGGTAGCGCTTTGGACATAGCCAAAGCCGCCTCGGTGATGGCAACCAATAAGGGCACCATCTGTGATTATTTCGGTATAGAGCTGGTGCCCAGGCCGGGTTTGCCCCTGGTGCTTGTGCCCACCACGGCTGGCACTGGCAGCGAGGTGACCCCCATTGCCATTCTTTCCGATGAACAGGAAAAGCTCAAGAAGGGGGTGGTAAGTTCCTACCTGATCCCATCATTGGCCATCCTGGATCCTGAACTGACTCTTGGGCTTCCTCCCTCGGTCACGGCGGCCACAGGAATGGACGCACTCATCCATGCCATAGAGGCCTTCACTTCTTTGAACGCCACCTCCATGAGTGACCTTTTGGCCTGTCAAGCCATGGAGCTTCTGTACCACAACATCCGCACTGCCTTTGCCCAGGGCACCAATTTGGAAGCCAGGTCCAAGATGCTGGAGGGAAGCCTTCTTGCAGGCATGGCCTTTGCCAATGCCGGAGTCACAGCAGTTCACGCCTTTGCCTATCCCATAGGAGCCGAGTTCCACATTCCCCATGGGATAGCCAATTCAATAATGCTGACACCCGTGATGGAGTTCAACATGTTGGGGGCCATGGAACGCTTTGCTCACATGGCCCGCATCTTCCAGGAGAACTCCCCTGGTTTGTCCACAAGGGCTTTGGCATATAGGGCCGTGGAGGCCATGGAGCAGCTGAGAAAAGATTTGCGCCTTCCGGGCAACCTGGGGGATTTTGGCGTGGGAGCCGAAGACATTCCCAGACTGGCCGCAGGGGTGATGAAGGTGACCCGTCTCTTGGCCAACAACCCAAGGAGCATGACTCAAAGGGACGCCGAGGAAATCTACAGGAAGGTTCTCTGATCAGAGCACCAGGTACTTGCTGACCACTTCCTCGTTCTGCCAGATTTCTTCCATGCTGGCATGATACTGAACCCTGCCCTTCTCAAGGATATATCCAACGCTGGCCACCTGTCTGCAGAATTTGAGGTTCTGGTCAGCCAACAGCACCGTGACCCCCTCCTCTCTTATGCGAAGGGTGACCTCTGCCAGATTTCGCACAATGAGCGGAGCCAGACCCTCGGATGGTTCATCCAGCAAAAGCAGAATCGGGTTGGCTATTAACCCCCTGGCTATGGCCAACATCTTCTGCTCCCCACCGCTCAAATGACTTCCTTTCCTGTCCCGGTACGTTTCCAGTATGGGAAAAAGCTGGAAGATCTTCTGGTAACTCCAGGGACCCGTTTTGCGGCCGCCGCTTCTTCGTGCTATTTCCATGTTTTCGTAAGTAGTAAGCTCTGAGAAGATTCTGCGGTCGTCGGGCACATATGCTATGCCCATGCGGGCCGTTTCATAGGCGGGTTTACCGGCTATGTTAACCCCCTGCAAAAGGATCTTGCCACGGCGGGGAGGCACCAGACCCATTATGGTGCGAAGCGTTGTGGTCTTGCCAACCCCGTTTCTACCCAAAAGACCCACGACCCTGGCCTCTTGCACCTCCAGGGAGACTTCCTGGAGAACGTGGCTGTTACCGTAATAGGTGTCTATGTCCCTGACTTGAAGGATCACAGGAATTCCTCCCCAAGATAGATCTCCCTTACCTCCCTGTTCTCCTTTATCTCTTGAGGCCTTCCATCGGCTATTACAGCACCCCGGTGCAGTACCACTATGCGGTCTGAAAGGGCGAACACAATGTCCATGTCGTGCTCAATTATCACAAAGGTCGTGCTTCGCCTCTGGGAGAGTTTTCTTATGTTTTCCAAGATGCGCAGCCTTTCCACAGGATTCATTCCGGCTGTGGGCTCATCCAGAAAAAGCAATTTAGGCTCTGGAGCCATGGCCAAGGCTATTTCCAGGAGCCTCTGGTCACCATGGGAGAGGGAGCCGGCAGTCACTTCAGATTTCTCCTTCAATCCCACCTCTTCCAACAAATAGTCCACCCGGTGCTGAACCACCGAATCCCTATCCAGGAGCTTAAAGAAGCGCATCCCCAGGCCCAAGCTTGCCACCACAGGGATCTGTATGTTTTCTCTCACACTCAACCTGGGAAAGATGTCTCCTATTTGAAAAGAGCGGGAAATGCCCTTCTGAACCCTGAGATGAGTGGGGAGCCTTGTGATGTCCTCGCCCAGGAAGAAGATCCTTCCCCTGTCGGGTTTCACATGGCCTGTGAGAAGGTGGATGAAGGTGGTCTTACCAGCCCCGTTGGGCCCGATTATAGAGGTGAGCACCCCTTCCTGGAATCCAAGCTCCAGATCCGAGGCTGCGCTTACCACCCCATAGTACTTAGTGAGTCTTTCTGTGCGAAGCAGCTCACCCACGGCCTCCCTCCCTTGGAGCCCTGCTCCCCAGTAGGCCCAGCACCTTTTCCTGGAAGAATACCACCAGACCTCCTCGAAAGAGCAATACCAGCAACACGATTATGGAGCCGAAGCAGATGAGCCAGTATTGAGTGAATCTCACGATGAGATCCTTCAGAAGGTAAAAGCAGGCGGCTCCCACCATAGGCCCTGAAAAGCTGTAGATGCCTCCAAGAAGGGTTACCAGCACAGGCTCTGCAGAGTGAGTCCAGTGGGCCAATGGAGGCGTTACGGTGTTCTCAAGCGGTGGCACCAAGGAGCCTGCCAAAGCCGCATAAGCCCCTGCCACCACAAAGGCCGCAAGCTTGTATCTGCGCACCGGGACTCCTGAGAAGCCAGCCCTGTTCTCGCTGTCCCTTATACCCTTTAAGACCAGCACAAAAGGGGATTGCACCATTCGCCGCAGCAGCAGGATCGCCCCCACACTCACAGCCAAAACGAAGTAATAATAATGGATCATGGGCTCCATGGAGATCTCCAACAACCCAGGGATCCCCAAAGGTGCCCTGGGGATTCCCACCAGCCCATCATCCCCGCCGGTGACATCTCTCCATTTCCAGGCCAAGGAGTATATCATCATTCCAAAGGAAAGAGTCAGCATGGAAAAGTATATTCTGGTGTGTCTCACACACAGCACGCCTAGAAATACTGCACCCAATGCTCCTGCCAGGACCCCTGAAGCTATTCCCAAGACAAGCGATGGAATCACCAAGAGCACCTTGGCGCAGGCATAAGCACCTATGGCAAAAAAGCCTGCCTGCCCAAAGGACAAAAGCCCAGTGTAACCTAGTAGCAGGTTGAATCCCATGGCAAAAAGAGCCAATATCAGGATTTGAACCACCACATAGGGTAAATACCTTCCTGAAAAAACAGGAAGAACCACAAGAAACAACATGAGGGCTCCCAGTAGTACCCTGCCCCATCGGTCGCCCAGCATTTCCAGCCCCCCTTCAAAGATGAAGGATCCCTTGGCTTGCACCAAGGCCCGCTGCCCTGTGCCAGGAGCCATGCCCAAACTCGGGACTCATCTGGCAAAGAGCCCCTCGGGCTTGACCATCAAGACAACTCCCATCACCACAAAGATTATGAAAAGCTCGAAGACCGGGAAAAGCAGGATTCCGTACGCGGTCAAGACCCCTACTATGAGGGCCCCTACAAAAGCCCCTTTCAGATTCCCCAGACCTCCTATGACGGTTATGACAAAGGCCTGAATGATCATGGCAGTGCCTATACCAGGTGCCACCACCCTCACAGGAGTTCCAAGGGCTCCTCCCAAGGCTGCCAGCATAGCAGCCAGCACAAAGACCAGTGTGAAGATCCTGGGAATGTTCACGCCTATGGCGCTGGCCATCTCCCGGTCAAAGGCAGAGGCACGCACCGTCCTGCCCCACCAGGTGCGCTCCAGGGCCAGCCAAAGAAAAACTGCCACGGCTATCCCAAAGAGGATAATGAAGAGATTGTAAAGCGGAAAGGGCCTTCCCATGACCAGCAGGTTTCCGTCCAAGAACGAAGGCATGGGAGGGATCATGGCCACGCCTCCCCATATCATCTTTACCAAGTCGTCGAAGATGAGAATGAATCCAAAGGTCAAAATCAGCTGATATGGAACCTCCAGGTGGTAGATCCTTCGGAAGAAAAAACGTTCCAGGATGGCTCCTATGAGTCCGACCCCTACCAGGCTCAAGATCACAGAGAGTCCGAAGTTCCAGCCCATCTTTCCGTAAAAGGTGAAGGCCAGATAGGCCCCCAGCATGAAGAGGCTTCCGTGGGCGAAATTGAGCACTCCCAGCACCCCGAACACCAGAGTGAGTCCGGCTGAAAGCAGCCACAGGTACATGGCCAGGCTCAAGCCTATGAGCCCTTGGAACACAAGTTTCTCAAACACTTACCTCCTCCTCGTTGCACTCAAATGGCCGCCCCAGGGATTGGCCTGAGGCGGCCTTGTCCTCACTTGGTGGCCGCCACTGGCTCAAAGGGCGGGTTGCGGAAATAATCCTTGGCCGGGATCACTTTGAGATCCCCCAGGATGGGAAGAGGGTAGTCAGGAGTCTTCATGACCCTTCCTGCGGGCACTGTGTAAATGGCCTGGTGGTCTTCCTTGCGGATGAGCCTTGAACCAGCAGGAGTTTTCAACTCCATTCCCTCCAGAGCCACAGCCACCTTGGCGGTCTCCACGCTTTGTGCCTTTTCCACCCCTGCCTTGATGGCGTAAATGGTGGAATAACTGCTCTCTGCGGAATAGTTTGGGAATTTGCCCCAGCGTTTCCTGAAGGCCTCTACGAACTTTTTGTTCTCCGGTGTATCTGGATAATTGTGTATGTACCTGGCCGTGGCCCAAAGCTTGCCCTGGAACTTGTTGCCTTCCACCTCCCTGGAGATGCCCTCCAAAAGGTCTACTGAACCCCCCATGCCCTGCCACCATACCTGGATCTTATCGAAGACCCCCAAAAGAAGCGCCTGCCTCAAGAGCATCACTCCTTCCCCAGCCCAAGGGGTGGCAAAGATGGCATCGGGTTTCTCGGCCATGACCGCCGAGATGTGGGAGGAAAAATCCATGGTCCAGAAAGGAGCCCAGGCCGAGGCCACAAACTCCACATCTGGCCTGAATTTTTTCATGTTTTGCTTGAAAAGGTTCCAGGCCACGTACCCATACTCATAGTCGCAGTTGATTCCTGCCCACCGCTTTATGTTGGAGTTATCCTTGAAAACCCATGCTGCCAAGGCGTCCTGGTATACCGGGGCCACCATGCGGAAGATCTGCTTGATCCCCTTGGCAGTGACCAATTCTTCTGTGAGACGGTGGGTTGCTGCATGGCAGAAAAAACAAAGCTTGTTCAGCTCGGGCAGCACAGGGCCCACTGCCATGGCGCTTCCGCTGGAGTCTATTCCAAAGAGGAAATCAGCCCCCCAGTCCGTCACCAGGTACCTGGCGTTTTTCACTGCCGTGGCTGGCTTGAGCTCCTCGTCCATGAATTTGAGCTCTAGCTTTCTTCCCAATACACCTCCTTTGGCGTTTATTTCCTCTATGGCCAAGGTGGCCCCGGCCATCATCTGCCATCCGTAGTCGGCGTGGGCTCCTGAGGTTGCCCCCTGTCCGCCTATGCGGATAGGCTCCTTGCCCTTGGCAGGCTTTGCCCGGCTTATACCAAGACCCCCCAGGCTTGCCCCCAAAACCAGACCCCCTGCCACGCCTCCCTTGAGAAGAGACCTCCTGGTGATCCCTCGAGCCATGACGCCCCCTCCTTTCTGCCAGGCCTCTGTTGGCCTTCCCCTGGATTTAATTATGCGGATGGCTGAGGATGTAACAAAGCCCATGGGACTTGTCAACAGCAAAACCCTGCAGAGATGTTTTTCTTGAAAAAAAAAGTTCCTTTGCCTCTGCTTGGGCCTGACTGCCACCCAAGCCTGTTTCCACCATTGCCCCCCCCAGAGCGCACAATGGCCTGGAGAGCTTGAAATGGATTTGATGGGGGCATAAGCTCTTGGTGCTGAAATCTCCTAGATGAGGAGGTGTGCCATGGATCTCTTTGACCTTAGCGGGAAGGTGGCATTGGTGACAGGGGCTTCCAGGGGGCTGGGTCGGGCCATGGCCAAGGGGCTGGCCAGGGCTGGAGCCGATTTGGTTCTTTGTGCCAGGAACGAGGCGGATCTGGCCACTGTTGCCCAAGAGATAATGGCCATGGGCAGAAGGGCCCTGTCTGTGTATCTGGATGTTTTGGATGCGCAGAGTGTGGAAAAAATGCTCGAGCGGTCATTGCAAGAGATGGGCTGCATAGATATTCTCGTGAACAATGCAGGCGTGAACATCAGAAAGAGCGTGGTGGAGCTGGCCGAAGAAGAATGGGACAAGGTGCTGGATACCAATTTGAAGGGCTATTTCCTGGTGGGGCGCGCTGTTGGAAGACACATGATGGGCCGCGGCAGCGGAAAAGTGATAAATGTGGCTTCCATCCTGGGAGCCGTGGGGCTTCCCAATCAGGTGGCGTACGCCTCCAGCAAAGGTGGGGTGATACAGATGACAAAGGTCATGGCTCTGGAGTGGGCGGCCTATCATATCAATGTCAATGCCATAGCCCCTACCTATTTTGAAACACCGCTGGTGGCAGCATTGAAAAATGACCCTGAGCGCTACAGGTTCATCGTGGAGAGAACCCCCATGGGAAGATGGGGTCAGCCAGAAGAACTGGAAGGCATAGTGGTTTTCTTGGCCTCGCGAGCCTCTGATTTCATAACAGGGCAGACCATCTTTGTTGACGGCGGCTGGACCGTTTGGTAGGAGGTGAACCATGGCTTCATTGGTACATGACAGGCCTTGGATTCGTCTTTGTCCCCGTCAGTACGAGCCTGAGTTGAAACCCCAAGCCCGATCCCAGCTGGAACATCTGAGGCAGGCATTAGAGCATGGGGGAGGGAACCCGGCTATTCATTACTTCAATGGGACTCTATCTTACAGGGATCTGGAGGAGATGAGCGATGCCTTTGCCTGCGCCCTACTGGAGGGGGGCTTGAAAAAAGGAGACAGGGTGGCTTTTTATCTTCAGAACGTGCCCCAGTTTGTCATAGCCCAATTGGGGGTATGGAAGGCAGGAGGAATCGTGGTGCCCCTCAATCCCATGTACAAAGAGAGGGAACTTCAATATTATTTCAAGGACTCGGGTGCAAGAGTCCTGATCTGCCTGGAGTCTCTGTACAGGGATGTGGCCTGCAAGGCAGCTAAAGGATCAGGCCTACAGAGAATCATCACAACTTCGGAACTGGATTTCCTGGACCCTGCAGGCCCTGTGCCTGATCCCCTCAAGAGCGCAGTAAAGGGATTGGGGTTGGCAACAGAGGACTTTCTCCATCTTTTGGAAAAACACTCGGGGCAGAAGCCTCCTGAGGTCAGCTTGGAACCCCACGAGGTGGCCTACCTGACCTATACCTCAGGTACCACAGGTCCCCCCAAGGGGGCCATGAACTCTCATGGGAACGTGGTTTTCAACTCCGAGGTCTATTGCCGATGCTGGGAGCTTGGCCCCTCGGATGTGCTCTTGGGGGTGGCTCCTTTGTTTCACGTAACGGGCATGGTAGCCCATATAGGCGCTGCTCTTTGTTCAGGAACACCATTGGTGCTTTTTCACCGCTTCGACACATCCACAGCCTGGGAGATGGTGGAGAAATGGAGGGTGAGCCTCATCATGGGCTCCATCACGGTGTTCATAGCCTTGATGAACGATCAGGCTGTGGGAAGCAGGGACATCTCCAGCTTCAGGAAGGCCTTCAGCGGTGGGGCTCCCGTGAGTCCAGCCATAGTGGAGAGGTTCGAGTCCCTGACAGGATGCTATATCCACAACGTGTACGGTCTCACAGAGAGCACCTCACCCACCCACCTGGTTCCTTTGGGGCTCAGGGCGCCAGTGGACCCATCCACAGGGGCCCTTTCCATAGGAGTTCCCATCCCCGGACATCTGGCCAAGATAGTGGATCTGGAAGATCGCCTCCAGGAGCTACCTCCAGGCCAGGTGGGAGAGCTGGCAGTAAAGGGCCCGGGAATCGTGTTGGGCTATTGGAACAAGCCCGAAGAAACCGCCCATGCAATCCAGGACGGTTGGCTTTTTACCGGAGACGTCGGTACAATGGATAAAGAAGGTTGGTTCTTCATTCTGGACAGGAAAAAGGACATGATCATCGCCTCTGGGTTTAAGGTCTGGCCCAGGGAGGTAGAAGATGTGCTTTATCTGCACCCTGGGGTAAAGGAGGCCGCTGTAGTGGGTGTCCCAGACCCTTACCGTGGAGAGACGGTCAAGGCCTTTGTGGCCCTCAGAGACCAGTTCAAAGGAAGGCTTAGCCCCGAAGAGCTCATAGCATTTTGCAAGGAACGCATGGCCGCATACAAGTATCCCAGGTGCGTGGAGTTTGTGGAGGAGGTACCCAAGACCCCAACCGGGAAGTTTTTGAGAAGGGCCTTGCGAGAAATGCCGCAGGAAAGGGGAAATCCATGAAACCAATAGTCACCTCTCAGGACTACATCCGCAGCCTCAAGGAACAGCACCATATTGTGTATTACAACGGCCGCAGGGTGGACGATGTGACGGAACACCCGGCCCTGAGACCCCATGTGAACGCCGCAGCCATGACTTACGAACTGGCCCTTCGGCCTGAGCATGAGGATCTGATGACCGCGGTATCCCACCTGACAGGCAAGAGAATAAACCGCTTCACACATATTCATCAAAGCGTGGAGGATCTTATAAAAAAGGTCCAGATGCTGAGGCTCATAGCCCACGAGACAGGAACCTGCTTTCAAAGATGCGTGGGTTTTGACGGACTAAATGCAGTTTATATGACCTCCTACGACACAGACCAGAAGTATAACACGAGCTATTTCCAACGCTTCTGTGATTACCTCAAGTACGTCCAGGACAGTAACATCATGTTGGTGGGGGGCATGACAGATCCCAAGGGGGACCGCTCCTTGCCTCCGGGGCGTCAGACTGATCCGGATCTGTTCACCCATGTGGTGGAGACCCGCTCAGACGGCATAGTGATCCGAGGAGCCAAGGCCCATCAGACAGGGGCCGTGAATTCCCACGAGATTCTGATCATGCCCACCCAGGCCCTGCGGCCTGAGGAGAAACAGTACGCCATATCCTGCGCAGTGCCCTTGAATGCTCCGGGGGTGGTCCTCATCTTCGGCCGCCAAACCAATGAGGAGCGCAAGTTCGAGGGCGGCATCGATGTGGGCAACCCGCGCTACGGCCTGGTGGGGGGAGAGGCCCTGGTCATATTCCAGGATGTATTCGTGCCGTGGGAGAGGGTCTTTCTGTGTGGAGAGACAGAGATGGCCTCCCTTCTGGTGGAGCGGTTCGCCACCCTGCACAGGCAGAACTATGGGGGCTGCAAGGGAGGTGTTTCCGACGTTTTGGTGGGAGCAACGGCCCTTGCTGCCGAGTTCCAGGGGACAGCAGGGGCCTCCCATATCAAGGAGAAACTGGCTGAGATGATGCATCTGGCAGAGACCATTTGGTCAGGCTCTGTGGCTTGTTCTGCCATGGGATCCAGGACTCCCTCGGGAGCTTACTATCCTGATGCCCTGCTGGCCAACACCACAAAGCACAATGTAACAAGGCACATTTACGAAATCGCTAGGCTGGCCCACGATGTGGCTGGAGGGATCCTGGCCACAATGCCCTTTGAAGGGGACCTAAGGAGCACTGAGGTGGGCCACCTGGTGCGCAAGTACCTGGCTGGGGCAGAAGGGGTGCCAGTGGAGGCCAGGCTCAAGATCTTGAGGCTCATAGAGAACATGAGCGGAGGCACCGCCCTGGTGGAGTCCATGCATGGAGCAGGATCCCCTCAAACACAGAAGGTCATGTACGCCCGTTTGGGGAACCTGGAGCAAAAGAAACGCTGGGCCAAGAGAATCGTAGGGATAGAGTGATGGACCCAGGTAAGGCAAGGCCTTGCTGGCAAGGGCAGCCCAGGCGGTCCGGGGGTTGTGCTTAAATGTTGGTAGATTCCCATGCCCACCTGGACATGCCCCAGTTCGAGGAGGATCTGCCAGAGGTTCTGGAGAGGGCCAGGCAAGCTGGTGTGGAAGCAGTGGTGAGCTGCGCCACGAGTCTTAGATCTTCCAAGAAGGTCCTGGAAATAGCCCAACGGTTTCCAGGTGTTTTCGCTGCAGTGGGAATTCATCCCCATGATGCCCGAGAGTGCTCCCAAGAAGCATTGGCCATCCTGAGCTCCATGGCTTCTCATCCCAAGGTGGTGGCAATAGGGGAGATGGGGTTGGATTTTTACCGCAATCTCTGCCCTCAGGAGGTTCAGATCCAGGCGTTTAGAAAACAGATCCGTTTGGCCAGAGATCTGGGCAAACCCATAGTGGTTCACGACAGGGAGGCCCATGGACTGGTGCTAAGGATTCTTCAGGAGGAAAGAGCACAGGAAGTCGGGGGGGTGCTTCACTGTTTCAGCGGGGATTCTTCCATGGCCAAGAGATGCCTGGAAATGGGGATGTATCTGTCCATCCCCGGCTCTGTGACCTTTCGCAACGCCACCTTGCTCAGGAGCGTGCTTTCCTACATTCCTCTGGAGAGGATGCTCCTGGAGACCGACAGTCCCTTCCTGGCGCCCGTGCCTTTCAGGGGAAAAAGAAACGAGCCATCTTATCTCAGGTACACGGCCGAAAGGGTGGCCAAGACCCTCAGGAAGACCCCCGAAGAAGTGGCCGGATGTACCAGAAAAAATACCTTGGAACTCTTCGGGCTGGAAAGGCAGATGTATTGAACCCAAAGCCAAAGCTCTTGGCGTAGGAAGGAGAGGTTCATGTCCCAAGAATTGAGAGAAAAGACAAAGAGAATAGCCGCGATGTATTTCGATGGTTGGAAAGGGGAAAAGCCCTTTGAGCTTTGGAGGTCTTTTGACGAGAATTTCGCCAAAGAGCTTTCCTTGTTTGTGACCGGGCAGGTTTACGCAAGGGAGCGGATACCCCACAAGGTTCGTCAGCTGATCACAGTGGCTGCATTGACGGTCTTGGAGAGGCAGGAGGAGCTCAAGTTACACATGCATGCGGCTCTGAACGTGGGTTGTAGCGTGGAGGAGGTGGCTGAAGTGATCTTCCAGACCGCTGTGTACGGCGGAGTCCCGGCAATGAACTGCGCACTGAAGAGTCTGAGGGAGGTGCTTCAAGACAGAGGGCAGTGGCCTCCTCCAAGAGCTGGTGGGGACTCGGCCTCTCCGTGAGGTTTGCCCAGATTCTGATGATGCTTGTTTGCTTCTGGTTGACTCGGGTTCAGATGGATGCCTGCCAGGCTCTATCCAGGGCTACCTGAAGCTGGTTCCAGCCTGCGGCCATGGCCAAGGGCCTTTCCTGCGGTGGGATATTGTCCCAGCGGGGAGCAGGAAGCCTCTCAAGGATGGGTCGCATGATCTGCCCCCAGTGGTCCTTGGGATCCCAGCCCTTTTCCTTGGTGCTGAGCCAAAGAAGCACTGCTCTCATGCCGGTGCGCCTGGCAGGGATGATGTCATTGTCCAGCCGGTCACCCACCATGAGGCTCTCCTGAGGATCCACCCTAGCCTTCTCCAGGGCTATGCGGTATATGGCGGTGTTGGGCTTGCTCACTGGATAATTTGAGTCAAGGATCACCACATCAAAAAGGCTCAGGAAATCCTGTTGTTCAAGGAAATCCAAGGCCTGTGCCGGCTGATTGGCTATTACGCCCAGCCTGAAATGCTCGTGGAGGGCTCTTACAGCCTCCAGGGCGCCAGGCAAAGCTCTTACCAGGCGCAACCAGCGTCTTCCCAGCTCCTCATGAATGGCTCTGCGAACCTTGGGCCATTGTTTTTTCAGGCAGCGCATGCCCATGCGCTCCACTGCCATGTGCCTATGGGAGCGCAAGGCTCTTTCTGCATCTCCCAGGAAACGATCCATCTGAGCCCTGGGACTCTCTGGGGGCAGAGCCCTGTGTATGAGACGAAAAGCCTCGCAAACAAAGGGATCGTCATCGATGAGGACATTGCCCACGTCGAAGAAGATGATTCGACCGCCTCGGGGCATTCTCCCCCCTTATTTACCCCTTGGTTGTATTAACCAGGATCATCAGCCAGGTCCCCTGGCCTTGGGGACAATACCCCAATCCTCCGGTGCTGCTTGCCATTTTCAAATTCAAGCCCATGGCGGATCCCAGAGGAAGAATCCCGCTATGTTTTAGCACATTTGACCCAGTATCTAGTGAAGTTACCCCACATTATCCCCCAATCCTGGATAATGCGGGGTAGGCAGGCTGGGTTCTTGAAAGCTCAGCGCTCCCGCTGTCTTCTGCGGGCCAGCATCCTGTTTCTGCGCCTTCGACTTTCTCTTTCCTTACGCCGGCGGTATTCGCTGGGCTTCTCGTAGCTTCTCTTGAGCTTGAGGGTCTTGAACAGCCCCTCGTCGTTGATCTTTTTCTTGAGCTGGCGGAGGGCCTTTTCCACGTCGTTGTCGTGGACCTCCACTTCGAGGGCTCTATAAGATGTCAAGCCGTTCACCTTCCTTTCTGTCTGGGCATCCCCACAAGGCCTCGATCTTGCAGGTGAGCCTCCGTAGCCTTGCTTGCTCTCAAGTGGAGGCCTCTTGCCCCTTTTGCTCCTTTAAAAGGAGATCTTCCCCCAAAGGGTGCCCATCACTATAACCCAGATGTACATCTAGTGCAAGGATTTTTGACATTCATGAAACAGGAAAGCCTTGAGCCTTCCCAAGGGGAGCCAAGGAAGCCATACAAGGGCTCGAGAACCCTCATGTGTCCTGAACCGCATATTTGCATCGGGCTTCAATTCATGCCCACTCTCCCATTGATAAAAGAAGCAGGGTAGGATAGGAATCTTGCAAAGAAGCCAAATGTGTTTTGCGGAGGGGGTCATGGAATCCAAGGTCTACCTGATGGAACTTCCCGACGGAGCGCCTCCCAAGGCTCAGGCCAGAGCCTTGGCAAGACTTTGGGAGGCAGCTGGAGTCTCCAGGTGCATTTCCAGAAGGGATCTGGTGGCCATCAAGGTGCATGTGGGGGAAAAGGGCAATACCACCCACGTGAAGCCGGACTTAGTGGCCGAGCTGGTTCGATGGGTCAAGAAAAGCAGGGCTTTCCCTTTCTTGACAGAGACGGCCACTCTGTACAAGGGGCAGAGGGACAATGCTGTAAAGCATATCTTGTTGGCCCACGGTCACGGATTCTCCATCGAGAAGGTGGGCGCTCCCTTCATACTGGCCGACGGACTGGTGGGAAACACCGAGGCCGAGGTGAGCCTTCCCCAGGGATACAGCGTGAAGATCGCCAGGGAGATCCTGGCTGCCGATGCTCTCTTGGTGGTTTCGCATGCCACTGGGCATCCCGGCACAGGCATGGGAGGATGCATAAAGAACCTGGGCATGGGCCTGGCTTCCAGGGCAGGCAAGATGAGACAGCATTCCTCGGTGATGCCCCAGGTGATTGCCCAGCGTTGCCAGAACTGCGGCAAGTGCAGGACATGGTGCCCTACCCAGGCCATTTTTGAGAAAGAGGGGGCTTCCCATATAATGGCAAACCTTTGCATAGGCTGCGGGGAGTGCCTGGCCGTTTGTCGTTTCGATGCGGTCAGGTACGACTTTGGAAAGGAATCACCCCAGCTGCAAAGGGAAATGGCGCGGCATGCCATGGGGGTAGTTCTTGGAAAAAAGGGAAAATGTTTCTTCTTCAATGTCTTGATGGACATGACCAAGGACTGCGATTGCTTTAATGTGCCCCAAACAAAGATGGTGCCTGACATAGGCATAATGGCTTCACAGGATCCCGTGGCTTTGGACAAGGCAACACTGGATATGGTCAGGGAAAGATCCGGGGCGGATTTGGGGGCCCTGAGTTATCCCCTTTTGGATCCCATGGTCCAGATTTCTGAGGCAGAGGCTCTGGGCATGGGAAGTACCAGATATGCTCTTGAGGTCCTGGCTGAGGGACCATGAAGAGCTCTGCCCCATAGCCTGTTTTCCTGGATCCTGGAAAGCTCTCTGGAGCGCAAAAGACCAGAATTGATTCTCCTTGGGGATGAGGGCAGGTTCTTGAGTTGAGACCTTGACTGCTCAAGATGCCCTGGAGATGATCTTTAGGCTTGGGTGGAGGTTTTCTTCCACCAGAAAGAGCTTGCCTTCCTGAGTCATCTGAACTGCATCCATCTGCTGGAGCAGCTTGAGGGCCGTAGGCTTGTAGTCCCTTGGTTTTGCAAGCTTCTCCACGAAGCTGGGCGGGGTCAGCCCCAGCTCGGCAAGTGTCCTTGCCTTTTCAGGGGCCAGGGCCTGCTGCTCATAGAATCTTCTTATCACCTCGTGCATGGCTCTTCTTGTGAGTCTGGCAGGAAGGTAAAGAACCGCTGCCAGGGCCAAGGCCAGAAGTATTACACCCCACAGGACTCCGTTAATGTCCATGCCTTCTTACCTCATGAGCCTGCTTCTCCAAAAAAAGCCCTGCACAAAGCAGGCCAGGCAGATAGTGTTCTTCAGAAAATGAATCTACCCTTTGGGAAAAAGCTGTAACTCTATTTAGACAAGGCCAGAAACAGACCCCTTAGACCATGGCTCGAAGCCCCCAGATCCAAAAAGCCTGACTTGCCATGGAAGGCCAGCTGATTCAGCTATGGTATGCTCTCTTGGGGCCTGGGTCAACAAGTAGATCCCTTGGCTTCTTGGGATTCGCTTCCTTTAGTGCAAGGCCGTGGAAAGATTCCGGAGATTCTTTCCAGGGGATTCTCTGGTATGCATGGCAAAAAGAGAAGATTGCAATGAGTTGACCCTGTTGGTGAGAAAAGCTGCAGGGTGGAGTGCAGGCGGGTTTCATGAGCCTGGCCTTGACCATTGATATCAAAACATGCACCATTGGGGAGGTTTCGGGGCCTCTTGGAGTTTACTGACGGGATCGGGTGTGCTTGGAGGATGGGTGCGGCACTGGATTCAAGGAGGCATGGTCCATGGTCGAGGTGGTGCCTTCCCGCAGCGTGCTTGAACTACAGGATGCATTGGAAGAGCTCAAAGGCATGCTGAGTTCTTGGGGAGGGGCCTGGTTCTTGGACAAGGACGGGCCTTTCCGCATCAGCTTCAAGAGGGTTAAGGGCAGTCCCTTTTTGCTTCGTACCCGCTACCAACAGATGGAACTTGCGGAACTTGAGGGCTATGGCCTTTGTTTGATCCTGGATGGGAAGGTCCAGCTGGCGGCCAGCGATGAGAGCATATACCACGAACTGCTGGTTCATCCGGCCTGTGTCATACATGGAAGCCCTTCCTCGGTTCTGATATTGGGGGGAGGAGACGGCTGTGCTGCCAGGGAGTTGCTCCGATATGAGGGAATCCATGAGATAGTGATCGTGGACATAGATGAGGAGGTTGTGGCTGTTTTTCGGGAGCGTTTTCGGCAGCTGAACCGTGGTTCCCTGGAGGACCCAAGAGTCAAGGTGGTGCCCAGGGATGCCATGGAGTTCCTCAAACAAGCAAAGACAAGATATGACATCATAATATCTGATCTCACAGAGCCCTTTGATCCAGCTGAGAGGGCTGGGGACCTTTCAGCCCACCTTTACTCCCCAGAGGCTTATGCCTTGATCAAGAGGAGGCTGGCCACAGGGGGGGTATTTGTATGCCAAAGCGGTGGGGTCTTATACCAACCCCATTACGACCAATACCACCTGGAGATCCTTCGTGGGATCAAGGAGTGTTTTCCCCATGTGGCTGCGGCCTATGAATTCGTGCCTTCCTTTGAGGCCATGTGGAGCATCACACTGGCTTCCTTAAGACCCCTTGAGATCTCTTGGAAAGAGGTGGACCAGGTCTTAAGACGTCTGGGGGTAAGGGGTCTTTTGCATTATGACGGCCAGGCCCATCAAAGGGCCTTCAGTACACCCAGGTTGCTGGGTGTAAGCAGCCCCGGATGACAAGGGCCCTCCCCAGCCAGGATGTTTGCCCAGAAGCGGCGAGATTGAGAGTCAGACCTTCAGGTTTCTCGTAACTTGTGTCCATCGGGCCAGGGCCTGGGGTGAATCAGTTGTCCCAGGAAATGATGGAACAGGCCCGCATTTTTCACTTAGAGTGAATCATGCGGGCCAGGCTCAGCGGGCATACTGCACGGCCCTGGTTTCCCTTATCACTGTGACCTTCACCTGTCCTGGGTATGTGAGCTCCTTTTCTATCTTTCGGGCTATGTCGTAGCTCAACAGAGAGATCCCCTCGTCGGTGACCTTGTCGCTTTCCACCACTATGCGCACCTCCCTGCCAGCCTGGATGGCGTAAGACTTGCTCACCCCAGGGAAGGAGTTGGCTATGCGTTCCAGCTCCTCCAGACGTTTGACATAGCTTTCCAGCATCTCTTTCCTGGCCCCTGGTCTGGCAGCCGAGAGGGCATCGGCGGCCTGAACCAGAACCGCCAGGCTGCTCTGAGGAGGCTCCTCGTCATGGTGGGCTGCTATGGCATTGACTATTCTGGGGGACTCCCCGTAGCGCTTGGCCTGCTCTGCGCCAATGGCAGCATGAGAGCCCTCCACCTCATGGTCCACAGCCTTGCCTATGTCGTGAAGAAGCCCGGCCCGCTTGGCCTGGCGGACGCTAAGGCCCAGCTCAGCGGCCATTATCCCGCAAAGAAATGCCACTTCCAGGGAGTGCTGGAGCACGTTTTGGGCAAAGCTGGTGCGGAACTTGAGCACCCCCAGCATCCTTATCAACTCGGGGTGAATGCCGTGGACCCCCACATCAAAAGCCGCCTGCTCTCCGGCTTCCCTTATGGTCACCTCTATTTCCTGTTTGACCTTCTCCACCACCTCTTCGATCCTGGCCGGATGGATGCGGCCATCGCTGATGAGCCTTTCCAGGGAGAGCCTGGCCACCTCCCTCCTGACCGGATTGTAGCCCGAAAGGATCACCGCCTCGGGGGTGTCATCTATTATGAGGTCTATGCCCGTGGCTGCTTCCAAGGCCCTGATGTTCCTTCCCTCTCTGCCTATGATGCGGCCTTTCATCTCGTCGTTGGGAAGGGCCACCACAGAAACCGTCTTCTCACTCACATATTCCGAGGCGCATCTTTGTATGGCCAGGGATATGATCTCCTTGGCCTTCTTGTCCGCAGCTGCCCTGGTCTCCTCCTCCAGCCGCTTGAGAAATCTTGCCGCCCTTTCCTTGGCATCTGCCTCTATGCTCTGGATGAGTTCCTCCTTGGCCTGTTCAGAGGTCATGCCTGCCAGACGCTCCAGGCGGCTCCTGTGCTCTGCCAGCAATTTTTCCAGCTCCTGTGACTTTTCTTCCTGAAGCTTTTCGGCTTGGAGCAGGGCCTTTTCCCTTCGGGCCAGGTTCATCTCTTTCTGGTCCAGAAGCTCTACCTTTCTGTCCAGGTTCTCCTCTTTCTGAAGAAGCCTCTGTTCCAGTTTTTGAAGCTCTGCCCTTCGCTCTTTGCTCTCCCGTTCAAATTCCTGTTTGGACTGATAGAGAATTTCTTTGGCTTGGAGCCTGGCCTCCTTGAGCAGAGATTCTGCCTCGCGCCTGGCCTCCTCCTGGGCTTGATACGCGGCCTGGGCAGAGCCAGAAGCTCTCTTGGCGTGCAGCAGCCTGAAGACAAGGTATCCCACTGCTGCACCCAAGGCCAAAACAGCCAAGGCCACCACCATGAGCCAATGTGTAGATATGAACACGATGCCCTACCTCCCGATCCAGGTCCCCTTAGCAAAATTCTGAACTCGTGCCAGAGGACGGTATATTATGGCAGGGGAGAGTAGGCGGAGTGCAAAACAGAAGGAAAGGAGCAGGGGCGGCGTGACTATTGCCTAGGTGAAAAGGCCTCAGCTCTCAAGAGGCCCCCCAGGGGGTTCCATGGATCTCCATCTTCTCAAAAGGCCTTGCCCCATGCGACTATTCCAAGCTTGCTCTTAATTCCCACATATCTTCCAGGGTCGAGGGCAAAACCATGCTGAGCCTCCTGCCCTTACGCCCTTTAAAACCTAGCTGCCCTCTCGGGTCACTGAATTAGTGACCCGGCAGGGAACTTACACTCCAGACCTTTCTCCCACACCTGTATATTTTGTCAACTCCTCCTGCCAAGAGGCTTGCCCTCATCTTGGTCAGGGGCCGGGCCCGCGAGGAGTGCTGAAACGGGCCCTGTTTCATGCCTCATGGTTTTTCCGAGACCTCCTTTAAGTGCAAGTCTATTCCCCTTATCAAATCCTGCACTTCCTGGGCCACCTGCTCTCTGAGCATCTCCCTGGCCGATCTTTCCTGCAAGAGCTCGTCAGCCAGGTTTATGGCCACCTTGATGAAAAGATCCACTGTGCTGATGGTGTGTGTGGCCTCCATTATCTCCTTGCTCTTGTTGTTGACGTAATCGGCCACCCTTCGCACATGCTCCTCATCTCCGTCGGTTCTAACAAAATATTGATGTCCCAGCACTTCAATGGGAACACGCTTGAGAGAGGAGTCCTGCTTCATGTTATGGCCTCTATCTTCTCTATGATGGCAGTTATGCGCTGATAGGCCTCCTTGCGTGTCCTCTCATACAGATCGCACTTTTGCCTTAACTCCAGGAGCTGTTTCTCCCTCAGCCTAAGGGACTCAGCCATGCTCTGCTTTTCTTTGCGCAATTCATCGTTGGATCGGATCAAGGCCTGAATTCTTTCCCGCAGGAGCTTCATTTCCCCCAAGTCCATGGCCGCGTCCGTCCCCTTGAGCATACGCACACGCACACTGCAACTCTTCAAGGATAACTTGAAATTATTATAGAAGAACCCTTTGTAATGTCAAGAAAACAATGGGAAGCAGATCCACGGCTAAAGAGCTTGCTCCATAGCGATTCAGGCCAGGTTGAAACCCTCTGAAGTCCCCTCTCTGCCATGGTGTTTCTGGATCAGGAAACCCTCCAGGATCTGCTCCAGTTCCCCCAGCTCGCGACTGCCACTTAATCTCCAACGCACAAAGGCGCTTCCTTCCAGGCCTCTGATATATTTGGAAGCGTGAAGCTTGGCTGGGGCCAGTGCCCTTTGGGGACCGTAGTGCTCCAGAATCTTTTGAACATGGATCTTTAAGACCCTCCAGATCTCTTCACTGTCCGGCCCGGGCAAGCAAGGCTCTGAGGCCAAAAGCCCCAGTGCCTGCCTAAAGATCCAGGGATTTCCAATAGCCCCCCTGCCTATCATGACGCCTTGACAGCCCGTGGAGTTGAGCATGGCCAAGGCGTCCTGGGCAATGCGTACGTCGCCATTGCCTATGACTGGAATGGGGGAGTTTTCCGCCAGAACTCGCAGCAGTTCCCATCTGGCCGGTTGGGCATAAGTTTCGGATCTGGCCCTTGGGTGCAGTGTCATGGCATCCACACCGCACTCCCAGGCAATGGTTCTCATCTGTAAGACCACGTTTTCTTGGGATGTCCAGCCTGATCGGATCTTCACTGTAAGGGGGATGCTCAGCTTCTTGCGCATGGCCCGCAGAATGCGGGCTGCCAGGGGCAGGTCTTTGAGCAAGGCTGCTCCGGCCCCCATTCCAACCACCTTGGGAACCGGACAGCCCATATTCAGATCCACCAGGTCGGCCCCTTCTTCCTGGCAGATGCGGGCAGCCTCGGCCAGGAGATTTGGAGAGCCTCCGAAGAGCTGAACCGCCACAGGCCCATGGCGCTTGGATGGCGGCAGGAACTCCCTGCCGGGCTTTTTTGCCCGCACAAGGCCATCGGCGCTGAGCATCTCGGTGACCAGAAGTCCTGCCCCCATGCTGGCGCAGATCTCCCTGAAGGGATGATCCGTGAACCTGGTCATGGGAGCCAAAACAAGAGGATTTGCCAGCCTCAAAGCCCCTATGGAAAGCTCCATGGATGAGATCTCCTGAACCATCAAGCCTTGAAAACCCCAAGGAGGAACCTAGCCCCCAAAACCCATGTTACAATCAGCAGTTCTCATGTTCAAACCAGGCCATGAGCTTTCCAATCAATTGACCAGGGCAAGGCGAGTAAGCCCTTTGCTGCCTGGAGTTACTCAAACCCCTTGGCCTTGGTAAATGGTGTAGGCTTCTCTATAATGAGTTGGCCCTTTGTGGTTTTTGGCTCCAAAGTACAGGCTGGCCCAAAGTTCCGGACAGAAGAGCATGCAGAATGAGTCTTTCATGAGCCGAGCCCTGGCCCTTGCAGCCAGAGGCCGAAGATGGGTAAGCCCCAATCCCATGGTGGGAGCTGTGCTGGTGAGCGGGGGAAAGATCATAGCTCAAGGATATCACAGGCATTTCGGTGGGGCGCACGCTGAGGTGGAGGCCCTAAGAGGCTTTGAGCGCTGCCCCAAGGATGCTGTCTTATACGTGAACCTGGAGCCTTGTTGTCACCAAGGGAAAACCCCACCTTGTACCCAGAGGATAGTGCAGGCAGGTGTCAGGCGGGTAGTGGTGGGTGTCATGGATCCCAATCCCCTGGTTCGAGGAAAGGGGGTTGAAGAGCTTCGCAAGCATGGGGTGGAGGTCACGGTGGGGGTCCTGGAGGAGCGTTGCAGGCAACTCAATCGCGTGTTCTTTCACTGGATGGAGAATTCGCTTCCCTGGGTGACCCTCAAGTGGGCGCAGTCCCTGGACGGGCGCATAGCCACAAGAGCCGGGGACTCCCGCTGGATATCCTCTGAAGCCTCCAGAAAAATGGCCCATGCTTTGAGGGCAGAGCATGATGCTGTGCTGGTGGGAGCTGGAACCGTGCGCAAAGACAACCCCAGTCTCACTGTGAGACACGTAAGAGGCCGTGATCCTCTGAGGGTGATCCTGGCCTCGGATTTGAATATCCCCCTGGAGGCAAAGGTTCTGGACAGAGGATCTAAAGACAGACCCTGTTGGGTGGTCTGCAGCCAGCCTGTGGATCAAAACAAGGCTTCGGCTCTGGAAAAAAGAGGTGCGCGCCTGCTCATTTGTGCCAGGCATCCCCAGGGGGGAGTGGAACTGAATCAAATGCTCAAGGAGCTTTCCCAAGAGGGGATCTCTTCTATCTTGGTGGAAGGAGGAGGGTACACCATCACATCCTTCTTGAGGGCTGCAGTGGCCCAGAGGGTGGTTTGCTTCGTGGCGCCCATGCTCTTGGGCGAGGGAGTGGGGGCAGTGGGGGACCTGGGTCTGGAAAGAGTGTCTCAGGCTGTTCCCCTCTTGAATTGGCGGATAAGGCGACTCGGGCCAGATCTGGCTCTGGAGGCTTTCTTGCCCAGGGGAAATGAATCTGGCCTCAGGGCCTTTGGAAGAGCTCAGGAGGGCGGTCATAGAGAGCCGGCACCAGGATGGTAAGAAGGGCTTCATCACCTTCGAGGGCATAGAGGGAAGTGGCAAGACCAGCCAACTGGCTTTGCTGGCCCAGGATCTGAGGGGGAGGGGGATCAGGGTCAGGGTCACCAGAGAGCCCGGGGGGACTCCTGTGGGTGATCTCCTGCGCTCCATAATTCTGGGCTCCCAGGGCAAGGGCATGGCACCCATGACAGAGCTCTTCTTGATAGCGGCCTGCCGGGCCCAGCATGTGACTGAGGTGATCGGGCCTGCCCTGGAAATGGGCGAGGTGGTCCTATGCGACAGATTCACGGACGCCACCTTGGCGTACCAGGGCTATGGCAGGGGCTTGGATCTGAGCCTGGTCAGGGAAGTCAGTTGCCTGGCCTCAGGTGGGATGCAACCGGGCCTTACAATATTGCTGGACTGTCCCGTGGAAATGGGCCTGGAGCGCTCCCGCAAGAGATTGGCTGCAGAGGGGAAGTTCTTGAGTGAGGGGAGATTTGAACAGGAGCAGAGGTCTTTTCACCAAAGGGTGAGGCAGGGATATCTGGAGCTGGCCAGGGAAGATCCCCAGAGGATAAAGGTGCTGGATGCCTCTGCCCCTGCCGAGGTGGTGGCAAGGTTAGTTTCTGATCAGGTCATGAAACACCTGGGGGTTTGAAACTTGTCTTTTTCTGACATAGTGGGTCACCAAAGAATAATAGCTGTGCTGAAAAAGGCTCTGGGGGCCTCTCGGCTGGCCCATGCCTATCTTTTCGTGGGGCCCCAGGGAGTTGGCAAGAGCACCACAGCCCGGGAGTTTGCCAAAGCCATTCAGTGCGTATCCCGCAGCGAGGAGGCCTGTGAGCATTGTATTTCCTGCAAGAAGGTAAGGGACGGGACGCATCCTGATGTCATATGGTTGGAGCGCCAGGGAAAACAGATCTTGGTGGAACAGGTCAGAGAGCTTCAGCGCAGGCTCATGTATAAGCCCTTGGAAGGGTTTTACAGGGTCGCGATTCTCCAGGATGCCCAGGATCTGACTCTCCAGGCAGGCAACGCCCTTCTCAAGCTCTTGGAAGAGCCGCCTGCTGACACCGTCATGGTGCTTCTGGCTGTCTCAGAGCAATCCCTGCTGCCCACTGTGGTGTCACGCTGCCAGAAACTGAGGTTTGCTCCCCTGCCTGAAGCAACTGTGTCGGCTTATTTGATCCAACGGCTGGGATGGGAGCCTCAAAAGGCGGCCCAGGCAGCTCGGGCGGCCCAGGGCAGCATAGGAAGAGCCTTGCTTCTTGAAAAGGAGGATGTGGAACTCCTAAGAAATGAGGCCAGGGAGCTTCTTTCCTCCATCCAGGGGCTGGGCCTTGTGGATTTGCTGGAGAAGGCCAAAATGTGGGCCTTGAGCCGCCAGGAAGCCTTGGCCAGGTTGGAGGCCATGAGGTCAACCACAAGGGAGATGCTCCTTGAGGAGCTGGGCGCAAAAGACACAGATGAGAACAATTCCAAGAGACTTTATTCCCTGGGGCGGCGCAAGTGGCTCCTGGAGGTTTGGGACATGAGCGGCAGGGCCCTGGAGGCCCTGGAGCGAAACATCAACCCCCAGCTTTTGCTGGAGAATCTGCTGGCTGGGATCAAGGCCAGGGCAGGGCAGCTGCTCCGAGAGCCAGGCGCAACCCGGAAGGTAGGGTAAAAGATTCATGAGAGTCTTGGGTGTCAGATTCAGGGAAAACGGCAAGATATATGTTTTCGAGTGTGGGGAGCTTGAGTGTCCCCTGCAGGAATGGGTGATCGTGGAGACCGAACAGGGCCCAGCCTTGGGATGGGTGGCGGTGGAGCCCTGGGAGCTGGATCAACAGGAAGGCAACAGAGCTGCCTTCAAGAAGGTCTTGCGAAGGGCTGACAAGGCTGACCTGGAGCAGGCCCAAAGGCTCAAGGAACAAAAACAAAGGGCCAGACAGGAATGTTTGAACCTCATAAAGGAATTTCAGTTACCCATGAAGCTGGTGGAGGTGGAGCCGCTTTTCGACGGGAGCAAGATAATTTTCTATTTCACAGCCGAAAACAGAGTGGATTTCAGAAAGCTGGTCAAGGAGCTGGCCAGGAGATTCAGATCCAGGGTCGAGATGAGACAGATTGGTGTGAGAAACGAGGCCAGATTGCTGGGGGGGCTTGGAAGCTGTGGAAGGGAGCTTTGCTGCGCCTCTTTCCTGCAGGAGTTCGAGCCAGTATCCGTGCGCATGGCCAAGGACCAGAACCTCTCCTTGAATCCCCTGAAACTCTCGGGAGTTTGCGGCAGGCTCATGTGTTGCCTGGCCTACGAGCACAAGATGTATCAGGAACTCAAGAGGAGATTTCCCCCGGTGCGCAAATGGGTCAATACCTCCAAAGGGCCCGGAAAGGTAAAGCGAGTCAATGTATTGACGGACAAGTTGGTCATAGAGAACCCTCAGGGGCAGGAGCTGGAAGTGGAGCTGGGGGAGATCCTGGAGGTTCTGCCTTCCAAACCCGAGGAAACATGACTGGAGGATTCATTGCCCGGCCTTAGGTGAAGAGAGCTTCACCGCAATTTAGGGCTTCGGTGGGCTGGCTGGTTCTACTGCCTGGTGGATGATAAGGGCCTGAGCGCCGGGAACTGAAATAAACAGAGGTGCATGGGTCATGGAAAAGAAATTCTACGTTACAACGCCCATCTATTACGTAAATGCCGAGCCTCATCTGGGCCATGCGTACACAACGATCCTAGCTGATGTGATGAGGCGTTTCCATCACCTCATGGGCTATGAGACCTTCTTTGTCACTGGCACCGATGAGCATGGAGACAAGGTGCTGCAGGCAGCCAGGGATCATGGCATGGATCCAAAGCAATACGTGGACAAGGTGAGCGAGTCATTCAGGCAGCTTTGGCCTAGGCTTCACTGTGAGCCCGATTGCTTCATCCGCACCACGCAGCCGAGCCATGTGAAGGTGGTACAGAGCATACTCCAGAGGGTCTACGAAAACGGGGACATCTATTTCGGAAGGTACGAAGGTCTTTATTGCACGGGTTGCGAGAGGTTTTACACGGAAAAGGAGCTGGAAGATGGGCTTTGCCCCCAGCACAGGGTACAGCCCGAGAAGAGGGCGGAGGAGAACTACTTCTTCAGAATGAGCCGTTACCAGGACTGGCTCAAGACACATATTCAAGAGAATCCAGATTTCATAAGGCCCGAGAGATACAGGAACGAGGCACTCTCCATGCTCAGGGAGCCTCTGGAGGACCTTTGCATATCAAGACCCAGAGCAAGGCTGGATTGGGGAATTCCCCTGCCATTTGACCCCAATTTCGTGACCTATGTGTGGTTCGATGCCCTCATCAACTACGTGAGTGCCTTGGGCTATCCGGACCACGAGCGTTTCTCGGGGCTTTGGCCCTATGCCCAGCACCTCATAGCCAAGGATATCCTGAAGCCACACGGCATCTACTGGCCCACCATGCTCAAGGCTGCTGGTCTGCCACCGTACAGCAGCCTCAACGTGCACGGGTACTGGAATGTGGAGGCCTCCAAGATGTCCAAGAGCCTGGGCAATGTGGTAAAGCCTCTGGATCTGGTGGAAAAGTACGGGGTGGACGCCTTCAGGTATTTCCTGCTGAGGGAAATGGCCTTTGGCCTGGATGCCAGCTTCAGCGAAGTGGCTCTGGTGCAGAGACTAAACGCAGATCTGGCCAATGATCTGGGCAACCTGCTTCAGCGCACCTTGAGCATGGCAGCTCGGTACTTTGATGCAAGAGTACCAAGGCCCCATAAAGAGGAGAGCCTGGATGCAGAGCTGCGCCTCAAGGCCCAGGAGATGCTGGGGACTTACCAGAGGGAAATGGCTCAACTGGGGACCCACCGGGCTCTCATGGCTGTGTGGGAGCTCATAGGGCTGGCCAACAGGTACATAGACAGAACAGAACCCTTTCGTCTGGCCAAGGATCCCTCAAGAAAGGAAAGATTGGAGACCGTCCTGTACCATGTTCTGGAGGTCAACAGGTTGATTTCCCTGGTACTTTGGCCCGTGATGCCGGCAGCCTCGGAGCAGATGGCTTCCCAGTTGGGGCTTCCAGGTCCTGGGAAAAAAGGGCAACTTCTGGAGCTGGGAAAATGGGGCCTGCTTGAACCGGGGACCTGCTTGGGAAGTCCCAAGGCACTTTTCCCGAGAGTGGACATGGAAAGGGCCGGCCTGGTGCAAGCAGGTGGCCAAGGCGCTCCAAAAGAAGGCTCCAGGCAGCCGGAGCCTGTTGCTGAGATCAGCCTGGATGAGTTTCGAAGGGTGGATCTTAGGCTGGCCAGGGTGATCCAGGCCGAGAGGGTAAAGGGCTCGGAGAAGCTGCTCAAGTTGGTGGTGGACATGGCAGGTCAGACAAGGGTCTTGGTGGCCGGCATTGCATCCAATTATTCCCCTGAAGAAATAAAGGGCAAGATGGTCGTGGTTGTGGCCAACCTGAAACCCGCGCGCATCTTCGGAGAGGTCTCCCAGGGCATGCTCCTTGCGGCAGTGGGGGAGGCGGGCCCCAGGATCCTAACCGTACACGGAGATGCTCCTTCCGGTACAAAGGTTTCCTAGAGGAGTGATGGGCGAGAAGAAAAAAGTCCTGGTGGTGGATGATGACCGCAGGGTACTGGAGCTGCTCAGGGAATTCTTGCAGCGCATGGGCCTTGAGGTCACAACTGCTGCCACGGGCCCAGATGCCCTGGCTATCATAGAAAAAGGTGATCTGGACGTACTTCTTACTGATCTGGTGCTTCCAGGAATTGACGGGCTGGAGTTGCTGGAGAGTCTGGGCCGCATGCCCATGCCGCCTGTGGCCGTGGTATTGACCGGGCATGGCTCCATAGAGTCAGCGGTGAGGGCGATGAGGCTAGGTGCATTCGACTACATCACCAAGCCCCTTCATTTGGAAGAGATCAGAATAGTGCTCAAAAAGGCCCTTGGTTTCGGTCAGCTCAGAAGGGAGAATCTGCAGCTTCGGCAGCAACTCAGGGACAAGTACCGCTTTGAAAACCTCATCGGCCACAGCCAGGCCATGCAATCTGTCCAGAGAATGGTGGAGAAGGTGGCTGACACCGACAGCACTGTGCTCATTTACGGAGAGAGCGGTACAGGCAAGGAACTCGTGGCCAGGGCCTTGCATTATAACAGCCACAGGAGGGATCGGCCTCTGGTGGTGGTAAACTGCAGCGCCATCCCCCAAGACCTTCTGGAAAGCGAGCTTTTCGGCCATGAACAAGGGGCCTTCACCGGAGCTGTCAGGACCCGCATAGGCAAGTTCGAGTCAGCCCAGGGAGGCACGGTATTTTTGGATGAGATCGGCGACATGAGCCCCCAGCTCCAAGCCAAACTCCTGAGAGTCTTGCAGGAACATGAGATAGAACGCCTGGGGGGAGGCAGCCCTATCAGGGTGGATGTAAGGATAATAGCAGCCACACACAGAAACCTGGAAGAGGCCATAAAGGAAGGCCACTTCAGAGAGGATCTCTATTACCGCCTAAATGTCATCCCCATCAGGGTGCCTCCCCTCAGGGAGCGTAAATCGGACATCCCGCTTTTGATCCAGCACTTCGTGCAACGGTTCAATGTTGCCAGGGCCAAGAGACTGGAAGGCTTCAGCCAGCAAGCAGTAGAAATACTCATGAACTATTCCTGGCCCGGAAATGTCAGAGAATTGGAACACCTGGTGGAGAGAATGGTGATCCTCCAAGGCGAAGGCATGGTGGAGGCCTCTCATCTGCCGCCTCCTTATCTAGATGCCGGTGGGAAAAAGACCCAGACAGCTCCTGTTTTGCCTGAGGAAGGCATGGATCTGCCAGCCTGGATAAGAGATGCGGAGCGAAGCTTGATCCTTCAGGCATTGGAGCGTGCAGGGGGCGTTAAAAACAAGGCAGCCAGCCTCTTGGGTATCCAACGCACCACCTTGGTGGAAAAGATGCGAAGGCTGGGCCTGGGCTTGAAAAATAGAGGAATTTCTGACGAAGGCAAAAAGATATCGTCAAAACCTTGACATTTCTTCTTGTCTCCTGGCTCCCAACCCAGATTCCTTTTGGGAGAGTTTTTCGGCCTGCTGTAAGGGATTTCTCCAGGAGTCCTTGGTTCAGCCATGGCCTCATCCGGGGCATGTTCCTTGCAAAGAAAAACGGGCCTGGAAAAGCTCCGAAAGGCGTCTTTATCTGATGAACAGACCCCGAAAACTACTTAGGAGCTTCAGCCTCAAGGCAGGGAGCTCGAAGCTCAAGGATCTGGAGCAGGAGGTCCCCTTGGCCCAAATACTGGAGAGCCTATCCAACCCAGGCACTCGAAGGCTCATAGAGCGCAGGGTGTGTGCCCGGATCAGGCGCCGACTCATAGAAAAGGCATTGGAGGAGAAGTGAGCTTGGATGCGGCCCTGAAGATGGATCCATTTGCAGGATCCTTTGGCAAGGATGCCCATGGAAGTCTCCATGGGTTCAGGATGCTAATAGTAGATGACGATGTTTTGACCCGAGAGACCCTCAAGGCCATGCTGGTGCGTTTGGGAGTGGGAGACGTAAAGGAGGCTTCCCATGGGAAGGAGGCCTTAAGGGTTCTCGAGAACCAAGTGGTGGATGTGCTTCTCACTGACATCCACATGCCGGTCATGGACGGTATGGAGCTCCTGGAGAGGGTCAAGGAGAGATGGACCACAGTACCTGTGCTGGTCATCACAGGATATCCCACCATAGAAATCGCCGTGGATGCCATGAAGAGAGGGGCCTCGGATTTCATAGTTAAACCCTTCAGGCTCCAGCAGGTGGAGCTTCCCTTGCACCGTGCAGTAAAGGAAAGAAGACTCTTGGTGCAAAATTCCCTTCTCAGCAAGGAGCTGGACCAGAAAAGGGAAATAGAAAAGCTAAACGGGCAGCTCCAAAGAAAGCTGGAAGAGCTCTCCAAGCTTTATGCCATAAGCGAGTCCATGCAGCCAGGCCAGTGGGAAGGCCAAGACCTGTTTCAGAAGATCGTGGACATGGCCGCAGAGGTCACAGAGGCCACAGGAGCCTCCCTGATGCTCCTGGATGAACAAAGAAAGTGCCTGGTGACCAAGGCGGCTGTGGGCATGGGAAAAGAGGTGCAAAAGAGGCTCACAGTTCCTCTGGGAGAGACCCCCGTTGCCAAGGCAGCCCTGGAAGGAAGGCCTTTGATCATCAGAGGTAAGAAGGAAATTGACTTCCAGAGGCTGCAAGGCTCCAGGGGTGCTTCTTCTATCTCGGTGCCCCTCAGCATGGCCGGAGAGCTCTTTGGCGTGCTTAATGTCAAAGACAAGATCTCAGCAAAGGGTTTTTGCAGGGAAGATCTGACCTTGCTTAGCGCCCTGGCGCGAAAGGCTGCCCTGGCACTGGAGAACCAGGCCCTCCATGAAAGCCTCTATGCAACATTGACAGACACGCTGGTGTCCCTGGTTTCAACCATAGAGGCCAGGGATCCCCATACCAGAGACCATTCCCAGAGAGTGACCCAGTGGGCTGTCAGCATAGCCAGTAGCATGGGGCTTGAAAGGGAGGATCTGGACATGCTTCGTTTTGCCGGATACCTTCACGACATCGGCAAGATAGGTATTCGGGATTCTATCCTCATGAAGCCAGAAGCACTCACCGAGGAGGAAATCTCTGTTATTCGGACCCATCCCATAATCGGAGAACGCATCGTGAAACCCCTGGGTTTGCTGCCTTTGGAACGCTCGGTGATCAGACACCACCATGAACGCTGGGATGGGAAAGGATATCCCGACGGTCTGAGAGGGCTCGAAATACCTCTTCCTGCCAGGATCCTGGCAGTTGCCGACGGCTTTGACGCCATGACCTCGGACAGGGTGTACCGAAGGGCCATGCCCCCTCAAGAGGCTCTAAAGGAGATCCAAGGGCTGGCAGGCACCCAGTTCGACAAGGATGTGGTGGCTGCATTCAGGAAGGCCTATGAGTCAGCCAGGGCTAAGTTCGCCAAATCCTAAGCTGAACCCATTAATGCTCGGTGAAACATGATTCTTTCCATGGAGTCTTTCTGCAGCCTGGGCCCCAGAGTTAACACAAGGGAATTGGGGGGCGCAGCCCAAGCATCTGCCCGTTGAAGCCAAGAAAATGTCATCTGGGGCTGTGATCCGCTGGGATTGATTCCGTGCTTTCCCTGTGATATGAGGAAGCCTGTACAAGGGTAGAGGCTTTTGAGATGGGGGTGAAGAAGATCTTTTTCTTTGAAGGCGGATCTCCAAGAGCTTCTGGGCTCCGCAGAATATTCAGCTCAATGGAGAGGGGTCATGGGGCTTTTCCAGAAATTGCTAAGCATTCCGGCGCTTAGGCCCTACCTGGAGCAGGACGACCAGGCCTTTGTGGAAGACCCTGGCTGGAGGGCGCTGCTTCAAAAAGTAAAGCAGCTCAAGGACATCAGCACCATCCTGGAGATCTTCCAGGAGGCTTTGCCAGAAAACGAGAAACAAAAGATAGTGAGGGGTTACCTGGCCACCATGGCTGCAGAGGCTGCCCGGGGTCCTCTGGAGTTTCCATGTGTTGATTACGCAGGATGTTATCTCAGCCGAGGGGAGCTCAAGCTCGTCAATCCCTCACAGGAGTCCTTGCCCTCTCACATAGGAATGGGGATGCAGGCCTCCAGCCCCGAATGCAGGATCCTGGTGGAGGGCAATGTGGGGGATTATCTGGCCTATCGTTCGGCCAGGGCCTCTGTGGAGGTGAGGGGATCTGCCAGGGACAGGGTGGGGATGGCCGTGGGGGAGGGGTTCATCAGGGTGGAAGGGGATGTGGCAGGGGGTCTGGCTGGAGGCACCCACAACACTCGCCTGGAGGTGGATGGAAGCGTGGGAAGGATCCAGAAGGACAACTCTGGCTGCAAGATCCTGGTGGGAGGGGACGTGCACTGGAGCATAGGGGAGAATCAGTCTGACTGCTTCATAAAGGTTTGTGGCAATGTTGGAATGAAATACCGAAAGAGCGGCAAGCTGGTGGATATGGCTGCAGGATTGAGTAGAAACAGCGTTGTTTTGATAGGGGGGGATGTCTGGGGAAACATAGGCTCCGACATGGAGATAGCCAAGGTGTTGATCTGGGGCAAGGTCCACGGCCAGATCCACGTGGCTGATAATCAAGGAGGATTCATATATCTCAACAAGAAGAGCACACCCTTCTACAAAAGAGTGGTGCGATCCATTGGCGGAGACATAGGACTGAAATATGTGAGCCTTAGGGAAAGCGGATATCTTTTTGCAGAGGATCCCGAGGACATAAAAGAGATCATCCAGGGATGAGGATGTCTCCCAAAAAAAGGCTGGCTGGGATGCCAAAGGCATGCTCTGTGTTTTTCCTGGCGTTTATCACGGTGCTCCTCACTGGCTGCTCAGAGCGCAAGGAGTCAGGGGGTAAGGCTGCCAGAGAAAACCGCGCTCCTGTGGTAACAAGGGTGGAGATATACCCCTACAGCCCAAGACTGGGTCAGGAGTTGCGGGCCAGTGTCCAGGCAGTGGATCCGGACGGGGACAAGGTGGAGCTGGCATACCAGTGGGAGGTGAATGAATCCCAACTGGAAGGGGAAGATGATGAGACTTTGAGCTCAGAGGATTTGAATCCAGGAGACAGGGTGGTGGTGAGGGTATTTCCCTTTGACGGCAAGGCCTGGGGGGAGCCCATGGAGTCTCAGCCCAGGGTGATTCTGGGCCCCTCGCCACCCAAGGCCAGGGTGCAGATATGGCCTCAACCGGCCCTCCCCGGGGACCTTCTCAAGGCCAGCATCGTGCAGGAGACGGCCGGCTCCGAGGGTATCTTGCTGCAGTGCAAATGGATGGTCAACGGGGAGGTGGTGCAGCAGGGGGATTCCCTGGAGTTTTCCAGCCAAGGGCTTGCCAGGGGTGACAAGGTCCAGGCGGAAATCCAGATGGAGGTCTCGGGCGGGGAGTCTGTCACCATCCTGTCAGGGGAAATCGTACTTCAGAACAGGCCTCCTCTGATAACTTCCAATCCTCCTGAGAGGCTCTGGGCCCCTGGGAAATACAGGTATGCGGTGAAGGCCGTGGATCCGGACAATGATCGCCTAAGCTTCAGGCTGGAAGGGACCCCCCCGGCCCAGATGAGAATCCATCCTGCCACAGGGCTTCTGGAGTGGGATTTCACCGAGGCGCCCCAAGAACCAGTGCATGTGGACATCAGAGTAAGCGACGGCCAAGGGGGAGAGGCCCAGCAGTCTTACGATCTTTTGATTTCACAAGCCCAGGGCTCATGATTCCCGTGAGCTTTTCAGCCCTCTTTGAGGACCTTTTCATCTGCCTCCCAGCAAGGCTCTGATCTCCCTGCGGGGAATCTGGGACTTGATTCTGCCAGGTAGCGCCAGGCCACATCCCAGGACCAGGCCTGGAATTTCCAAAAGCACGTAACCCTCTTCCAGGGAGTGCGGCAACTCTATCTGGCCGGCCCATACCAGCTCCAGGGCCTGATTCAACTCCAGGCTCATCCTGTTGCGCCAGATCTCTTTTGCCAGGAGCCTTAGTGCAGCAGAGGTGGGCTTCAGGTAGTGTCCCACAAGTCTCACAAAAGGCAGCCCCACTGAGACCACCTTCAGCCTGGCCGTAACTTCCTGGCTTTCTGCAAGGGCCGAAAGAGCGTAAACGGTTTGGCCCTTTCTCATGAACGAGAGCCCGGCCAGGGCCTGGGTCTTCACTCCGAAGCGATCCAGGAAATATGTCTCGAGGGATCTTCTGGCCTCAGGCTCTAGTGAGCTTGGCCAGGAAGAATCCCACTGTGTCCAGCCTGTGGGGATAGATTCTCCAGGCATTGGTGAGCTCCTGACTGAATTGGAATCCCTTCCACTGACTTATTCCAGGGTCGTGGGGGATGGGAAGCTCTATGGGAAGCAGCTTGGCACCACGCTCCCTCAAGAGCCTGTCCACAACAGCTTCATTTTCCCCAGGATCGTAGGAGCATGTGGAATAAACCAAAACCCCTCCTTGCTCCAGAAGCTCGAATCCCCTCAGAAGCAGCCTGTACTGTAATTCCTGCAGATTGCCCTGGTGCGGGGTTGTGCCCACCAGACGGCCCTGGGAGTCCACTCTGCCGTTTCCCTCTCCAGAGCATGGTGCATCCACCAGAACCTTTTTGAAACGGATTCTCAAGGGGAAATCCTGGCCCGAGTAAGCGGTCACCACGGTATTGGTCACTGCCATACGGTGCAGGTTGGCCAGCAGGCCTGGATGGCGTTTGCTGTAGGGTTCATTGGCCACTATCCTGCCCTGGTTTTTCATCATGGCGGCCATCTGGGTGGTCTTGCTTCCCGGAGCTGCACACATGTCCAGTACCAGATCCCCAGGCTCAGGGGCCAGGGCCAAGGCCGGAATTCCAGAACTCAGGCTCTGGGAGTATATGTGGCCTGTGAAGTGAAGCAGAAGCCGCCCTGGGCTTTCCAGGCCCTCCACCACCACAAACTCCGGGCCCAAGGGGGTGGAGATGGGCTTGAGGCCTTCTGCCACCAGGGTCCTGAGGGTTGCTTCCGGGCTTCCCATCAGAGTATTTATCCTGATGCTCTGGGGAATTGGGGCCTTGAGGCTGGCCAGAAATGAATCGAAATCCGGTATGATACCGCAGTATCTGGAGAAAAAATCCTCTGCTGGAATCCAGGTCTCTGACCAGGAGTGTGTCCTGTTCACCGCTTTTCCACCATCAGGTCTGCACACCTTGGGTTATGAGGAAAGCTGACATTGGTGTGCACCTGGACCCAGAAGATGTCCTTTCTAACAAAGGGCAGAAACCTTACTTTGGGCTCCCCCATCTGGGGCTTCACGCCTGCCAGCCATTCCAGGAGCTTTCGGTTCCTGAAAGGCAGCAGGCCTGCCAGGACCGGCAGGGCCATCTGGAGGGCATCTCTGGCAGCAAGGCTGGCCCCTGCAGAGTCTACCTTGAGTCCTTGGGGAAATTCGCACAATTGCATGCTGGGCTGGGCCCCCGTGATCTTGACTGCCAGGTTCATGCTCACCTTGGGGTCTGGAAGGCGCATGGCCGGCACATATAGCTGGGCTGGCTCCTGGCTGGGTGTTGGGCGAGAGGCCCATCTGCTCTGGAGGGCCATTCCCCTCAGTTCAGATGCACTCTGAACAGACTTCTTACCATCGGAGAAACTGCAGTTCATGCACCAGAAGGGCACCCAGAGCATCTTGTCCCGCGCCTGCCCCTGCGGGGGTGATGCAACCTCATAGGCCACCTGCCTCCAGCTCCCCTCATGTCCCTCCCATAGCCTCAAACAGCTAGGACATAGATGCAGCAGGCTCTGGGGGCGGAAAGGCAGATCCCATCCGCAAGTGGGGCATCGAAAAGGGAGCAATTTGAGCTTCCCCAGCTGCAAGTTTCTAGTCTTTGGTTCTCGGCTTGGAGGGCCAACAGAAGATGCCTTTGACTTGCCCAGGAATCTTCCATCCACCCCATCCAGAAAAAAATGATGTTCATCTTCTCTTGTGTGCACCACCCCCTTCCAGACAGGCAAGAAGATCAGGGTAAGCCTTGCTCCTACCAGGCTCTCAGATACCATTTCCGGGTTTAGCCCATGGGGCTGAGGGTAGGCCTGAGCGAGTCTCTTCAAGGCCTCGAGGGCCTCTTGGCGAGATGTTTCCACAGGCAGGAAGGATTCCTCCTTAACCTCCCCCGGTGTCAGAGGATTCAGGGGTAGAACCTGGGCCCTTACCCCCAGACTGGGCAATTCCACCAGCTTGAGTCTGGAGGCTGCTATGGTGTGGTCCAAGGGCCGCACCACAAGCTCCCTCACCCTTTCCTGGGCAGGAGGCAAGAGCTCTGAGGGATCGGGTTTGCCCATGTTTTTGGTTCCAAAGATCCATCTGTACGAGACTGCCTGGAGCCTCCAGAAGGGCAGATGCGTGAGCATCACCTGGGTCAGCCCAGAAGGGTCCATGCTTTCTTTTCTTAGGCGCTCGGCCAGCATGGTGCTGACCCTTCCAGGCTCGGTGAGCTTGGGGGAAATGCTGTAAGCCGGTGAACCTCCCTGCACCGAGGCCAGAAGCTTGGAGGAGCAAAAGCTGCATCTGACCACATGCTCCTCTTCCAGGGAGTCGATCTGGGCTCCGCAGTGGGGACAAGACAGAACAAGGCGCATCATGGAGTCAGTTCAGGCAGTTTTTCCCCGCATTGATTGCAGAAAACAGCTTCTGCCAGGGCAGGGGCTCCACACCTGGGACAGCTTCTTTGAACCCTCTCCACCTTGGCCCCGCAAAGCATGCAGTACTTGGCCTCTGGTGGCAGGTCAGCCCCACAACGCAAACAGGCATTGGCCTTGAGAAGCTGATACCCGCAAGCTGGGCAGAACCTGGCCTCAGCAGAGATAGTGGCAAAGCACTTGGGGCACTGGATGCTTGGGACCTGGATATCACCTTGTTCCTTCATGCTCTTGAACAGTATGCCAGGAAGCATCATTCCCATGCCTGCCCCCACCCCCAGGCCCATGCCCGATGAGGCTGCTGCAGCGGCCCCCTCTGCAGTGCCTGCTCCTTTAGCTGCCTCTTCCAGGGCCTTGGCGGCCTTGAACTTCAAGAAGGCGTTTAGGTCTCCCACGGCCTCCATGGAGCTTCTTTCATCGATTATGCGTTGCACTTCATCGGGGGGTGTGATGCTGTTGATGAAGAGATCCAGCAATTCAACCCCGTACTTGTTGAAATCCTGGGTAACCCTTGTCTTGAGGGCCACACCAAGTTCATCGTAACGCTCTGGCAATTGAAAGACCGAGGAGAGCTGTTCTCCCAAAAGATCGTTGAACCTGGAGACTATGACATCCCTCAGGTAATCAGAGATGTCTTCTGTGGTGAAAATGCCCTGGGTTCCCACCAGGGTATTCACGAACAGGAGGGGCTGAACCACTCTGAGGGTGTAACGGCCAAAAGCCCTCAAGCGCAGGACCCCAAGCTCTTTGTCCCTGAAGGCCACGGGCTCCCTGGTGCCCCATTTGAGATGGGTGAAGACCTTCAGGTTCACGAAGAGCACCTCAACCCTGAAAGGACTCTTGAACCCGAAGGGCAGGCTCAACATCTTGGTCAGAACAGGCAGGTTCAAGGTGGACAGGGTGTGGCGTCCAGGGCCTATGACATCATAGCCTTTACCGTCCCTGAAGAATACCGCAGCCTGGTTTTCCCTGACAATGAGTTGAGCCCCGAACTTGACCTCTGCGGAACCGCTCTCGGGAATCCTGTGCACCATCTCCGTGCCTGTTTCATCGAACCATTCTATGACCTCCAGGAACTGACTCATGGGAACCTCCCTGAAGCCTCTTCCCTCTTTGGGGGCAGTCTATTCGACTCTGGTCATGTAATCGCGTCTTCTCTCGAAGCGCTCCTGCAGGAGACGGCATCTGGTTTCCAGTTCGGTCAAGGAGCGCCTGAAACCCTCTTTGCCCGGGGCTGAGCCCGCCAGGCAACGGGCTTCCTCCTCCATGGCCTGCACATCATCCATGAGGTAAAGATCAAACTCATAGAGCCTGGCCAGTTGCTCCTCCCTGATCTTCTCCAGGTCCAAGAGACCTCCGTACCCGTAGGCTGCATAGAGGATGGTATCAGAGAGCTGTTGCAAGCTGGAGCAGAGCCTGTCCAGCTCTGGCAGAAGTTCCAGGGCTCCTGAATCTGCAATACGCCTTTCCAGTAGCCGGAGCTCCTCCAGGACCAGGCTCAGCCTGGAGTTGAGTTGTTCTCTGACCCTCTTGTCTGTTTCCCGGCGGTGCTCCCTCTCCTGGTAGGTCCTGAGCCCCGGGATGCGGGAAACCCATTTCTCCAGCTTGTCTACAAGATGGCCTCTGGATGCCATTAGAACCCCTCCATCTAGCAATGCAGCTTCGGCCCTCATTATCCATGAAAAAAGCAAGGCAGGGGCCCAAGTTTGGCAAACCTTACCACGAGCTTGTATCAAAGGCAACAAAGGGTATATGGCTCCAGGCAGGATTGTATGAAAGGGGCCAGTGGCCGGCACAGGGGAAGGGCAGGGACTAAGAGGAGCCTAAGCTGCAAATCCATATCAGAGGTTTTGCTGATAACTCATGAGTTCCTGGCCTCTGGAATGCTTATGGCCACTTTTGGCTTTGGGCTTCAAGGATGGGATTGATCCGGGCAAGGTCTTCTAAGTGATGGAGCCAGTGATGGAGAAGGGGCAACAGGATTGGAGTTGACAATTCTGGGAGCTTTTTCTAAGATGCATTTCCTGTCGGAAAGATGCGACAAAGAGGGCCATTCTGAAAATAAACCCAGTAATTACAATATGTTGGGTTACAGATGGCGCACCTCAACGGGCGGAGCCTTTCTTTTGTCAGGCCCAAAGCCCGGTCTTCTCTTTTGGAATAGCTTCCCGCTGCTTTTTCCTGTCCTGTGCCGATGTTGTAGGCCCTGTGCCCTGTGCTGTTTCTGTTGGCTCTGTGCTCCGTGCTCTGTGCCCTGTGCTCTGTGCCGCTTTAGCTGGCTCCGTGCTCTGTGCTGCTTTTGGTGGCTCTGTGCTGTTGTTGTAAGCTCTGTGCCGCTTTAGCCCGCTCTGTGTTACAGTTGACGGAGATCTCGACGTTTGTCCAAAGCCTTCCGCCCTTGTCAAGGAGGTGGAGACTCCAATGAAGAAGACCATTTTCAAGATACCTTTGGTGCTGGAGCCTCAGAAAGAAGGAGGTTGGACTGTCACGAGTCCTGTTTTGCCCGAGCTTGTCACTGAAGTGGACCGTCTGGAGGAGTTGCAGGAGAGGGTGACGGACGCTGTCAGGGCGGTTATGGAGTTGTACGAGGACCTGGGCAAGGCGCTCCCTGCCGGATTGAAAGCCGATGGTGAAACATCTCCTGTGTGGTTCGAGTCCTTGGTCGTAGCTGAGGTATGAATTACAGAGAGTTCACAAGGAGGTTGCGCCTGCTAGGATGCCAGGAGATACCGCGCAGAAGTGGCGGATCTCACCGCAAATGGTTTAACCCAGAATCAGGAAGGGGCACGACAGTTCCTGATTGGGGTAGCAAAGACCTGAAAGATGGAACCATTCGATCGATATTGCGCCAACTGGGGATCGAGTACGAAAGATTCGACAAGGCTGGCTGCTGAATGAACTTCTTGCCGCCCCACACCTTAGGTTTTGATGCTTTTCTCGCTCTTCGCACCCCTGTGCCCCGTGCTGACGTTGTCGGCCCTGTGCTCCGTGCTCTGTGATGGTTTTGTTTGCTCTGTGCTCCGTGCTCTGTGCCGATGTTGTAGGCCCTGTGCTGCTTTAGCCCGCTCTGTGCCGCTTTTGTAGGCTCTGTCCCCAGTACATGGATGAGAAACGCATGCAGCCAGAAGCACATATCCTCAAGGATGAAGATCGCTTGGCCTACGTGAGGGATCTTGAGCAAGCGCTTGGGCGAATCGTGGAGGTGCTCTCCTCTGTGGAAGAGGTGCAAAGGGTGAGTCTTTTCGGCTCGTACGCCCGCGGGCGGCCTGACCTCTTCACTGACCTGGATATCCTAGTGGTGATGGACACCGATAGAGCCTTCTTGGACAGACTGCGCTACCTGTATGGCCTCTTGGCCGTTGCCGTGGATGTGGACATCCTGTGCTATACCCCGAAGGAGTTCCAAGCTTTGAAGGAGAGGCCTTTCTTGAAGCGCATCCTCCAGGAGGAGAAGGTGCTTTATGAGAAAAAGCGCACTTGAAGAAGGCGCAAGGTGGTTGGAGCAGGCCCAAGAGGACCTCAAGTGGGCCAAGGACCTGGCCGAGCGGGGCGGCTATCACATTGCCTGTTTTCTCGCGCAGCAGGTTGGGGAGAAGGCCTTGAAGGCTTTTCTGTACGCACAAGGGGTGGAGATCGTGATTGGCCATTCCATCGAGCGGCTGTGTAGTAATGCTTCTCGCTGGGAGGCTGAATTCGGCGAGCTTGTAAAAAGATGGTCCATCCTCGACGGATACTATGTACCGACCCGGTATCCAAACAGCCTTCCTGATAGCATACCTGCCCGCGTATACACTCAGGATGCGGCCAGGGAGGCCGTCCGGCTGGCACAGGAGATTGTGAGCTTCGTAAAAAGCTCCATCCAGACAGTGCAAGAGAGCTAGCGGGCAGTTTAGACCGAGAGTTGACAAATGATATCCGGGCTGACGTCCCCGCCCCCCATTCCAGCTCAAAGCCGAATCGGATACCCCTTCCGGGTTTTAAGGTTTTTCTCTCTTGCCCTGTGCCCTGTGCCGATGTTGTAAGCTCTGTGCTCTTTGCCGCCTTTGCCTGCTCCGTGCTCCGTGCCCTGTGCTCTGTGCCGATGTTGTCGGCCCTGTGCTGCTTTTGGTGGCCCTGTGCCCTGTGCTCTGTGCTGTTTTTGCCTGCTCCGTGCTCCGTGCCCTGTGCCGCTTTAGCCCGCTCTGTGCTGTTTTTGCCTGCTCTGTGCCCTGTGCCCTGTGCCGCTTTTGCCTGCCCTGTGCCGCTTCTGTAGGCCCTGTGCTGCTTTAGCCCGCTCTGTGCTGATGTAACCATGTGTGGAGTGGCAGGCATTTTCCGTTATCTTGAAGGTGCACCACCCGTGGACCGGGAAGATCTGCTTCGCATGCGCGAGCAGATGCTCCATCGCGGCCCCGACGGTGCTGGGCTATGGGTGTCCCCAGATGGACTCTGCGGCCTGGTCCACAGGAGACTGGCCATCATAGATCTCTCAGAGGCTGGAGCCCAGCCCATGTTGGACCCTGAAACGGGCAATGCCGTTGTGTTCAACGGTGAGATTTACAACTACCTCGCCTTGCGTGCGGAGCTCGAGGCGCGCGGCGCAGTCTTCCGCTCCCGCTCCGACACGGAAGTGCTTCTTCACCTTTGGCGCATCTTTGGCGAGAAGATGGTGGAGCGCCTACGAGGGATGTTCGCCTTCGCCCTTTGGGACGCCCGCGAGCGGCGCCTGTTTTTGGCCCGCGATCCCCTTGGGATAAAGCCCCTCTACTTGGCCGAGGATGGTAAGACCTTGCGCTTCGCCTCCCAGGTCAGGGCGCTCATTGCAGGCGGTGTCCCTGCGGAGCCCAGCGCCGCCGGGATGGCGGGTTTTTTCCTGTGGGGCCACGTGCCCGAACCGTGGACCTGGGCCGAGGCGGTGAAGGCACTTCCTGCAGGTTCGATCCTCTCCGTTTCAATTGATGGTCCTGTTCCAAAGCCCCACCGGTATTTCGACCTTCGGGAGGAGATCCTGCGGGCAGAGGAGCAAGGTACACAGGCCAAAGAGTTGCTCCCCGAAGTCCTGGATGCGCTCGCCGACAGCGTGCGGCACCATCTGGTTGCCGATGTGCCAGTGGGTGTGTTCCTCTCCGCGGGCCGCGACTCCAATCTGATTGCGGCCTTGGCCTCGAAGGAAACGGCCGAGCCCTTGCGAACCTTGACGCTCGCCTTCGAGGAGTACCGAGGCACTCTCCAGGACGAAAGCCCTTGGGCCGAGCGGTCCGCCCGCATTCTCGAGACCCGGCACACCACGAGCTGGGTCACCGGCGAAGATTTCGAGGCGCAGTGCGAGCGTCTTTTTGCGGCGATGGACCAGCCGACCATCGACGGCGTGAACACCTGGTTCGTCAGTCGCGCCGCAGCGCAGACTGGGCTCAAGGTCGCGTTGTCGGGGTTGGGCGGGGATGAACTCTTCGGCGGCTATCCGTCGTTCACGCAGGTGCCGCGGCTCGCGCGCCGTCTGCGCGCGTTGGCCTGGCTGCCAGCCTTCGGTCTCGCCTTCCTTGCGGTCAGTGCGCCGCTCGTCGGTCGCTTCGCCAACCCCAAATGGGCGAGTCTTTTCGAGTACGGCGGCACCTTGGAGGGTGCTTGGCTGCTGCGTCGGGCGCTATTCATGCCGTGGGAAATCGCTCGTCTTATCGAGCCAGACCTCGCGCGGCGCGGCTTGCAGGAGCTCGCGCCGCTAGAGGCGGTGCGCGCGGGCATCGCCGGCATCCGCAACCCGCAGCTTGCGGTGATGGCGCTCGAGATGAGCGGCTACATGCGCAACCAGCTTCTGCGCGACGCGGATTGGGCGGGCATGGCGCATTCACTCGAAATCCGCGTGCCGCTGGTCGACGCTGTCTTGCTACGCCGTTGGCTGCGCGTCGCTGCAGGTCGCTTTCCGCTCGACCGCCACCGGCTGCTTCACGCGGCCGACCCGGGCGTTGCCGCCATCGTCGGGGCGCGACCGAAGAGCGGATTTTCAGTACCGGTCGCGCAGTGGATGACCGCAAATGCTGCGCCATCGCGCCGATCGCATGGACTGCGACCCTGGGCGCACCTCGTGGCCAGCCGCTTGACAGGAGAGCAGGCCAGCCTTCGAGTCGCCGCCTTGGTCACCGATGCGTATGGCGGTATCGGCGGCATCGCCAAGTTCAACCGCGATCTGCTGCAGGCCCTGGCTCGAATGCCAGAGATACAAATAGTCTTTGCGCTGCCTCGCCTCGTGCAACGCAATCCGGAAGCGACACCGAACAAGATCCAATACGACTGGCGCGCGGCATGCGGCAAGTGGTCATACGGGCTACGCTCGCTGCGACTGGCGGTCGGCCGGCAGCGGCTCGACCTCGTCATCTGCGGACACATCAACCTCTTGCCACTCGCCTGGCTGGTAAGTCGCGCCCAAGGCTGCCCGCTGCTGCTGATCGTGCACGGCATCGACGCCTGGCAACCGCATCGGAATGCGCTCGTGCGCTTTCTGCTAACTCGAACGGACGCCATCGTGGCGGTCAGTCGCTACACGGTCGAACGCATGCGCGCCTGGTGTGCCCTTCCCGAGCAGCGCTTCCGCATCCTGCCCAACAGCGTCGATCTGCAAGCCTTTGCCCCGCGCCCCCGCAACGCTGCGCTCGCGAGGCGCTACGGCCTCGACGGACGGCGCGTGTTGCTCACCGTCGGGCGGTTAGCCGGTCACGAGCGCTACAAGGGCTTCGACGAAGTGCTCGAAGTGCTCCCGCAACTCGCCCGCGACCTGACAGACATTGTCTACGTCATCGTGGGCGACGGCGACGACCGGGAGCGGCTGCAAACCAAGGCCCGGGTACTGGGCGTGGCCGACCGGGTCGTGTTCACCGGTTTCGTCAGCGAAGAAGAGAAGATCGACCTCTACAACCTTGCCGACGTCTACGTCATGCCGAGCCGCGGCGAGGGCTTCGGCATCGTGTATCTGGAGGCGATGGCCTGTGGCGTGCCGACCATCGGCAGCGCGCTCGACGGCAGCTGCGACGCCCTGCGCGACGGCGCCCTCGGCCAGTTGGTCGATCCACGCGATCCGCAGCAGCTCGTCGCGGCCATCCACCGAGCGCTCGCCGCGCCCCACGGCCGGCCGGCCGGGATCGAGCACTTCAGCCGGCAGGCCTACGAAGCGCGCGTGGCCGCACTGGTGCGCGAGATCGTGAAGGAGCCCGCGTGAAAGCAGCGCTCCGTCGCCATCGCCGCATCCTCGGCGAGACCGCGTGGGTGTTTTTCGGTCAGGGCATGTCGGCGCTCGCCACACTGGTCGGGTTGCGCCTGATCACCGAGTTCGTGTCGCCCGACGTGTACGGCACCGTTGCGCTGGCCCTGGGCGTGGTGGCGCTGGCCCACGGGTTGGCCGCGGGGCCGTTGATGCAGGCCGTGCTGCGTTACCACCCCGAGGTGGCAAGCCGGGGCGGCGAGCACGGCCTGCGGCGCGCCGCATTGCGCAGCTTGCGCAAACCCGTCCTGACGGGTGCGGCGCTGCTGGCGGCAGCGGCCGCGGCGTTGTCTGTGCTCGAACCTGGCTTGCGTGCGCTGGCGCTACTGTCGGTGCTGTTGTTCCTGGCCGAAGTCGCGCGTTCCGTCGAAGTGACGTTTCTCAACGCGGCGCGCCGCCAGCGTGCCATGGCCCTGCTCGTGGTCATCGATGCCTGGCTGCGGCCGATCGCCGCCTTTGTGCTCATCTGGGCATGGGGCTCGCACGGTGCCGCGCTCTTGGCCGGCTATCTGCTCGGTGCGGGGATCGCGCTGCTGGGCTTTCGGCTTGCAACGCGGGCACGGCAACAAAGCGGGCTCGATGCACCGCCCGAACGGCCGCCCGCCGACTTGCCGCAGCGGCTTCGCGAATACGCGTTGCCGCTCGCCGCACTGCCGCTGATCGGCTGGGTCAGTGGCCAGGCGGATCGTTACCTCGTCGGCAGCCTGGCTGGCGTTGCGGCGGCGGGGATTTATTCGGCCCTTTACGGTCTCGCGAGCAAGCCATTTCTGATGTTGGCCAGCGGCGTCGAGCTTGCCGTGCGGCAGCCCTTTTATGCGCGCGTGAGTGCGGGCGATCGCCGAGGCGCCGTGCGGCTGCTCGCACTCTGGCTCGGCGGCGTACTCGGTGTTTCGTTGCTCGTGTGCGGCCTGATCGCCCTTTTTCATGAACCGATCGCCCGCGCGCTGCTGGCGGCCGAATACCGTGCACACTCGGCCTTGATGGGCTGGATCGCCTTCGGGTACGTGTTGCTCGCCGGCGCGCAGGTTGTCGAACGGGTGTGCTATGCGTGCCATGACACACGCGGGGTTCTCGGCATCCAGGCCATCGGCGCAGCGCTCAGCGTGGCCATCGGCGCCCCGCTCGTCTGGGCCTATGGCATCGAAGGGGCCGCCTGGGCCGTGCCGGTGTACTTTGGTGTGCAGCTTCTGATCGCCGGGCTGCGGGCAAGACAGGTGTGGGCGTCTGCCGCGCAGGCCGCGGCCGTGGAACCGCGCGCTGCGTTGGTCGGAACACCCCGAACCTGAGCGTGGCGACGATGAAAGAGACCTCCGTGGACTATCGCACCCGCATCTATGAACGCTATGCCTCGCGCTTCCAGAGCGCACCAGAGGTTTTCGACCGCGAGGCCGCGCGCCGCTGGGGCCGCGCCTATCGCCACTACCTGCGAGGCTGGTTGCCCCCGTCGCGCGACGCGCGCATTCTGGACGTGGCCTGCGGCGGCGGCAAACTGCTGCAGTTCTTCATCGACGCCGGCTTTCAAGACGTGCATGGCGTGGACATCAGCCCCGAACAGGTGGCGCTGGCGCGTCAGGTCACGCCGAACGTGGCGCAGGCGAACGTGCTCGACTTTCTTGCGGATCATCCTGGGCGCTTCGAGCTGATCGCGGGGCTGGATATCGTCGAGCACTTCCGCAAGGACGAAGTGCTGATCTTTCTCGACCGCTGCTTTGCCGCTCTCAAGCCCGGCGGTCGGCTCGTGCTACAGACGCCGAATGCGGAGTCACCGTGGGGCACGCATCATCGCTATAACGACTTGACCCACGAACTGGGCTTCAACCCCAATGCGCTTACGCGCCTGCTGGCATTGGTCGGTTTCTCTGCCGCTGAAGCGCGGGAAATGGGGCCGGTACCCTGGGGCTACAGCACCGCCTCGACCCTGCGGTGGATCGGCTGGCAACTGATTCGAGCCGGGCTCAAGGCATGGAACCTCGCCGAGACCGGCGACAGTGGCAGCGGTGTGTTTACGCGGGTGTTCTTGGTTTCTGCTGAGCGTGCACGCTGATCAGCGAGGAAATGCTGTCATGGCTTCTGGTCAGCAAAGTGCTTCCACTTTCATAGGCGCCCGAACAAGCTCGGCGCATGCCGGCCCATTGACGCTAATAGTTACCATCAGCCTTCCATTACTTGCTGAGGTGGTTCGAAAGTACATTTATCCCAACAACGCAGTATTGGAGGCCGGTGAAGCTGTACTGCTCGCTGTCGCGACTAGTCTCATTCTCGCTCGGCCCTTGCGCCCCACAATTCGTGTGTTGGCTTGGTTGAGCGTCAGCGTTTGTTGGGCACTGGTCACTGTGGTCTATGGTCATCAGAATATCGCACTTGGCATCATTGGCCTACGGCCATTCATAAGCGCCACGGCAGTCCTCGTTGTATCCGTTCACCTCTTCCAACGAATTGGCCTACGTGCGGCTGCTTGGATTTATACCCTGTCGAGTGCTTGGCTATTACTGATGGGAGGTGTCGCAGCGGCACAGCTAGCGCTGGGCCCGTTGCACCCGATCAATACACTGCCCGAAGGCCTTGGTGCAGACGAGCGACATGGCATCGGCGATTACACGGCGCATGAATATGATGTCAACGGAAACTTTGATGTCTTTCGGCCTACTTCGATCTTTCTACATACCGGCAAATTTGGCCAGGTTGCAGCCATGCTGGCAATGTACTGCCTTTTTTACAGAGCTGCGGCCAATATCACCGGATTTCGCGCTGCGTGCGCAGTCACACTGGAGCTCGCGACGTTACTGATATCTGGACAGCGTGCGGGAATTATTTTTTATCTAGTTGCTTTTTTATTCCTCGTCTTCCGACGACTTAATAATACAATTTCGCGAGGATTACTTGTTACCGTAGTGGCGATAAGCACCATTCTGGTGGTTTCATTTGAGCCGCTGCGACTTATCGATGAAGGGGGCGTTGTTGCGTTGGTCATCGCACGTATATGGAGCGGATTTACAGATTCAACGCTTCGGTTCAAAGACAACTTCATGGTTGTCTTGCCGCAAGTCTTGGATAAGTTCGGGTTGTTTGGAGCGGGGTCGGGTGCATTCAGTCTTGGGAGTGGCTCGTTCGGAGGGCGTCCACTTTATGAAGTCGTAGATGTAGGCACTGCAGAAAATCAGTGGCTGAGGTTGTACGCAGAAATAGGCTTTCCTGGGGTCATCCTCGTGGGCTGGGCAATCGCCTGGCTAGGATACTTGGCGGTTCGCCTGTCGTATCGGACAGCGGTTGGAGAGTCAGCGGAAGTTGCCCTTAGAAGAAAGCTCGCTCCCTTTTACTTGTACGTTCTGATCATGCTCTTTGTCTGGGGATTCACACACGACGTCCTTGGTTCGACAACAACGATCGCCGCGGCCTTTTCCTCGTACGGATTGCTGTTTGTTACCCCGGCGCCAAGTACATTCTTTCACTCTGTCACGCTCACCCGAGATTCGCGGAAAGGATCGCGATGATCCTCCACGTCGTCTCCTCCATCGACCAAGAATACGCTGGGCCCAGTTACAGCGTCCCCAGGCTGTGCGAAGCGTTGATGGAGGCGGGACTTGAGACCAGCCTTGCCGTCCTCGACTGGGTACCGGGCACGGCCTCACCGCCGTGGGTGAAGCGGTTTCCGCTGGGTATCGGGCCGAGACGGCTCGGCCGCTCACCTGCAATGGCGCGGTACTTGATGGAGGAAGTGCGCTCGGGAAAGGTCGAGATCCTTCACAACCACGGCCTCTGGATGATGCCGAACGTCTATCCGGGCTGGGCCCGGGCCAGGAGCGACTGCCGGCTTGTGGTCGCCCCGCGGGGCACGCTCTCGGAGTGGGCCCTGAACCACCACGCCCTGCGCAAGAAAATCTTCTGGCGGCTGCTGCAGGAGCAGACCCTTCGGCGAGCGGATGCGTTTCACGCGACCTCCGAGGAGGAATATTTGGACCTTCGGCGGCTCGGATTTCGCCAGCCGGTGTGCGTGATCCCTAACGGGATCGACGTGCCCCCGCTTGATAGACCGTTACCCAAGGAGCGGCGCCAGCTCCTCTACCTCGGTCGCATCCACAAGAAAAAAGGCATCGACCTGTTGCTTCGCGCGTGGGCCGCAGTGGAGCCGCGTTTTCCGGACTGGACGCTCGTCGTGGCAGGGCCGGATGACGGCGGTTATCTTCCGGAATATCGTACGCTCGCCGAGCGACTTCGCCTGGCGCGTGTGGATTTCCCCGGCCCGGTTTATGGTGAAAAGAAACTTGCGGCCTACCGGCGGGCGAGCCTCTATGTGCTGCCCACCCATTCGGAAAACTTTGGCATGACGGTTGCCGAGGCGCTTGCGGCCGGCACGCCTGCGATCGTGACCAAGGGCGCGCCATGGTCTGGTTTGGTCGAGCAGGGCGCGGGGTGGTGGATCGACATTGGGGTCGATCCGCTGGTCGCCGCGCTGGAAGAAGCCCTCGCCTTACCTGAGGAGCGGCTGCAGGAGATGGGACGAAACGGCCGAGAATGGATGCTGCGCGAACTGTCTCGGCAGGCGATAGCCGGCCGTATGGCCGCTGTCTATGCCTGGCTGTGCGGACGTGCTGAGAGACCGGCGGATGTGAGAATCCAATGAACTCAGCCAATGACATTGGGGGAATGAGCGACGTGACCGATCGTTGTCCTCTTTGCGATAACGGTGGGTTCACCGCATACCGCTTCGGGCTGCTGCGCTGTACGAGGTGCGGCCTGGTGGTCGATCGCCGGATCTTCGAACCTGGCCTCGATCGGCAGCTCAACGAGGAGACG
>FWPU01000700.1_pt1 | contig 107780 bp, 93 predicted proteins | sample 2228361 | NCBI WGS metagenome assembly FWPU01 (sample SAMEA103939777, study PRJEB20133) | metagenome | reverse complement strand
CTCACAGGAGGATGTGGAAATGTCAATACTACAGGGAGCATCACTGTTAATCCGAATAACAGTATCGGTTTAAGTTCCGCACCAGGCTCTGATAATCAAACATTATGCATCAATACAGCCATTACCAACATTACCTACACCACTACCGGAGCTACAGGTGCTACCTTTAGTGGCTTACCATCAGGAGTCAATGGTAATTTTAGCGGTGGAGTGGTAACAATTAGTGGTACACCCACAATAAGCGGTACCTTTAACTACACAGTAAATCTCACAGGAGGATGTGGAACAGTTGATGCTACGGGGACGATTATTGTAAACATTTGTACCGGAATAAATGAGGTATCAAGGGTTTGGTTCAAGATTTACCCAAATCCTAATGATGGTACATTTGTTATTCAAACTGAGAAAGGAGGTGAGTATGAGATAATGGATATTACAGGAAGAGTAATTGAGAGATATTCTTTCAAAGAGGCTATTAAGATAATTGAATTAGAAATACCATCAGGAATATATTTTATCAGGGATACTAAAAATGGTGGAGTAATGAAGATGGTGATTGAGTAGAGATTTGTAAAACATATAGGATAGTCAAAAAAAGGGGGATATAAAATTCTCCCTTTTTTGTTATTAAATTTTGAATTTTGGATAATTATTATGTATTATTGCAAGCTCGAAAAAGGCTCTTTTAGGTGCGGTAGCTCAGTCGGTAGAGCAAAGGACTGAAAATCCTTGTGTCGGGGGTTCGATTCCCTCCCGCACCACTTTGTTTTATGAAATCAATCCCTTGTGTATTTTCATTTTGAGGTATTAAGCATATGAGGGATTAAAGATGTGAATAAAATCTGTGAATTTAGCTATAGACATAGGTAATACGAGGATTAAAGCGGGAATATTTAATCATCATACATTGCTGCAGGATTTTACTTTTCTTTCTATCGATGAATTAATAGAAAATAAAGAGTTGAAAAATATCTTACCCTCTGTAAAATCTGCCATCATCAGCAATGTTGCTGATAAGGTATTAGTTAATTATCTTAAAAAAATTTTCTTTGTGAGAAAAATATATGAATTATCAATAGATTTACCATTGCCATTTAAAATTGATTACGAAACTCCACACACCCTTGGAAGTGATAGATTAGCAGCAGCGGCAGGAGCAATCAATGAATTTACAGATGAGAATATCTTAGTTATTGATTTTGGCACATGTATTAAGTATAATGTAGTGATTGATAAAACATTTTGCGGTGGAGCAATTTCTCCGGGACTTGAAATGAGGTATAAAGCATTAAATCATTATACTAATAAACTACCTCTTTTACAAGCTAAAAATAGTAATATAAAAAATCTATTTATTGTTGGTAAAAACACTCATGATAACCTGCATACAGGCGTTATCAATGGAATTATTGGAGAGTTGAAATTTTTTATTGATAAAATAACGAGTTATTATAATAATGATTTGAAAATTCTTATTACTGGGGGGGATGCGATTTTTTTTGAGCCACATATAGAAAGAAAAGTATTTTTGCGTTCTTCGTTAATTTTAAATGGTTTAAATGAGATATTGGAATATCAACAATAATGAAAAAATTTATGAAATTATATTTATCAGAAAAATTTATCTGTTTTTTTACTTTTTTGTTTTAATCAATATTTCAAAAGCACAATACAATACTTTCTCTCCTTTTTCAAGATATGGTATTGGAGATATTCAGGAGAATGTGTCTGCATATCAAAAAGCAATGAATAATAGCGGAATGGCATTTCCTGTAGATACAACCGCACCTGTGTTTATCAATATCTCTAATCCTGCTTCTTTATCTCAATTAAGACTCACAGTGTTAGAGGGAAGTGGAGAGTACTATCATACAAGAATTATTAATCAACAAAACTATAAAGTGCAAAATCAATCTGTTAATTTTAATTCTTTGATTATTGGTTTTCCTATTAAAAAATACTCGGGTTTTTGTTTTGGTATCATGCCTTACTCATCTGTTGGATATAATATCAACCAGGATGTATCTATCAATAATATTGGCATGGTTAATTATGTATACGATGGTTCAGGAGGCTTGAATAAAGTATTGACATCTTATGGATTTTCACTTTCTAAATATTTTACTAAGAAAGATAGTATTTATCGCCCTATGAGAGAATTGATAAAAAATTTATCCATTGGTGCTAATCTGAATTATGTTTTTGGAGAAATTGCGCAAACAGTTACTGTCAATTATCCAGATAATACTAGTTATTACAATTTCGTAAATGATAAAAGGACATTGATAAATGGTATATCTGCAAATATTGGCTTGCAGTCATTTTTAAACTTAAGTAAACAGAAAAATAGTATTTTAGGTATAGCTTTTGTTTCTTCTGTACCTTCAAAATTAAGAGCAAGCAATGATTATCTTTCATATAACTTTTCATATACATACTATGGAAATAAATATATTACAGACACTATTCAATACATTGAAGACGAAGCAAGTAAAATGAATTTGCCACATACTTATGCGGCTGGAATATCTTACATTGTATTGAATAAATGGGGAATTGGATTAGATTTAAAATATACTGACTGGAAAAGATTCAACTTACTCAATCATAACAATAATCTTAAAAATAGCATAGAAGTAAATACAGGGGCTTATTATCAGCCAGATAGATTTGCAACAGGAAAGACAAGATATTTTTCTAAAGTTATTTACAGAATAGGATTGGGATATAATGCAGGGTATCAGGAATATCAGGGAAGAAATATACCCGCTTATTCATTCTCTGCGGGTGCAAGTTTTCCAATGGGGTTATACAGAGCCTTTTCTGCAATGCATATCTCTGCACAATACATCATTAAAGGACAAAAGGATTTTATTTTAAGAGAAAATATATTTAAGTTGAACATAGGAATAATATTTAATGAGAGATGGTTTATTAAATATAAGTACGATTAGAAATGTAAAAATCAAAGCATGCAAGGATTAGTGTTGAAAAGCACAGGTAGTTATTATAAAATAGCTCTTCAAGATTCTGAAAATAAAAACCAAATTGTAGAAGCAACACTGAGAGGAAAGTTAAGATTAGAGAATATTAAAAGTACTAACCCTGTAGTAGTAGGAGATGTAGTAAAGTTAGTTCAAAAAGATAATGGATGGATTATAGATGATATATTAGATAGAAAAAATTACATTATTAGAAAAGCCACTAATCAAAGTAAGCTTACACACATCATTGCTGCAAATATAGATTTAGCTTGTATAGTAGCTAGTATTACTGCTCCACAGACAAGTACTGGTTTTATTGATAGATTTTTAGTTACAGCAGAGGCATATTCTATTCCAGCCGTTATTGTTTTCCATAAAATAGATTTAATAGAGGATGATGAAATTGCTATGCAACATCAACAAGAATTAGCGAATACTTATAAGAAAATAGGATATCCTGTTCTTTTGACATCGATAAAGAATACTAAAAGTCTTCAAACACTTCAGGAAATGATAGCCCACAAAATCACTTTATTATCAGGACATTCAGGGGTAGGTAAGTCTTCATTGATTAATGCGATAGAACCTGGATTAAACTTAAAAGTTGGAAAAATTTCATATAAACATTTGAAAGGTAAACACACTACTACTTATGCTGAATTATTACCATTAAGTTTTGGTGGACATATCATAGACACACCAGGAATTAAGGAATTTGGTATTGTAGATATGGATAAATTTGAAGTGAGTCACTACTTTCCTGAAATGCGTAAACATCTGGGACAATGTAAATTTAATAATTGTTTACACATCAATGAACCTGAATGTAAAGTTTTAGAAGCATTAAACAAAGGTGAGATAGCATGTAGCCGTTACAAAAGTTACTTATCTATTATTGAAAATGAAGATTTCAGGGATACTTTGAAATGAAATAAATTCAAATTAATATTACCTTTAAATAATCCTGCTTATTTTTGTCGGAAACTATATCATGAGAAAATCATTATGTTTCTTCTTTCTTATTGTTTTTAATCTTACTGCTCAAAATCAAAATAAACCTCCTAAACTAGTGATTGGAATTATCATAGATCAAATGCGATATGATTATCTTATCAAGTTTCAAAAAAACTTTACAAAAGGAGGATTTAATAGACTAATAAATGAAGGAATTTTCTTTAAGAATGCACATTATAATTACATACCTACATATACTGCACCAGGGCATGCAAGTGTTTACACGGGTACTACACCGCGTTACCATGGAATTATTGCGAATGATTGGTTCGATAAACTTCAAAAAAAGGAAATTTATTGTGTAACAGACATATCAGTACATTCGGTAGGTACAAGTAATAACAATGGAAAAATGTCACCCAAAAATTTGTTAGCTTCTACTATTACAGATGAACTTAAATTGTTTAATAAAAATAAAAATAAGGTTATTTCCATATCTCTTAAAGACCGCTCTGCTATTTTACCAGCAGGACATTTTGCAGATGCCGCTTATTGGTGGGATGACCAAACAGGTAATTTTATTACTTCATCATTTTATATGAATCAACTACCTGAATGGGTAAAAAATTTTAATCAACAAAATTTACCTATTCAATATTTACAAAAAAATTGGGAATTACTTTTACCAAAAGAAAAATATGAATCTTCTTTACCTGATAGTAATCGGTATGAAAAATCTATATTATCTACACAAGGCCCAAGATTGCCTTATATTTTTTCTGAGTTTATCAACACGAAAAAATTAAATGTATTAAAATATACACCCTACGGAAATAGTTTAGTAATTGATTTTGCCAAACAATGCATTATTCAGGAAAAAATGGGAAAAAATGAAAATATAGATTTTTTATGCATAAGCTTTTCAAGCACAGATTATATAGGCCATATGTATGGCACAGAATCTTTAGAACTAGAAGATACTTATTATAGATTAGATAGAGACCTTAGTAATTTTATTTCTTTTTTAGATAAACATGTTGGAAAGAATAATTACTTACTTTTTCTTACTGCAGACCACGCAGCAGCGATAAATGCTCAATATCTTAAAGATAACCGATATTCAGTAAGTTACTTCAATGATGCAAAAGTAGAGAAAGACCTTAAAAATTATTTAATGAAGACATACAAAGACACTGGTTTAATATACACAGTGGTTAATGGACAAATATATTTGAATACAGAAAAAGTTAAAATGTTGAATATAGATATACAAAAATTTAAATATGAGATAAAACAATTTTGTTATCAATATCCTGAAATAGCTGAGGTTTATGAAAATGATGATTTAATAAAAAATAACATGAGTAATTTTTCATTGTACGGTTTGGTAGCTAATGGATTTAGTCCATCTAAGAGTGGCGATATTGTTTATGTATTGAACCCGCAAAATATGGATTATGCAAATAAAGGGACCACGCATGGTAGTGGGTATAATTATGATACGCATGTTCCGCTTTTATTTTATGGATATCGTATTCAACATGCTGAAAGCAAGCGATTTTATAGAATCACTCAGATTGCACCTACACTGGCTTACATTCTGAATATCAATATTCCTAATGCTTGTTATGACCTGCCTATTGATGAGGTACTTCAAAATACAGAACAGTATTATAATGCTTCCCCTTTAATGATAGAAGGAAGGTAGAACATCATCAGTTTTTATCAGTTATTTTTCCTTACATTCGCCTTTTAAAATTATCATATGTTTCGTTCGCATACTTGTGGAGAACTCCGCTTAAGAGATATTAATAAGAGAGTAACACTGGCAGGTTGGGTACAAAGAAGAAGAGATTTAGGGAATCTCACTTTCATTGATTTGAGAGATAGATATGGTATTACTCAAATTGTATTTGGTACTGATATCAATGCTGACTTATTGAAATTTGCGAGAGATATCCATCGTGAGTATGTTATCCAAATTTCAGGAGTAGTTAGAGAAAGAGCAAATAAAAATCCTCAATTATCTACGGGAGATATTGAAATTGTTGCTGAAAAAATCCAAGTACTCAATTCTTCTTTAGTTCCACCATTTACCATAGAAGATAATACAGATGGTGGAGAAGAGTTGAGAATGCAATATCGTTATTTAGACTTAAGAAGAAATGTTTTAAAGAACAATTTAATAATAAGACACAAGGTAGCAATAGAAACAAGAAAATATTTGGATAGTTTGAATTTTTTGGAAATAGAAACACCTTTCTTAATTAAATCTACGCCTGAAGGAGCAAGAGATTTTATAGTACCAAGTAGAATACATAAGGGGTCTTTTTATGCACTACCGCAAAGTCCTCAGTTGTTTAAGCAAATACTAATGGTAGCAGGTTATGACAGATATTTTCAAATAGTAAGATGTTTTAGAGATGAAGATTTAAGAGCAGATAGACAGCCTGAGTTTACTCAAATTGATTGTGAAATGAGTTTTGTAGAAAGAGAAGATATTTTGCAGACTTTTGAAGGCTTGATACATCATCTTTTTAAAATGGTAAAGAATATAGAATTACCTGATTTCCAAAGAATGAGCTATGACGATGCCATGAATTATTATGGTTCTGATAAGCCTGATTTGCGCTTTGATATGCGATTTGTACACCTTACAGATATCCTCAAAAATAAAGGATTAAAGATATTTGATAGTGCAGAAGTAATTGTGGCAATGAATGTAAAAAGATTATCTTCTGTTACAAGAAAACAAATAGACGAATGGACAGAATTCGTCAAAAGCCCCAAAATAGGCGCATCGGGATTGATATATATTAAATACAATGAAGACGGAAGTATTAAGTCATCTATTGATAAATTTTTTAATGAAGAACAACTCAAAGGAGTATTGAAATATATTCAATCAGAAAAAGGTGATTTAGTGCTCATTCTTGCAGGACATAAACTGAAAACTTTAAAAGGAATGGGACAGTTAAGATTGAAAATTGCTCATCAACAAAATTTAATTCCGCAAAACACCTATGCTTGTGTTTGGATAGTAGATTTTCCTTTATTTGAATATGACGAAGAACAACAGCGATGGGTAAGTATGCATCATCCTTTTACATCGCCAATAGGTGATTTATCAGGGAATCCATCAGATATTAAAGCTAATGCATACGATATGGTAATTAATGGAATAGAAGTGGGAGGTGGAAGTGTTCGTATTCACGATAAACAAATGCAAAAGAGAATTTTTCAACTATTAGGATTTTCTGAAGAAGAAGCTAACAGACAATTTGGATTTTTAATGAATGCTTTTGAATATGGAGCACCGCCTCATGGTGGTATAGCTTTTGGTTTTGATAGACTGATATCTATTATGTGCAATACAGATAGCATCAGAGATGTTATTGCTTTCCCAAAAAATAATGCAGGTAGAGATACCATGATAGATGCACCTTCTGAAATAGGTGAAGAGCAATTAAAAGAACTTGGTTTGATTGTTAATGAAAGTTTAAATAATACATAGTAGCTAATTGAATTTTAGTGGATTCCTCATACAAAAAGATATTAAGCATAGTCATGCCCCTTGTTATTAGTGGTTTTGGACAGAGTATTGTATATGTTACAGATGTTTTATTTTTAGGAAGATTGGGCGATGTAGTATTAGGTGCATCGGCTATATCAGGGCTTTTTTATGCAACTATTATGATGATTGGCTTTGGTATTTCTTCGGGATTGCAGGTTATTATTGCTCAAAAAACAGGTGAAGGTAAACATCAGCAAGTATATCACTACCTATTAAACGGGATTTTATTACAGGGATTGATGGCGTTTACTTTTATTATATTATATGGACTCTCTAATGAAACACTCATAGCAATTTTTGTCAATGACGAGGCAGTCAAGGCAGTTGCATTGTCTTTTCTAAATGTTAGGATATTAGGCTTGTTCCCTTATTTCTTATTTTACGCGTACAGGTCTTATTATTTAGGAATAGGTAAAACAAAATTGATTTCAATATCTATCGTATTGATGAGTGTTATCAATTTTATACTGAATCCTTTGCTTATCTATGGGTGGCAGAATGTTTTTACCTCTATTGGTTACATTGGCTCTGCCTGGGCGTCGGTAATATCGGAATGGATAAGCATGCTGGTGATAATGATTTATTACATATATGAAAGAAAATCTTTTCGTTTATTTTCCCGAATTAAATGGCAAATGTGGAGAGAAATACTTGTAATCTCTGTTCCTCTTGTATTTCAAAATTTTATTTCAGTGTTTTCCTGGTTTTTGTTTTTTGTGTTCATTGAAAAAATGGGAACACAAGCCTTGGCTGTATCCAATGTTATAAGAGCTGTTTATATTCTTATCATGGCACCTATATTGGCATTTTCACACTCTACGGTAACTATTATAGGACAGATTTATGGAAGTGAAAATTACTATCAATTAAAAACCACTTTATGGAAAATTATTCAATTGTCTGTTCTATTTGTTCTACCATTTTCCGTTATTACATTTTTTAAACCAGAATGGTTTATATATATATTTACAGATAACATTTCTTTATTAAATGATGGTAAATCAGTTATGCGGGTAGTAAGTTTTGCATTACCATATTTTGCTGTGTCTATGCCTATATTGAGTGCTGTTACAGGACTTGGTGAAACTAATAAAACCTTATGGATAGAAAGTATTGCTTTTGTTGTGTATATTCTAACTAGTGTTTTAATGATATTTGTATTTAAGCTTTCCTTACCATTTGTTTGGTGTAATGAGTTCATATACTTCACTTGTATTGCATTTCTATCTTATTATTTTTTCAGTAGAAAGATTATTACTCTTCTTAAATTATAGGTATTTACAAATGAGAAAGAATGTACGGTTCATCATAAAATTTTCATTGGTAGTATTTTAAAGCATAAAATGATGTGAGTTATGTATTTTTATAAATTTAAAGTTAAAGTATAAAATGCAAAAGTTGGAAAGTCAAAAGTAGTGCAATTTTGATGGTTTATTTTTTAGCGACTTTTTTCGGTTTTAAATGCTAGGGTTTACTTTACCTTTTTTAATATCTTCATATAATTGATGAATTACTCCATCTGCAAGACCTATTTGTGGAACATAGATTTTTTCAATATCGGCTGTTTTCATAGCTGTAAGATAAATTTTTGTTGCAGGTACAATAACATCTGCTCGGTCAGGTTTGAGACCTAATAATTTTATTCTTTCTTCATAAGTGTAAGATTGAAGCATTTCATATAAACCTTTTAGTTTATTGTATCCAAGCGATTTATTTTCTTTCTTACCACTCATTTTGTATATTTTATTGATATTTCCACCCGAACCTATAGCATATAATGGGTATATACCTTGTGTATTCTTTTTAATCCATTGTTTCATATCGTCCCATATATCATCTTCAACTTTACTGTATAATAGCCTTAATGTTCCTATATTAAATGACTTTGAAGCTATGGCTTTATGTTTATTATAGATAGTAATTTCTGTACTACCTCCACCTACATCAATGTACATATATGCTTTATCAGGATCTAAGAGCTCTTCGATATGATTAGCAAATATGAGGTTAGCTTCTGTTTTGCCATCAAGAATTTCTATTTTAATTTTTGTTTCTTTTTCTATAAGCTCTACTATTTCTTCTCTATTTTGGGCATCTCGCATCGCACTGGTAGCTACAGCTTTGTAATTATGCACATTATATACTTGCATCGTATGATAATATGCTTTCATAGCACTGACAAGTCGCCATTTTTTTTCTTCAGAGATTTTTCCTGTTAGGAAAACATCTTCCCCTAATCGAATAGCCATTCGTATCAGTTCTTCTTTATGAAACAATACTATGTTTTTACTTTCAAATACTCGGGATAGCAACAATCTAATAGCATTACTGCCAATGTCTATAGCAGCAAGAATATATCCGTATTGTTTAGGGTTTTGTTCATTATTCATATGGTGATATGTTTACTTTGTTTGTGATGCGTATATTGATAAATAACTTCATAAGTTTTGTCTTGTACCCGAATAACAGGTTCACCAGCGTTTGCTTCTTTATACTTATTGGTTTGGTGTCTATCAATAATTCTCACTTTTTGATTTCCTGATATTTGGATATTTATAAGCTGTTTAATAATTTTTTTTATCTCTTCATCATATATGGGACAAGCGACTTCGCTTCTATGATCAAAATTTCTTGTCATCCAATCGGCTGAAGAAATAAAGATTTTTTCTTTACCTGCATTGTGAAAGATAAAGATTCTAGCATGCTCTAGGTATTTATCAACAATACTGTATGCTTTGATATTGTGACTATATCCTGGTAATTCTGTGATTAATGAGCAAGCACTTCTTACAATAAGGGTAATTTTTACATTAGCTTGCGAGGCTTTATATAACCATTTGATCATTTCTTTGTCTACAAGGTTATTCAGTTTGAGTATTATTTCTGCGTTAAGCCCCTTTTTAGCATTGTTAATTTCTTTTTTAATTAAATGTATAAATTCATTTCTCATTTCAAATGGTGATACTATGAGGTGTTTGTATTTTCCTATTTTGAGATTGTCATTGTAGAAATTAAAAATAGCTTCTACATCTTTGCAAAGACTTTTGTGTGCTGTAATGAGTGAAATGTCTGTATATACTCTTGCTGTTTTCTCATTAAAATTTCCTGTTCCAATATGGGCTATTTGAAAATGTTGATGTTTATTTTTACCATCTATGAGAAATAATTTGGAATGAACTTTTAATCCTCTTACGCCGTAGATAACATTAGCACCTTCTTCTTTTAATTTCTCTGCCCAGTAGATATTGTGCTCTTCATCAAATCTGGCTTGTAATTCTACAACTGCTGTTACTTTTTTGCCATTTTTAATGGCATTAATGAGTGCATTGGCTATTCTTGATGATTCTGCTAAACGATATAATGTTATTTTAATAGAGTATACTCTTGGATCAATAGACGCTTCTTGGAGTATTTTAATCAAGTAATTATATGAATGATAGGGGAAATGAAAGAACAAATCTTTTTGTAGTATTAAATCGAGTATGGGAGTATTTAAATTATCTAATTCTGGTATATCGATAGGTGGTTGGTTTTGAAAGGTAAGCTGATGCATCCCTAAATTAGGAAAGTTGATAAAATCTTTAAAGTTATGATATCTTCCACCGGGAATGACACTATCTTTGTTATTAGACATTCCTGTTTTTTTCATAATAAATTGGAGCATATCCTCTGGCATTTCTTTGTCATAGATAAATCGTACAGGTTTACCTTTTTGTCTGTCTTTTAATCCTTTGCTAACTTTTTCTAATATACTTTCGCTTAAATCATTATCAATTTCTAATTCTGCATCTCTTGTTAGTTTGATATTGTATGCTCCTTCGCATTTAAATCCAAATACAGAGAAAATTTCATTTAAGTTATATCTGATAACATCATCTAATAAAATGATATATTTTTTATCTCCATTGGGAGGAAGTATTACAAAACGGCTTAATACCTTTGTAGGTATTTCTATGAGAGCGTATTTGGTTTGTGAAGTATTTTGTTTAGATACTAACTTAATGTAAAGGTATCCGTATTTGTCTTTTAAGAATGGAAAAGGTTTTCTGGGATCAATGAGAATTGGGAATAGTGAGGGCATTACTTCTTCATGAAAGTATTTTGTAAGATATTCTCTATGTGGTTTTAGTACTTCTTTTTCATTGATAATAAAGATACTATTTTCTTTAAGTTCTTCTAATATCTTTAAGTATAATTCATCAAATTTTTTTTGTTGATTAAGTACTTTGTTTTGTAATTGTTTCAATAATGTTTTAGGGTCATCACCATATAATTCAACAGCACGAGAACCTAATTTCATCAATCGTTTAACAGTGGCTACTCGTACACGATAAAACTCATCTCGGTTATTACTGAATATACCTAAGAACTTTAAACGCTCTAATAGAGGATTTCTTTTATCTTCTGCTTCTTGAAGTACGCGTTCGTTAAAAGACAACCAACTGATTTCTCTGTTGATATGTGGAACAAATTCTTTTTTCATAAGTCATGTGATTTATTGTTTACAACAATTATTTCCTTGCTTGGTATGACATGATTTGTTTCTGCATCTATAAATAAGATAGGCAATTGCTATAATTACTATTGCTATTGTGATGATTTCATGAAACATAATGTATTTTTAAATAGCTGTAATTTTTACCATGTCTTTAATTTTTTTTGCTTTTTGAATAGCTGCAGAGATAGTTTTGTCTGTAACGGTAATATGTCCCATTTTTCTATAAGGTTTTACTTGTTTTTTTCCATATAGATGTGGATATACGCCACTATATTTGAGAGCAATGTTAAGCCCTACATAATGAGCATTACCATCAAATCCTTCTGAACCTAATAGATTCACCATTACAGCAGGGCGAATAATAGATGTATCACCGAGTGGAAGATTAAGAATGGCTCTCCAGTGTTGTTCAAATTGTGATGTAATGCAAGCTTCTATTGTGTGATGTCCAGAGTTGTGCACTCTTGGTGCCATTTCATTAACTAACAGTTTGTTATCTTTTGTGAGGAAGTACTCGATGGCTAAGGTCCCTACTATTTGAAGTTGTTCAGCAATTTTTCGTGCGATTTGTTCGGCTTGTTCAGCAATATTTTTTGGTATGTTAGCAGGGCAGATAAGATAATCTACTAAATTTGCTATTGGATTGAAAACACTTTCTGCAGGTGGAAAAGAAGCAATCTCTCCGTTTTTATTTCTTGCAACGATAATGCTGATTTCTTTATTAATATCTACCATTCTTTCTAGTACGCTGGGTTCATCAAATGCATTGGGAATATTGGATTGAGTATTTATTTTTCTTACACCTTTTCCGTCATATCCTCCTTTTCTTGTTTTTTGTACAAAAGGTAAGTAGTGCAGGTATTTTTCTATCTGAGATTTGTTTTCTATAAGAAAAAAGTCTGCAGTAGGAATGCTGTTTGTTTGGTAAAATATTTTTTGTAGACCCTTATCTTGAATCATTTCAATGATTTCAGGTTGTGGGTAAATTTCTTTTCCTTCTTGTTGTAGTTTTTTCAATGCTTCTGTGTTGACATTTTCGATTTCAATGGTAATAAGATCTAATTTTTTCCCGAAATGATAAACATCATCAAATTCTTTATAGTCTCCTTTTACAAAATGTGGAGTAGCATTTTTACAAGGAGCAGAATTATCGGGGTCTAACACATAAATTTCTAAGGCAAAGTCCATTGCTTTTTGAAGCAACATTTTTCCAAGTTGTCCACCTCCTAATATGCCTATTTTTTTTTGATTAAAAGACATATGTTGTCCCTTTATTTGAGGGGGCAAATTACATTATTTTTGGCTGATGTAAGATTATTTTTACTTTATTATTACGGATATATTTAATAACAGTGTCTTTGAGTTGGTTGGTAGATAAATTTTTATACTTTTTGCCTAATTCTATACCAATGGTATTATTATACAAGTCCATTTCAATACTGGCACTATCGGGAATATCATTATATTCATGCTTTTTCTTTTTGCGATATATGTATAAATCGTCTTTTTCATGGGCAATGCTTAAAGATTTTAATTTTTTACTTTTAATTTTTTGAGCAAAACAGGCCATAAAAAAGCAGTGTCTGAAAGCATCTAATTTTCCACCATTTTCAATAGTATCTATGATTTTTTCTTGTTTAACTTGCAAATAAATGGGGTAATTTTTTTTATAAATATGCTTTACTTGAATGGCTGCAATAGGATGAAAAATTGCCCATAGATATTGATATTTACCTTTGATTTGAGAAAATGATTGTTGAATAATTAGTGTACTTGTGATAATAATTAATAAATAAGCATTCATTATTTTAGATAATAGATTATCTTTTTAATGTATTTATTCTGAGTATTCCTACGAGTTGGTCATAATAATATCCTCTGGGGCGATGATACACGAGGATATAATAATCATTTTCTGTTTGCCAATAATTACCTTCTGTATTAGATTCATTACATTTGGTGTCATTGTCATATTGTATGGAATAAATATAATTGTAATATCCTTGTTTGAGATACATGGTGCATTCATAAGCTTGGGTGTTTTCATTATAAGTCATTTTGTTTTCATTGGAAAGAGTCCAGTTATTTATCCTGCTTAGTATGTAAACATTACCATCTTTAATGGGGTAAGGGTAATCAAATTGAAAGTGAATATAAGCATAATCTGCTTCTATATCGGGGTTGGATAATCTATCGTTATTTCTGATTAAGAAATTACCATTCAAATCGTTTTGGAAAGTATATTTTGCAGTATATCGTGGTAAGTCTTTTGTAAGATATATGTGCCATTTTCCATTGTCGTCTTTGATAATGTTTGCAATTCTTTCTGTGTATGTGAAGAGTGTTCTAGTATCAAAATAACGAAATTCATTAGATCCTAAAAATGTCGTTCTATCATCTAAGGTAAATTGGAAACTATTGTTTGTCATAAAAGTAGGGGAGATATTTTTTATCATATTATCTGTTCGGCCATTTTGCATTAAAAAAATCATTAAATCTGTAGTAGGATTAGTCAAGGGATAATTTTTTGAACTAATAGTAAAATCAATATGTTGCCCGCTGTATTGTAAGTCATTTCCTATTGGTTGTGTGATTTGTGCTGTAATATCAACAACATTATTAAGTACATAAAATCTTTTTGTAGCTACAATTTTTGATTTATCAGGTGTTTCATAAAGGACTAACAAGTAATTTCCAGCTTTTGTAAATTGTACATTAGGTGTTGGAAATTTTATTTCATAGTGTATATACTTTTGTAAAGTATTTTGAGAAAAAGAGTAGTTTAGGATATTGAGTTCGAAAAAACCATTGATGTATTCAGAGGTCATTAAATCACTGGGTTTCCAATTAGCGTCACAGTGGATAAAATAGATAGAATAGTTTTTTACATCGGCATCTAATTCATCAAAACTAAGAGATAGTTGTTGAGAGGGATCATTAAGGTCTAAAACAGGTAATCCCATTTCAAAGTCTGTGTTATGAAGCAATAAACTACGAATATTATCTCTATAAATATAATCGTCGTATCTTATATCTTGACTAAAAGAAAAATAAGGTAAAAGTAATATGTTTAAGACAATAAAAATTTTTATGCAACATCGTAAAGCATATGAAAACATTATACTCTTATATTTTTGTTCTGGTAAGCTGTATTTTAGATTCTTGATGATTTATTAATCTACGGATGTTTTTTCTGTGGGTAATAATGAGAAGAATAGCAACCAGTATAGAGTATATGGTAAGAGTAGCTTGTTGATTGTTCAAAATAAAATGAAGAATAATAGGATAACTTGCTCCGGCAGAAGTAGAGCTTAATGATACATATTTTGTAGAGAATAAAACTATAAGAAACACTACCAAAGCTAAAGCGCAAGAAATGGGAGTGATGATAAGTGTGGCCCCTAATAGAGTAGCTACGCCCTTTCCACCTCTAAATCCAGCAAAGACAGGGAATAAATGTCCTAATACAGCAGCAATAGATAATCCTATTTCAATATCTATAAATTCATTTTTAGGAAGAGTATCTTCAAAGAGATATGCTAATGATACGGCAGCATTACCTTTTAGAATATCTATGATAAGGACGATAATGCCGGGTTTTGCCCCAAGTACTCTAAAAGTATTTGTAGCTCCTGCATTTCCGCTTCCATGCTCTCTGATATCTATTCCATAAAAATACTTACCTATCCATACGGAAGTAGGAATTGATCCTAATAGATAGGCTATAATTATTAATCCTAAAATTTCCATTTTTTAATTAAAAAATTTTACGGGTTGTGCAAATAAAAGGAATAAATTTTAATAAAAAAAGAAAAACGCTGATGACAATGTGCGCATAAAGGTTTTGATTGATTATTGTTTAACAAAGAATAAATTATAGTGCTGTGGTAAATTTTCATTTTATCTATAAAAGGAAACAACAGAGAAGTTGTAATAGATAAGTATCTATTAGAAGACAGGGTATATTACATAGTTACGAGGAGTTTCATAGAGGATAATTTGTAAGTCTAAATGTTTCTCAATTTTATCTCGTAAGATATTATAGATAACCATGGCAATGTTTTCTGCGGTAGGATTAAGAGTTTTGAATTCTTCAAGGTCAAGATTCAGATTTTTATGGTCAAACTTTTGATGTATTTCTTTTTTTATTATATCACTGAGAGTATTTAAATCAATGACAAATCCTGTTTGTTTATCTATTTCTCCTGTTAATTTCACATGAAGTTCGTAATTATGTCCGTGATAGTTAGGGTGATTACATTTTCCAAAAATTTTTTTATTGGTTTCGTTATCCCATTCGTGATTATGTAATCTATGAGCGGCACAAAATGTGATTTTTTTTACTACCGAGGCTTTCATGATAGGGTAATTTTAAGTAATTTTGATTTGTCTAATGATTTTAAGGGGATACATACAATCCTGCTAATCAGGAAAAATAAAATGTGATAATAATTATTCGCAAATAATTTGATATTTATTTTGAAATTTTATTTTATCTGATTTATTCTTTTTTCTATAAATTCCCAATTGAGTATTTTCCAAAAGTTTTCAATATATTCTATTCGTTTATTTTGATATTTAAGATAATAGGCGTGTTCCCACACATCTATTCCAAAAATAGGTGTACCTCTTTCTTTCTCTGGTACTATATCCATTAAAGGATTATCTTGATTGGGAGTAGTGACAATTTTAAGTTGTTGACTTTTATCTTTGATTAACCAACACCAACCACTTCCAAATAATTTCAATGCTTTCTCTGAAAATTCTTTTTTGAAATTTTCATAACTACCAAAGTGCTTACTAAGTAAGTCGGATAATTTTTTGGATGGTAAATTGATATCGTTGTTTGGATTGGGTTTTAAACATTGCCAAAATAAGGTATGATTATAATGGCCGCCACCATTGTTTCTGATGGATAAATCTATTGTAGAGACTTTTTTGAATAATTCAATTAAAGGGGCATTTTTAAAAGATTGATTTTGCAAAGCATGATTGAGATTATTGACATATCCTTGATGATGTTTAGTATGATGAATTTCCATTGTTTTTTGGTCAATAAATGGGTCTAACGCATTGTAAGCATAGGGCAACTTAGGTAAAGAATATGGAAACTGGTCTTCAAAATTATTGTTTACTGAGGATGTTGAGTATGGATGTGTTTCATTTGTTTGTGTATCGGATTTCCCTTGTTGAGCAAATAACCAATGATTTTTGTTTAGCAGGAATCCAAGTGTGAATAAAGAGGTATTTAATATGAATTTTCTTCTACTTGTTTTCATGGTTTTGGGTTTTTCAAAATTCAATGAGTAATTGATTTTTTTCTACAGCACTACCTTTTTTTACTACTATTTTTTTTACAATTCCATCGCTTGTAGCTTTTAGAACATTTTCCATTTTCATAGCTTCTAAAACTAAAATAGCATCTCCTTTTTTTACTTGTTGACCTTCTGATACCATAATGTCTAATACCATACCGGGCATCGGGGCTTTTATAGAGTCAGCTTTATTATTTTTTATTTTATCTAATCCTAATTGATGTAGTAATAAATCATATTTGTCTTTTAATTGAACTGTTGTTCTTTTCCCGTTTATTTTTAGAGTTACTTTTTTTTCTTGTGGATTGAATGACAACAAAAGTATATTGTATGTTCGGTTGTTATATTTGATATAGTATTCATAAGGATGTACTTGTTGAATTTCTGCAATATGCGTCTGATTGTTAATAGTAAATAATAATTGATTCTCGGATATATTAACATCTAAATGAATAGATTCATTATTTTCAAATACAATTTGGTACATATTTTTTGGCGGTAAATTTAAGTAATTATATTATCAAAAAATTAAAAATCAAATATCAAAATTGCATTTTTGGATTCTGCTTTGTTATTCTACTTTTTAGTTTGTGAGAGCTGCTAAGAAATTGAATTTAAAACTTATTGAAGTTATTTTATGCATCTACAATAATGTCTGTTACTATTTTTGAAGTTTGAATTTTAGATATGCATTGAGCGATGATTTTATTTGCTTGCTGATATGAATAACTCTTAGGTAATTTAACGATAATATGATGTAAAAAGTAATTATTAAGTTTTGATATATATGGTTTAATCGGACCTAAAATATTTTCTTTAAAATGAGGATATAATAATTGAAATAATTTATGAGTAGCGTTAAAACTTTCTGTTTCTTGCTTACTTTTGATAATGAGTTCGTATAGTTTAGTATATGGTGGATATTTAAATTTTTCTCTTTCTTTTATGACATATTTATAAAGTTGGTTGTAATCGTTTTCTAAGTACATTTGTAATATAGGATGTTCCGGATGAAATGTTTGTACTATGACTTCGCCGTTTTTATTTAATCTACCTGTTCGTCCGCTTACTTGATATAATAACTGATAAGCTCTTTCGAATGCTCTGAAATCAGGAAAATGCAACAAAGTATCAGCATTCAGTACAGACACTAATGTAACATTGTTAAAGTCTAATCCTTTTGTAATCATTTGAGTTCCGATGAGGATGTCTGTTTTTTGTTTTTCAAAATCTTCAATAATGTTTTTGTGAGCATATTTACTTCTTGTGCTGTCTTGATCTAATCGGGCGATGGAGGCATTTGGAAATAATTTTTGTAGTTCTTCTTCTATTTTTTCTGTTCCCCATCCTTTATAATTGATTTGAATAGAGCCACATGCCGGACATTGATGTATGATATTATTTATTTCACCACAGTAATGACAAATAAGCATTTGATGTTGTTTATGGTATACCAGGCTTACATCACAATTTTTACATTTAGCAATCCAACCGCAAAGTGGACATTGGACAATAGGTACATATCCTCGTCTGTTGTGAAAAATAAGAATTTGTTCTTTTTTGTTTAATCTGTCTTTAATGGCTTCGAACAATGGTGGAGTAAGCAATGTTTGTTGTCGCATTTGATGATAATACTTTTTAATGTCTATAAGTTTTTTTGATACGAATGCTTTGCTATATTTTTCGGATAATGTAACTTTTGCATATTTATTGATGGTACAATTGTAGAGTGTTTCAATAGATGGAGTTGCAGAACCAAGTATTACTTTTGCACCGAGCATGTGAGCTAAGTAAATAGCGGCATCACGAGCATTGTAGTATGGATGTTTTTGTCTTTGTCTAAAGGAATTATCATGCTCTTCGTCAATAATTATTAACCCTAAGTTTTTGAATGGCAGAAATAATGCGGAACGCGGTCCGAGTACGACTTTGGCTGTATTTTGAAAAGTTTGACGATTATCTTTTTCTAATTCATAATTCAATAATTTATTCCATACTTCTGTTCGTTGGTTTTCGGAAAATTTAGAATGATACACATATACTTGTTCACCGAAAACTCTTTTTAAGCGATTGATGAGTTGAATGGTCAGAGCTATTTCAGGTACAAGATAAAGTACTTGTTTATCCTGTGCAATTTGTTCTTTGATGAGTTCAATATAAATTTCAGTTTTTCCACTTCCCACTTCTCCATGTAATAAGCAAGTCTGATGATTTCTCCATTGTGCTTGAATCTCTGTAAGTGCTGTTTTCTGTTTATCCGTGAGTTCAATGTTTACTTTTTCGGTGGTGAGATTATTCAATCTGCTTTCTTCTATTAGTTGTTCTATAAGTATATTTTTTTCTATCAGGGTTTTAATAACAGATGGTGATGCTTTAGTTTTTTCTAAAAGCACAGATTTTTTGACTAGTGGATGATATTGGGCAAGTTGCATGTACCCAAGTAATACTTCTAATTGTTTAAATGTTCTTTTTTCTAATTGAGTGATAAGTTCTTTTTGTTTTTTTTTATTTTGATATTCAGGATTTAGTTCTACATAAGCGATTAACTTGGGTTTATATTTTTCTGATAGTTCTTCTGCAAAATAGATAAGTTCGTTTGTATATAAATTTTTAATAACTTTTGGAATAGTTGATTTTGGAATGATATGTTTTAAGTCATCTATTTTAATTGTTTTTTTTTGAATGAGAATATCTATTATTTTTTTTTCTTTTTCAGTAAGTGAATTGAATGTATCTACATCAATAATATAATCATTGCTGATGTGAATAGTAGAAATACTCTCTAATTTCAAACCAGCGGGCAGGGCGGCATTCATAATGTCACCAATTTTGTTGAGGTAATAGTCAGATAACCATTCCCAGAATGTAAGTTGATATTCATGTACAACAGGGTGTTCATCTAATACATATTCAATGTCTTTAGCGATATAATTTTCAGGTTTATTAGAATGAATTTTTTTTACTAAAGCTGAATAGTATTTTTTGCTACCAAATTGGACAACAACTCTTTTACCTATTTCAAGTTCATTAGCAAAGGAAGATGGGACACTGTATGTATAGGTGTATGGAAGGCTTAGAGGTAATATGACATCAATATATTTTTGCACAAAGCAAATGTAATGAATTATTTTTCTGTTAGGTTAAAAAGAGCTATAAAGTGTAAAATCTCAGAAGCATGAAGTTTTTTTTCTTTTTTCATCGAACATATATTAAAATGAGGAGACTTTATTACAAGTATAGTCTAAATTAGCTTTGTTACATAAATGTTTTTCAGTAAAATGATTTCAGATGATATGTTCAGAATTTTACATGTAATTTCAATATGTAACTTTTGAAATATATAGTAAATAAGGGATTATTTATGCAACAGAACGCTAAATATTCAAAAAACGCCAGAACTCGTCTAATCTTTTTTTAAGATCTACTTCACTTTCAGTCGATTGATAAACAGTTTTTACTTGATAGTTATATCTATAAAAGGTTTGGAGAATTCTATTAACATCCTCTACATTTACTTTAATAGTAATTTCCAGTAAGTTTGGATTTTGAGTTTCTACATACATACTTAAAATTTTGGCATCATTACCCTCTATGATATTGGCAATTTGCACTGCAGAATAATCTTTGAAAGGCACAGATAATACTATAATTCCGCCCGTGCTTTGTAAGGATGTAATTTTTGAAAGGTTTTGTATGATATTTTTTGAACTAATGCTACCCACATACTCATTCTTTTCATTAAGTACAGGCATTACGGTGATATTATGTTTGGTCATTAAACGAAATAGTTCATAAATATGTTGATGTATGTATACAAAGGGTTTTTCTAAGTGTATTTTAGATTCACTAATTTTTTCGTTTAATTTGTTATAGTCGAGGATATCTGATTCAGATAGAAGTCCTATATATTTTTTATTATCTACTATAGGTAAATCAGACACTTTAAATGAAGCCATCCATTCTAATGCCTTTGATAAAGTATCATTAGAATGCAAAGGAGGAATATCATCAGATATGAACTCACTTACTATCATGGCGGCAAATAAAATGATTTTTTAGATACACAAATAGATACATAAATTAATTTATTTAGAATATTTTTTAGAATATTCTACGGAATTTCTTGTATTTATCATAGTTATAAGGTAAATCGAAGGATAATTTGATTATCAGTGTTTTAAATATTACTTTCGCAGCCCTGATATATTAACTAAATAAATAAATTACTGTGGACAGAAATTCTATTATTGGTATTGTTTTGATTGCTATCATTTTAGGAGTATGGGTATATACCACTGCTCCTACTCAAGAAGAATTAATGAAACAGAAAAAAATAAGAGATTCTATTGCATTAGTGGAGAGTCAAAAACAACAAGGGGCAAATAAACAAACCTCCTTTGTAACTCAAAAAGACACCTTATTGCAAGAAAAAACACTTATTAAAAATGATAGCATTATTAACATTGAAAAACAAAATTTTTACAAAGATTTTTATTCTGTTTTAAAAGGAGAAGAAAAGTTTTATATTCTTGAGAATGAAAAATTAAAAATTACTTTTACAAATAAAGGAGGAAGAATAAAACAGGTTGAACTTAAAGAATATCATAGACATGGAAGCCAAGAATACTTAAAATTATTCTATGAGGATTCTACTTATTATTCATTAATTATAGATGCTTATGAAAAGAGTAGGGTATTTATTAGTGATAGTTTCTATTTTGATGTACCTACATATGATAAAAATAAAATTGTATTTCGATTAAATACTTCTAAAAATGATAAGTATATAGATTTTATTTATACTATTACACCTAATGATTATCTTATGAAATTTGATATACAGTTTCATAATGTTAATGATTTAATATCTTCTAATATTGATGAGTTATTCTTAAAATGGGAATGTTTAATGCCGACACAAGAAAAACATATTGTGAAAGAAAAAGATGTGGCTACTGTTTACTTTAAATATACCGAAGAAAGTCCTGATTACATAAACCCAAAGAGCGATGAAGAAAAAGAAATTAATGAAATGCCTATTAAATGGGTGTGCTTTAAGCAGCAATTTTTTAATAGCACACTAGTAGCAGACAAAGAGTTCATGAAAGATGGAAGCAGTATTAAATTAAGAACCAAAGAAGAAGATACTAGTATTGTAAAAGCCGTAAAAGCAGAAATAGGTATTCCATATACTCATCAACCCAACGAATTATTTGGTATGACTTTTTACTTTGGCCCTAATCATTATCCTACATTAAAGAAATATGAAGAATGGGACTTACAACATATTATCCCAACTGGTTGGTGGATATTCAAATACATTAATACAAGTTTAGTAATTCCTATATTAAATTGGCTAAAAGGTACTCTAAACTTTGGTATAGTGTTGATGATATTAAACATTATTATTAAAATTATTTTATTCCCTATATTTTATAAAAATTATATGAGTGGAGCTAAAATGAGGGCATTAAAACCAGAAATAGATAAAATTAATGAAAAATATGGGACAAAGGGCGATCCAGTGAAAAAGCAACAAGAAATGATGAGCTTATATCAAAGAGCAAAAGTTAATCCGATGATGGGATGTTTACTTCTACTTATCCAATTTCCCATTTTAATTGCATTGTTTAATTTTGTCCCTGCAGCTATAGAACTTCGTCAAGAGGCATTTTTGTGGGCAGATGATTTATCTACTTATGATAGTATATTAGACTTTGGAAAAATTCCAATTATATATTCTATTTATGGAGATCATGTCTCATTGTTTGCTTTACTAATGTTTGTCTCTACTATTCTTTATACATGGATGAATAGTGAAATGCTCTCTCCTCAACAAAGTCAACAGGTACCAGGTATGAAATTTATGATGTATTTTATGCCTCTGATATTTTTAGCGGTGATGAATAATTATTCAGCAGGATTAAGTTGGTATTATTTTACTGCGAATATTCTTACTTTTGGACAAACATATCTATTAAGATATATTATCAAAGATGAAAAAATTCGTGCTGGAATAGAAGCAAATCTCAAAAAACCTATAAAAGTAAGTGGATTTCAAAAAAGACTACAAGATATGATGAAGCAGCAACAACAGCAACAAAGAATGACAAAAAATAGAAAATAAAAATTTTTTTGAGAGATTAGTTGATTAATTTTTTGAAGTATAAAGTAATGACAGAAGTACAATATCTTCTAATAAATACATAGATGTAGAAAAAGTTTTACAGGAAAAAGCACCAAATTTTTATAGGTTCATTCCAAAATTTTTGATTTCAAAAATAAAAAAAATTTTACATGAAGATGAAATTAACGAAGTGATGTCTGAAATAGGGCATTTACAAGATTTTGAATTTAATGATGCTGTTTTGAAAAGACTAAATACATCTGTTAATGTAATAGGGTTATGTAATTTGCCCGAAAAAGAAGGTGTTATTGTTGCTTCCAATCATCCATTAGGTGGATTAGATGGTATGGTACTTATTAAGGCTGTGAGTCAAAAAAGAAAAGATATTAAATTTATAGTGAATGATATTTTGTTAAAACTTAAAAGCTATTCAGGGATATTTGTAGGTGTAAATAAACTTGGCAGTACACCAAAAGATACGCTTATAGAGGTGGGAAAAGTATTTTCATCTAATAATGCTATTTTATTTTTTCCTGCAGGATTGGTATCCCGTAAGCAAAAGATAAATGGAAAGTGGCAAATTCAGGATTTAGAATGGAATAAAACTTTTGTTCAAAAAGCTGTACAATACAATAAGCCGATTATCCCAGTATTTATAGAAGGCAGAAATTCTGACTTTTTTTATAATTTATCATATTGTAGAAAAAAAATGGGTATTAGAGGGAATATAGAGATGCTTTTTTTGCCTGATGAAATGTTTAAACAAAAAAATCAAACTATTAAAATATACTTTGGACAAGCGATATTCCCTCAAACACTTGATAAATCAATAACTCATAAGGAATGGGCAAATATCATTAAACAATATGTTTATTCTGGATTGATTCAAAAAAGTATCTCCTTTGATGAGTATTTGAAAACAAGGGTATGAGCAGGGAGCAGGTGTTTGAAAAAAATAAAAATATTTTAAATAAGTACATTCCTGAAAATGCAGTAGAAAAAGTATGCCACTTGATTTTTGAATATGACTTTAAATTGATTATTAAAGGCGATAGAAAAAGTAAATGGGGTGATTTTAAACCTCCCTTTAAAGAGACGAAGTACCCTATTATTACAATTAATAAAAGCCTTAATAAATATGCTTTTTTGATAACTATTATTCATGAAATAGCACATTGTAAAACTTATAGAGAATGTGGAAACAAAGTAAAATCTCATGGAACAGAATGGAAAAAATTTTTTCAAATACTTATGCAAAACTTTATGAATACCGATATATTCCCTCCAGATGTACTTTATGTGCTGAGACAGCATATGCAATCACCAAAAGCATCGGTAGATGCTGATACTAAATTGTATAAAGTTTTGATGAATTATAATGATAATAAAGAAAGAGCAAATCTATTAGAATATATTAAAGATGGTGAGCAGTTTGAATATGAAGGGCAGATATATCAAAGAATAATGAGAAAGAAAAAGAAAATAGAATGTGTTCAAGTTAAAACAGGGAAGAAATATATTTTTTCTCCTATTGCAGAAGTATTTATAGTAGAATAAATTGTTTTGATATTAAGTATATAATCCAATGATATTTTTTATCTTACGCTTGCCTTAAAAATTATTAGTTTTAGCCCAACAATATGAATGATAATGTGAGTATATTACATATTTCATGGAATGATGCTTTAGATATTCTTTTAGTGGCGATATTATTATATGTGTTATATAATTTAATTAAAGGCACATCCGCTGTAAGAGTATTTTTAGGATTAGGGCTTATCTATATCATTTGGGTTGTAGTTTCTGCTATGGATTTTAAATTACTGAGTTCTATTTTTGGAAAGTTTATAAATGTTGGGATTATAACTATCATTGTTATTTTTCAGCAAGAAATAAGAAAGTTTCTACTGCTAATAGGTTCTTCACAGTTTTGGAAAAAACATTATAGTGTATTTGCAATTAAAGAAGCTTTCAAAGAAGAAAATAATTTAAATATTCCTTTGAATGTATTACAAGATGCTTGCTTTAATATGGGTAGAAATAAAACCGGAGCATTAATTGTGATTAAATTAAAAGATGATTTGAGTTTATATGAACAATCAGGGGTGCCTATCTATGCGCCTGTAACAGAACATATGTTGGAAAGCATATTTTACAAAAATGCACCATTGCATGATGGTGCTATAATCATTCAAAGTGATATAATCATTGCAGCCAGGTGTATTCTACCTATTAGTGAATCTGATAAAATACCTTATAATGCAGGAACACGACATAGAGCTGCACTTGGTATCAGTGAACATACAGACGCGATAGCTATTTCTGTAAGTGAGCAAACCGGTAATGTATCTTTAGCAAAGAATGGAGAGTTATACTATAATCTTAATTATAAAGAATTTATTCCCTTGTTAGAAAAATTCTTGAGATAAAATTATAAGGTATTTTATTTGCATTAAACTAAAAGCTTTGAATGCCATTGACTGTTGTATATTTCATGGTATATTTAATACCAGGGTTAATGTATTTATAGGCACTATGGCTCATCAAAGCAGCTTCATGAAACCCACAAAGAATGAGTTTTAATTTGTTAGGATATGTATTAATATCTCCAATAGCATATACACCGGGGATATTAGTAGAGTAATCTTCTACATTTACCTTGATAGCATTTTTTTCTATTTCTAATCCCCAATTTTCAATCGGTCCTAATTTTGGAGATAATCCAAATAAAGGTATGAAATAGTCTGTTTCTAATTCTGTTTTTTCATTAGTTTTTATGTTTGAAACTACGATTTTTTCCAATTTACCATTTCCAATTAGTTTTGTTACCTGTGAATTTAGTAACATTCTTACTCTTCCATCTTTTACTCTTTTAGTAACCTTTGCTACACTGTCAGGTGCACCTCTAAAATTCTCACTTCTATGTACCAATGTTAATTCTTTTACAATATCAGATAGATAAATTGTCCAGTCTAATGCACTATCACCACCACCGGCTATTACAACTTTTTTGTCTTCGTATATTTCTGGTTTAGGAATAATATATTCTACTCCTTTTCCATTTTCAAAATGGCTTATATTAGCTATTTCAGGTTTACGAGGTTCAAAAACTCCTAGACCCCCTGCTATTACTACTACTTTACTTTGAATTTTAGTGTTTAAATTAGTTTCTAAAATAAAATACCTTTCATCTATTTTGGTTAATTTTTCTACTCTTTCACCTAATGTAAAGGTAGGTTTAAATGGTTCTATTTGTTTCATCAAATTATTTACTAAATCTTGAGCCATCACTATTGGATAACCAGGAATATCATATATTGGTTTTTTAGGATATATTTCGGAGAGTTGTCCACCTACCTGAGGTAAATAGTCTATTAAGTGACAACGCATTTTTAATAACCCACATTCAAATACTGCAAAAAGTCCCACAGGTCCTGCACCAATAATAGCAACATCAGTCGTTATCATTTTAATTTTTTGGTCGCAAAGATAGTGAAGCAATTTTGATTACGCTCAAAATAATTCTTAATTTTGTTCAAAAAATCATGAATAGTTTTAATACTTTAATAGAAAACATCAAAAATTTATCAATAGAGGAGCTTTCTGATAGTGAATTAGATGTTCTTAAAGAACAGATTATCAAGCTTCTTGTAGATATTCAAATACAAAAAGATATTAATAAAAAATCTAATGAACCACACATTTCTACTGATGATATACAGATACAGCTCATGCAAAAAACAATAGCTTTTGAAGACCCCTCAAAAAATGCAAACATTAAAACGCAAAATGAAAAAGAGGAGATAACAGAGGAAAGTATTAAAAAGAACAAAGTTGAAGACTATCAAACTATTATTAAAACAGAAATATCTGAGGAAGTAATGTCAATTTATACTAAAACAAAAAATATAGATATAGCGGAACACAAATTAGAACAGCCTGAAAATTCTGTTCAAGATACAATCTTGATGGAGAATACCCAACAAAAGGATATATTATCTAATCAATCAATTAATAAAATTGTGTTTACTATCAATGATAAATTCAGAATACTCAAGAAATTATTTCACAATAATAGAAAAGAATACGAGCAATTTATTAATGAATTAAATAGTGTAGATGATTATATTAATTCTGAGAGAATTATAAGACAATATCTTGAAAAAAATAATTGGGATGACAATTCCATAGAATATCAGATTTTGATTAAACAAAACAAAAAAAGATTTTAAATAGTTTATTGCAAGTAGATAACATGAAGTTGTTTTTTTTATAGGTAATTCATGATGAAAAAATTCAATCAGGTATTTTATCTTTTATTATTAGCATCAATAAGTGTCTCACAGGATAGAAATTATTTACAAAAAATATCTAATATTTTGTCTTCTAAAAAGTATGCAGGAAGAGGTTATACTTTTTATCCAAATGAAAAAGAAATAGGCATCGAAAAATCCAGAAAATTCATTATTCGTGAAATTTCAAAAATTGGAGCTTATGATTTACAAGAATATGTTAGATGGAGTGATACTTTTACAAAGTCCATTAAATTTAGCAAAATACATTTTCAAAAAAAGATAAAACCTCCACAACTTGAAATTACAGCAAATAACATATCTTATACTTCTTTAATAATAAATGGTAAAACATTGATATTAGGGAGAGATTATCTACCAGATGCCTCCTCTAAAAGTGTTGATTTTGATGGAAGTTTGATGAAAATAGACTCTGTTCATTTTATAAATCAAGAAAATGGAATTATTCTGAAATTAGTAAATAAGTTAATGTATTCTTCATCGCAAGAGCAAAGCGATGTAACAACTATTTACATCAGGAAAGATATTATAGAACAAGGTCTAAATAAAATAGACTGTAAATTGAAAGTTCAGGTAAAACTTCAAAATATCAAAACAGATAACATCTATGCCTTTATCCCTGGTATTCTGTCTCCTGATACTTTTATAGTATTTTCTGCACATTATGATCATTTAGGGAATATAGATACTACTTATTTTCCTGGGGCAAATGATAATGCTTCTGGAGTTGCAGTGCTTTTAGATTTCATGAGATATTTCAAAAAACACCCCATAAAGTATTCTGTGGCATTTTATTTCTTTACAGGTGAAGAAATAGGATTACTAGGCTCTGAATACTATGTAAAATACCCGTTATTTGACCTTAAAAGAATAAAATTTTTGATAAACCTAGATTTAATGGGCGGAGGCAGTGAAGGAATAATGGTAGTCAATGGAAAAATATTTCAAAAAGAGCTAAAATTACTCGAACAAGTAAATAAAGATAAAGAACTACATCTTACAATAAAATCAAGACCTAAAGCAAAAAACAGTGATCATTATTGGTTTACAGAAAAAGGAGTTAAAAGTTTTTTTATCTATACTATGGGTGATATTAAGGTCTATCATAATATAGACGATAAATCTGAAAATTTAAAGTTTACTAACTATAACAAATTTTTTGTTTTAATTACAAACTGGGTAAGTAGCATGATAAATGATACATTTTAATAAACTTTAAAAAAAATTTTTTGGTAAAAAAATTATTACTTATATTTGCCAAAAATAAATTTTATGAAAAGAAAGTTTTTATATGTAACACCCATATTATCTGCTTCCCTTTTTATATTCTGGGGATGTAAAAAATCAGATACAACAACTACTCAATTAGATACAGAAACACAAACAGCGATTGATTACTCCATTTGTGAAAGAGAATTTTCACAAGTAGGGCCTACTGCTACTAATTTAACGATAAAAACAAAAAGTAGTCCTCCAAGATTAATGAACGGCTATTCTAATATTTATGCTGTTTGCGATACATTAACATGGATTTCAGGGGATACTGCATGGTCATCTCCTACACATCAAAATCCAGTATATGAGTATGACTTTGGTACTTGTGGTGGTTATATGTTTGATGGTATTCCAAGAACAGGAAAATGGCGTCTAACTTTTAGAAATGGAGGCATTAAAAAACCAGGCGCCTCTTTATTAATACAGTTTATAAACTATAAATTAAGTACAGTAACCTATGCCGTAGATAGTATAGTATTTAAAAATGGTGGTATGAACAATGGCATTTATACATATACTATTAGTGTATACAATGCTCTTTGTACAGCTCCTACCTGGACAATATCATATACATCTACAAGATCTGTACAGGTAGATACTAAAAATACCACAGATCCATCGGATGATGTGTTTACCATAATAAGTGGTAGTGCTAGTGGTAAAAATAGAGAAAATAGAAGTTTTTCAGTAAATATTAATAATATCACTAAGCCAACAAATTGTAAATATATTACTAAAGGAACAGTTCAAATATCTCCATCTGGGCTTAATACAAGAACCATTGATTATGGTGATGGAACTTGCGATGATAAAGCAACACTAACTATTGATGGTAATAGTTATAACATTACGCTTAATTAAATAATTCGGAAGAAAAGGAGATGAAACTGGAAAACGTTTTCTCGATTTACGAAGCGATGGAAGAAGCAGGCGTTATCCTTTCATTTAAGGGAGATATAACCTCAGATTTGCTGACCTCTGTTTTGCAAATAATGGAAAACAAATTAGAAAATATCCAAGAAGAACCAAAAGTAAAAAAGAAAGTATATCATATATTGGTAGAATGCCTGCAAAACCTTTATCATCACATGGATGAAATACCATCAAAAATAAACGAAAAAGATAGAACAGCTATTTTTATGATAGGGAAAACAGATAGAGGATATTCTATTATTACAGGGAATTATATTCTTAATGAAAATGTACCTTCATTAAAAAAACGGATCAATGATATTAATAATCTTACTCAAGAAGAATTGAAAGAGTACTATAAGCAAGTTTTAATGAACGGTGAAATATCTGCAAAAGGTGGCGGCGGACTTGGATTTATTGATATTGCGAGGAAGTCTGGGGAAAAACTTGCTTATGAATTTTTACCTATAGCAGATAACATATCTTTTTTTATCCTAAAAATTAAAATTGCAAATAAATAAATAAATAAGTATATTTAACACCTAAAATTAAATTACTATGGAAAAAATCGAAATAGAAGCAACACCAAAAACCCCGTACTTAATGTTAGAACCTAAAACAAAAACCATTAAAATTAAAGGGCGGTCTATTCCTGAGAACTCTGTACAATTTTATACCCCTGTTTTAAATGCTTTGGACAAATGGATAGCAGAAAAAACAAAAGATAAAATTACAGCTTCTATTCAATTAGAATATTTCAATACAAGTTCTTCAAAATGCGTCCTTGATATTCTAAAAAAACTACAGGAGTTGCATAAAAATGGTGCAGAAGTAGATATTACATGGATATATGAAAAAGATGACGAAGACATGATGGAAGCAGGGCAAGATTATCAAACTATCGTGGGAATATCATTCAAAATGGTTGAAGTAGAAGAGTAAAATTTGATACAATAATCAATCAAAAGTTTTTTAATAAATAAAGCACCATCTAAAAGGTGCTTTATTTTTTTAATAAATATGAATTGGAATATTATACATTTAACAGAAACAATTAGCACTAATGATTATATAAAAGAGCATACGAATACTTTAAAACCCCCTCTGTTAATACATGCCGATTACCAAACAAAAGGAAGGGGACAACAAAATACTACATGGTACAGTGAACCTAATCAAAACTTGTTATGTTCCATCTTACTTGATACCTATTTGCCAATACAAGAAAATAATTATATCAGCAGATGGATATCTATCATCATTGTTCAGTTATTAAAAAAATTGTCTATACCAGATTCTGTCATTAAAATAAAATGGCCTAATGATATTATAATTAATACATCTAAAAACGGTTATAAGAAAGTCGCTGGTATTTTAATTGAAAACAATATTGAAAAAAATTTTATTACAAAAACGATTATTGGTATTGGACTTAATGTCAATCAGGTAGATTTTCAACAACTTAATAAAACAGCAACCTCTATAAAACTCATTACCAATCAAACAAATCATATAGAAGACATTATAAAAATACTCATTGATAAAATTAATCAATTTTATCCCCTTATTCAGTTCAAAAAAAAAGATACTATTAATAACCAATATATTCAATATCTTTATGGGTGGAAAACAGAAATTTTCTTTAAAAAAGAAAAACAAATATTCAAAGGAAAAATTGACCAACTACTAGATGACGGAAGAATCGTGGTTATTATGGATAAAAAAAATATAGTGTTTAATAAAAAAGAAATAGAATTTTTACTGTGAGTTCAAGATATATAAATATATTTCTTTTCATTTTGTTAGTGTCGGCAAGTTATGGGCAATTTTCAATCACTCTTAAATATCAAAAACCTAAATGTGGCGGTGCTAGAAACATAGATACTAAACCTTATTTTTTATTGACAAATAAAAAATGGATTATACAACATCCTAATAAAAAAATAGATACTATCTATACAAATGTTCAAGGTAAGATAAAAATACCCAATAAAAAAGGTACTTATTATTTATATGAGCCATGGAAGTTTTATCATCAAAATCCTGCTGACTTTCCAATGCAATTGTATGATAAAAAATGCTTGGAAAAGGAATGGAGTAACCCCGATTTCACAATTATAATTTCCTCAAATAAAAAATATAAGATTATACCAAAATATTTAAAGATATATTGTCCTGACAAGCACCCGTGTTTAAGGAATGATACAATAATTCCACATATTCCTTATCACTGAGTTAGAACTGTTAATTTTAGTTAATACTTTTTGGAAACTTGAAAAACCATAATAGTTTCCTTAGTTTTGCGCTTCTATGAATGAGATAACAGAAAATATCATTAAAGTCTCACAAGAGTTATTCTTTAAAAAAGGTATTCGACCTGTTACATTAGATGAAATAGCCGAACAATTAAAAATATCAAAGAAAACCATCTATCAACATTTTGAAAATAAAGATGAAATTGTTTTTCATATAGTAAAAGAACATCTTCATCTTCATAAAAAAAGGATTGAGGAAATTATTAATGATAGTGATAATATTATTCAAGAAGCATTAGAAATAGTGAAATGCTCTTCTAAAATGATGGAACAAATTAATCCCCTCGTATTTAGTGATTTGAAACTATTTTATCCAAAAGCTTGGGAATACTTTGAAAAGAGTATAAAACAGTTTATTATCAAAACAATCACAAAGAGCCTTGAGAAAGGAATAAAGCAAGGATTGATTAGAAAAGATATCAATGTTAAGCTTATAGCACACCTAAGGCTACAACAAATTAATTTGCTTTTTGAAACAGATATCTTACAACAATTTGATATTACATTTAATGAACTCCAAAATCAATTAACAAGACAATTTCTTTATGGTATAGCTACTCGCAAAGGAATAAAAGTTTTAGATAAAATATATGAGGAGAAATAATCATTTATTTATGAGAATCACTTTAATACATATTACTCTTTTGTCGATTATATCAAGAATAATGATATCTCAGACTAATTCTATATCATTTTCATTAAACGAAGCCATTAACTATGCTCTTCAGCATAATAACAATTACCTATCATCACAAGTAGATTACAAGATAGCAAAGGCAAGGAACTGGGAGTACACAGGTATTGGCTTACCACAAGTTTCTGCTTCTTTTGATTTGAAAGACTATTTGGAATTACCAGTTTCCTTATTACCTGCTCAATTTTTTGGTGGAATGCCCGGTACTTATGTGCCGGTTCGATTTGGTACCCAATATAATGCCACTGCAGGTATATCTGTTTCTCAAATCATATTTAATTCCGATTACATCTCTGCTCTACAAGCATCTAAAGCACTTATAGAACTCAGTCAAAAATCATTAGAAAGAACAAAAATAGAGACTCAGTTGCAAGTAACTAAAGCCTATTACAATGCACTCATTGCAAAAGAGAGATATACACTTATTTTAGCTAATCTTCAAAAAATAGAAAAATTATTAAATAATACTAAAGCACTGAATGCCAGTGGATTCGTGGAAAAAATAGACCTGGATAGAATACAAATTGCCTACAATAATCTACTCACTGAAAAGGAAAAGTTTCTGCGACTAATAGGGCTTTCGCATACTCTATTAAAATATCAGATGAACTATACACTTACAGATAGTATCATTCTTACAGATTCTATATTGATGTTCAAAGATAAGCTAACAGATATTAAAGATTTACAATTTGCACCTGAAAAACGTATAGAATATCAATTACTCAGTCAACAGAAAAAATTAAATCAAATTGATTTAAACAGATATAAAATGCAATTTTTACCCTCTATTATTGCTTATGGCACTTATTCGAAAAACGCACAAAGAACAGAATTTGATATTTTTGATTTTTCAAAAAATAAACAATGGTTTAGTCTAGGCTTAATAGGTATAACTTTTAATTGGAATTTATTCACCTCCGGACAAAGATACTTCAGAACACAACAAGCAAAATATAATCTTATTAAGTCACAGTATAATTTAGAACAACTCAAACAATCTGTTCAATTAGAATACCAATCTTCACTTATTGCATATAAAAACGCATTAGCATCATTATCAACACAAGAAAACAATCTAAAGTTAGCCCAAGAAGTATTGAATATAGCTATAAAAAAATATGAAGAAGGTGTTGGAAGTAATTTAGAAGTGGTGAATGCAGAAGCCGCATTAAAAGAAGCACAGACCAATTACTTATCCGCACTTTATGATGCACTTTCATCTAAAATTGATTTAGATAAGGCGCTTGGAAACATTAACTAAAAATCATTTACTCATGAAATAATATCTAAGTTATGAAAAAACCTATTTATCTCATATCTCTTGTATTCATAGCAGGATGCAGTTCAAAAAAAAATGATGAAGATTTAAATGTTCTGCTAAAAAAACAATCTGAACTACAAAAACAGTTGCTGGAAGTTCAGAAAAAAATAAAATCATTGAAAAAAGACACTATACAACCTGTTATAGTATCAGTTGAAAAATTAACTTCTCAAATATTTAAATCATATCTCACCTTTCAAGGCAAAATAGATGCAGATGATAATGTAGCTATCTCCTCTGAAATACCCGGAACTATCACTAAAATACATGTAAAAGTAGGTGATAATGTAAAGGCTGGAGAGGTGCTTGCCGAAACAGATGCTCGTGCCATTCAGCAATCTATACAAGCCTTGCAGAGTAATTTAGATTTTGTCAATGAACTATATGAAAAGCAAAAAAAATTATGGGAGCAAAAAATAGGAACAGAAGTCCAATACCTGCAAACAAAAGCTCAAAAAGAAAATTTAGAGAAGACCTTAGCTTCATTGCAAGAACAATTGCGAATGACTAAAATTATCTCACCAATAGATGGAACAGTAGATGCATTAGACATCAAAGTAGGTCAGATGGTAGCACCAGGTATGCCCGCTATCAGAGTAGTTAATTTTAATAGCCTAAAACTAAAAGCAGATGTTCCTGAAAATTACATTTCTCAAATACAACAAGGTAACCCTGTAAAAATCATTCTTCCTGATATTCAAGATAGTATTCTAAGTAAAGTTACTTATGTATCTCGTACTATTAATAATATGAGTCGTACTTTTAATGTTGAAGTATTTATTGGAAACAATAATAAGCTTCATCCCAATCAGGTAGCTATTGTACAAATTAATAACTATACATCACCTAAGCCAGTTATTGCTCTTCCGGTAAATTATATTCAGAAAGATGACAATGGCAACTCTTATATATATGTGGTAGAAAATAATAAAGCAAAAAAAGTATTTGTCAAAACAGGTAGAATATCCTCAGATAAAATAGAAATAATTTCAGGATTAAAAGAAAGTGATATAGTTATTAAAACAGGAGTAAATATACAGGAAGGAACACCTGTCATCATCCAGAACAATTCTATATTGTAAACGAATGAATTGTATATAAATCTAAAAAATAAATTATGAACCATAAAGATTCATTCAAAGAATTTAAACTAAGTTCTTTTGCAATTGATAATAAAATTGCTATATATATTCTCACGATATTTATCACCATCGCAGGTATAATGACTTATATTCAATTACCGAAAGAAAGTTTCCCTGATATTGTGTTACCAAAATATATAATTACCACAATATATGGCGGGAATTCCCCGGAGAATATCGAAAATACTATTACTAAGCCATTAGAGAAAAAATTAAAGTCTATACCTGGTATTAAAAAAATTATAAGCAATTCTATCCAAAATGTCTCACTAATCATAGTAGAGTTTAACTCTGATGTAAAACCCGAAAGAGCAAGACAAGAAGTAAGAAATAAGGTAGATGAAGCTAAATCAGATTTACCTAATGATCTTACAAAAGACCCAGATATTAAAGAAATTGCATTTTCAGACATGCCTATCATGTTTATCAATATAGCAGGGCCAATGGAATTGATAGAATTAAAAAAGTATGCAGACCGATTAAAAGATGAAATTGAAAGCATGAAAGAAATTACAGAAGTAAGAATGATAGGTGCTCCCCAAAGAGAGATACAGATAAATGTAGACATGTATAAAATGCAAGTATCTAACTTAACTATCGGTGACATTGAAAGAGCTATTCAGGCAGAGAATCTTACCATATCTGCAGGAAATGTTCCTGTAGGAACTCAAAAAAGAACCATTAATATTAAAAAAGAATTTAAATCAATAGAAGAAATTGAAAACTTACTTATTACATCTCAAAGTGGTGCTAAAATGTATTTGAAAGATATTGCAGAAGTAAAAGATACTATTGCTGAGATGGAAAGTTATGCGAAAATGAAAAAGAAAAATGTTATTACTTTACAAGCTATCAAAAGACCTCGGGAAAATCTGATAAAAGCCTCTGATAAAATATATCAAATCATAGATAAACTTAAACAAACTGAATTCCCGAAAGAAATTGATACTGTGATAACAAGTGATCAATCTAGTCACACAAGACTAACCTTAGAAGATTTAATCAATACTATTATTATTGGTTTTTTACTAGTTACATTTATCTTAATGTTTTTTATGGGAGTTACCAATGCACTATTTGTTGCATTGTCTGTCCCTCTTTCAATTTTTATAGCATTTTTAATTATGCCACCTTTGGGATTCACAATGAATATGATAGTACTATTTGCATTTTTGCTTGCCTTAGGCATCGTAGTAGATGATGCTATTGTGGTCATTGAAAACACACATAGAATTTTTGATAATGGGAAAATGTCTATTACAAAAGCAGCTAAACAGGCTGCCGGAGAAGTGTTTTTACCCGTGTTAAGTGGAACACTCGTTACCATTGCTCCATTCGTACCTCTTGCTTTTTGGCAAGGTGTTATAGGAAAATTCATGATATTTTTACCTATTACTCTCATTTTATCTTTATTCGCATCCTTATTCGTTGCTTATGTTATTAATCCAGTGTTTGCAGTTGATTTCATGAGACCTCATCATGAAGAACATAAAAATTATGGTAAACTCAATCGGAATGCTTGGATACAAATAATTATTTATTTACTCATTGCAGGATATGGCTATACAACAGACCATAGAGCTTTAGCTAATATAATTTTAACAATGACTTTATTTCTTATTATTCACAGATTATGGTTGTATAAAATTATTGATAAATGGCAAAATAGAATATGGCCAGGTATTAAAGATATCTATGGTAAAATGTTACACTGGGCTTTACAAAGGCCTGTCAAAGTTTTATGGATAACCGTCGGATTATTTATTTTTAGTCTCATATTTTTTATTATCAGAAAACCTCCTGTTGTATTTTTCCCGGATGGAGACCCTAATAATGTGTATGTTTATATAGAATTGCCTGAAGGTACAGCTCCCGAATACACAGATAAAGTAGCTTCTATTGTTACCAGTAAAATAGATTCTATTTTGGGCACAAATAATCCTGTTGTAAAATCAATCATTACGAATGTAGCTATTGCTGTGACAGACCCAAGAGATGATGATCAAAACATATATCCTAATAAAGCTAAAATCAGCATCAATTTTGTAGAGTATGGAAAACGAAATGGTGTAAGTACCTCTGAGTATTTAAAAAAATTACAAAACTTAAAATGGAACATCCCCGGTGCAAGAATTGTTGTGTCTAAAGAACAAATGGGACCACCATTACCCAAACCTATCTTGATAGAAATTCAAGGAAAAAATTATGATGAACTAAATTATTATGCAGAATTAGTAAAAAAGAAAATTGATGAACTTCAAAATCCCGGAATAGTAGATTTACGAAGCGACTTTATAGACAGTAAACCTGAAATATGGTTAGACCTCAATAGAGAAAGATTAAATAGAGAAGGAATTTCTACTGCTCAATTTGTACTTGAATTAAGAAAAGCTGTATATGGTATAGATAGATACTCTAAATTCAAAGATGTTGATGATGAGTATCCTATTCAAATTCGTTATTTACCAGAGCAAAGAAAAGATATAGAGGCTATTAAGAATTTAAAGATTACTTTTAGAGATATGAATATGGGAGGAGTGCTGAGAAGTTTGCCATTATCAGCATTTGCTGAAGTAAAGTATGTGAACACTTATGGAGGCATTAAGCATAAAAATAATACACGAATTATTTCTTTATCATCAGATGTTAAGCAAGGGTATAACGCTAATGAGATAGTTGCACAAATTAGAGAAATTATAAAAACTATTGAAGTACCAAAAACGGTGACTATAAAAATAGGTGGTGAACAAGAAGAACAAGCAGAAACAGTAGGTTTCTTAAGTAATGCTCTATTAGCATCCATAGGCTTAATTTTATTAATACTTATATTGCAATTTAATTCTATAGGTAAAACGGTAATTATACTCTCAGAAATTATACTAAGTATTATTGGTGTGTTGTTAGGCTTTGGAATATTTAAAATACAAATGAGTATAGTTATGACCGGAGTTGGGATATTTGCACTAACAGGTATTGTCATTCGAAATGGTATATTACTTATTGAATTTGCTGAAAAATCATTAAAAGAAGGAAAATCATTGATGGTAGCCGCATATCAAGCTGGTGTTGTAAGGATGACACCAGTTATGCTCACTGCCACAGCTGCTATATTAGGACTTATTCCATTAGCAGTTGGTTTAAACATAGATTTCTTGGGATTGTTTGAATCTTTTGAACCACATATCTATTTTGGGGGAGATAATAATGTCTTTTGGGGACCTCTGAGTTGGACTATGATTTTTGGATTATTATTTGGAACATTTTTGACTTTAATTTTAGTTCCCTGTATGTTCCTTATTTCTGAAAGAATAAAGAGAAAGTCAAACATTATATTAGAATATTTTGAGCTTCCCAAGGGTTTAAAGTATATTCCTTTCTTAATACTTATTCTTCAATTAGTACTCAAATTCAAATCAGTAAAATTAGATTTTGGTAGTATAGATAAATAAAATTGTAATTCCTTAAAGTACAGTTGTTTTACTTGCATATTTTAATTTTTATTATTATTTTTGTTACAGTAAATAATTCCTTATGGATAAAAAGATAGCACATCGAAAAGAAATAACAGGTTCTATTCATAATGAAATGGTTATAGATGAAGAAGCAGAAAAACAAGAAATTTTAAGGCGATATAGAAAATTACTTAAATCTATTAAAAGAAAAATTACTGCTGAAGAAAGAAAAAATATTCGTAAGGCATTTGATTTAGCAGTAAAAGCACATGCTAATATCCGCCGTAAATCTGGCGAACCATATATCTATCATCCTATAGCGGTGGCTCAAATATGTGCAGAAGAAATGGGACTTGGGGACACTTCAATCATTTGTGCTTTATTGCATGATACAGTGGAAGATACAGACATTACTCTACAAGACATAGAAAAGTTGTTTGGAAAAAAAATAGCTTCTATTATTAATGGTCTTACTAAAATTTCTATTGTTCTTGATAACAACCAATCTATTCAAGCAGAAAATTTCAGAAAAGTTCTACTTGCCATGGCAAAAGATGTTCGTGTTATCCTTATCAAAATTGCAGACAGATTACATAATATGCGAACACTAGACCATATGGTGAAAGATAAACAAATTAAAATTGCTAGCGAAACTTTATTTTTATATGCTCCTCTTGCGCATAGATTGGGACTGAATTCAATTAAAACAGAACTAGAGGATTTATCATTGAAATACACTAATCCGGGAGTGTATAATGAGATAGTAGAAAAATTAAAAGAAACAGAAGAAGAAAGAAAAAAATACATTCATAAGTTTATCCAACCCATTAAAAGAGAATTAGAAGAAAAAGGATTTAAGTTCAAAATTTTTGGTAGACCGAAATCTATCTATTCTATTTATAATAAAATGCAAAAAAAGCATGTGCCATTTGAAGAGATATACGATATTTTTGCCATACGAGTGGTGATTGATTCTGATGATGAAAATGAAAAATCAAACTGCTGGGAGGTATATTCCATTGTTACAGATATTTACCATCCATTTCCTGATAGATTAAGAGACTGGATTTCTACTCCCAAAAGCAATGGATATGAAAGTTTGCACACTACTGTAATGGGACCAGATGGAAAATGGGTAGAAGTACAAATCCGAACAACAAGAATGGATGATCTTGCAGAAAAAGGATATGCCGCTCACTGGAAGTATAAAGAAGCATCTCAGGAACGAGAAAATAAATTTGAAGAATGGCTTAGAAAAGTGAGAGAAGCTCTTGAAAATCCAGACCCCGATGCATTGGAATTTATAGATGACTTTAAACTTAATTTATTTTCTGATGAAATTTATGTATTTACTCCAAAAGGAGATATGAAGACCTTACCTTCAGGCGCTACTGCTTTGGACTTTGCCTTTGAAATACATACCAAAGTCGGTGAACACGCTATTGGAGCAAAGGTCAATCAAAAGTTAGTCCCTTTAAGTCATGTATTACAAAGTGGAGACCAAGTAGAAATACTTACCTCTACAAAACAAAAACCCAATGAAGATTGGTTGAAATTTGTAGTAACAGCACGTGCAAAATCTAAGATAAAGGCGGCATTAAAAGAGCAAAGAAAAAAAATAGTTGAAGAGGGTAAAGAAATATTAAAAAGAAAATTACACAAGTTAGAATTGCCCTTTGAAAGCGAAATAATCAATGAGCTTATATCTTTTCTGAAACTTCCAAATACAATGGAGCTTTATTACAGGGTAGCTGTTGGAAATATCGATTTACCTGATTTAAAAGCATTTAAAAAATATAAAGAAACTAAAGTAAAAAAATCAGTAGAACAAAATAATAATGAAAAAATAGAAACAATAGTTACTCGAACAAGAGGTAAAAGAGATTTGTTGGTGATAGGAGAAAAAATGGAACAATTAGATTATAAACTCTCTGTATGTTGTAATCCTATTCCAGGAGATGATGTCTTTGGATTTATTACTACAGACGAAGGAATAAAAATTCACAGAGTAAACTGCCCTAATGCCATACACTTACTCTCTAACTATGCTTACAGAGTTGTGAAAGCAAAATGGATTAATGAACATTTACTTTCTTTCTTAGCAGGTATAAAAGTAAAAGGAATTGATAAATTAGGGTTAGTAAATGAAATTACAAAAGTTATATCTAATGAACATCAAGTTAATATGCGTTCTATAAAGTTTGACACAGAAGATGGTTTATTTGAAGGCGATATTACCGTGTATGTATATGACACAAAACATTTGAATAGGTTAATTAAAAATTTGAAAAAAGTAGAAGGAGTAACAACAGTATATAGAATGGATGGCATTGAATAACAAAGATGAGATATTTATTCTAATTAAAATATAATTCAAACCCTTTATTAAATAGGTTCGTTATAAAATTAAAACTTTAGTAATATATTCTATGAACTTTTATTTGTTTTTTAATCCTTTGACAAACTTTATTATTTCTTTTCTAAAGAAAAATAACATTAAAATATAAGGCATAAGCATTAAATAAATTATACCATCATTAATACCTTTTGCTAATGAATTAGGATTGTTTTTCAAGTCGCTCTCAGCAACAGCTTTACACATAGCACATTGTCCATAAGTTAAATAAACAATAAATAATAATCCCAATAATGTCAATAATAATCTTTTCATTCTTCAAATTTTTTATAGTCTTTTGGAATAATAAAAGTATTATCTGATATTTTTTCATTTGATATTTTAATAACTTCTAATTTTGATAATATTCTTCCTGAACTTTTTTGTTTTTCAATGGACAAGAAAGGCATGGAACCTTTTGATAAATTGTTGATTTTACTAAAATATACCGATTGTTTATCTTTTCTATTCCACAATTTTAATAAAGGTATAAAAAAATCGTAATTTCCTTTATTGGTTATCCAATAAGACACTTCAGTATCTTCTTCTTTGTTTTCTACAATATACTCTGTACATTCAGCTCCCAGTATCTTTTTAACATTATTTGTTTTTGTAACTTTATATTCCCCTTTTGTTGTTGGAGGCAAAGTTGACTTATGTGTGTTCCACAACTTTCTTCTATGACTTAATATTTTTATTTCTCCAATATCTAAATGAAATAAAAAACTACCTTCTATTGTACCATCATTTTTTTTGGAATATTGATCTAATCGTATGTTGTTATTTTTTACAATATAAATGTTTTTAGTAGTATCTCTATGGTAATACATAAATTTTATTTTTCCCTCAAAAGTATTTTGTGCGTAGCCGATTTTCAGAGAAAAAGACAATATTATAAAACAACATATTTTGGATATATTCATACACAATTATTTGTACAAATATACATATTTCTATACAATAAAATAGCCATTAAAACGAAGTCTGATTAATGAAAATTTTACGGAGATAATCTTTCTTTAATCCATGTTCCATCATGTTGTTTTTTGTAAACAATTCTGTCATGTAAGCGGCTGGGATGCCCTCTCCAAAATTCATAATAATGTGCTTCTATATCCCAGCCTCCCCAATGTTCAGGACATGGTACGGGATATACTGGAAACTTTTCAGCAAACATTTCAAATTTTTTCATCAACTCACCTCTGGAATTTATCTTCTCACTTTGATTAGAAGCGTATGCAGAAATTTGATTTTCATAAGGACGACTTTCAAAATATTCTTTACTCTTTTCTCTTGATGATTTTTTTGCGATGCCTTCTATTCTTATTTGTTTGTACAGTGGTATCCAATAAAATAAAAGCGATACTTTGTTATTCTCTAGTATGTCTTTTGACTTTTTGGAGTTGTAATTGGAATAAAAGGTAAACACATCTTTTTCGTAGTCTCTTAAATAAACGACTCTGGATGAGGGTTGCATAATTTTATCAACTGTAGAGAGTACCATCGCATTGTATTCAGGTATTTTTTTGTCTATAGCTTCTTTTAGCCACAGTAAAAATGTTTCAAAAGGTTCATCAGGCATATCTGATTCATTAAGGTGTTCGATTTCAAAATCTCTTCTAACTCCTTGAACAATTTTTCTGATGTCTTCCATAATTATTTAATTTTGCAACAAAATTGAGAAAAAACATTTGAATTATTCCTGATTTTTATCATTATGCGGATAGACATTATCACTATATTCCCTGAACAGTTTGACAGTGTATTTAATTGTTCTATTATTAAAAGAGCTAAAGCTAAAAAATGCGCAGATATCCATATACATAACTTAAGGGATTACTCAACAGATAAACATAAAAAAGTAGATGATTATCCTTATGGAGGTGGAGCTGGGATGGTGATAATGATTGAACCTGTCTTTAATTGCATCACAGATTTGAAGAAAAAAAACAACTATGATGAAATTATTTATCTTACACCCGATGGGGTGTTATTTAATCAAAAAATGGCAAATCATTTATCTACCCTGAAAAATATCATTTTACTATGTGGGCATTACAAAGGTATAGATGAGAGAATACGAGAACATTTAATTACTAAAGAGATATCTATTGGAAATTATGTTTTGAGTGGAGGAGAGATAGCCGCTATGGTTGTAACCGATGCCATAGTAAGATTAATTCCTAATGTTCTTGGAGATGAAACATCTGCTTTATTTGACTCTTTTCAAGATAATTTAATTGCTCCGCCAGTATATACAAGACCTGCTGTATTTAATGGGTGGGCTGTTCCAGAGATATTAAGAACAGGTCATACTAAAGAAATAGAAAATTGGCGATACGAACAATCTCTTATTCGTACTCAACAAAGAAGACCTGAACTATTAAATAATCCTAACTTAAAAATATGAAAAAAATACTTTTAATCATTGGATTTGAAATCAAAAGAAAAATAAGCAATAAGATTTTTATCATAATGACTTTTTTAACACCGTTAATTATTAGTGGCTTTGTAGCTCTTATGTTTTGGTTAAGTATGGAAGAAGAAGCAGAATATAATGTATTGGTAGCAGATGAATCAAAGTTTTTTATTGGGAGATTACAAGGCAATAATTACATTACTTTTTTATACACTAATAACTCTCTGAATAAATGTTTAGATAAATTACAGCGTGAAGATGTAGATATTTTACTATATATTCCTCACAATATGTTAGATGGAGCGGGTGGAATTGTCAAAATATTTTACAAAAAAACACCGGGACTTGCTTTTCAGACAATGATAAAATCACAAATGGAAAAATTGTTATTTGAAAATAAACTATCTGCTAATCACATTGACCCTAATATCATCAATAGTGCTCGTCAAAGCGTGAAAATAATTACAGAAAAAGTCAATGAAAAAGGAGAACATAGCGAACAAATAACAGCATTTGTTAGTGTATTTGGCTTTTTATGTGCCCTTTTAATGTTTATGTTTATTATGATGTATGGAATGATGTTATTCAAAAGCGTTGTTGAAGAAAAAACTAATAGAGTAGTAGAGGTTATTGTTTCATCAGTTAAACCATTTCAATTATTGATGGGTAAAATAATTGGTATAGCTATTTTAGGTATAGGTCAATTTATAGTGATGGGGATAATGACATTCATATTGATAATAATCTTATCGGTAACTTTAATGAGTGGTGTTCGGGAAGATTATCAGAAATTTCTAAAGCAACAAAAAGTAGTATATGAAAAAGGCATAGAGGTTAATTGGAATCAATTAGAAAGTTTTCAGGGAGAGTTAGAAACATTTGAATTATTGAAGCAAATAGACAGACTGAATTTTTTAGAACTTACCATTTGTTTTATATTTTATTTCATAGGAGGATATTTATTTTACAGTGCTATACTAGCTGGTTTAGGCAGTGCTGCTGACGCTGAAACTGATGCACAACAATTCACACTACCTGTAACACTATTATTGATGGTAGGTTATTTCATTGCCTTCAAAATGATGACTAATCCAGAAACATCTCTATCTTACTGGGGATCATTTATACCTTTTACTTCTCCTATAGTAATGATGGCAAGGTTGCCTTTCGGTGTGCCTTTGTGGCAAGTAATGCTGTCTTTGTTGATACTCTATTTTTCGTTTTTTATCATGACAAAGATATCAGCTAAAATATACAGAACAGGTATTTTAATGTATGGTAAAAAAGCTAGTTGGAAGGAGTTACTAAAATGGATTTTTCAGTAAAGTGAATTGTTGCTGCTCACAAGGAATGGTGAATAATAACAAAATCTATTTCTATTGCAGTGACTGGAAGTATCAATATCACTGCTTCATTACTCATTTTAATAACCTCAGATGGCGAATTAAAAATTCTGAAACTTAGCCATCATTCAATCGTAACAATTCTTTGTTCGATTTCTAATTTTTTCAGGACAGAGGATTTTTTGATTATTATTAAAATTTAAGTTGATATTCTTTGGTGGTGAAGTAACCATAATTTTTATTCTATTCGCTTTATAGCTTCAAATCTTGGGTTGAAACGACGAAGGTTAATGGAATATCTTATCCTGTGATACCATTTATCAAAGCCATTAAGAATGAGATTGTCTTCTAATGCTTTACTCACTGCAAATGGGAAGTATATGTTGATAACATCAGAAATAGAAAATTCTATACCCACATCATATAAAATGTTTTCGTATGTTTTACGAGAATTTACCCAATATTTTTGGTCAGAAACAACGGCATCAAAAAACAATCTAAATCCCTTAAAGTATGGAGAATATAAATTGATACCACTCATCCAATTGGTTGTATATCCTAAGGCTGTCCATGTTTTGAGTGCTCCATCATTTTCAAAAAATTGTTGTCTATAAAAATAATCTCCTTGATATCTTCCAAAATAATAATAATCAAACAAATAATCTTGAGTATTGGAATATCCCGCAGGACGAAAAGCATAGGGCATTTTATTAATTGTATTTCCATATAAAAACTTTCCTCCAAACCATCTATATTGAAAATACTTGTTTTTACTTGTATAAATTTTTCCTGAAAACTCTAAGGATGTTTTAGCAAAAAAAGAATTGTGCTGTAATTGTAATTTTAATTGGTATGGTGTAATAGTTAATTCATGCTGAAATATATAATAATAGTCATTTACCCAGTTAAAGTTATTATTATCTGATGGATAGAAAGGTATTGGTGCTAATTTATTTCTATCAAATAACAGAATAGTCCGGGCAGTCAGGGTATTCCTTTGATGATTTAGTGGATTTTTTTGTTTGAACTGAACATTGATATATGGTTCTAACTTTACATATTGATTAAAGTATTTTTTATCGGTAAGTATATTTTTACCATACAGGTAAGTATATGTTTTCCCTGCTATTCCTAGTTGAAAAATCTTGAATATATGTCTTGGAAAAAAGTTGAGGTAAATGTCTCCACTTCCTGCCACAGTTTTGCTGTTGAGGGTATATAAAGGCGTCAGATGTCCTTCTATTTTTTTAGGAAATATTCCATAGTTGTAGAAAGACATTCCTATTAACATTCCATCGTTGTAATTCCATCCCAGAATGGGAGAAAAATGAAATTGTGTTTTGTAGAAATTATCTACTTTCCATCCAAGATTAAATTGTAACGGTTCTGTTTTTTTGAGAAGTCCTTTTGTACGCATTGTGTTATTTCTTCGATTGATATCAGGTGTAATTTCATTATGGTCAATTCTGAAATAATCAGCTTCCATAGGTGGGAAGGAGAGAGTTTCTTTATGTGCAATATCTTTTTTCCACACTTCCGCTATTATTTTATTGTTTTTAATAGCTTGTATTACTATTGGTGCAGGATATTCCCCTTTGTTTTTTATAGTGAGTTCGTATACATTATTTTCTCTTTTTTTAATATGACTGATTTTGTAATCAATGTGTTTGTTAGTCATGGTAAGATTTTCAATAAGAGGAATATTATTTCCGCCACCAAAATAGTCTAACAGTATTCTTAAATCATTAGGGTGAGGATGCTTGAATTTAAAAGTTTTGAAATAAAACGCCATAGCTTCGTCAAATTCTTCTTCTCCAAAGTAATTCATTAGATATTCGTTAATGAGAGCAGTTTTAGAATATACTATTCCTCCGTAATTGAATTCTGTGTAATCTGTAGCTTTTTTCAAAATAGGCATGTCCGCATTATGAGTAGATAAAATTAAATAAGACCATTCGTAGTACTTTTTTTGTCTTAGTTTTTCTATTCCAAAAAAATTTTTCTTTTCTGAGGCACTTAGTATATCTAATAAACGGATATCCGGATATTTTTTATATAAATAACGCATTTCATAAAATGAATTAAGCCCTTCATCCATGGCAGGATAATCTCTTTCATTAGTGCCTAATATTCCATAAAACCAATTATGACCAACTTCGTGAACAATAACCTCTTCTAATTGTTTTGGAGTAGAAGATTCATTAATGAGTGTAATAGTGGGATATTCCATTCCACCGCCTGCTGCTGTAGAGCCATCTACTGCACTAACATGATTGTACGGATAATCACCTACATAATAGGAATAAAATAAAACGGCTTCATTGATATATTCTAAAGCATTTTTCCATAAGGGGAGATTTTTAGGGGTGAAGTATAACCATGTATTTACTTCTTTATTGCTTTCAAAGAGTTTTATTTTATCAGATAAAATCAAAAATCTTTTATCTGCAAACCACGCAAAATCATGGATATTACTCTCTACAAAACGAATAGTTTTGTATTCTTTTATTTTTTGATGAAATCCGGGAATAGAATCTATTTTACCATCAATCATTAATTTAGTCAGAGCTATTCTTTCTTTTATAAAATTTGTTTCTTCATTGTCTGCTAGTCTATTTCCTGTGGCAGCTACTACAAAATTTTTAGGTACGCTTATACTCACATCATAATTCCCGAATTCACTGTAAAATTCTCCATTGTGTAGATAAGGCATAGGATGCCAACCATATCTATCATACACTGATGGCTTAGGATACCATTGTGTAATATAATATGCATTATCCAGGTGTCCTAATCTGGAAAACTTAGCTGATGGAATTTTTACATAAAATGGAGTGGAGATGGTGATAGATTCCTTAGGGTATAATGGTTGAGGAAGATATAATATACCAATATCAATAGTATCATTATCTATTTGAAATTGAATGGGCACCCCATTTATTGAAAAGTTTAAGCTGTCTATATATCCTCTTTCTTCTGGTTTTGAGAAGTAAAAATCTTTTTCACCTAACTGTAGAAATTGCTTAGCCAGGCATGTGTTATGATTTTTATAAGCATTGGGCCATAAGTGAAAGTAAATATAAGATAAAGTATCGGGTGAATTATTGATATATTCAATGGTTTCAAAGCCTTTTAGACTATGTTGTTCTTCATTTAGAGTAACAGAAATAGTATAATTCACCTGTTGCTGAAAATACTCAGATGGTTCCAATGAATTACTCTGACTACTTAAAATGGTATTAGTAAATAAAAATACAATACTGTGGTTTAAGTACTTCATCATATAATAGCTATTATTTGTGTAATATGATTTAATTTTCGGCAAATTAAACAAAATAAGATGGAATATTTTTTTTCTCATGATAAGTAGTAAATTGGTATGTGTTTTATCAAAATCAATTTAGAAATAGAAATTCAATAATCTTGTTAGCTTTAGATATAATTTTATAACGACCGTAAGTTTTAGTATATTTGCCTTTTTATTGCTCATACATGAGTTACAGATAAGGAGTGATAATGAAAATAAATTCAATCAGGAGGGCAATAAAAGAAATATAAATCTATCTTTTAAAAAACACATGAAAAAAATTCTTATTACAGGCTCTAATGGCTTATTAGGGCAAAAGTTAGTTGAAAAATTATTGGGCAAAAATTATCTTGTTATTGCTACATCTAGAGGTACAGATAGATTAAATATCCAGCATCCTAATTATGTATATGAACAAATGGATATCACACGATTTGATGATATTAAAAACATATTTGAAAAGTATTTACCTGAGGTAATTATCAATACTGCCGCTATGACTAATGTAGATGCTTGTGAATTGAATCCTTACGATAGCTACATGTATAATACAAAGTCTGTGGAGATGATGGTGGATATACTCAGTACTTTGCAAAACAACCAATACATCCCTCATTTTATACATCTATCTACTGATTTTATCTTTGATGGTAAGAAAAAAATGTTAACAGAAGAAGATATACCTAATCCATTGAGTGTTTATGCACACAGTAAGTTAAGAGCAGAAAAATTTATTCAATCCTCATCGTTGAAGAAGTGGGCTATTGTGAGAACTATCCTTGTGTATGGAGTTTCTAAGAATATGAGTAGGATGAATATTGTATTGTGGGTTAAACAATCTTTGGAACAAAATAAATCTATATCTATTGTTACCGATCAGTTTAGAACCCCCACATTGGCAGAAGATTTGGCCGATGGATGTATTTTAATCATGGAAAAGGAAGCTACAGGAGTATTTAATATAGGAGGAAAGGATTATATGAGTATTTACGAATTAGCATGTCGTACGGCAGATTTTTTTAATTTGAATAAGAATTTAATAAAACCATCTACTAGTGAAGATGTTAAACAACCTGCTGTTCGTCCACCTATGACAGGTTTAGATATTACTAAAGCGAGACAAGTATTAGGTTATGAGCCTCATTCCTTTGAAGAGGGATTAAAAATTATTTCTGAACAACTCAAACATTCTATGACTAATGGCTAATGTTATTCAATTACTCCCGGAAAGTATTGCAAATAAAATAGCAGCAGGTGAAGTTATTCAACGTCCTGCTTCTGTCTTCAAAGAGTTGGTAGAAAATTCTATTGATGCTCAGGCTACCCAAATATCAATTGTAGTCAAGGAGGGAGGTAAGTCATACTTACAGGTAACGGATAATGGTTGTGGTATGAGTCCTGAAGATGCTCGTATGTGTTTTGAAAAACATGCTACTTCTAAAATCAAAGGCATAGATGATTTGTTTAATATACTTACTAAAGGGTTTAGAGGGGAGGCGCTTGCAAGTATTTCTGCAGTATCTAAAGTAGAACTTAAAACTAAAACTGCAGATGCTGAATTAGGTACTAGAATTATCATTGAAGATAACATCGTTTTAGTGAATGAACCTTGCTCTTGTCCTACAGGGACCTCTATTACAGTTCAAAATTTATTTTTTAATATCCCTGCAAGAAAAAATTTTCTAAAAGATGATGCTATCGAATTCAAATATATTACTGATGAATTTGAGCGAGTAGCAATTCCACATTTTAATGTTCAATTTATTTTATATCATAATGATAAGCTAGTATATAAATTACCAACAGTTAATAATTTATTTTCAAGAATAGAATATTTTATAGAAAGTAGTTGCAAAGATAAGTTTATTAGTATTCAAGATAGTACTCCTGCCTTTGAATTAAAAGCATATATTGGAACACCTGATGTTGCAAAGAAAAAAAGAAGTCATCAAATGATTTTTATTAATCAACGGTATGTTAAAAATAATTTTTTGTCTCACGCAATATACGAGGCTTTTAAGGGACTTATTCCTCCTGACCATCATCCACAATTTTTTCTCTTTTTTAAGATAGATCCATCAAGAATAGATTGGAATATTCATCCTGCAAAAATAGAGGCAAAATTGTTAGATGAAAAAATGATTTACGCTTTTTTAGTGAGTGTTATAAAAAAAGGGCTTGGAGTATCAGGAATTACGCAAACTATTGAATTTTCTACTCCGCCTGATATTGACATGAGAGATATAGACTCAAAAAAGACTGCTTTTCAACCAACGATAAAGGTTGATCCTTATTATAATCCTTTTAAATCGGGAACTAATCGTGGTAATATGCCATCAAAAATATCTTCTCAAACATGGGAAGAGTATTATAAAATTTTTAAGGAAGAAAATGCTCCATCACAAGTACAGCAACAACAGTCATTGGATGTATCTGGTGTAACGAACATTTTGCAAGTAGAATGCTTTCAGTGGTTAAATAAGTACATTGTATGTCTATTGAATGACCAATTACTTATTATTGACCAACATAGAGCACATGAGAAAATCATATACGAGAAGTTAAAAAATAGTTTTGCATATAATATCTCTTCACAAACATTATTGTTCCCTATACATATTGATTTACCTGCAAACGATTTTACATTGTTATCACAAATCATTGATGTATTTCAAGAAAATGGTTTTGGGATAGAAGAGTTTGGCAATAATTCTATTATTGTGAATGCTTATCCTGATGTTTTGGATACCAATGAAATTAAAGAAGTTATTGAGAACGCGTTGGAAAATTTTCGATTAAATCAAATGGCAGGATTAAAAGATATAAAAGAAAATTTTTATCGTGCAATAGCAAAAAGTAGTGCGGTCAAGTATGGTCAGATTCTTACAAAACCTGAAATGATAAAACTTATTCAAGGGTTATTTTCTATTGGAGATTATACCTATTCTCCATCAGGAAAAAAAATTCTTAAAGAAATAAGCAGAGAAGATATAAAATGAATTTTTGACCTTTAAAAATAATAATATCTATGAACACTTATCGTCCGTCGGGAAGAACACCAATTACGCTCAATTTTTTAATCATTAATGTTTTAATGTATCTTGTAAAGTTATTATTTCAATATAAATACGATATGGAGATTGCTGAGTATTTAGGTTTAAGATATTTTATGTCTGATGAATTTCATTGGTATCAAATTTTTACATATATGTTTGTTCACGGGAATGAAACACATTTGTTTTTCAATATGATTGCTTTATGGATGTTTGGTCCTTTATTAGAACAATTATGGGGAAGTAAGAGATTTGTATTTTATTATGTTCTATGTGGTGTGTCTGCGGCGCTTACACAATATGGTTTTTATTACTTTAAAATAGAATCTGCCATCAATGAATTAAATACTATTCATAATGAAATAATGCAAATATCTCAGGAGAATATTCGAGAATCTTATTTAGAACAATGGATGGAAAAACTAAGTGAAGTATATGATAGTATGATAATAATTGGGGCATCGGGGTCAATATATGGTTTATTAGGTGCTTATGGGATATTATTTCCAAATACATATTTCTATGTTTATTTTATCATGCCATTAAAAGCTAAATGGTTTGTTATTATTTTTAGTATTTTAGAGCTAATAATGGGCGTGTTTTTAGAAGATAATGTGGCTCATTTTGCTCATTTAGGAGGGATGGTGATAGGCATTATTTGGGTATGGTGGTGGAAGAAGAGACATGTGGTATATTTTTGATTTAATGTTTTAATTAATATAATTTAGAAAGTTTAAAAAAATACTTAAGTATTTTGACCAAAAGATAAATATTTCGTATAAATAACTATGAAAATTCATAATAAAACATGGTACCAGCTAAGCAATAGTAATTATTTAACTGTTTTATTAGTTTTAAACTTTACATTATTTGTATTAGTTAACCTTTCAATACATATTTTAAGATTAGATATAATACCTTATTTAGCAATGCCTTTGAATGAAAGTGAATTCATATATAAACCCTGGACGGTTATTTCATATATGTTTTTGCATGTAGATTTATTTCATTTGCTATTTAATATATTGTTATTGTATTTCACGGGAATATTATTTCAAAGTATCTTAGGAGAAAAAAGACTGTTATATCTATACATAATGAGTGGGTTATGTGGTGCATTTTTCCTGTTTGTTGGTAAGTTTGTATTTCCTGGTATTATGGGGGGGTATTTAATGGGAGCCTCTGCTGCGGTGATGGGAATAATTACAGCGCAGGCAGTATATACGCCTAATTATATAGTTCATTTATTTTTTGTGATTCATATGCCATTTAAATATTTTGCTTTAATCACTTTTATTGTGAGCACACTACTAGATTTTTCCTTTAATACAGGTGGAAAAGTGACTCATATAGGTGGAGCATTATTTGGACTATTGTATGCTTATTATTTGAAAAGAGGAATAGATTTTCAATCTTTTTCATTCTTTAATAGGTATAAAAAAACATCACAGGGATTTACAAAAAAAAGATTCAGGAATGAAGATGAGTATTTAGATTATTTATTAGATAAGATATCTACAAAAGGATATCATGCTTTATCAAAACAAGAAAAGGAAGACTTGTTTAAGATTTCTCAAAAGAAATAAATTTTTTTTAATTTAATAGAGATAATATCAGAAAGGGGTATATTTAAGTATTTGTGTTTGATGTTATGCTTTCTGAGCAATTCCATAGATGATGTATTCCCATGAAGAAGGAACGATAGGGTGTATTATTTTATCCATTCTTGCTGTGAAATTATTGCAATAAAATGGACTAAAAAAACCGAAAGAATAAATTTTAAATTTTGGATAAATTTTCAATGCACTTAACAACTCTCTCCTGTTTAAGTAATACCATTCTTTTGCCCATGAGTTAATTTTATTCCTGAAAAATTTGTGGATAATAGTTGCTCTTGCATTTTCTGCAAATAAATAGTAACCATTTGGATTTAAGCTGTTGTAGATATTTTTAATAGTTTTTTCAATAAGACTAAATTTATTCTTTCTTCCAATTCCACCTAATACAGACTTTGTAGCTATGATATCATATTTTTGAGAAAATGTTTGAGTAGCATCTAGTTCTATGTAGTAAATTTTATTTTTTGCGTAATCGTATTTATCATGAATAGGTTTTGCAGTATTAATAGGATTCACAATATCAGAACAATAAGTTGTTTTATTATGTTTAGCGAACCACAGGGATAATCCACCTTCTCTTGCTCCTATTTCAAGGCAGGTATTAATTGTATTCCATTCTATATTTTTATCCCAATATAAAAGAGGTATCTTCCATATCTCTGTTTTCCATTGTAAGATATCATTTAATTCTTGTTGAGTGTATTGCATATATGAATAAAATTTTTCTTTATTTTTTATACCTAAGGACTTCTACATTAAATTTCTTCAAGAATTCAATACCTTCTTCTGTACTTATCCCTTTGTATTCAGCATAACTATCTTTGTAAATTACTTTTTTAATACCGATGCTAAATATCACGCGAGCACAAGCAATGCAAGGGGCTAATGTAACATACAAGATAGAGCCTTCCATATCTACTTTATTTTTAGCTGCATATAAGATAGCATTTTGCTCAGCATGTAGTGCCAATGAACAACTTCCTTTACTGTCTCTTGGACAACCTGTTTCTGGCCATTCTTCGTCGCAATTATGAGTTTTAGCAGGTGGTCCATTATATCCTAATGAAATTATTCTGGTATCTTTGACAAGTACAGCCCCTACTTTCATTTTGACGCAATGGGAACGTTGTGCCAATTGCATAGCGAGATTCATGTATATATCGTCAAAAGATGGTTTGCTCATATTTTTTATGCAAAAATACTTTATTCATAATAAATATTAGAAAACATTCAGATAAAGGCTTATGACTATTGTATAATTAGGAAATAACTTGTATTTTCGTGCTGAAAATAAATCAAATGCTAGGCAAAGAAGGAAAATTTTTACAACATCATGTGGTAAATATCATTCAACCTCAAACTGTCATTGTTGGTGACATTCAGTGTAATGGAGATTTAAGATTAGATGGTATTGTGAAAGGAAATATAAAAATTAGTGGCAGATTGGTAATGGGGCATGATGCCAAAATAGAAGGATTAATAGAATGTGGAAATGCTGAAGTTTCAGGCAGAATAAAGGGAGATATAAAAGTAAAAGAAAGTTTACATTTAAAAAAACACGCTGTATTGGAAGGAGACATTTATGCTAAAAAAGTAATTATAGAAGGGGATGCTGTATTTAATGGAAAATGCATAATGAGAAAAACAGAAGAAGATTCTGTAAAAAATGACGAGAAAATAAAATCTTCAGTAGTTTGAATAATTACATGAAATATACTCAAATAGCATTGCAAATGGCTATTATCATTACTTTAGGTACTTTGGGAGGTAAGAAATTAGATGAGTATTATAATATGAATACGCATATATTTACTATCATTTTCTCTTTGTTTTCTATTTTTGTTGCTCTATATACAGCTCTAAAAGATTTTATATTTCCGCCTAAAAAATGACGACTAGGATTATGTAATATGATGATTTTAATCTTAATTAAAAATCTTGTTTTTAATTTGAGTATTTCTTTTTCATGGAAATTTAACCAACAAATAATTTTATTTTTTTTGATAATGTATCTTATTTTCTATGTATTACATTTTTTTATTGAGAAAAATCTTGATACTAAAAAATTGATAGGAAAAGACTTAGCATTTATAGTGTTAAAGTTTTTAACTCCTTTGTTTTATGCACTTATTTATCAATATAATATTGATCTTGAACAGGATAGAAAGATATTTTTACTTCATTTTTTGTTTTATGCTATAATATTTTTAATTTTAGACACTTTTATTTATTATCAGATAATAAAGAAAAAGAATGGATAATCCTATTGATAAAGATAAAACAGCAGAAAATCCTGGTTTATTAGATTTTCCACATCATATAGGCAGTGCACCGATTATCAGGAATGATCCTACCTTGATAAAGAATAAAGCCATGAGTGCAATGCTTGAGCAGGCAAATATTCAATGGAAACAAATTCAACAGCAAGTAGAAATATTAAAACAACAAGCAGAGAAACTACAGAAACGAATAGAGTTTTCGGAGAAAATATACAATGCAAAGATGAATTTTGAACCAGTGGCAGGTAAAATATATTACTTGTATCATAATCATCAGCAAAATGTAGATATATTAATGATGATAAGCCCTGAGGAATGGGGGACATTACCAAAGCATTTGGAATTTATGATTAAAGTTAAACTACTATCTGATTATACATGGGAAGTTATTTAAATTTGTTTTCACACTAATGTTACAATTTTTTCTAATCCTTTTGCGTCTATTTCATCAAAAGTTTTATATTCTTCGCTGTCTATATCCAATACAGCAATAATTTTATTATCTTTGAAAACAGGTACTACAATTTCAGATTTAGAAACACTGCTACAAGCAATATGTCCGGGAAAATCATCTACATTCTTCACGATAATTGTTTTTTCTTTTTCTAAGGATATTCCACAGACACCTTTTCCTCGTTTTATTCTCAGACAACCTAATGTCCCAATATATGGACCTACTACCAATTCATCCTGTATTACTCTATAAAATCCTATCCAATAAAAATTAAAAGCTTCTTTGATAGATGCACATATTGTGCTCATTCTGGCGATACTATCAGTTTCTCCCTTTAATATGAGTTTTATTTGTTGATATAATTCTTCGTACTGTTCTTTTTTTGTTGCTGTTTCAAGATGAATATGTTGCATAGATTAAAAATTAAGTAGTGTACTTTCTTTTTCTTAAATAATATTGGAGTATTGCAAAAATCAAAATAACTAATGGTGGAAGTACTACATTATATAGTTGAATTTTTGCTTTATTCATTGCAATTTTTTTGACATCTAATAATCTTAATTTTACTTCCCGGGAACGTAGTTGCATGAGTCCTGAATCATCTAATAAATAATTCATGCAATTTATCAGAAATTGTTTATTAGCGAATGTTTGGTTAGTGTATTTATCGTATCCTAATGGATAAACCATTCCTGTCATTCTATTAAAATCATTTTTGGCAATATCTCCATCAGATACTACAATCATTTTTGTAGGCACACTTACTTCTTTGAATTGAATAATACTATCTTCCATTATAGCAGTGGGAATACGATTGGTATATAAAGATTTGAAAGTTCCTTCTAATAAAACGGCAATAGGTTTTTGTCCTTGATTGAAAAGGCTCTCTTTTAATCTGAATTGTGTAATGGCTAAAGATACTCTAATAGGAACAGGAGATACTCTTGTGTTTTTAGAAGAAGTTAATAAAACTGTTTTTTTGATATTACTTGTACTAAGTGTATCAATAGTACTCACGAATTCGGTTTTTATTAAATCCAGATTTTTTACAATAGGATGATTAGAAGTGGGCATGATGAGGGGAAAAAATATCCATGGGAATAATTTAAAGTTCGGTTGTTTTTTGGAAAATCCTATATTTACTGGTATTGGGGCACATTGTAGGTCTTGAATTAAGTCTGTGTTTATCCTTATGCCATATCTAAAAAGCATATCTTCTAGATTAGTTTCATTATTTAATGCAAGGCTATAGCCTTTTAAGCGGAATGAGTCCATATTAAGTTTTACTGGGTCTATTAACCATAATACTTTTCCACCTTTCATAATAAATTGATCAATAATAAATTTATCTTTTTCGTCTACGAAGGTATCAGGTTTGGCAATGATGATGGCTTCTAATCCTTTAAGGGCATATAGTTTATGATTAATTTTTATTCTTGATACATTGTATTCATCTGATAGTGCGCTGATATAATCGTATAGTCTTAAAGTATCCAATTCTTTATGTCCTTCTACAATGGATATTTCAGGTCTTTTTTTTCTTTTTAGTTTGTTGATAGTATTACATATTCCGAATTCAATTTCATTTAATGTATGATTGATATTTTCTTGTGGTGTATATCCTAATTGTCGTGAAAAAATTTGCCACACAGTTTCCTTGCCCTTATAGGATACAATAGCACCCGGCCATACTAAACTTTCAGAAGTTTTATTATCTTTTTTTTCTATTACTTGTTCTGGTATAAGACCTTTATCGTATAATTGTTTTTCAGTGTTTTTAATATCTTCTTTATTACCTAATTCATTGATGTCTATAAATTCATATTGTATGTTATCATTATATATGCGCATTTCATCAAGCATTTCTTTGACTTCATTTTTTAGTTTATTAAATTCTGGAGGTAAATTACCGTTAAGGTAAATTTTAAAGTAAACAATATCATCTATTTTCTTTAGAAATTCTTTAGTATAAGGTGATAAAGTGTATCTTTTTTCAGTTGTTAGGTCTAATCTGAAAAAGTAATAACTTAGAATAAAATTAAGGATAAGCAAACTAATAACGATAGCAAGGAAATTACTGATATCTCTTTTTTTAGAAGAAAGTTTATTTTGTTTTCTGTTTACCATTTTCTACTTTGTAAAATTAATCGTGTACTTAATAAAAATATAGTAATTAAAGTGAAGAAGTATAATACATCTCTTGAATCTATTACGCCACGGCTCATGCTGTAATAATGATAATGAATGCCCAATGATGAAATAAATAATGATAGTGCCCCATTCATTTTAAAGGAAGCAAGATATTCAAAACCATTGTAAAATAAATAACACATAATTAAAGAGAAGATGAAGGCTATTACCTGGTTATCAGTTAGAGCAGATGTAAAAATTCCAATTGATAAAAAACAAGCGCCTAAAAAAAATAATCCAATGAACGAACCCCAAGTTCCACCTATGTCTATATTACCTTTTGGGAGTCCTAATTGATATATAGTATAATAATATATTAAAGTTGGAATGAGTGAAAATACAATAATAACAAATCCTGCGAGATACTTTGCAAAGACTATTTGTAATTCTGTGATGGGTTTAGTAAGTAATAATTCCATGGTTCCTGTTTTGTTTTCTTCTGAGAATAATTTCATACTAATAGCAGGAATAAGAATCAAAAATACCCAAGGTGCTATACTGAATAGGTTTTCAAGAGATGCAAAGCCATTTTCTATGATATTGGTGCCTGTGGCTTCATTAGGTAATACCCATAAAAATAATCCGGTGATTAGTAAAAATACTAATATCACTAAAAAACCAGTCAAAGAACTCAAATAACTTTTTATTTCCTTAAAGAATAATGCTATCATTTTGATGTTTCTTAAATAATATAAAAATTAAAACTATTAGATATTCTTTGTATTCTATACATCTATTTTTTGGGAATAAATATAATTTTCATGTTGCAAAGTAATACAAAATTTATTTTTTTATCTGTTACTTTTTTGTTGATTGAGTTTTTTATTTTCTTGTGAATTTTTTAATAATTTTTCTTTATTCTCATGTGTGATGATTTCGTCTGTAAATTTTTTTCATTTTTTTTATCAAATAGCTTAATAATATCTTTATCAAGACCAAATTCATTGTTTAATACTTCAGGATGTTGTTTAAAGTATTCTTCGATTTCTTTTTCGCTGACTTCATAACCATTTCGATATAGTTGTTTTTCCTTTATTTTATTATCTATTTCTTTTATAACATTTGGTCCATCTAAAAATCCGTTTTTATAAGTTGTTAAACCAACACGGGTACCATTAGGCGCGTAATAGACAAAATATCCTTCGGGGAGGTCTTCTTTGTAATATCCCATACCTTTAATCTTTCCGTCGGGAAAATATTGAATAAAATAACCGTGTTTTTTATTCAAAATATATTGTTTTTTCTCAAATACTCTGGTTGAGTCGTAATAAGTGATGCTTAAACCATGCCTTTGTCCTTGTAAATAATTTTCTCTATTGATGAGTTCACCTAATTCATTGTAAAATTCCCATATTGAATCTTTTTTTTGTTCAAGGTATTTTCCTTTTGCCATTCTTTTTCCATTCCAGTGATACAATGTGGCATAAGCTACTTTTCCATTTTTAGTGAAATATATTCGAGCTTTAATAGTATCATGTTCATAATAGTACTTAAATAAGCCCTGTGGTTTGTCATCTTTGAATAAACCTTCATACTCTATGTGTTTACTATTTGGATAATAAACTTTCCAATATCCTTGTTTTCTTCCTAAAGAATCTCTTTGATTCTGTGCAATAATATTGATTGATAAAAGTAAAGAGAACGATATAGCTTGAAAAAATAAATATCGTAATATTATCATTTTGTCAGAGATTTAAATACTTCTTCTAATTTTAATTCAGATTTATTTAATGTTACGATATTACAATTGTTTTCAATAGCTATGTTCATCAGTTGTCTAGATATATCTTCTGATGTAGACTTTAATTTCCACTTAGTAGCTGAGAGTTTTTCTAATCTTAAAATAGGCAATTTATTAAATTGTTCTTCGTTTAATTCTTTGGAGAATTCCACAATAATATCTGTAGTAGATTGAATTTGTCTGATATTTTCAATAGTATCAGAGGCGACAATTTTGCCACGATGAATAATGATGACTTTATTACATACTGCTTCTACTTCTTGCATGATATGAGTACTTAGCATGACCGTTTTATTTTTCCCAAGGTCTTTGATTAACTGTCTGATTTCTTCTAATTGATTAGGGTCTAAGCCTGATGTTGGTTCATCTAAAATGAGTACAGATGGGTCATGAATAAGAGCTTGTGCCAATCCTACTCTTTGTTTATATCCTTTTGAAAGTGCTTTTATTTTTTTGTGTTTTTCTACTTCCAATCCGCATATATCTATCATTTCATTCACTCGTCTCTGAATATTCTTTATACCATATAGTTTAGCGATAAATTCTAAAAACTCCTTGACATACATTTCATAATACAATGGGTTTTGTTCAGGTAAATATCCTATTTGCTTTTTTATTTCTAATGAATGCTCGTAAATATCTAAACCATTAACCTTTATACTTCCTGCTGCTGGCGAAATATACCCCATAATGATTTTCATCATAGTGCTTTTTCCTGCACCGTTAGGACCTAAAAATCCAACGATTTCACCTTTACTGATTTTAAAAGAAACATTATCTAAAGCTTTTTGCTTCCCATATATTTTAGTAACCTGATGAACTTCTATAGACATAAATATTACTTTGAGTAAGTAAGCTACAAATTTACACTAAAAGTTCTATACATATATCAAATAAAAGATACAAGCTTGCTTTTTTAGTAAATAAAACTAGTTAATTATTCTAAAATTAGGTATTGAATTTTTAAATCTTTAGATTTCTCATTAGGTTTGCGAAAAAAAAACTATGAATTATCAAAACATAAAAATTCATTCATGGCATGATATACAACCATTGTTTGAAGAGTTGTTGAATAGGAAAATCAATTCTTATAGCGAATATCTGAACTTTATACTTGAATGGAATATGTTATTAACTATTATCTCGGAAGATAGTGGTTGGCGGTATATCAATATGACTTGTCATACTCAAGATGAAAACTTTAAGCAAGAGTATTTAGATTTTGTAACTCAGATACAGCCACATCTGCAGATTATGCAGGATAAAATCAATAGAAAAACATTTGAGAGTTCATACTTTAAATCTTTATCAGACAATGAGTATTCTCTTTTTAAGAAGAATATTCAAAAAGACATAGAACTATTTAGGGATGAAAATGTGCCGCTATTTACTAAAATACAAGAGTTGCAACAAAAATATGCAGAAATCAGCGGTGCTCAAACTATTGTATATGAGGGGAAAACATTGACTTTACAACAAGCTTCTGTATATCTTAAAAAATTAGATAGAAAACAAAGAAAAGAAGTGTACTATCTTATCAATGAGAGAAGACTCCAAGATGAAAATACAATGAATGAACTACTCAATGAATTGATACAACTACGACATCGAGTAGCTGTTAATGCAGGATTTAGCAATTTCAGAGATTATATGCATAAAGCCTTAGGAAGGTATGATTATACGGTTGATGATTGCAAAAAGTTTCACAAATCTATTGAAAAATCTGTCGTTCCGGTGATAGAAAATATCCATCAGATTAGGCAAAATAAGCTGAATTTGGTGAACGATTATTATCCTTATGACACACAAGTAGACATGTATGGTTTGGAGCCCCTTAAACCTTTTGTAACTGAAGAAGAATTCTTACAAAAAAGCATTCAGTGTTTTGAACAAATAGATTCTTTTTTTGCAAATTGTTTGAAAGAGATGCATGCTCAGAAGCGTTTAGATTTAAGTTCAAGAGTAGGTAAGGCACCGGGAGGATATCAATACCCGTTGTATCAAAGTGGAGTACCTTTTATATTTATGAATGCTGTTGGGTTACATCGTGATCTCGTAACATTGATGCACGAAACAGGGCATGCTGTTCATTTCTTTTTGAATAACCATTATCCTATTCTTGACTTTAAGAGCCCACCTAGTGAGGTAGCTGAATTAGCAAGTATGAGCATGGAGCTTATTACAATGGAACATTGGGAAGTATTTTTTCCAGATAAAAAAGATTTGATGCGAGCTAAACAACAACAATTAGAAAGTGTTATAGATGCTTTACCGTGGATTGCGGCCATTGATAAGTTTCAACATTTATTGTATGAAAATCCTAACCATTCCATTGATGAAAGATATGAGTATTGGATAAGTACTATTGAAAAATTATCTTCAAAAAGCATAAAATACGATGGTTTAGAAAAATTTCTAAAAATAAAATGGCAGGCACAGTTGCATATTTATGAAGTACCTTTTTATTACATTGAATACGGATTTGCTCAATTGGGAGCCATTGCCATTTGGAGAAACTATAAACAAAATCCTAAGAAAGCATTAGAACAATATAAAGCGGCACTGTCATTAGGAAATACAAAATCTATATCTGAAATATATACCACAGCAGGAATACAATTTGATTTTTCAGAAAATTACATAAAGAGTTTAATTGATTTTCTATGGAAGGAATACGAAGCATGTATCTGGTAAAAAAATATAAACTTTATTTTTATAATCTATTAAATTCTATACATTAGCACCATTCAATAATGAAGAAAGGTTTTCACATATTTAGTGTATTTATTTTGTTTTTGGTTTTTGCTTCAATTACTTCATATGATATTTTCTTTCTCTTTGAAAAAGAGGATTTTAAATTGTCGCAAATTGAATTATTAGAAAGGAATTCAGATGCGAATGAAGAGGAAGATAACAATGAAACAAAAACTTTTGATGATTATATTTTGTGGGTAAATAATAGCTTAGATAAATTGAATTGTTATATAGTAAATTATTATAAGAATAATTTATCTAATTATTCTTTTGAGTTTATTAGTAGTTTAATAAAACCCCCATTGTCATAGTTTTTTGGGGTTGTTTTACAAGCTAAATTTTTTTCATAAAAACTCTCAGGTTTTATTTTTTGTATAGATAAAATTTAAATAACATAATTAAAAATTCAAATTATGATGGAAGAAAAATCGAATAAACTCTATTTTGATAGCACGCAAAAAATGAATAACACTCCTGATATCTCTAAACAAAAGAGTTTAGTTGGTAGCATAAAGAAATATCAAAACGATATACTATCCTCCATAGGTGTGTTTTTAGTGGCTATACCTTTGTGTTTGGGAATAGCTGTAGCTAGTGAGGCACCACCTATCGGTGGGATTATAGCAGGGATAATAGGTGGAATAGTTGTTGGAACATTTAGTAATTCTGCTTTAGGAGTAAGTGGTCCAGCGGCAGGTTTAGTTGCTATTTGTATTGCTGCTATTGTAGATTTGGGAGGATATCCTCAATTTTTAGTAGCAGTAATGTTGGCAGGAGTGATTCAGATAATACTTGGTCTTTTCAAGGCGGGCAAAATATCTTACTTTTTTCCTTCTTCTGTGATTACAGGTATGTTGGTCTCTATTGGTATTATCATTATTATGAAACAGATTCCTCATGCTTTTGGATATGATAAAGATTATGAAGGAGACGAATCTTTTCAACAAATAGATAATGAAAATACAATTTCTGAGATTCTTAATGTATGGAAATACATACATCCTGTCTCTACTGTTATATTCATAACCGGTATAATCATATTTTACTTATGGAGCACCATCGGAGAAAAATACTTTAAGAGAGTAATACAATTCATTCAGGCACCCTTAGTTGTGGTGATGATAGGTATTGTTTTTGTAAAAATAGTGCAGTCCTATCAATTATTTGGCTTATCTATTGAAGCAGAACATTTAGTGAATATTCCTCATTTAAGTGAGATGACAAAAGAATTTCAGTTCCCAAAATTAAGTGTATTGTCTAATTCCCTGGTATGGTATTATGCATTGATTATAGCATTTATAGCAAGTATAGAAACATTGTTATGTGTGGAAGCTGTAGATATGTTGGATTCTCAAAAAAGAATTACGGATAGAAATCAGGAATTGTTGGCACAAGGGATAGGAAATTTTTTCTCGGGAATGATAGGTGGATTACCTATTACTCAAGTGATAGTAAGAAGTTCTGCAAATATTAACTTTGGTGCAAAAACAAGACTCTCTGCTATATTGCATGGAATTTGGTTATTATTAAGTGTGATATTTATTCGAGATATACTTAATGCTATTCCACTTGCTGCCTTAGCAACCGTTTTGATAGTGATAGGTTACAAATTAGCACAACCATCTGTATTAAAGAATATGTATTCCAAGGGATGGAAAGACTTTTTACCATTTATGATTACCATTATTACAATTTTATTCACTGATTTATTAATGGGGGTGCTTGTTGGTTTATTATCTTCTGTAATTATTCAATTTTATTTAACATCATTAAATTCAATAAAAATTGAAAAAAAGGGTGATAACATGACCGTAATTAAAATAGATGACAAGGCCTCCTTTATGAATAAGAGTAGACTAAATGAGATATTTCAAGCTTTGCCACCATCGCATTATGTTGAAGTAATATATAATGGAACAGATTCGGATATCTTAGATATCATTCAATATCAACAAAGCGTACTTAAAAATAACAATACAAGTGTTAATCTCGTTAAACCAGATATCATTAACAAGTGAAAAATATAGTTATGAAAACATTAAGTATAGAAGAAAGAAAGAATCTAACATCAGATAAAGCATTGGAAATATTATTGAAAGGTAATGAAAGATTTATAAACAACAGGCGCACTAATAAGGATCATTTAAAGATATTATCAGAGTTTTCTGAAGAACAAAAGCCATTTGCATTTATCTTATCTTGCATAGATTCTCGCGTTCCTATTGAAATTATATTTGACCAGGGAATAGGAGATTTATTTTCTGCAAGAGTAGTAGGTAATATAATCAATGAAGATATTATAGCAAGTGCAGAATTTGCAATTAAAATAGTTAAAGTGAAACTGATTATGATACTTGGCCATACTAACTGTGGGGCAATGAGTGCTTGTATCAATAATATGAAAGAAGGATATTTAAAGAACCTTGTAGAAAAAATAGAGCCTGTTTATTTAAATTATCAAAAAGAAATTGATAAAAGTGAGAATCCAAAAAATAAATTGGCAGAATATAATGTGCTTCATGTTATGGAATCTTTCTTAAAAAGCAGTAGTATTATTCGTAAATTTATAGAAAATAAAGAGATAAAAATAGTAGCAGGGATGTATGATTTGAAAACAGGAAAAGTGAGTGTATTGAAGATTATTGAATAAAAAATGCTTTTTTCAAGATAAATCTATTATGTAGCCTTATATTTTAATTAAATTTGAATTAATGAGCAAAATTTTTTTTCTAACGATTTTGAGGAATGATTATTACTTGCTATTTTTATTTTATTTAGAGCATTATATATTTTTTTGCCTTATAGATAAAATCTGATTATTTTTATAGAATAAAAAAGTTTAAGTATTATGTAATTTAAACTCATATTCTGCATAAGTTTTTTGTGTAATTTTGCAAAAAAATATAAAGATGTTTGAAAGTTTGACAGAACGGTTAAATAAGGCTTTTCAGCTCATTAAAGGAGAAAATAAAATAAACGAGCTTAATATAGCTGAAACACTTAAAGAGATTCGTAAAGCGCTATTAGAAGCTGATGTGAATTATGAGGTAGCCCGTGAATTTACAGAGAAAGTAAAACAAAAGGCATTAGGACAACAAGTTATATCCTCCAGGATAACAGCAGGACAATTATTGGTCAAAATCACCCACGATGAGTTAGTACAACTCATGGGTGGAAGTAATGAAGATTTAAACATTTCTGTTAATCCATCCGTTATTTTAATGGCGGGTTTACAAGGGTCTGGGAAAACTACTTTTTCAGCTAAACTGGCTAAGTATTTGAAAAGTAAGAAATCCAAACATCCATTACTTATTGCTTGTGATGTATATCGTCCTGCCGCTATTGAACAATTAAAAATACTCGGGCAACAGATTAATGTGGAGGTATTTTCTCTTCCTAATGAAAAGAATCCTATTAAAATTGCCGAAAAGGGAATAGAATATGCTAAAGAAAAGCATTATAATCTTGTAATCATAGATACAGCTGGCCGCTTGTCTATTGATGAAGAAATGATGAATGAAATTTCTCTCATTAAAAATAAAGTTCAACCTCAAGAGATTCTTTTGGTTGTTGATGCTATGACGGGACAAGATGCTGTGAACACAGCTCGGATATTTAATGAGAGACTAAGTATAACAGGTGTAGTGCTTTCCAAGATGGATGGTGATACACGTGGAGGTGCTGCTATCTCTATCAAAGCAGTAGTTAATAGGCCTATCAAATTTGTTAGTCATGGTGAAAAATTAGATGCTATTGATGCCTTTTATCCTCAAAGAATGGCAGATAGGATATTGGGCATGGGTGATATCGTCTCGTTAGTAGAAAAAGTACAACAAGAGGTCGATGAGCAAGAAGCAAAGAAGTTTGCTAAAAAAATAGCAAGAAACCAATTAGACCTTGAAGATATGCTTTCTCAAATAAGAATGATGAAAAAATTGGGTGGAGTATCGAACATAGCTTCTTTTATGCCGGGATTATCCAGTATGGCCAAAAATTTGAATAATGAAGAGACAGAAAAAATGATAAAAAGAACAGAGGCTATTATATTATCTATGACACTTTTAGAAAGAAGAAAGCCAGAGATAATAAATCAATCAAGAAAGTTAAGAATAGCACAAGGCTCAGGAACTAATATACAAGAAGTAAACAGATTACTTAAAATGTATGAGGATTTGAAAAAATTTTCTAAAATGATGAATAATAAAGGTGCCATGGCTCAAATTATGAAAATGTTCCCAGGATTAGGTAAAATAATGTAATGAAAAATTTTTCCTGTTTTCAAGGCAATTAAAATGAATTAAGTACTAATTTTTTTGATGGTGTAAATAAATTTTGATGATTCATAATGATAAACTCTCTGTTGTAATTATTACTTTTAATGAAGAAAAAAATATAACTCGTTGCTTAGAAAGTGTTAAAGGAATAGCTGATGAGATTGTTATTTTAGATTCTGGGAGTACGGATAAAACAAAGGAAATAGCACTGTCTTACTCCCATGTAAAGTTTTATACACATCCGTTTGATGGACATATTCAACAGAAAAATAGAGCAAAAGATTTAGCAACTTACGATTGGGTATTAAGCTTGGATGCTGATGAGGCTCTTGATGAAACATTATCAAAAAGTATTTCTGCAATCAAAGGAAAATGGGACAAGGATGGATACTACTTGAATCGCTTAACTAACTATTGTGGGCGTTGGATAAGATATTCCAACTGGTATCCTGATAGAAAACTTCGTTTGTGGAACAGACACAAAGGAGAATGGCGAGGAATTAATCCACATGATAAATTTGAAATGTTTGAGGGTGATAAAGTTACAACTCGTCTTAAAGGGAATATCTTACATTATAGTTATTACACACTTGAAGACCATTACAAACAAGTAGAATATTTTACAGATATTGCAGCTAAAGCATATATTGAAAAAAATATAAATGTATATTGGTGGAATTTAATTATTAATCCTATTGCGAAGTTTATAGATCATTATCTTTTACACTTAGGTTTTTTAGATGGTATTGCAGGATGGCATATAGCTAGAATTTCAGCTTATGCTACTTACTTAAAGTATAAGAAAATAATGACATTAAAGAAATAGAAAAAAATAATACATTATAAATTATATTTATCATCACAAGACTTAGTTATTTTGTGCAGGTGGTGCTTTTTTGTTGCATTTTATATTTCTGCGTTCTTTGGGGTTAAATTAATCTTGAAAGGATTACAGATTTATAGAAATTTTTGAAACTTATTCTATTTTAAGAAATTCGAAGGTACCGTATGTTATTTACTGTCTATTGTTACTATAAATGTGTAATGTCTTCAGCATCTATTTTTTATTATTATCTGATTACTGATTTTACATAAGAGGTAAGTAGTAGTAATATTGATACTAATTACTTTTTTGTATTGTTTTATTTATTTCTTCTATAACTATGCCCTCTTTTAATGAATAAAAAGATATTTTAATTTTTTCTAATCCGTATTCTTGAAGTAGATAATTGATGAGCAATAGAGATACAACAATCATATCTGCCCGCATTTCTATTAATCCTTTGAATTTTAGTCTTTCTGAGTAAGATAAAGGTAATAATTGATGATAAATGGTGTAAAAATCCTCTTTTTTTATTTCACAACCGTATTCAGTTTTTTCAATAGAATGGATATTGGCTTCAATCATTTCAACAATAGAATCAAACACACCTGATGAACCTACTAGTATTTTGGGTTGATGAATTTGTATGTTTTCCTTTAAGGGAGATAATGTATGATGAAGATATGAAAAGGTAGTTTCGATATCTGTTGGTTGGATAGGGTCATTAAATTTTACTTCATCCATTAACCTTGCCATTCCTAGTAAAAAACTTCTTTTCCAAAATGCTTGTTGGTTGTTAGCAATAATAAATTCTGTGCTTCCACCACCAATATCTACTATAAGATGTTTTTCATGGTTTATTTTTGCTGCGTATCTATTGGCATAATATATTAATTCTGCTTCCCTTTCTCCATCAATAATTTGTACATCTATGTTAAGAATATTTTTAATAATGTTTAAAATCTCTTTTTGATTTTGAGCGGTACGAATAGATGATGTGGCTACTGGAATAATTTTATCTACTGAGTATTGTTTTATTTCATTTAAATAAGTTTCTAATGTTGTAAGAATTCGTTTTAGTCCATCTTTATCTATTTGATGATTTTCATGTATTTTTTGTCCAAGTTTTACGGGATTTTTTATGGAAAATAATGTTTTAAATTGAGAGTTATTAATTTCAGCAATCAGTAAATTAAAAGTATTAGTTCCCATGTCAATAACTGCAAGTCTCATAAAATATCTTGCCCTTAAAAGTAATGAAAAAAATGATAAACAATATGAATATGGGAGTAACTTTAATTAAATTACTACTTATCTTTATATATCACTAAATTAATTTGTCCTTTGTTAGGTAAAGAGAAATCAGAAATGGAAACTACAAAAGGTCTTCTTTCTCCTTGTACACAATTATATACAACATATCCTCTATCTTCTATAGGATTAGGTAATTTTTTTTGATAATAATCTTTTAAGTCATTAAATATCTGTGTAGATAAATCGGGATTATTGGAATATATCCATATATTGATTTCTTCTAAGCTATCATTGTGTAAAGTATATTTTATAGAGTAGGACGCAATACTATCTATTTGATATTTAAATTCTATTGTATCTTTTTTGTCAATAATTGGTTTTTGTTGTTCTGTTTTTAGGATTACTGATTTAGATATATTTAGATTCAGTCCACGAATAATAGAAGTATCACTTTTAATAATTTGTTCTGTATATTCGGAATATTCAGGGAATATTCTTTTTTGTAACGGTATTTTTGCATTATCTTTTGATAAATTTTCACATTGTGAAAATAAGATGATGAACACAAGCGTGGATAGAAATAAATTATTTTTTTTCATTATGCTTCTTCTTTTTCGGGTTCAATAATTTTTTCAGGTCTCATTTGTGGGAACAATATCACTTCTTGAATGGAGTGCTGGTTAGTCAGTAACATTGTTAATCTATCTATACCTACACCGAGTCCTGCAGTAGGAGGCATGCCGTATTCTAATGCTCTAATAAAGTCGTAGTCCATATACATGGCTTCTTCATCGCCTCTTTGTTTGAGTTTTACTTGTTCTTCAAAACGATGATATTGGTCTATTGGATCATTTAATTCTGTGTAAGCATTAGCTATTTCTTGACCATTGATATATAACTCAAATCTTTCAACAAAGCCTGGCTTGTTTCTATGTTTTTTAGTGAGTGGTGATGTTTCTATCGGATAATCTATTATGAAAGTTGGTTGAATAAGTTCTTTTTCACATAGTTTAGAGAATAATTCGTCAATGATTTTACCTTTACCCATTGTACTTTCTATTTCAATCTGATGTTTTTTACAAAGTTCTTTTAGGTCATTTTCATTGAGATTTGAGATATCAACTTGTGTTTTTTCTTTGATGGCATCTGTAATACTAATTCTTTTGAATGGTGTTTTGAACTCAATAGTATGTTCGCCTACTGTTAAGGTGGTAGAATCGTATAAATCTATGACTATTTTTTCAATCATATTCTCTGTGAATTCCATCATCCACAAGTAATCTTTATAGGCTACATAAACTTCTAGTCCTGTAAATTCTGGATTATGTGTTCTATCTATACCTTCATTTCTAAAATTTTTGGCAAATTCGTAGACGCCATCAAATCCGCCCACTATCAGTCTTTTAAGATACAATTCATTGGCAATTCGCAAATATAGTGGAATGTCCAAAGCATTATGATGTGTAATGAAAGGACGAGCAGCAGCTCCCCCGGGAATAGGTTGTAATATAGGAGTTTCTACTTCTAAATATCCTTTGTTATTGAAGTATTCACGAATAGATTGAATGATTTTTGCTCTTTTTATGAATGTATCTTTTACATGAGAATTAATAATTAAGTCAACATATCTTTGACGATATCTGAATTCCGGGTCAGTAACAGCATCATGTGTTTTACCTTCTTCATCTACTTTCACAACTGGTAGCGGCCTTAATGCTTTGGTGAGTAGTTTGAATTCTGTTACATGTATTGTAATTTCACCAGTTTTGGTAGTAAACGCATAGCCTTTAACACCAATAATATCTCCTATGTCTATTAATTTTTTCCATACTACATCGTATAGGGTTTTGTCATCTCCTTGACAAATTTCATCTCTTTTGATATATAATTGTATTCTTTCTGTAGAGTCTTGAAGAACAGCAAAGGCGGCTTTACCCATGTCTCTTATACTCATTATTCTTCCTGCTATGGAGACATCTTTGTAGTTAAGCTTATCTCTCTCATAATTTTGTTTAATATCTTTTGCAGTAACATTGATGGAAAAACTTTCAGGTGGGTATGGATTAATTCCTAATTCCTGTAATTGTTGTAATTTATGTCTTCTGATAATTTCTTGTTCGCTTAGATTTTTATTTATCATAATTTAGTCTAACTTGTTATACTTTCGCAAAAATGCACAAATTTTTTCTTCTAATAAAATGGATTTTAAGTATTAGTAAGAAAATGATGAAGGTGGATTATTATGTTGTTACAATTTATGTTTCTGAAATACCTGTAGAACCAAATCCTCCTTCATTTCGAGCTGTGGTATGAAGGGTTTCTGCTAATTCCCATTCAACAACAGTATGTTGTGCCACAACCATTTGAGCTATTCGTTCACCGTCATTAATAGTGTATTCTTTGTCAGATAGATTAATCAATAGTACTTTTATTTCTCCTCTATAGTCTGCATCAATAGTACCCGGGGAATTAAGTACTGTAATACCGTGTTTGTAGGCTAATCCACTGCGTGGTCTTATTTGAGCTTCGTATCCTTCTGGTAAAGCAATAAATAATCCGGTTGGGATAAGTGCTCTTTTCAATGGTTTTAGGCAAATAGGTTCATTAATGTTAGCCATTAAATCCATTCCTGCAGAAAGTTCAGTTTGATATTTTGGTAACGAGTGTTTGCTTTTATTGATAATTTCTACTTTTATCATAGCATTACAATTTAAGGAAGCTAATATACAGCATAAGCTATAAAATCGGGGTTTTCTAAGTTATTTTTATCGTATGTTAATGGTTGCAGATGTTTGACATCTAATATATTACCACCACATTCTTTGAGAATAGCATGTGCTGCTGCGGTGTCCCATTGCATGGTTCTTCCAAAGCGAGGATATTCGTGAGCTTTACCTTCGGCTAACATACACATTTTAATACTACTACCTATTCTAATGTATTCAATAATGCCGTGTTCTTTTCTTTTTTTGTCAATATATGTGATAGTTCTGTCATCTAGATGTGAACGGCTTGTTACAATTGTATAGACATTAGGTAAATTGTAAATAGGTAATTTGTCTGATAATTCTATAATCTCTTCTAAAGAAAATTCATCGCGTATCATTAATTTTTTAATTTCGTTATCTTCTATCTTGTAGGCTCCTAAATGTTTTAACCCAAAGTATAATACTTGTAATATAGGTGCATATACAACGCCCATAATTGGTTCTTTGTTTTCTACCATAGCTATGTTAACTGTAAATTCGCCATTTTTCTTGATAAACTCTCTGGTGCCATCTAGTGGATCAATGACAAAATAAGTATCAATATTTTCATTTTCTAGTTGATATTTTTCCTCTTCGCTGATAATAGAAATGTTATGATGACACAGTAACTCAATGATTTTTTTATTTGATAGTCTATCTGCTAATGTTACAGGAGTATTATCAGATTTAATATCTACATCAAATTTAGTTTGATAAATGTCCTCAATGATTTTTCCTGCTTCTAAGGCAGATTTTATACTATCTAATAAAACATCTTTCATTATTTCATGATTCAAAAATCCTTATACCTTGCAAATATACAAGAAAAATTGTTAGTATGAAACATATTTATCTCTGCCTTTCTACTGTTACTAAATTACTATCTTTACGGCAAATATTTGCAAAAAGTGAAGAAGTTACACTTGCTCTTGATACGCTCTTTTTTACCGCCTTTTGTAGTTACATTATTTGTAAGTACTTTTTTATTTTTTTTGGTAGAGGTAGTCATTACTTATTTGGATGATTTTGTTGGAAAAGGGTTAAGTACATGGATACTTGTGCAATTATTTACTTATGCATTTTTGGCTATTGTACCTAAGTGTATACCATTAGCTATTCTTTTAGCTTCTATTATGACAATGGGGAATTTAGCAGAGAACTACGAACTTGTAGCCATGAAGAGCTCTGGTATTTCTTTATTTAGAGTATTTTATCCCCTGATATCATTAATGATTGTGCTTGCTATAATTACATTTGTATTTAATAATTTTGTTTTACCGAAGCTGATGCTGGAATCACAATCTTTATTATTTGATATTCGTCAAACAAAACCATCTATAACGATTAAAGAAAAAGTATTTTATAATCAGATTGAAGATATCTCTATTAGAGTAGAAAAAAAATATGAAGATGGACACAGTTTAAAGGGAATCTTAATTTATGATCATTCTATAGGTACGGGGAACAATATACAGTTGTATGCTGACAGCGGATACATGTTTACTACTTCAGATACTAACTATCTGGTTATTCGTTTGTTTAATGGGAGTAGATATGAAAATATTCAAAATGAGGAAAGTTACAGGACTTTTCCATTGAGTATCATGCATTTCAAAGAAATGGAAATAAACATTGACTTAACAGGATTTAAATTGAGAAGAACAGATAAAGAGTTATTTAAACAAAATCATGAGATGATGAATATGTGGGAAATTGCAGAAGAGATAGACTCGTTAAATAATACCATTGCTTCACATCATCAATCTATTTACAGACAGTTAACAGAGTATTTTTTTGTAAATACTTTATCAGAAAGAGATACTCTTAAATGTATTTCTGTGAAATCCGAACTTAAAAAACTGTCTTTGCCAGAACAGAAATTGTTAAAGGAAATGAAGTTAAATCATTGGAGATCTTTGCATGCATTTTTGGAGTCTGAGATATTGATGATGGGAGGGTTAACAAGGAGATTAGCAGAATACAAGATATCATGGCATGAGAGATTAATACTATCTTTTGCTTGTATTATATTATTCTTTGTGGGTGCACCTTTAGGCTCTATCATTCGTAAAGGAGGATTGGGGTTACCTGTAGTAGTAGCTACTTTATTTTTCATATTGTACATGATACTTACTGATTCTATGAGAAGTATGGCGATGGAACTTATTTTACCACCCTTTTTAGCAATGTGGTTTCCATTATTTGTATTTTTAATAATTGGTGTATTCTTAACTTACAAAGCAGCGACTGACTCTATGATATTTGATGTAGACTGGTATTTCAGTAGAATAAAATTTTTGTTTAATAAGAAAGTAATTCATAACTCATGAAAGTATTAGTAATAACGCACAAAAATCCATATCCTCCAAATGATGGTGGGAGTATGGCAATGTTCACTATGATAAATGGGCTTTTATTAAATAATTGTGATGTAAATGTATTAGCAATGAATCCTTTGAAGCTATTTAAACCTATAGATAAACAATGCATTCCTACCAATATTAACTTTCAAGCTATTCCTGTTAATACAAATGTAAGTATTGTTGGGGCTATTAAAAATTTATTTTCTTCTCATTCTTACTTTGTCTCTCGTTTTCTTTCTAAAGAATTTGAACAAGTATTAATAAAAAAATTACAAGAAAAAAATTATGATATTGTTCAGTTTGAAAGTATCTTTCCGGCTGTTTATATTGATACAGTGAGGCAATATAGCAATGCCAAAATTATATTAAGTGCTCATAATATCGAGTATCAAATTTGGAATAGAGTAATTGATGTAGAAAAAAGTTATATTAAAAAATTGTACTTTACTATTCAAAAAAATAGATTACGAAAATTTGAAGAGTCTATATTTAGAAAATCAGATGGAATTACTGCTATAACTGAATTAGATAAAAAAGAAATTCAAGATATTGTACCAGAGAAATCCATTGTTGTTACACCAAATGGATTGAATATGCGACATTACACTCTCTTACCATTTGAATCACAAAAAATTTCCACTATTTTTTTTATAGGTTCATTGGATTGGATACCTAATCAACAGGGCATAGTATGGTTTTTGGATAATGTATGGCCTTTAGTTATTCAAAGAGCACCTGATATTCAGTTAATCATTGCAGGAAAAAATATTCCACAATGGCTTATGGACAGAAAAGAGAAAAATGTAACTTATCAACCTAATTTACCTGATGTAAAGCCGCTGTTTCAAAATCATGCTATTATGATAAGTCCTATACTTTCTGGTAGTGGTATTAGAGTAAAAATTATAGAAGGATTAGCTTTTGGTAAATGTATTATATCTACAACCATAGGTGCAGAAGGTATTCCTTGCACCCATCAGAAGGATATTATTATTGCAGATACCCCTTATGATTTTGCAACTGCTATTTTGGAGCTTGTTAGAAATATAGAAAAGGTAAAACAAATACAAATCAATGCAAGAAATTTAGCTGAGCAATGTTATGATAGAGAAAAAGTATATTTGCCACTTGTAGGATTATATCATCAATTGAAAAATGTATAAAGAGATATGTCAGTTGTTGTTTCCATCATAGGAAGAACTAATGTTGGAAAGTCCACACTTTTTAATAGACTTACCAAAACACAAGATGCTATTGTTCATGAAACACCCGGTGTAACAAGAGATAGGCATTATGGAAATGTGGAGTGGCAAGATATTGAGTTTACACTTGTAGATACAGGTGGTTATATGAAACATAGTGATGATATTTTTGAACAATATATTAACCAACAAGTGAAACTAGCTATAGAAGAAAGTCAAATTATTTTACTTACTGTTGATGTCAAAGATGGATTAAATGAATTGGATAAGGAAGTAGTTAATGTAGTAAGAAGATATAATAAGCCTACTCTTCTAGTTGTCAATAAAGTAGATAATTCTGAATTATATCATAGCATATATGAATTTCACTCATTGGGTTTTGACAGTATATTTCCTGTATCAGCCATTAGTGGTAGTGGAACAGGTGAGTTGCTAGATGCTATTGTAACAATTATTAAGAGAGACCTTAAAGATTATCTAAAGAAACAAATACATGAAGATAATTTCCCTAAAATAGCCATAGTAGGAAGACCAAATGTTGGCAAATCAACATTAATTAATACATTGTTAGATGAGCGGAGGCAAATAGTATCTGATATACCAGGAACTACCCGAGATTCTATACATGCTTTTTTTAATAAATTTAATATCCAATGCTGGCTTATAGATACAGCAGGACTTAGAAAGAAAAGTAAGGTTAAAGAAAATATAGAATTTTACAGTACTCTAAGAACATTAAAGGCTATTAAACAAAGTGATACATGTATATTCATGATAGAAGCTACAGAAGGTATTAACGCACAAGATTTACATATTTTTCAGGATATTATTGAAAATAAAAAAGGTGTTGTAATTGCTGTAAATAAATGGGATTTGATAAAGGATAAATATAATAATATCGCTCGTGATTTTGAAGAGGATATAAAACAACGCATAGCACCATTCAGAGATGTCCCTATTATTTTTACATCTGTCATAGATAAAATTCGGGTATTAAAACTTTTAGAAACAGCTATACAAGTGTATCATAGATCAAAAACACACATACCAACACATGAGCTTAATGAATTTTTTCAAGATATTATGAACGTCACTCCACCCCCTTCTGTTAAGGGAAAATTTGTGAAAATTAAATATGTAACTCAATTAGAAAATGCGCCTGTATTTTTATTATTTTGTAATCTTCCGCAATATCTTCCGGAATCCTATAAGCGATTCTTAGAAAATAAACTTCGAGAGAAATACGATTTTTCAGGTGTTCCGATTAATCTAGTGCTGAGAAAAAAGTAAAAAGAATCAATTTTAATAACATTGAAAATGTTTAATAAAAACAAATAAAATTCTAAAATAATTCATAGATATGGTGAATAAAACTTTTTATATTTTTCTTGTCTTTTTGTCTCAGGTAGCCCTCATGATTTTATTCTCAAAATGCCAACAAAGACAATCTTTAACAGAAAAAGAAATACGACAACAAGATAGTTTACAAAAATTATTGAATAACCCCCTTTTAGATTCTATAAACCAGCAACTTATCAAAAATCCTAACAATGACTCTTTGTATAGAACAAGGGCTACTATATACCTCAATGCTCGTCAATTAGATGTTGCTATTAATGATTGTAAACGAGCTATTAAAATTGATTCTAACAATGTTCAGAATCATTTGTTATTAGCGGATATGTATTTTGCAGCTAATAAAACTAAGCTTTCCAAAGATAAACTAGAGGAAATTATCAAAAAGTTTCCTGAAAATACAGAGGCTCATCTCAAGTTAGCAGAATTATATTATTTAGTAAAGCAATACGACAAAGCTATTGAATATGTTAATAAAGCGTTGAAAATAGATGCAACTCTTGCAAAAGGATACTATATTAAAGGTAATGTTTACAAAGAAAGTGGTGATACTAACAAAGCAATTTCAAGCTTTCAAACTGCTATAGAACAAAACCCACAAATGACCGATGCCTACATTGATTTAGGAGTATTATATGCTGCAAGAAATAACACATTAGCTTTGCAGTACTATAATAATGCATTGAGAATATCACCTTCAAATAGTGTAGCATTATATGACAAAGCATTTTTCTTCCAGCAAGAAAACATGGCAGATAGTGCTATTGCACTGTATGAGCATATTTTAAAATTATATCCGAGTTCTCCTCAGGTACTGTATAATTTAGGCGCTATTGCACTTGCTATTCACAAAGATAAGACTAAAGCAATTGAGTACTTTACAAAAGCGATTCAGCAGTATCCTGAATACGCAGAGGCATATTATGCTCGTGGCATCATCAAAAAAGAAATGAATAAAAAAAATGAAGCTATTGAAGACTTTAAACAGTGTTTGAAATACAAAACAAATTTTGAACCAGCTATTGAAGAGTTGAATAACTTAGAGAAAAAATAACCATGAGTATATTTCTTGAGAATCTTTTAATAGGCTATCATTATTCTTTGTTAGAAAATCCTTTTTCTATCCATATTCAGACATCTGAAATGATTGTGTTATATGGAAATAACGGTTGTGGTAAAACAACTTTATTAAAAACCATTGCGAGATTATGTAAACCATTGAAGGGAGATATTAAATATAATCATCAAAGTATTTTTGATATCAGTCGTCAAACATTTCCAAAGTATTTCGCATTTTTATTCACCACTAAACCATTTTTGATGAATCATACTTTATTTGATATTGTGGCATTAGGATGTAGTCCTTATTTAGCATGGAATGGACAATTAACACAAGCAAATAAAGAAATAATACATTATTATTCTAAATTATTAGGTATTGAAGATATACTTTTTCAACAAGCAGATACTGTGAGTGATGGACAGTTACAAAAAGCATTAATAGCTAAAACATTAGTTCAGCAAACACCAGTAATTATTTTAGATGAGCCACTTTCTTATTTGGATCATTCTTCAAAAAAAATTATTCTAAAAGTATTGAAAAACATTGCCAAGCAGGAAAATAAAATAATTTTATTATCCTCTCATGATATACATTTATCTCAAAAAGTGGCAGATAAGATATTACTAATTCATCAAAAACAATGGATATACGACTCTTTCGAGAAGGTATCTTCACATCAATTATTTAATGATTTCTTTGAATTAAAAATTTAATGATTAAAAATTATGGCATTGATTGTAAAAAAATCCCAATTACTAGGTGCAGGAAAAGGATTGTTTACTACAAAACCCATTAAGAAAGATAGTATAATTATTGAATACAGGGGCGAAATTATTGATTGGAAAGAGTATTGTAAAAGAGTAAAAGAAGATAAAGATGGGTATTTAATTTATATTACTAAAAAAAGATGCATAGATGCATATAATACACCACAATATAAAGCACGCTATGCTAATGATGCAGAAGGACTTGTGAGAAATAATAAATTTAAAAATAATGCAGAATATCAGATTATTGATAATAAAGCATATATTGTAGCTGTGAGAGATATTAAAGCTAATGAAGAAATTTTTGTAAGTTATTCAAAAGAATATTGGGATGATATAAAGTATAATATCAAACATGGGCTTTATGGAAAAAAGAAATTAGAAAAACTAAAGTCATTGCTTAAAAAATATAATATAAAGATATAGTTACATATTATATATTCTAAAATCAATATTTCTCAACATTTCTTTTACTATCTTGCCGCCGTGTCCGAAACTATTCAAAATATCAAAAAGCCCGTACAAGAACATTTATTGGCCTTCGAAAAGAAATTTGAAACAGCCGTTTATAGCGATATTTATTTACTTAATAAAATCACCAAGTATGTTATCAAAAGAAAGGGTAAACAAATAAGACCCTTACTTGTATTTTTATCTGCTAGAATGTTTGATGAAGTAAATGATACTACCCATCATGCAGCAGCTTTGGTAGAATTATTACACACTGCCACTTTACTTCATGACGATGTAGTAGATGATAGTAATGAAAGACGAGGATTTTTTAGTGTATATGCTTTATGGAAAAGTAAAGCTACCGTTCTGGTGGGGGATTTTCTCTTAGCTAAAGGGCTTTTATTATCCGTACAAAATAAATCTTATTCTATTTTAGAAATTGTGTCTGATGCGGTGAGAGAAATGAGCGAGGGAGAGTTATTGCAATTAGATAAATCAAGAAAACTAAGCATTACTGAAGAGGTGTATTATGAAATCATTTCTAAAAAAACAGCATCCTTAATAGCAGCTTGTTGCGCATCAGGTGCAGCCTCTGTAACACAAAATCAAGAGATGATTCAGCAAATGAAGAAATTGGGATACCTTATAGGAACAGCTTTTCAAATGAAAGACGATTTATTAGACTATACACCTTCAAGCATTACAGGAAAGCCAACAGGAATTGATATTCAAGAACAAAAAATAACATTACCTGTTATCTATACATTACAAAAAGTCAATTATTCTGATAAGAAAAAAATGATTAGTATCTTTAAGAATTACAATCAAGATGCAGATAAAATTAAATGGATGATAGATAAAGTAATAAAAATGGGTGGAATAGATTATACAGAAAAGAAAATGAAAGAGTACCATGATAAATCTATTCAATTATTAAATCAATTTCCAGATAGCCCTGCTAAAGAAAGCATGAAATTACTCATTAATTATACCATTGAAAGATTAAAATGATTTTGATAGATAATATATTTGTAGAAGAGAGTATCTTTAAAACCTCTTTTTCTTGTAATTTATTGAAATGTCGTGGAGCGTGTTGTGTAGAGGGCGAAAGTGGAGCACCTTTGAACGAAGAAGAATTGGAATTATTAGAAAAAGTTTATCCAAAAGTAAAGAAATATCTGCCAACACAAAATCAAAGAGTACTTGACAAGCATGGTATATATGTGAAAGATGAAGATGGAGATTGGACAACAACACTGCTTTATAAAAATGGTCCTTGTGCATTCGCAGTGTTGAGAGATAATGTAGCTTATTGTAGTATTGAACAAGCATTTAAAGATAAAAAAATCAATTGGCAAAAACCTATTTCTTGTCATTTGTATCCTATCAGAGTGCAATATAAAAATGGTTTTATTTATTTAAGATATCATGAATGGAATATTTGTTCTTCAGCCTTGCGCAGCAAAACACCCATGTTTCATTTTTTGAAAGATGCGCTTATCAGAGCCATTGGAGAAAGGTTCTATTTACAATTAGAGGAGATTTATACATTAAGATATTCAAAAGAAGTTAAGTAGTAGTTTGATGTGTGAATGTTAATCCTAAAAAGAAACTTCTAAAATCAGAATCTCTTGTAAAAAACAAGGAAAACTCTGTTTGGAGTGAATGTAAACCCACAAAAAAAAGTAAGCAAAAACAATAAGATTACTACAAACATTTTATTCCTAATCACTTAAGCAAACACACTACTTGTGTTAGTTTATACAAGGATAAAGTAAGCATCTTTGAGCGAAAAGTGGACATTACAGAATAGATATTACAGAAAGAGTAATTGGGAAATATTCTTTCAAAAAAGCTATAAAGACTATTGAATAGAAACTATTTAGCAGGAATATATTTTATTGGAGATACTAATTTTTTTTGAGCTTTGCATAGAATTTATCCAAAAGTGGTAAAGTTTTGATAGTCTTGTTTTAATATATAGAATCATTCTTTAAAGTGTACCATTAAATAATTCAGTAGCTGTTTTGCTGAGTAGGTGAGAGAGGTACCTGGGCCAAAAATAAATTTCACGCCAGCATTGTATAAGAAATCATAATCTTGTGGTGGAATAACACCACCTGCTATGATGACAATGTCTTCTCGTTTGTACTTTTTAAGTTCTGCTATTACTTGTGGAATGAGTGTTTTATGCCCTCCTGCTAAGCTTGAAATAGCAAGTGCGTGTACATCATTTTCTATGGCTTGTTTGGCAGCTTCTTCAGGAGTTTGAAATAATGGACCTAAGTCCACATCAAACCCCATATCGGCATATGCTGTGGCTACTACCTTAGCGCCTCTATCGTGTCCATCTTGCCCGAGCTTGGCTATCATTATTCGGGGGCGTCTGCCTGTTTGTATAGCAAATTTGTCGGAAAGTTCTATAATTTCCTGAATTTCTTGTTTATTTCCTGATGCTTTCATATAAACGCCTGTTAATGTATTAGGTCTGGCATGATAGCGTCCATACACTTTTTCTAAGGCGTAAGATATCTCACCCAGTGTGGCTCTTTGTCTTGCTGCTATCACTGCTAATTCTAATAAATTGCCTTTTCCCGATTGAGCAGCGTTCGTAAGATTATCTAATGATTCTTGAACTGCTGCACTGTTTCTTTCTGCTTTAATTTTATTTAATCGTTCTATTTGTTGTTGTCTTACTTTAGTGTTATCTACTTCCAGTATCTCAATATCTGTTTTTTCTTCTATTCTGTAATCATTAACACCTATGATGATGTCTTTGCCACTATCTATTTTGGCTTGTTTTTTAGCAGAAGCTTCTTCTATTTTTCTTTGAGGAATACCTTCCATAATTGCTTTTGTCATTCCACCTGCTTGTTCTATTTCTTGAATGAGTTCCCACGCTCTGTGGGCTAAGTGATATGTGAGGTACTCTACATAATATGAACCACCATAAGGGTCTATGACTTTGGTAATGTTGAGTTCGTTTTGTAAAATCAACTGTGTATTCCTTGCAATACGGGCACTGAAATCGGTAGGAAGTGCTAAAGCTTCATCTAAAGAATTGGTGTGTAAGCTTTGTGTGTGTCCTAATACAGCGGCTAAAGCTTCTATGGTAGTGCGTGTAACATTATTAAAGGGATCTTGGGCGGTCAAACTCCACCCACTGGTTTGACAATGTGTACGAAGTGCCATAGATTTCTCATTCTTAGGGTTAAACTGTTTGACAATTTTTGCCCATAACATTCGGGCAGCACGCATCTTGGCAATTTCCATGAAATGGTTCATGCCAATTCCCCAAAAGAATGAAAGCCTTGGTGCAAAGTCATCAATACCTAATCCTGCTTTGAGTCCTGTGCGGATATATTCCAATCCGTCGGCTAAGGTATATGCCATTTCAATATCTGCGGTAGCTCCCGCTTCTTGCATGTGATAACCACTGATGGATATAGAATTAAACTTTGGCATGTGTTTGGCTGTGTAGGAGAAAATGTCACCAATAATCTTCATGGACGGTTCAGGAGGATAAATATAAGTATTTCGCACCATAAATTCTTTGAGAATATCGTTTTGAATAGTTCCACTTAATTGTTCTTGTTTTACTCCCTGTTCTTCAGCAGTGACGATGTAAAACGCCATTATGGGTAATACGGCTCCGTTCATTGTCATTGATACAGTGATTTTATCAAGTGGGATCTGGTCAAAAAGAATTTTCATGTCTTCTACGGAATCAATGGCTACCCCTGCTTTTCCAACATCACCGACTACTCTCGGATGGTCACTATCATAACCACGGTGAGTAGCTAAATCAAAAGCTACCGATAATCCCTTTTGTCCTGCCGCTAAATTCCGACGATAAAAAGCGTTACTTTCTTCAGCAGTGCTAAATCCTGCATATTGTCTGATTGTCCATGGACTTTTAATATACATACTGGAATAAGGTCCTCTTACAAATGGTGGTATTCCTGCTGCAAAATGAAGATGTTCGACATCTTTAATATCATTAATGTCAAAGTAATTCTTAATAGGGATATTTTCTGCAGTAATAAAAATTTCTTGCTTCTCGGGAATGAAAGCAGGTTTTGAATAAGATACAGTATTGCTAAAATTTTTTCTCATGCTTTGTTATTTTCAAAGTATTCTGCGAATCTTTTATATTGCAATTTTTCAAATTTTGAGGTATTGAAATGATTTAATGGATAATAGAAATTTTGTTTTTTAGAATCTTGATGATTAGGATACTTATTTACACCAATCAGAATTGCTTCATTATTCAAATATTTATTCAATTGTTCTTCATAAGATGTATTGATTTCAGATTGAATAATGTTTTGTTCCAGTAAATGAACTAAGCCTCCTTGTTTTTCAATTTCTAAAAACCTTTGGTAAGATTTTTCAATTAGTATTTGAGTGTAATTTTCTACATAGTAATTACCTTTAGTTGTATCAGCAATTTTATTAAAATAACTTTCTTCTCGCATGATGAGCAATTGGTTTCTTGCCATTCTTAGAGAAAAATCAGAAATTTCATTAAATGGATAATCGAAAGGGAATATACTTATACTATTTGCTCCACCTAAGATAGCACTTATAGCTTCAGTAGCTGTACGAATCATGCTGTTATGGATATCAAGATAACTTTTATTAGTAAGCGTAGTTTCTGCGTGAATATGAATTCTAGCTGAGTGATGATACTCTGATAATAAATGAGAAACAAGTAGTCTTAAAGCTCTGAGTTTAGATATTTCGGTGAAAAATGAATTACCAATAGATACGATAAGATGAATAGTGGAATAATTTTTAAGGACATTCTTTTGCTCGAGATAATAAAAGTATTCATGAAGATGTAACAATGAAAATGTAATTTCTTGTATAACATTAGCTCCACTTTCTTTGTATAATGAGGCATTAACAGGAATATGATTTAGTTTAAGTAATACTTCACAATCTTTGTTAAAACTTTCATGCCACTCCCCGTATTTTTCAAATAGAAAAATGGGATCAATGTTGATGAAGCAATTTTTTTCTTGGGAGAGGGCGTTATTAGAATGGTAAACTTCTTTGAGATAGTCAAAAACATCTATTGCATCATAAGATATATTAAAATGCGAGTAGATATGAGGTAAAGAGATATTATTGAAAATTTCTGAGTAGTTTTTAGATTCAAAAAAATTCATAGTAATTCCGGATGCTCCGCCATTTAAGGCTTTTAAGAGATATTCGTTGAGTGATTCTTCACTACTATGTGAGGTAAATGGTAAAAACTGAACTATTTCCCAATTGTTATGATAAAACAGAGGTTGAATGCGAGTAGATATATTCCTTAAATGTTCTGTCGTATAAAACGGACGAATAGTAACTCCTTCATTTGTATGCCACATCAACTCATCAATAGATGAAATTTTAAGCTCTTTGATAATTTTTTCTTCCCAATGTTGAGCAGATATGTTCTGAAATTCGTCAAATAATTTCATAGGATATGATTATGAGATCTACAAAAATTGAGAAGCTTCTTTTTTAATATATTCCAGTGCAATTTCGTGTGGTAATTTTTTATCTATAGAATTAGCCAAATTGATGATAGTAAGGGATAATTCGTTACTGGAATTGTCGGGGGCTACTTTTGAGTAGGCTATGTTAATCAGTTTAATCGTTTCTTCTTTAGCGGTTTTAATGAGTTCCCAGACACCGTTAGAGATAAATAGTTGCTGCGATATATTATGTTCGTATTCTTGTTTGATAGATTGTATTAAGGCATGATACAGTTGTTTATTAGTCATGTTGTGCTTATTGACTCTTAATACTAAGGAATTAGGGTTTAATCTTTCTAAAAAAATTGTTATTCTCTCGTATGCTTGAATTTTCATAGGAAGCGTTTGAGATGATACTTGTTTATTTAATTCAGCAGTTCTTCTTTTTTCTTCTGATTTAAAGAATTCTCTAATAACTAAGAAAATAACCAGTGCTGTAAGTAATGATGGTAAAATGATTTGTAATAATTGAATCCACATACTTTAATTTTTTGCTGAAAAGGTACAAATAAAAAGAAAGTAAAACAAAATGGGAAAATTTTATAATTCTTATTTTGTGAAGTTTATGCTGAATGATTTCGCGTACATTTATATAATCAAATATATATAGTTAAAAATTGTATTTTGTAAATGCAAAAAAGTAACAAAAAACAAGAATGATAAAAATCATATAAAAAAATTACTATATGATAATAAAATAACATATATTTGCCGCCCAAAATTAAAAACAATGTCTCAGCAAAAAGGTAAAATCACTCAAGTCATAGGACCAGTAGTAGATGTAAGATTTGATACACAAAATGGACATCTACCTAAAATTTTAGAAGCCATTGAGGTCGTTCGTTCAAATGGACAAAAATTAATATTAGAGGTACAACAGCATATAGGAGAAGATACTGTTCGTACAATAGCAATGGATAGTACTGATGGTCTTTCTAGAGGCATGGAAGCTACCGCTTTAGGTGATGGTATTAAAATGCCTATTGGCAAGCAAATTCGTGGAAGGTTATTTAATGTAGTAGGGGACGCTATTGATGGTATCTCTCAAATGGACAATAAAAATGGAAGGTCTATCCATCAACCTGCACCTAAGTTTGAAGAACTCTCAACTTCTACAGAAGTACTTTATACAGGTATTAAAGTTATTGACCTTATAGAGCCTTATGCTAAGGGAGGTAAAATTGGTTTATTTGGTGGTGCAGGAGTAGGAAAAACAGTGCTTATTCAAGAGTTAATTAACAATATAGCTAAAGGATATTCTGGATATTCAGTATTTGCGGGTGTTGGAGAGCGCTCTCGTGAAGGAAATGATTTGCTAAGAGAAATGATAGAGGCTAATATAGTAAAATATGGTGAGGCTTTCAAAGCTGCACTTCATCAGGGTAAGTGGGATTTATCTAAAGTGGATATCAATGAACTTATGAATTCACAAGCTACTTTCGTGTTTGGTCAGATGAACGAACCACCAGGAGCTCGTGCAAGGGTGGCATTATCAGGATTAACACTAGCAGAGTATTTTCGTGATGGAGAAGGTGATGGACAAGGAAGAGACATATTATTCTTTATAGATAATATATTCCGTTTTACACAAGCAGGTTCAGAGGTATCTGCATTATTAGGACGTATGCCTAGTGCAGTTGGATATCAACCAACATTAGCCACAGAAATGGGAGCCATGCAAGAGAGAATTACTTCTACCAAAAATGGTTCTATTACTTCGGTACAAGCGGTGTATGTTCCCGCAGATGACCTTACAGATCCAGCACCTGCTACTACCTTTGCACATTTAGATGCTACTACAGTTTTAAGTAGAAAAATTGCAGAATTGGGTATTTATCCTGCTGTAGATCCATTAGACTCAACATCTCGTATCTTGAATCCAGCTATCGTTGGAGAAGCACATTATAAATGCGCACAAAGAGTAAAGGGGATATTACAAAGATATAAGGAGTTGCAAGATATTATAGCCATATTAGGTATGGATGAATTAAGTGAAGAAGATAAGTTGGTAGTACATCGTGCTCGTCGTGTACAAAGATTTTTGTCTCAACCTTTCCATGTTGCAGAACAATTTACTGGTCTTAAAGGAGTATTTGTGGATATTAATGATACTATTCGTGGATTTAATATGATATTAGATGGAGAAGTAGATGAATATCCAGAAGCGGCGTTTAATCTGGTAGGAACAATTGAAGAAGCTATTGAAAAAGGTAAGAAAATGCTTGCGGAAGCTAAAAATTAGGAGAATTATGCTTTACTTAGAGATATTATCACCTACTGCTAAGATATTTGAAGGAGAAGCAAGCTCCATTACATTCCCTGGTGCAGCAGGTTCTTTTGGTGTACTACCAGGACATGCGCCGATTATTTCTACACTTAAAGAAGGAAAAATAGAATGGGTAAGTAAAAATAATAAGAGGGAAACACTTGAAATTAAAGCGGGAGTTGCGGAAGTCCTTAATAATAAAGTTTCTGTTTTGATAAAAATTTAATTTTTGTTTAACTTAGTTTTTATTTAAATTTTTTTATTACATTTTTATTATTTATTTTTGCAAGGAAATAATAATTATGAAAAATTTTATAATAAGTTTCGTCTTTTGCTAGTTGTAGTAATGTTTTCTTTGTTTAATACTAGTGAAATTATAGCACAATGTACCACTACAACAGTTAATATAGATTTTGCAGGTGCTCAAGCATTGGGATGTTGTAATGTATGTGGAGCAGATTATAGGTGTTACTCTAGTGTTTCAGGTTGTGGTTGTTGTTTTGGTTCATCTTTTAGTAATACATTTTTAGATCCCGTTCCACCTGGAAATATTGTGGTATCTGTTCAGGTTAATTATTATTACGGCGGTTGTTCGGGGGGATCGGGTTCAATGAATACTTTTTTGAATGGTGTAGGAATCGGAAATGCTAATTTTACAATAAATAATTGTTCATGTGGTGCATGTTACTTTTCTGCAACTCCAAATGCTTCGTTTCCATGTGGAATTCCCTCATATAATTATGGTGGTAACAATACGGTTTCAGGAAATATTTCAGGAGAAGAATGTATAGATAGAATTCAAGTAGTATTATGTTATCGTTCATCTACTCCTAATGCAGGTACGGCATCTGCCAGTGCTACTTCAATTTGTAGCGGTCAAAGTGTCAATCTTACTCTTACGGGCTATCAAGCAGGAGCTACTATTCAGTGGCAATCCGCTCCTACATCTGGTGGACCATGGACAAACATTCCGGGTGCCACCTCTGCTTCTTACTCGACAGGTGCGCTAACTTCCAATATCTGTTATAGGGCTGTGGTTACCTGTGGTGGAGTAAACTATTCAAATGTAATTTGTATTACTGTCAATCCACTGCCATCTGTATCTGTATCAAGTTCAACAATTTGTGCAGGTCAGTCAGCAACACTAACTAGTGTAGTCAATCCGTCAGGGGGGGCATATAATTGGACACCAGGGGGTTTTACTACTTCAAGCATTGTAGTTTCGCCAGCATCTACGCAAGCATACAATTTAACTTATACCGATTTAAATGGTTGTTCTTCTTCTGCTTCAGGTACTGTCTATGTCAATCCATCACCAAATGTATCTGTAAATAGCCCTTCACTATGTGCTGGGCAATCAGTTACTTTAACAGCAGTTGGAAATCCAGCCGGTGGAAATTACTTGTGGACACCCGGAGGAGCAACTACTAATACAATTGTTGTAACACCGCCTAGCAGCACCTCCTATACTGTTGCTTATACAGATGCCAATGGTTGTTCAGGTCAAGCGGTTTCAAATATCACAGTTAGTCCAATTCCAACTGTGGCAGTAAATAACGCTACCATTTGTGGTTCAGGTAGTGCGGTATTAAGTTCAACAGTAAATCCACCGGGAGGTTTATATTCATGGTCACCTGGGGGTATGACTACACCAAATGTAACTGTATCTCCTGTAAGTACTACAACATATGTATTAACATACATATCACCTGCCGGTTGCACAAATACAACTCAAGCGGTTGTATATGTATCGAACTTGCCTACAGTTGCAGTTAATAATGCTACATTATGTTCTGCTCCTGGTGCGAGTGTAGTTTTGACAGCAACGGTTTCGCCGGGTGGTGGAACTTATACTTGGTCACCTATAGGTGGCGGAGGTCCATTAGTAATTGTGTCTCCTACTTCGTCAACATCTTATACTGTTACATACACAGAACCCGGTGGGTGTTCTAATTCTGCGGTTTCTTATGTAACTGTACTACCGGGTTTTAGTTTTGCCGATTTTACATATCCTAATCATCCATGTATAGATAATCAACCGTATACTTTTTCAGCAACAGTAAGCGGAAGTGGACCATATACCTATCAATGGTACTTTGGAAATGGTTCAACGCCTTCTACTGCTACTACTCCTAGTGAATCAGTATCTTATTCTTATTCGGGTATTAAAGATGTTAGTTTAGTGATTATTAATACATCTTCGGGCTGTAAGGATTCTATTGTACATCAAGTGACTATAGAAGATTTACCTTTTGTGAATTTTTCTGCTACAAGCCCAAATTGTGTGAGTGATACAGTTTATTTCACTAATTACTCATGGATAGGTGGCAGTGCTACTATCGCTTCATGGTACTGGGATTTTGGAGATGGAAATAACTCTACAGCATATCAGCCATCACATTTATATTCTTCGGGAGGAACTTATACAGTTTACTTAGTGGTTACATCAGATTGGGGGTGTGATGACACTTTATACAAAGTTATTAATGTTTCTCCATTAACTGTTCCTGGTTCAGTAATATCTAATGCCACAGTGGTGCCTGTATCTAATAGTGGTACTGTTCAAGTGACAGGGAATAATGGAACAATTGTTAATTGGATGTATTCTAATGATGGGGGAAATAGCTGGATACCTTTAGCAAATTCAAACACAGTTTTAACTTACAATAATTTGAGTTCTACAACAATTTTTGCTGCTAATATACAGAGTGGTTCTTGTCCTACAGCTACAACATCTCCTAATGCCACAATTACAGTAGAACCTGCATCACAAGCAGGAATTATCAAGAGTGATACATTAGTATGTTATCCTTTTAATCAAGGGACATTAACATTATCAAGTTACACAGGGTCTATATTAGATTGGTATAGCTCTACAGACAATGGAGCTACATGGACAAGTTTATCTCATACATCACCAACCTATACTTTTTCTAACTTAGCAGATACTACCTGGTATGTGGCTGTTGTTCAAAATGGCATCTGTCCTTCTGATACTACTAATCCTACGAAAGTTTTAGTAAGATATTTTAATGGTGCTTCTATAGTTCCGTCTCCAGATACATCTATTAGTATAGGATATTCTGTTCAGGTAATAGCAAGTGGAGGGGTTAATTATGCATGGATTCCAAATTATAATATATCTGATACAACTATCAATAATCCATTTGTATGGCCTACAAGAGATACTTCTTATATGGTATATGTAAGAGATAATTATGGATGTATAGATACGGCTACCGTTCGTATTCTCGTATTAAAAGATTATAAATTAATTATAGCAAATACAATGACACCAAATGGAGATAATTACAATGATATATTCTGGATAGGTATGATAGAGTATTATCCTAATAATGAAGTAACGGTGTTTAACAGATATGGACAAATTATATTTAAAGGAAATAATTATGATAACAAGAAGGTATATTGGGATGGATCATATCAAGGAAATAAAGTACCTGATGGAGCATATTACTATGTCATAAAATTTAATGATAGTAATGTGATATTTAAGGGAAGTATTAATGTGATAAGTAGCCATTAGTCATTGTATCAGAGAAAAAGATTAGAACTATTATTTTTGTTATGATGATAAATTTTTTTTGCAAATGATTTGTATTGTTAGAATGTAAATAAGAATTGTTTTTCAAATTATTCAATATATTTCCGCCAAACAATGTGAATGACGGAGCTCGTATTTTTAGGTACAGGAACATCACAAGGTGTGCCCCTGATAGCATGTGAGTGTTTTGTATGTACTTCTAATGATGATAGGGATAAAAGACTGAGAAGCTCTGTATTAGTTAGAACAGAAAAAACAACAATTGTAATAGATACAGGACCTGATTTTAGACAACAGATGCTTAGGGAAAATGTGAAAAAAATAGATGCGGTTGTCTTTACACATGAGCATAAAGATCACATAGCTGGATTAGATGATATTAGAGCATACAATTTTATTTTGAAAAAGAAAGTACCAGTGTATGCTACGGAAAGAGTATATAATGCTCTTCAAAAAGAATTTCATTATATTTTTAATGATGATAAATATCCCGGCATTCCTGAAATAGATGTTTGTACTATTGATAATAAAAGTTTTCAAATAGGAGATATTTATATTCAGCCTATAGAGTTAATGCACTATAAGCTACCTGTTTTAGGTTTTATTTTTAATCATAAAATAGCCTACATCACAGATGCCAATTACATCAACGATGATGAAAAAAATAAACTCAAAAACATTGATATATTAATCATTAACGCATTACGAAAAGAAAAACATGTGTCGCACTTTAATTTACAAGAAGCTTTAGATATTATAGCGGAAGTAAAGCCTGAAAAAGCGTATTTAACTCATATCTCCCATCAATTAGGTAGGTATATCGAGATAATGAAAGAACTTCCAGAGAATGTATTTTTATCTTATGATGGCTTGAAAATAAGAACTGAATAGTCAAGATGTCATTAAAAGTATGAATATATATCCGTTTATCTCAAACAATAGCTATGATGTGTATAAGTTATTTTATGAAGAGTTAAAGTTTATTTATTCAGAAAATGAAATTAAAATTTTGTTTCAAAGAATAATAGAACATTTTGGATATGAAGCGAAGAATTCAATAAATTCAATATACTTACAACAAAGCGAATTGATAAAAATATCCAAATGGATAGATGAATTAAAAGATAAAAAACCATTGGCATATATATTGGGTTATACTTATTTTTATAATCTTGTATTTTTTGTAAATCAACATGTTCTAATACCTCGTCCTGAAACGGAAGAGTTGGTATTCCATTTAAGAGATATTGTCCAAAAGGAACTTAAATATCCGCGTCCTTTGAAAATGATAGATATTGGGACAGGTAGCGGGTGTATTGCTATTGTTTTGAAAAAAGCATTTCCAGAAGTTGAGGTAGTTGCGATAGATAAATCATTAGATGCTTTGAAAGCAGCTCAGGAGAATGCTATATATCATCAAGTGAATATACATTTTAAGCAACAAGATATTCTTGAGGAAGAATTTACAGAAAAATACGATATTATAGTGAGTAATCCTCCTTATATTCCCTTAAAAGATGCTTCTACCATAGATAAAAGTGTCAGGAGATATGAGCCGCCTGTAGCTTTATTTTCTAATTTTGTAACAGAATTCTATGAGAAGATATTTCATCTTTCACAAAAGTATTTGAATAAAGATGGAATAATTATGCTTGAAATTAATCAATATTATTCAAAAGAAATTCTTGATTGTTCAAAACAGTATCCATTACAATGTGAGGTCATTAAAGATTGGAGTAATAATGATAGATTTATTTATTGCAAAAGAATATAATAATCTTTAATTAGGTAGTAGAATAGTAGAGAAAGATAGAAATTATACAATTAGTAAAGGAATCTGTATTCTATGTCGTACTTCTTCGATGGTAGTTCCAAGTAAAATATCTTTAATTGTTCTATGCCCATGTGCTCCCATAATTAAAATATCTGTCGAACATTCTTTTATAATTTTTGGTATTTCTGATTTTGGACTACCAAATCCGATAATATATGAGCATTGAATCCCCTGATTTCTCAATATCTCGCAATATCTCTCTAAGTATTCTTTGTCTAAATGTAGCTCTGCACCTTCTACTTGATTGTGATATACAAAGGCGCCTATATTGTCTAGTATATGAATTAAAATGATATTTGTTTTATCATTGGCTAATTGAGCAGCGTAATTAATAGCTTTATTATCTGATGGTGAAAAATCAACAGTAACAGCAATTTTATTAAAAACAAGTTCTGAATGAGTAATTTTTATTGGAGAGAATTCTCCGTGTATAGAATAAGATGTTTTTTCTTTTTTGTATATGATGGGAACTATTATAGTATAAAGTAATAATATGAGGCAGGTAACTATTATAGGAATAATAATCATTCCATATAAAAGTGGGTTTGAAGAATTAAGCAAATAATGAGATATTTCATTAAATACCATTTTTAAGTTCAGTATAAGAATAATACTTACGGCTATCCATGATAAAATTTTTTGCCATCCAGGAATAACATATTCTCCCATTATTTTTTTATCACTTACAAAATGAATAAGTGGAATGATAGCAAATCCTAATTGTAGACTTAAAATTACTTGGCTAAGTATGAGTAAATTAGATATTTTCTCTTCTCCTAGAAAAATTACGGTGAGTGCAGCAGGGACAATAGCTAATAATCTTGTAATGACTCTTCGTATTAAAGGATTTAATCTTAAATGTAAGTATCCTTCCATAATAATTTGTCCTGCTAATGTTCCAGTGATGGTAGAACTTTGTCCTGCTGCAATTAAAGCAATAGCAAATAATACCGGTGCTAATTGATTACCCAGTAGGTTTTTTAATAACTGGTGTGCTTGTTGTATTTCATTTACATTATAGATGTTATTTTTGAAAAATGTAGTAGCAGATAAAATAAGTATAGATGCATTGATAATAAAGGCTATGTTTAATGCTACAGTACTATCTATAAAATTATACTTTAATGCATCAGTGATACTTTTTTTATTGCGATGTATTTTTCTTGTTTGAACTAATGAACTATGTAAATATAAATTGTGCGGCATTACAGTAGCGCCTATGATCCCGATGGCTATATATAGAGCATTTTCGTTAACGATATGAGGAATAAATCCTGTTACTATATTTTGGACATCAGGTTTTACAATCATCATTTCTATTAAAAAACAAACGCCAATAATTCCTACTAAAGTAATAATGAAAGCCTCCAGTTTTTTAATTCCTTTATTCATTAAAAAGAGAAGTAAAAAACTATCTACTACTGTAATAACTATGCCCATGAGTATGGAAATAGATGGAAAGAGAAGATGAATACCAATAGCCATTCCTATTACTTCTGCAAGATCGCAAGCAATGATGGCAATTTCTGCTAAAAGATAAAGTAAAAAATTGGGAACAGCAGGGAAGAATGCTCTATTGGCTTGGGCTAAATCTAATCCACTCACTATACCTAATCTGGCACTATGGCTTTGTAAGAGAATAGCTATTAAATTACTCATTAGTAACACCCATAGTAAAGAATATCCAAAACTACTTCCTCCTGCTATATCTGTAGCCCAATTACCCGGATCCATATAACCTACACTGATTAAATAAGCAGGTCCAATAAATGCTAAAAATCGCTTCAATGGGTTTTTATGTTCTGTATTAACAGTATTATTTATTTCTTCTAATGATGATAAAATCTCTTTTTTTGACATTTTAATTTATTTTGCGCAAAGATAATTATTTTTATTTATCTAAATTTAAATTTAGACTTATCTAAATTTATTTTTAGATATGCTTATTCCGCATATTAAGGTTTTTGTGATTTATTACAATTTTAATGGAACTCGGTGAAGAATTGACCTACTTAAACTTAATTCATCTGCATAATTTAAATCTTCACCAACGGCAATGCCCTTTGCTAATGTAGAGACAGGAATATCAGCAATGGATTGTATTTTTTTGTAGAGATAAAAAGCAGTGGATTCACCTTCCATTGTGGAGTTAAGTGCCATAATAATCTCATCAATATTATTATTTTGAATGCGATTTAATAAACTTTCAATATTTAGTTGAGAAGGTCCTATGCCGTTAATCGGAGAAATTAATCCACCTAATATATGATAGACACCATTGTATGAACCTGTATTTTCTATAGCCAATACATCCTGGTATTCTTCTACGATACAGATAACTTTATGATTTCTTTCAGTGTTACTACATATATGGCATATCTCATTTTCGCTTATATTGTTGCATGTTTTACATTCTTTAAGTTCTTGTTTGGCATTTATCATGGCCTGTGCAAAATTATATGCATATATTTCTTCTTTACGAATAATTTCTAATGCTAAACGCAATGCTGTTTTTTCACCTATACCCGAAAGTTCAGAAAGATATTCTACTAATTTTTTTATTGGTTTTGGTAAGGACATTATAGTTTTTTGTGTGTAAATATACAAAAATACACGGTAAGATAAATCTGTTATTAAAGACACATGCGATTTTATTTATATAACACTGAATACAAAAAATATAAAAATAGTATTATATTAAATCAATGAAAAAATAATTATGTTTGCTCAAAAAATAATATGAAAATTATTATCACCGGAGGTGCAGGATTCATAGGCACACATGTAGTAAAACTTTTTGTAAAAAAATACCCACATTATCAGATTTTTAATTTAGATGCATTGACTTATGCAGGAAATCTTGAAAATCTAAAGGATATAGAACAGTATCAGAATTATCGTTTTATTAAGGCAGATATTACCAATGAGAATGAAATAAATAATATTTTTGATGAAATACAACCCAACGCTGTTATTCATTTGGCAGCTGAAAGTCATGTAGATAGAAGTATTATGAACCCTAATCAATTTGTTATTACAAATGTTTTGGGCACGATTAACTTATTAAATGCTTCAAGAAAAGTAATGAACTTTCAATTATTTTATCATATTAGCACTGATGAAGTATATGGTTCATTAGGTGAATCGGGATATTTTACTGAACGTACTCCTTATGATCCGCGTAGTCCATATAGTGCTTCCAAAGCATCATCTGACCATTTTGTAAGAGCTTACTTTCATACTTACCACTTACCTGTGAAGGTTTCTAACTGTTCTAATAATTATGGGCCATATCAATTCCCAGAAAAGTTAATACCTTTGTGTATTAATAATATCATTAATGAAAAACCATTGCCTATTTATGGTAAAGGAGAAAATGTTCGTGATTGGTTGTATGTAGAGGATCATGCAAAAGCTATTGATATTATATTTCATCGTGGAAAAGTTGGAGAAACATATAATATCGGTGGTAATGGCGAGAAAAAAAATATTGAAGTGGTACAAATCTTATGTAGGGTTATGAATAAAAAGATGAATAAACCAAATGGCTATTATGAAAAACTAATCACATTCGTAAAAGATAGAGCAGGTCATGATTTGAGATATGCTATTGATTTTACTAAATTAAAAACAGAACTAGGTTGGGAACCTTCTGTTACTTTTGAAGAAGGTATTGAAAAAACAATAGATTGGTATCTAAATAACAAAGAGTGGTTGCAGAATATAACTTCGGGAAGTTATCAAAAGTATTATGAAGACCAGTATCTTAAAAGATAATCATGAAATTATCAGAATATAAGTATTTAGTAACTGGTGGAGCTGGATTTATAGGGTCTCATTTGGTACAATATCTAGTTTCATTGGATTGTGAGGTAATAGTATTAGATAATCTTTCAACCGGAAACATCGATAATATCAAACACATTCCTTATGTAAATTTTATTCGTGCTGATATCAATGATGAGAAAATAGTTAATGAAATTTTGAAAGATGTTGATTTTGTTTTTCACTTAGCGGCACTTGGGTCTGTCAATAGAAGTGTTGAAGATCCTCTTACTACGCATTTAGCAAATTCTACAGGATTTTTGAATATATTGAATGTTGCGAAAAAAAATAATATCAAAGGCATTATTTATGCATCTTCTTCATCAGTTTATGGTGATGATAAAAATTTACCTAAGATAGAGGATAGAACAGGAGTGCCTTTGTCTCCTTATGCTGTTACTAAAATTACTAATGAGTTATATGCAAAGGTTTTTTGGAATTTATTTCAACTACCAGTCATTGGATTAAGATATTTTAATATCTTTGGACCAAGGCAAAATCCAAAAGGTCCGTATGCTGCAGCTATTCCTAATTTTATTCAAAGAATGATTGATAACAAAGATATTTACATTCATGGAACAGGTGAACAAAAAAGAGATTTTACTTATGTGGAAAATGTTGTGAATGCCAATCACTGTGCTCTGCAAGCAATTATTAATAACAAAAAAGACGCTTTTGGTGAAGTTTTTAATATCGCTTGCAATCAAAGTATTAGTATTAACGAGGTATTCAAATTGTTATCAAAAAAACTGAATTACTCTAAGATGCCCATTTATACAGAGTCAAGAAAGGGTGATGTTTTTGAATCATTGGCAGATATTACAAAAGCAAAAAATATCTTAAACTATCAGCCCAAGGTATTTTTTGAAGAAGGCATAGAAAAGACAATCAATTATTATTGTAGCATCCAAAACAAAGTTTTATGACATCAAAAGAGTGTGCCTGATATGAATTTATTTCAAAAAGCAAAACAAATCTTTTTGCATTTTTCATTTTATCTGGAATACTAATATAATTTGTATTTATGCGAAGATAGTGATAATGATTCTCTTCACTTATTTATTTAGAATCGTACCATGTTTATACTTTTAAATGGTTTATTTTTATTTCTTATTATTCACTATCCTAAGTAGAGATTTATTTTGTTACAATAATTTTTTTTCTAATTATTAAATTTTCTTGAGAGATATTTTTTTGAGAAGTAGTGAGATTTACGAAATAGATACCACTCTCTATATCACTTATGGTTATTTTAAATTCTCTTTGATTATTAATTTGATGTTCTTTGATTGTTTTTCCTGTAATATCTTGTATGGTTATATGAGCTATATTAAAGCTAGATAAGATATTGATGTTTTTTGATGATGGGTTAGGATAAATTATTACCGAATATTCCATTGATTCATCTTTCATGCTTGTAGTGTTTATAATTTTTCTCACAATAAAATCATCTAAATAAAATCCGTCTTCTGTTGAATATATGTCGGAGGTAAGGACAAATCTAAATAAAATATTATTCCCTACATACGGAGTTAAATCTACTTCTTCCTTTACCCAATCTAATTGTTTACCATCATACATTGGGTGTGTCCCACCAAAAGAAAGAGGGGGAGTTTGATATTTACTACATAAAGGAACCCATGTTGTTCCTCCGTTTGTACTTATTTGTATTTGAACTTTGTCATAATTTTTTTCTAAGGCAAATTTGGTATAATATTGTAAGTGTGCATAAGTGGCATTAGTTAAATCTAATGAGTTTTTCAATGAAATATATTTATTAGCATTATTCGAATAATTTCCAGATGGGCTATCAGTAATACTTGATGGAGATGAAACATATGAGCTATTTGTAATTCCCCATCCATTGGTGTTCCAGTTAGATAATGAATTTCCATTATCGTAAAGTAGAGTAATAGGTGAACCATATACTTTTTGAATTGTATCATAATGTGTATAAATACCATTGTTGATACCGATTAAGTATTTTACTTTTTGTCCATTGCTAAGTCCTGTGGATAGTGTGAATGTAATGGAGTCATGGATGATTTGATTAATACTCAATGAATAAACTTTTGCTGGACCAGTAGAAGCTATTCCACTTAGGGGAGTAATAGATACAGTAAATTGACCATTCCCAGTAAGTCCTAATCTTTGTATAGAGTACTTAATAAATCCATTGGTTGAAATAAAATTATCTTGCTCATCTGTAACTACGGCGTAATTTGTTGCTACAAATGCATGTTTGATATTTTGGAAAAGAGTGGTTTTGCAAATATCTATTATTCTGCTTGATGCTGGCCAAAACCCATCATTTGCGGAACCTGCCTCAGGTGTTGTTGCCATGATTTTATTTTTTGTGCTTTGTTCACCATACATCCAGTCATCGCTATCTCCATTGGTTACATAATTTACTGTTTGGTCGCCCGTTCCATATAAAAATCTACTTTCTCGTGTAAGATGTTTCCCGAAATTAATAAAGGTTGTAGAATCAGGTGTAAGAAAACTTGCTATGTATCCCCACGGATAAATGTATAAATTACTGTAAGTATGTGCATTTAAGGCATTTACAAACTGATGAGATATACAGAAATCTCTGACAGCTTGTGTTTCTGGTTCTGAAAAAGGACCTGTACCTCTATATGTATCAGAATTGGTATTGGGCGAAGAGCCTGTATTATCATATCCCCACATGTATCCATAATTTCTATTTAAGTCAACACCATAGGTACCATCGCCGTTATTTCTTCTATTTTTTCTGAACATGCCACCTCCATTCGGATTGGTAATCTTATTGTATTCATAACCATCAGGATTAATACAGGGAATAAAATACATCTCAGTATTGTTTATTAAAAATTGTACATCAGGATTTGTATTGTAATTTTCAAGTAAATACCACATGTAAAATATCAGTTGAGAAAGCGAGGCAGGTTCTCTTGCATGATGTAAAGCAGTGTACAGTACTTCTGGTTCGGGTTCATCGGCATTAGGGTTATCGGAAATTTTTACATAATAAATAGGTCTGTTTTCTATGCTACTTGTTGTACTTATCGCTTGCTTTACAGTAATTAAATTAGGATATAATAACGCCATGCTGTCTAATATTTGATACATTTCACTGAGAGTAAAAAATCCTCCCATGCTTCCCAAGTGAAAGTGATTAGGTTTTTGAAAATTGTATTGTTCACAATTACTGATAAAGTATGTTTTATCAGAATTTGAATAGGTGTTTCTCTCTTGATAATATTTTGCCATGTCGGCAATCAAAATTTCAAAGGGCACAGATGTTTGTTTAATAAGTGATAATTCACTTTCAGAAAACTCACCAATTATTCTTTCATTGGAAATGTGGGCATGGTCAATACTGATGCCTTTTTGAGATAATTGAGTAATGATTTCCTTTGGATTTCCTAATAGTTGTATTCGATAGTATTTTTCGGTGTTTTGAGAAAAAAATTGCTGAGAGAATAAACTTATTATAATTAAAGCGGTAGATATTTGCTTTCTCATAGGCATTTGATTTTGCGGTTAAATTTAATTAAGAACTATTCAATAAAGTACTTAAATATCATAATTATGATGAATGGTAGATTTTGTTTTTAATTGGATATTTATTCACCTTTTGATATTCTGTCCTAATAATTATTATTTATTTTTGCCTCAAAAAAGTTGTTTATGAAAAAAATGGTTTTGTATATTATTTTATTATGGATAGGCAATGGTTATTCTCAAATTTCTCTTCATTCGAAATTCTCTGGAATTGCAAAACCTAATGGCAAAGGAGAATTAGAAGTACAAATCAACAAAAATAATATCAATAGTTTCGCAAAATATCAAATAGAAGTTCCTAATGGTGTTTTGATATCTGATATAGATGTCAAAGGAGGTAATTTTTTAATGGAAAAAAATAAAGCAAAGGTTGTATGGGTTAACCTTCCTACTGAAAATACTTTTATTATTAAATTAAAGGTATCTTTTAGTGATGATGTCAGTTTCCCGGCAACATTATATCAAAAATTTTATTATTTGGAAAATAGTGTAAAAAAAGAAATTCAAGCAGAACCTTTGAGTATAAGTGCATCAGAAACAACTATTACTCAAATAAATAAAAATGAAAATATGGGTAATCAAACAGCCAATATCAGTACTGATATTAGCTCGAATAAGAATTTATCTGGTGTCAGTAATAACCAAGCTCCAAAACAGAATGTAGCAACTACTATCTATCAAGATAAAGATAAAACTAATGACGCACCTATTAAAAAGGAAGAGACTAAATCAAAATATGATAATTCAAGTACTATTTCAACAACTCATCAGTATACCTATAAAATTCAGATTGCAGCAAGTAGTGTCAGACCTAATGAGTCGGCTTATTCTAATATTGGAAAAGTTGAGATTATAAAACACAATGCTATGTATAAAGTAATGATAGATAAAGCATTTCAATCAAAAGAAGAAGCATTAAAATATAGAGAGCAAGTTATACAAGCTGGTTATTCAGGAGCATTTTTAGTAAAATATCTTAATGGACAAAGAGTAAATTAAATATACATTAGTCGTTGGAGAATTTATCAGTGTACATTTTAATTTTTGACTTTAAATAACGGTCATCACTAGAAGACTGCATTTCATAACTCCTTCAGTTTTATCTTACCTTCCTTTTATATTTAAACCACCTCTTTAAGAAAAACTCCCTTTTATTTTCATTGTATCTTGTAGCTTTTTTTCGACTTTTTTTCATTCGTTTATATGTTTTTTTACTCTGTAATTTCTTATGATGTTTTCTTATCATTCTTTTCTCTAATCGTCTTAATTTTCTTTGTTCTTTCATTTCTTTTCTTTCTTCTTTTTCTACATACTTTTCTTTTTGAATCTCTGTTTTTGTCTTTCCTTGATATTTAAATGCCTCAAGATATTGTATTTGTGATTTTCCCATAAATCCATTGAATACAATAGCATAAAGTATTATATGAATAATGAGTTTAAACATTTTACACAAATATAATAATAAATTATTAAATTTTTATTTCATTGTATTTACAAAACCTATATTTGCCATAAAATTTCTTTGCATGACAAAAGATGAAGTTGCCAAAAGAATGAAAGAACTGGCAGAGCAAATCGAAGAACATAATTACAGATATTATGTGTTAGATAAACCTATTATTAGCGATTATGAGTTTGATAAGCTTTTAGAGGAATTACAAAAACTAGAAAAACAATATCCTGATTGGGTTTTACCTAATTCTCCTACTCAAAGAGTAGGTGGTACTGTTACAAAGATATTTCCTGTAGTACAACATCAATACCCAATGCTCTCTTTATCTAATACATATTCTATTGCAGAACTTTATGAGTTTGATAGAAGAGTAAAGGAATTTTTAAATGTGTCTCAAAAAGATGAGATAGAATATGTATGTGAGTTAAAAATAGATGGTTTAAGTATTAGTTTAATCTATGAAAATGGCATACTTTCAAAAGCTATTACAAGAGGAGATGGAATACAAGGAGATGATGTGATAATAAATGCTAAAACAATTCGCTCAATTCCTTTAAAATTGAGAGGACATTATTTATCAAAGTTAGAAGTTCGTGGAGAAATATACATGCCTATTAAAGTGTTTGAGCAACTCAATCAAGAAAGGCAAGAATTAGGAGATGAACCTTTTGCTAATCCTAGGAATGCTGCATCAGGAACAATGAAGATGCAAGACTCCTCTGAAGTTGCTAAAAGAAAACTGGATAGTTTCATTTACTACTTATTAGCAGACAATTTACCATACAAAACTCATTTTGAGTGTCTTGAGTATCTGAAGGAATGGGGATTTAAAGTAAATGAAAATATAAGAATATGTAGAAATATTGAAGAAGTAAAAGAATTTATAAATCAATGGGAAAACAAAAGATGGCACCTCCCCTATGAAATAGATGGTGTAGTAATTAAAGTAAATTCTCTTCAATATCAAAAAACACTGGGCAATACTGCAAAATCTCCAAGATGGGCAGTAGCATATAAATACAAACCTGAACAAGCTGTTACACAATTAATAAATATCTCATATCAAGTGGGCAGAACAGGTGTGGTTACACCTGTAGCAAACTTAGAACCTGTCTTTCTTGGAGGTACTAAAGTTAAACGAGCATCGTTACACAATGCTGATATTATTGAAAAACTTGATTTACATGAAAACGATTATGTGGTAGTAGAAAAAGGAGGAGAAATTATTCCAAAAATAGTAGCAGTAGATACATCAAAAAGATATCCCCATTCAAACAAAATACATTTTATCAAATATTGCCCAGAATGCCATACACCACTCATAAGAAATGAAAATGAAGCCGCTTATTATTGCTCAAATGAGTTTAACTGTCGCCCTCAAATTATAGGTAAAATTGTACATTTTGTATCTCGGAAAGCTATGGACATTCAAAGTTTAGGTGAAGAAACTATAGAATTATTGTATAACAATCATCTCATTAAAAATGTTGCAGATTTATATGAGCTTAAAGAAGAACAAATTATTCCACTTGAAAGAATGGGAGAAAAATCAGCTCAAAACATTATAAAAGGAATTCAGGATAGTAAACAAAGACCTTTTGAAAAAGTACTGTTCGCATTAGGTATTCGTCATGTAGGTGAAACATTAGCAAAAAAAATTGTTAGATATGTTCAATCTATTGATAAACTCCAAAAAATGACTATAGAAGAACTCACTCAAATAGAGGATGTGGGAGAGACGATTGCACAATCTATTCATGAATTTTTTTCAAAACCACAAAACATTCATATTATTGAAAAATTAAAACATCATGGATTGAAACTTAACACAGATAAAACATACTATCAATCCAATAAATTAGCAGGATTATCGGTAGTTATATCAGGCACTTTCAAAAACTGGAGTAGAGATCAGTTAAAAGAACTCATTGAACAACATGGCGGAAAAAATACTTCATCGGTAAGTAAAAAAACTTCTTACTTATTGGCAGGTGAAGATCCCGGCCCAGAAAAAATAAAAAAAGCAAAAGAATACAATGTAAAAATTATTACTGAAGAAGATTTTATTAAAATGATTAGCTAAAACATAACTTGAAAATACCTTAAAACAGTAATTCAATAAAATTTAATACCTTTGTAGCAATGAAATTATCTGGATTGTATAAAAAAGCACTGAATTTAGAATTTCTCTCATCAGAAGAGGGAGTATTTTTATACAATAATGCTCCTATCTCTGAACTAATGAATGTAGCACATGCTATTCGCAATATAAAAAAGAACTACTCTCCTTATGTGACATGGATTATTGATAGAAATGTAAATACGACCAATGTATGCATAGCTAATTGTAAATTTTGTAATTTTTATAGAATACCCGGACATCCAGAATCTTATATTACAGATATTGAAACATACAAAAAGAAAATCCAGGAAACTTTTGATTTAGGCGGTGAACAATTATTACTTCAAGGCGGGCATCATCCTGAATTAGATTTAGATTATTATGTACAACTATTTAAAGAACTTAAACAATTATTCCCTAATTTGAAATTACATGCATTAGGTCCACCCGAGATTGTTCATATTGCACAATTAGGAAATTATTCGTATGAATATGTATTATCCAGACTCATAGAAGCAGGCATGGACAGTATGCCAGGACCGGGAGCAGAAATTCTGAATGATAGAGTAAGGCGTATTATTTCCAACGGAAAATGCTCTGCACAAGAGTGGCTAGAAGTTATGCGAACTGCTCACAAACTTGGACTAACTACTACTGCTACTATGATGTTCGGTCATATTGAAACTATTGAAGAAAGAATAGAACATCTTATACTTATTAGACAAGTACAGGCAGAAAAACCTAAAAACGCTAAGGGATTTATAGCCTTTATACCATGGCCATATCAAGATGAAGGGACCTTATTAAATAAGGTCAGAAAAATAAAAAATCAAACCACTGCTGATGAATATATTAGAATGGTTAGCCTTTCAAGAATCATGTTACCAAACATTGAAAACATTCAAGCATCTTGGCTTACCGTAGGTAAACAAACAGCACAATTGTGTTTATATGCAGGTGCTAATGATTTTGGTAGCATCATGATAGAGGAAAATGTTGTAAGTGCAGCGGGTGCCGACCATCACTTTGATGTTCAATCTATACAAGAAGCTATTAAAGAAGCAGGCTTTATACCAATGTTAAGAAATCAACAATATGAGGAAAGAAAATTACCTAATATGATTCAAGGAATTAACAATAATTTTTATAAAATGAAAAACTTAATATAATACCTATCGTATAATTTTAAATAAATTTTGCAAATAAGAATTTTATGTCATACTTTTGCAACTCAAAAATAAACATGGGTAATTTTAATATTAAGATAATATTTCTTTTAATACTTATTTCCCTGTCTGAAATAATGTACTCCCAAGATCCTCAATTTACTCAGTTTTATGCAAACCCATTATATCTAAATCCAGCTTTTGCAGGTACAGCAAGATGTGCTCGTGTTACTTTTAATTATAGAAATCAATGGCCCAATTTAAGTGGTACTTATGTTACTTATTCTGCAGGGTACGATCAACATTTTGATTTTCTTGCTGGAGGAGTAGGTATTTTGGTTCTTGCCGATGATCAAGCAAGAGGAACTCTTAAAACTGTTTCTGCTAGTGGGATTTATTCATATCATCTGCCAATTAATAGACACTTTTCCCTTAAGATGGGCTTACAAGCAACTTATTTTCAAAAACAATTAGATAAAACAAAATTAAATTTTGGAGACATGATAGATCCTAGACGTGGTTTTGTATGGAATACAATGGAAGCAGTGCCTAATCAAAGTAAGAGTAATCTTGATTTCGCAGCGGGTATTTTAGGATATAGTAAAAATTATTTTATAGGGTTTGCGGCGCACCATCTTACTCAGCCAGATGAAGGATTATTAGGAGTAGCAAAATTACCCATGAAATTTACAGGGCACGCGGGAGCTATTATTAACCTAGAAAAAGGCGGTGAAAGCTATATTTCTCCAAATGTATTATTCCAAGCACAACAAAAGTTTCAGCAACTTAATTTAGGTTTATATTATGTTAATGATGTCTTTGTAGCTGGATTATGGTATAGAAATTCAGACGCTGTGATTGCTCTTGTAGGCCTTCAAAATAAAAATTTCAAAATAGGATATAGTTATGATGTTACTATATCAAAATTAGCTAGTAATACCGCCGGCTCTCATGAAATTTCTTTACAAATACAATTTGAGTGTAAGCCAAAGAAAAAGAAATATAGAACTATTAGCTGCCCTTCCTTTTAACACTTTCTTTTCAAGAATATACTCAAAATGATACATCAACCTAATAATAAAAATTTTGTAACATTTCAGAGTATCATTCATTATATTACTAAACAAAATATAAAAACCCTTATATTTGTCCAAAAATAAAATAAACCAAGATATGAAAACAATTAAAAATAAAAAACAGTGGTTGTCAATAGCACTTACATTGATATTTTTATCATGCGCACAAGAAAGGTCACCCATTACAGGTTGGGCGTATAATGATCCTTCTAATGGCGGCTTTGAAAAAGTACCTTATGAAGAACAAGAAACAGGTCCGGGTTTAGTTTTAATAGAAGGCGGAACTTTTACAATGGGAAGAACCGAACATGATGTGCCTTTTGATTGGAACAATGTTCCTCGTCGTGTCACTGTTTCTTCTTTTTATATGGACGAAACAGAAGTAAGTAATTTCTCTTACTTAGAGTATTTATATTGGACATCAAGAGTTTTTGGACCTACATTTCCAGATATCTACTATAAAGCATTACCCGATACTTTAGTTTGGAGATCTAAATTAGGATACAATGAACCCTATGTAGAATATTATTTAAGACATCCCGCTTATAGAGATTATCCCGTAGTAGGCGTTAACTGGCTACAAGCCAATGATTTTTGTGCATGGCGTACAGATAGAGTTAATGAATTTATCTTAATTCGTGAAGGTTTATTAGAACATACACCTAATCCTACAGATCAAGATTATTTTAGTACTGAAGCATATTTATCCGGAAAATGGCAGGGGCAATTACTGCAAAAACTACCTTCTTTCGATGAAAACAATCCTGAAAGAGATGTAAGAATGGAAGATGGAATATTTTTGCCCAAATACCGCCTCCCTACAGAAGCAGAATGGGAATTTGCCGCTTATGGCTTAATAGGAAATACTATAGGAGAAAGGATTACAGATAGAAGAGTTTATCCATGGAATGGGCATGGCGTAAGAAATTCTGATGAGCAATTTATTGGACAAATGATGGGCAATTTTGTAAGAGGCGCTGGTGATTACATGGGAGTTGCAGGATATCTTAATGATGCAGCTGATGTAACTGCTCCTGTTTATTCATACTGGCCCAATGATTATGGCTTATTCAATATGGCTGGAAATGTAGCTGAATGGGTAATGGATGTGTATCGTCCTAATACTGTTACAGATGCCGATGAATTTAGACCGTTTAGAGGCAATGTATTTGTTACTCAACAAAGAGATAGTGCAACACTAGTAGGTGGGTTAGGAGGAGAAATCCTCGTAAATACAGAAGGACCTGTCTATCAAAAATTCAAACATAAAGTTAATCCCCCGACACTTCATGGAGGAAGTGGAGAAACTACTGAGGTAGAGGATAGTGTACTAACTGTTCTTACAAAAGATCCTTATGGTAATAGTAATGCTACATCTGAAGGCAAGTCAAATATTCCAGGCCGTGTGCTCTGGAGAGAAGTTTCTTCTGCTGTTCCAGCAGATAATTTGGATGAGAGAAGGAATTATAAAACAGCAGATTACATAAACTACTTAGATGGGGATATGTATAGCTCAATATATTGGGGAAGCGATGATGTAGAAGGAACATTACAAGAAAAAGGAGATAAACTGATGTATGAATATGCGAAAACTTCTTTAATCAATGATAAAGCCAGAGTAGTAAAAGGCGGTAGTTGGAAAGATAGAGCATATTATATGAGCCCGGGAGTTAGAAGGTTTTTAGATCAAAGACAAGCAACGGATTGGTTAGGTTTTAGGTGTGCTATGACTCGTGTAGGTAGCCCAAGAGGATTAGGCAATTAAAAACTTTTTTATTTTAAGTTCAAATCTCCCGAATTATATAAATAATTTGGGAGGTTTTTTATTTTAAATCCGAATATACTATGATGTTGCTTATTGTATAAAAAATACCAGTTATTTTTCATTAAATTTGTCACAAACCCACTATGATTACAAAAATTTTATGTTTATTTATTATAGTCTGTTCTATAATAGGATTTTCCAGTCCAACTATTATTTCGAAATATATATTTTCTCACTATCTTATTTTAGCAGAGATTACCGATTTTGGATTATAGATTATAGATTATAGATTTAGGATTTAAGAATAAAGACAAAAATTTCAAGAATCCCAAGAACCAATAAACAAACAATAAACAATAGCCAAATTCCAAATCACAACATACAAACACAGAACTGGTTTTAAAAAGGCCTGGCCTTTACAAGGCCAGGCCTTGCAAGTTCCCTTTTCGCCATCCAAGCAGCATCTGAACTATCTTTTTATACAAGACACCCCGAATCTCCCCACCTAAAACACTTCTTAAAAGAAGTTTTAGATTATCCAAACAAGGCTTAAAAAAGGATATAACAAGAAAAAGCTTGTTCTATAAGCTACAATTATATAGGACATAAGCTATGAAAATAAGAGCAAGTTATTCGTTGGATCTTGATGTTTGGAATTACTTACACTCTGTTTATAAGTTTGTGTGGTACAAACATGGCAGAAGCAATCTTCAAAACAAACTTCTTTCAGCCTTACCTGAAGATCTAGTTATCAACTTACAAGATGCGAAAGACACAGAAAAAGCAAGAACAGTTATTGAAAGTTTTCTTCTTAAAAATATAGAAAATAGAAAGAAAAAATATTCCGTAGTTGGCAAGGATTTAGAATCAGCCTGGAAAAAAGAAGGCCCTAGAAT